>QXGG01137597.1_pt1 | contig 47941 bp, 42 predicted proteins | sample 1982491 | NCBI WGS metagenome assembly QXGG01 (sample SAMN09924614, study PRJNA488089) | Wastewater metagenome, whole genome shotgun sequencing project. | isolation source: South African research farm wastewater | place: South Africa: Irene, Agricultural Research Council, Animal Production...
GCTGGCGGTGGGCTACACGCTCGACGAGCTCAAGAACGACATCACCGGCGGTGCCACGCCGGCGTCCTTCGAGCCCTCGATCGACTACGTCGTCACCAAAATTCCGCGTTTCGCCTTCGAGAAATTTCCGCAGGCCAACGATCGACTGACCACCCAGATGAAGTCGGTGGGCGAGGTCATGGCGATGGGGCGCAGCTTCCAGGAGTCGTTCCAGAAGGCCCTGCGCGGCCTGGAAGTGGGCGCCTACGGCTTGGACGAGATCGAAGCCGACGACGCCGACCTCGAGCATGAGCTCTCCAGCGCCGGCCCGCAGCGCATCTGGTACGTGGGCCAGGCTTTCCGCGAAGGGATGACGCTCGAGCAGGTGCATCACCTGACCAAGATCGACCCCTGGTTCCTCGCCCAGATCGAAGACATCGTGCTGTCCGAGAAGGCGCTCGTAGGCCGCTCGCTGAAGGCGCTGCAGGCCACCGAGCTGCGCGAGCTCAAGCGCAAGGGCTTCTCCGATCGTCGCCTGGCCAAGCTGCTCAGCGCCGACGAGACCGCGGTGCGCCTGCATCGTCATGCGCTCGGTGTGCGCCCGGTGTTCAAGCGTGTCGACACCTGCGCGGCCGAGTTCGCCACCTCGACCGCCTACATGTACTCGTCCTACGAGGACGAGTGCGAGGCGCGTCCGACGGACAAGAAGAAGATCATGGTGCTCGGCGGCGGTCCGAACCGCATCGGCCAGGGCATCGAGTTCGACTACTGCTGCGTCCATGCCGCGCTCGCCCTGCGTGAGGACGGCTATGAAACCATCATGGTCAACTGCAACCCGGAGACCGTGTCCACCGACTACGACACCTCGGACCGGCTGTATTTCGAGCCGATCACGCTCGAGGACCTGCTCGAGATCGTGCACATCGAGAAGCCGGTCGGCGTCATCGTGCAGTTCGGTGGCCAGACCCCGCTCAAGCGCGCGCAGGCCTTGCAGGACAACGGCGTGCCGATCATCGGCACCAGCCCCGACATGATCGACGCCGCCGAGGACCGCGAGCGCTTCCAGAAGCTGCTCAACGACCTTGGCCTGCGCCAGCCACCCAACCGTACCGCACGCACGCCGGAAGAGGCGGTTCGCCTCGCGGCCGAGATCGGCTACCCGCTAGTGGTGCGTCCGAGTTACGTGCTCGGCGGGCGCGCGATGGAGATCGTGCATGAGCAGAAGGACCTCGAGCGCTACATGCGGGAGGCGGTCAAGGTCTCGAACGAGTCGCCGGTGCTGCTCGACCGCTTCCTCAACGACGCGACCGAGGTCGACGTCGATGCGCTGTCCGACGGCAAGCAGGTGATCATCGGCGGCATCATGGAGCACATTGAGCAGGCGGGCGTGCATTCGGGCGACTCGGCCTGCTCGCTGCCGCCCTACACCCTGTCGGCCGCGCTGCAGGACGAACTGCGCCGCCAGACCGAAGCGATGGCGCGCGGGCTCAACGTGGTCGGCCTGATGAATGTGCAGTTCGCGATCCAGGGCGAGGGCGACAACGCGGTGGTGTTCGTGCTCGAGGTCAATCCGCGTGCCTCGCGTACCGTACCCTTCGTGTCCAAGGCCTGCTCGCTGCCGCTGGCCAAGGTCGCCGCGCGCTGCATGGCCGGCCAGAGCCTGGCCAGCCAGGGCGTGACCGGTGAGATCGTGCCGCCCTACTACTCGGTCAAGGAGGCGGTGTTCCCGTTCGTGAAGTTCCCGGGCGTCGATACCATCCTTGGACCCGAGATGAAATCCACCGGCGAAGTCATGGGTGTGGGTCGCAGCTTTGCCGAGGCCTTCGTCAAGAGCCAGATTGGCGCCGGGGTCAAGCTGCCAAGCTCGGGCGCGGTCTTCATCAGCGTCAAGCCCAGTGATCGTCCGGTGGCAGTGGAGGTCGCGCGCGAATTGCACGATCTGGGCTTCACACTGGTGGCCACCCGCGGTACCGCGTCGGTGATCGAGGCCGCCGGGATTCCGGTCGCCGTGGTGAATAAGGTCAATGAGGGGCGTCCGCACATCGTCGACATGATCAAGAACGAAGAACTCGTCATGGTCATCAACACGGTCGAGGAGAAGCGCCAGGCGATCACCGACTCGCGCTCGATCCGCACCAGCGCGCTGGCTGCCAAGCTGTCGATCTTCACCACCATCGAGGGCGCGCGCGCCGCGTGCATGGGCATGCGTCATCTGGCGGGCGGGCTAGAGGTCTATTCCGTGCAGAGCCTGCACCAAGAATTGAATCAGCAAGCATGAACAAGACCCCGCTCACCGTGGCCGGCGCCGAGAAACTGCGCGCCGAGCTCCACCGACTCAAGACCGTCGAACGCCCCAACGTGATCGCCGCGATCGCCGAGGCGCGCTCGCACGGCGACCTCTCGGAGAACGCCGAGTACGAAGCCGCAAAGGACCGTCAGGGCTTCATCGAGGGCCGGATCATGGAGGTCGAGTCCAAGCTCGCGAACGCCCAGATCATCGACCCCACCCTGCTTGACGCCGACGGGCGCTGCGTGTTTGGCGCCACTGTCGAACTCGAGGACATGGATTCGGGACAGGTCGTGACCTACCAGATCGTTGGTGACGACGAGGCCGACATCAAGCTCCACAAGATCTCGATCAGCTCGCCGATCGCGCGTGCGCTGATCGGAAAGTATGCCGGCGACATTGCCGAGGTCCAGGCCCCGGGTGGCGTGCGCGAGTACGAGGTGATTGACGTTCGCTACGTCTGAACCCGGCCTGCGGCCGTAGACGGCAGAGAAGGGGCGGTGCGCTGCACCGCCTCGTCATTTCAGGATGCTGCTGGTGGCTGGGGGAGGACTCAGCGCCCGCGCGACCCGCTGCTGGAGCCGGTGCCACGCGCGCGCGGCGCCGGCGCGCGGGCGGGCGAGCGACGGGTTTCGGCGCTGGCTTTGGCGAGCGCGGCGCGGCGCGCGGCGGCGGCAAACGCGGCAGCGGATTTGGCCGTGGCGACGCGTGCGGGTTTTTTCTCCGCAGCAGCGGGCTTGTCCTCCTCGCGGCGCTGGCGCCAGACGACAAGGATGCTGCCGATGTGCTGCACGGGCTCGGCCTGCAGGCTGGTGCACAGCTCCTGCATCAGCGCGTCGCGCTGCGCGCGTTCGGCGCCCTGGACTTTGACCTTGATGAGCTCATGGGCTTGCAGCGAGCGCTCGATCTCGGCGACGACGCTGGGCGTGAGCCCGTTGTCGGCGATGGTGACGACCGGGTTGAGGTGATGAGCGCGCGCGCGCAGGTCGCGGCGCTGGGCCGGGGTGAGTTCGATCATTGAAATTCTCTGGGTGCCTGAAGCCTTGGGACCCGGATTCTACTCCGAGAGCAGGCCTCACGGCCGCAAGGAAACGGCGGACATCAGGATGAAGAAGAACAAGAGCAGTCGTGCCTGGGTGCATGATCACGTGAATGATCCCTACGTGCAGCGCGCCCAGACCGACGGTTACCGCGCGCGCGCGGCCTACAAGCTGCTCGAGATCGACGAGCGGGATCACCTGCTCAAGCCCGGTGCGATCATCGTCGACCTCGGTGCGGCGCCCGGCTCATGGTGTCAACTCGCGGTGCGGCGTTGTGGGCCGAAGGCGCGCATCTTTGCGCTCGATCTCCTCCCGATGGAGCCGGTTGCGGGGGTCGATTTCCTGCTCGGCGATTTCACCGAGGATGCGGTGCTCGAGGCACTGGAGACCCGGCTACAGGGCGCCCGGGTCGATCTCGTGTTGTCGGACATGGCGCCGAACCTGTCGGGTGTCGCCACGGTCGATCAGGCGCGCTCGATTCACCTGTGCGAACTAGCGCTCGACTTCGCGGTCCGTCATCTGCGACCGGATGGACAGTTCGTGATCAAGGTGTTCCAGGGCGAGGGTTTCATGGATTTTCGCAAGAAGATGGACGCCGCCTTCCGCTCAGTGCAGGTGCGCAAGCCCAAGGCCTCGCGCGATCGCAGCGCAGAAGTCTACCTGCTCGGCAAGGGCCCGCGCCAGAGCTGAATGGGCTGCCCAGCGACGCGCATTACATGTACCAATGATCCCCATTGGTTTGCCGGTGGGAACGTTCACCTCTAGAATCAGTCTGTCGCGTACATGGCCTGACAGGCTTCCGAGGAACATAAAGTTGAACAATCTCTTCAAGAATCTCGCGATCTGGATGGTGATCGGCGTCGTGCTGATGACCGTATTCAACCAGTTCAACGCGCGCCAGACGCCAGCCAACACCATGGAATATTCGCAGTTCCTGGAGGAGGCCAGGGCAGGCAAGATCACGCGTGCCACCATCGACGGCCGGGTGCTGCGGGCCACGACCCAGGAGGGGCGCTCGATCACTGTCTACACGCCGGGCGTTCAGGATATCTGGATGGTTTCCGATCTGATGCGCTATGGGGTTCAGGTGAACGCGACCAAGCCGGAGGAGGAGCAGTCCTTCCTTGCCAGCGTGTTCGTGTCTTGGTTCCCGATGCTGCTCCTCATCGGTGTGTGGATCTTCTTCATGCGCCAGATGCAGGGCGGCGGCAAGGGCGGTGCGTTCTCGTTCGGCAAGAGCAAAGCGCGCATGCTCGATGAGTCGGCGAACACGATCACTTTCGCCGACGTCGCGGGCTGCGACGAGGCCAAGGAGGAGGTCTTCGAATTGGTCGAGTTCCTGCGCGACCCGTCCAAGTTCCAGAAGCTCGGCGGCCGCATCCCCAAGGGCGTGCTGATGGTGGGCTCGCCAGGTACCGGCAAGACCTTGCTCGCAAAGGCGATTGCCGGCGAAGCCAAGGTGCCGTTCTTCTCCATCTCCGGCTCCGATTTCGTCGAGATGTTCGTCGGCGTGGGTGCGGCGCGCGTGCGCGACATGTTCGAACAGGCGAAGAAGCAGGCGCCCTGCATCATCTTCATTGACGAGATCGACGCCGTCGGCCGCCAGCGCGGCGCCGGCATGGGCGGTGGCAACGATGAGCGCGAGCAGACCCTGAACCAGCTGCTGGTCGAGATGGACGGTTTTGAAGGCCAAGCCGGCGTCATCGTGGTCGCGGCCACCAACCGGCCCGACGTGCTCGACCCGGCGCTGCTGCGCCCCGGGCGCTTCGACCGCCAGGTGGTGGTGTCGCTGCCCGATATCCGCGGTCGCGAGCAGATCCTGAAGGTTCACATGCGCAAGGTGCCGATCGCACCCGACGTCGATCCGCAGGTGCTTGCACGCGGCACACCGGGTTTTGCCGGCGCCGACCTCGCGAACCTGGTTAATGAGGCGGCCCTGTTCGCGGCGCGGGGAAACAAGCGCCTGGTCGACATGGAGGACTTCGAGCGCGCCAAGGACAAGATCATGATGGGGGCCGAGCGCCGTTCGGTGGTCATGCCCGAGGAGGAGCGCCGCAACACCGCTTATCACGAGTCGGGTCACGCGGTGGTCGCGCGCCTGCTCGACAAGACTGATCCGGTGCACAAGGTCACGATCATCCCGCGCGGGCGTGCGCTGGGCGTGACGATGCAGCTGCCGACGGAAGACCGCTACAGCCAGGACCGCGAGCGTCTGTTGCAGACGATCACGGTGCTGTTCGGCGGCCGGATCGCCGAAGAGATCTTCATGAAGCAGATGACCACCGGGGCGTCTAACGACTTTGCCCGCGCCACCGATCTCGCGCGCCGCATGGTCACGCAGTGGGGCATGTCCGACACGCTTGGGCCGATGGTGTATGGCGAGGAGGAGGGGGAGATCTTCCTCGGCCGCCAGGTCACCACGCACCGTAACGTGTCCGAAGCCACGATGCAGAAGGTCGATGCGGAGATCCGGCGCATCATTGACCAGCAGTACGCGCTTGCCCGTCGCCTGATCGAGGAGAACAGCGACAAGGTAGAGGCCATGACCAAGACATTGCTGGAATGGGAGACGATCGACGCCGATCAGGTCAATGACATCATGGCCGGTCGCCCGCCCCGTCCGCCCAAGCCGCTCGCTGCGCCTGTTCCGCGGCCAAAGGATGACGCGCCGGGGGCGGCTCCCAACGCGACTGCGCCGGCCGCGTGAGTCCTACTGCCTGAAGCACTGTTGTCCGCGGTGTCGCGACATCCTCCGGGCCGGCTTTTGCCGGCCCTTTTCAATTTGCGCCCGCCCCCGTGCACAGCGCGGCGCGGGCCTACTCAATTAGGGTCCTCTACATGCCTATCCTTCATTGTGGCCGTTTCCGCCTCGATTTAAGCCAGCCGCGGGTGATGGCGATCATCAATCTGACCGACGATTCTTTTTCGGGAGATGGTTTGCGTGGCGACGTGCGCGCGGCGCTCGGTCGCGCGGAGCAGGCACTGGCGCAGGGCGCCGACATGCTGGACATTGGTGCCGAATCCACCCGGCCTGGCTCCGAACCCGTTCCCGAAGCCCAGGAACTCGAGCGCGTGGTGCGTTTCGTCGAACAGGCGCGTGACTGGCAGGTGCCGCTCTCGATCGACACCGTCAAGCCGGCCGTGATGACCGCCGCGCTCGCCGCCGGTGCCGACATGATCAACGACATCAACGCCTTTCGCGCGCCGGGCACGATCGAGGCGGTGGCGGCCGGAGACGTGGGGCTTTGCCTGATGCACATGCAGGGCGAGCCCCGGACCATGCAGCAGGACCCGAAGTACGGGGACGTGGTGGGCGAGGTGATGGCTTTTCTCGAGGCGCGCGTGGCCGCGCTGCAGAGCGCGGGGGTGGCTCGCGAGCGCCTGGTGCTCGATCCGGGCTTCGGCTTCGGCAAGCGCACGGAGCACAACTACACCTTGCTGCGTGAGCTGGGACGATTCACCGCAGGCGGACTGCCGGTGCTGGCCGGCATGTCACGCAAGTCCATGATCGGCGCTGTAACCGGGCGCGAGGTCGGCGAGCGGCTGGCCGGTAGCGTAGCGGCAGCGCTGATCGCGGTGCAGCATGGCGCCTGTATCGTGCGCGTCCATGACGTCGCGGCGACCGTCGATGCGCTCAAGGTGTGGCAGGCGACACTCACGTCAGGCTGAGCAGGGTACGCGCGGCGATGTCATAATTGCGCCTTTATCGAGTGGGCGGAGTGATGATGGCGCGCAAGTATTTCGGTACCGATGGTGTGCGTGGCAGGGTTGGTGACGCGCCGATCACGCCCGAATTCGTGATGAAACTGGGCTACGCGGCCGGCGTGACCCTTGTCGCGCGCGAGAAGCTGCCGGCTGGCGAGCATCCTGCCGTGCTGATCGGCAAGGACACGCGTATCTCGGGCTACATGCTTGAGGCGGCGCTCGAGGCTGGCTTTGCCGCGGCCGGCGTGGATGTGATGCTGGCGGGGCCGATCCCGACCCCGGCTGTCGCCTACCTGACCCGGGCCCTGCGGCTGCAGGCCGGTGTCGTGATCTCGGCCTCGCATAATCCTTTCTACGATAACGGCATCAAGTTCTTCTCGGCCGGTGGTGCCAAGCTGCCCGACGCGGTCGAACTGGAGATCGAGGCGCGTCTGGACGCGCCGATGGGCTGCGTCGAGCCGGCGCGGCTTGGCAGGGCGCGGCGCATCAGTGACGCCGCCGGCCGCTATATCGAGTTCTGCAAGAGCACGTTCCCCAATGAACTGGATCTGCGCGGTTTGCGGATTGCGGTCGACTGCGCGCATGGTGCCGCCTATCAGATTGCGCCCAAGGTGCTGCATGAACTCGGTGCCGAGATCGTGCCGGTGGGTGTCGAGCCCAACGGCCTGAACATCAACGATGGCGTGGGCGCGACCCGTCCGGAAAACCTCAAGAACGCGGTGTTGGCGCAGGGCGCGGACCTCGGGGTCGCGCTCGATGGCGACGCCGACCGCCTGATCATGGTCGATCACCGTGGCGAGATCTACGATGGCGACAAACTGCTCTATGTGATCGCCTGCGCGCGCCATGCCGAAGGTCGGCTCGACGGCGTGGTGGGCACGCTGATGAGCAACCTCGGGTTCGAGCATGCCATCGGTCGCCTCGGTGCGCCCTTCGCGCGCGCCAAGGTGGGTGACCGCTACGTGCTCGAGCAGCTGCATGAGCGCGGCTGGAAGCTTGGTGGCGAAAATTCCGGCCACATCATCTGTCTGGACCGTCATACCACGGGCGACGGCATCGTGTCGGCGCTGCAGGTGCTCGCCGCACTCAAGCAGCGCGCACTCTCGCTGGCCGAGGCCTGTGCCGATCTCGTCTTCTACCCGCAGCGCTTGATCAACGTGCGCATGTCTGCCGGCTTCGACTGGCGCGCGGACGCCTCGATCGCGGGCGCGCAGGCGCGCGCGGAGCAGGCGCTCGGCGATCAGGGGCGTGTGCTGCTGAGGCCCTCGGGCACCGAGCCCTTGCTGCGCGTGATGGTCGAGGGGCGCGATGGCGAGCTGGTCGAGCGCCTCGCGCGCGATATCGCCGGCGTGGTCGAGGAAGCAGTCGCCTGAACCCTTTGTCATGGAGCGGACGGACAGCCCTCAGGGCGCCGTCCGCGTGCGTCGGGACGGCGAATCTTCCCGTTCGATGACACGAAACGTGGTTGTAACAATCGCTTGCTACCTTAGCGGCTCAGTTTCCAAACCCCGAGGTAGCTATCATGCGTTTCACCACCAAGTTTGCCGTCGCTGCGTGCTCGTCCGTGCTGTTCGCCGCCAGCGCCCACGCGCTCGACATCACCGGCGCGGGCGCATCCTTCCCCGCCCCGCTGTACGCGAAGTGGGCCGACGCCTATCAGAAGGCCTCTGGCAACCGCGTGAATTACCAGTCGATCGGCTCGGGTGGCGGCATCCGCCAGATCAGTGCCAAGACGGTCGACTTCGGCGCTTCCGACATGCCGCTGACCCCGGAGAAGCTCGCCGAGGGCGGGCTGCAGCAGTTCCCCACCGCGATCGGCGCAGTCGTGCCGGTGGTCAATCTGGAAGGCGTCAAGCCGGGCGACATGAAGCTCACCGGCGAAGTGCTCGCCGGCATCTATCAGGGCAAGATCACCAAGTGGAATGATCCGGCGATCGTCGCACTGAACCCCAGCGTCAAGCTCTCCGACCAGGACATCGGCGTGGTTCGTCGTGCCGACGGTTCGGGTACCACCTTCGTGTTCACCAACTACCTCTCCAAGGTCTCGACCGAGTGGAAGGAAAAGATCGGCGAAGGCACCGCGGTGCAGTGGCCAGTTGGTCTGGGCGGCAAGGGCAACGAGGGTGTGTCGGCCTTCGTGCAGCGCCTGCCGGGCTCGATCGGCTACGTCGAGTACGCCTACGCCAAGCAGAACAAGCTCGCCCACGCCATCATGCAGAACCGGGATGGCCAGTTCGTCGAGCCGAGCGCCGAGAGCTTCGCGGCGGCGGCTGAAGGTGCTGACTGGTCCAAGTCGGCCTTCTACGAGATCCTGACCAACCAGCCGGGTGCCAAGTCGTGGCCGATCACCAGCGCCACCTTCATCCTGATGCACAAGGTCCAGGACAAGCCTGCGCAAGGTGCCGAGGTCCTCAAGTTCTTCGACTGGGCCTATGTCAATGGCGCCGACATGGCACTCGAGCTCGAGTACGTCCCGCTGCCGAAGGCCACCGTCGAACTCATCCGCACTTCCTGGGGCGAGATGAAGGACGCCGCCGGCAAGCCGGTCTTCTCCGTCAAGTAAGCGGGAACTGGCCCTGTGGCTCGTTCCAGCGTCCAGCCGGGGGCCCGCGGGGCCCTTGGCCATAATCTTTCCGTGGGGGCTGGCGTAGATGCAGCCGCCCTTTCTGGTGGTTCCATGCAAACGACCGGATTCAAGTCATCGGCTTCGATGAAGTTCGGTGACCGGCTGTTTGGTGCCCTGGCGAAATCTTTCGCCTGGCTCACCTTGATCCTGCTCGCCGGGATCATCCTTGCCCTGATCTACGCCTCCTGGCCCAGCACCCAGGCCTTCGGTATCGGCTTCCTGTTCTCGGACGCGTGGAATCCGCCGATGGACGAGTTTGGTGCGCTCATCCCGATCTACGGCACGCTCGTCACCTCGGTAATCGCGCTGCTGATCGCGGTGCCGGTGAGTTTCGGCATCGCGCTCTTTCTCACCGAGATGGCGCCAGCCTGGCTGCGGCGTCCACTCGGTACCGCGATCGAACTGCTCGCCGCGATCCCGTCGATTGTCTACGGGATGTGGGGCCTGCTGGTGTTCGCGCCGATCTTCGCCAAATACATCCAGCCCGGACTGCAGTCCTCGATTGGTCAGGTGCCGGTGATCGGCAAGCTCTTCGCTGGCGCGCCGCTCGGCATCGGTCTGCTCGCCGCGGGCATCATCCTCGCGATCATGATCATCCCCTACATCGCCTCGGTGATGCGCGATGTCTTCGAGGTGACCCCACCGATGCTCAAGGAGTCCGCCTACGGTGTCGGCTGCACTACCTGGGAGGTGATGTGGGGCGTGGTGCTGCCTTACACCAAGACCGGTGTAATCGGTGGCGTGATGCTGGGGCTCGGCCGTGCGCTCGGCGAGACCATGGCAGTGACCTTCGTGATCGGCAATACCAACTTCCTCGACTCGGCGTCGCTGTTCGCGCCGGGCAACAGCATCACCTCGGCGCTGGCGAACGAATTCGCGGAAGCGGATCCGGGTCTGCACACCGCTGCACTGATGGAACTGGGCCTGATCCTGTTCGTGATCACCCTGATCGTGCTGGTGGTGTCGAAGTTGCTGCTGCTGCGTCTCGCCAAGGGCGAGGGTACGAAGAGCTGACCGGGGAACGACATGAACCTTCTTGCAAGACGCAAACTGATCAACCGGGTGGCGCTGACCCTGTCGCTGTCGGCGATGGCCTTCGGCCTGTTCTGGCTCGCCTGGATCCTGTGGACCGTGCTCGAGCTCGGTGTCTCCGGGCTCTCGCTGACGCTCTTCACCGAGATGACGCCCCCCCCCGGGGCCGAGGTGGGGGGGCTCGCCAACGCGATCGTGGGCAGCCTGATCATGGTGGTGCTCGCGACCCTGCTCGGCACGCCGATCGGCATCCTTGCCGGGGTCTATCTCGCCGAATACGGCCGCAATCACTGGCTGGGCTCGGCCACGCGCTTCATCAACGATCTGCTGCTCTCGGCCCCCTCGATCGTCATCGGTCTCTTCGTCTATGCAGTGGTAGTGGCGCAGACCGGCCAGTTCTCGGCGTGGTCCGGGGTGCTGGCGCTCGCGCTGATCGTGCTTCCGGTGGTGGTCCGAACCACCGAGAACATGCTGCAGCTGATCCCGAACACCCTGCGTGAAGCCGCCTTCGCGCTGGGTGCGCCCAAGAGCGTGGTGATCTCCAAGGTCACCCTGCGTGCGGCGCGCGCCGGGGTACTCACAGGGGTGCTGCTCGCCGTGGCGCGCATCGCCGGCGAAACCGCACCGTTGCTCTTTACCGCGCTGTCCAACCAGTTCTGGACCTTGAACTTGAACGAGCCGATGGCGAACCTCCCGGTCACGATTTTCAAGTTCGCGATGAGCCCCTTCACCAACTGGCAGTCGCTGGCCTGGGCGGGCGTGTTTCTGATCACGATCGGTGTGCTCGTACTCAACATCATCGCGCGGGTCTTCCTGCGCGCGGAAAAGCTCAACTAAGGATCAACCCAGGTATCCGCCGCACGCAATTGGCGCCCGCCCTCGTGGCGGGCCGGGATTGGAGAAAAGTATGGAAATCACCGACGCGCAGATCGAATTCAAGGACTTCAACTTCTATTACGGGAAGTTCCACGCGCTCAAGAACATCAACTTCAAGATGGCACGCCACAAATGTACCGCCTTCATCGGTCCCTCGGGCTGTGGCAAGTCGACCCTGCTGCGCACGATCAACCGGATGTACGACCTCTACCCGGAGCAGCGTGCCGAGGGTCAGCTGCTGTTCGATGGTCGCAATCTGCTCGGATCCGAGATCGACGTCAGCGTGTTGCGTGCGCGCATCGGCATGGTCTTCCAGAAGCCCACGCCTTTCCCGATGTCGATCTACGACAATATCGCCTTTGGGGTGAAGCTGCACGAGAAGCTCTCGAGCAGCGAGATGGACAACCGCGTCGAGTGGGCGTTGCGCAAGGCGGCGCTGTGGGACGAGGTCAAGGACAAGCTCAAGCAGAGCGGCATGAGTCTTTCCGGTGGCCAGCAGCAGCGCCTGTGCATCGCGCGCGGGATTGCGGTCAAGCCCGAAGTCATCCTCCTCGACGAGCCGACCTCGGCGCTCGACCCGATCTCGACCGCTCGCATCGAGGAACTGATCGATGAGCTGAAGGCGGAGTTCACCATCGTCATCGTGACCCACAACATGCAGCAGGCGGCGCGGATCTCGGATTACACCGCCTACATGTATCTCGGCGAGATGGTGGAGTTCGGTGTCACCGACGAGCTGTTCGTGAAGCCGAAGAAGCGGGAGACCGAGGACTACATCACCGGTCGCTTCGGCTAAAACCGCAGCGGTACGCAGTTTGACGGGCGCGGATGGGGAGATCCCCGTCTGCGCCCGTCGGCCATTCAGCTGGCGCGCAGCGCGGCGCTCAGCTGGTCGACGAGCTCGGCCCAATCCGCATCCTCGTTCAGCGTTTCGCGCAGGAATGTGGCCTGTGCGGGTGTCCAGAATGGGGCGTCAGCGATGTTCACGGTCTCGGCCAGAGGCGAATGTGCGCTGATGAAGGCCTCGATCGAGGCGGCGTCACTGCGCAGTCCGAGTTGGGCGAACAGTTCCCGCAGGCCGTGAATTGGTTGGTCCATGTTGGTCTCCTTGCTTCGTCGAGGGGGGCGCAGTCTTTGCTTGCCCTGAGCGGTGGACTTGAGTTTGATGCCGGCGTTCATGCAGGGCGGTGGCGCAGGCAGTCGCGATGTGCGCGGCGATTTGCAGCTCACGCGCTCAGCGCCCTATAATCGCGCGGTTTATCCTCAAGGGCGCGACGGGAAACATGACCAGGCTCATAGCCGGCAACTGGAAGATGAATGGCAGTCTGGCCGCCAATCGCAAGCTCGTCGACGAACTTGAGCTTCAGGCCGGCGTAGAAGTCGTCGTTTGCGTGCCATTCCCCTACCTCTCGCAGCTTGGGGAGCGGCCCGCCGGCCTGGTCCTCGGGGCGCAGGATGTCAGCGAGCATGAAGCAGGTGCCTACACCGGTGAGGTGAGTGCGGCCATGCTCGCCGAGTTTGGCTGCCGGTACGTCATCGTCGGCCACTCCGAGCGGCGGGCCTTGTTCGGAGAGGACGACCTGCTCGTCGGCCGGAAGGCGCGCGCGGCCATGGCGAAGGGGCTGGTTCCCATCGTGTGCGTGGGCGAGACGCTGGTCGAGCGCGATGAGGGGCGCGCGATGGCGGTGATCGGCCGGCAGCTCGAGGCGGTCTGCGCGATGATCGGTGCGGTGGCCATGTCCGACGTGGTGTTGGCTTACGAACCGGTGTGGGCCATCGGTAGCGGGCGCTCTGCGACGGTGGTGCAGGTGGCGGAGGTGCATGCGGGCATCCGTGTCTGGCTGCGCGCGCACGGCGTCTCGGCTGAAGGGGTGCGCATCCTGTACGGTGGCAGTGTGAAGCCGGAGAATGCGGCTGCCTTGTTCGGGCTGGCTGATGTCGATGGCGCGCTGGTTGGTGGCGCTTCGCTGGTTGCGGAAGACTTCAACCTCATCGGTCGCGCGGCGGCAGCCGCCGTTTGATTGTTCAACTTTTGGCTCAATTCAGGGTTTGTGATGGGTGATTATCTGTTTTCTCTCGTGCTGACGGTCCATGTTCTGGTCGGTCTCGGCGTGATCGGCCTTGTTCTGGTGCAGCACGGCAAGGGGGCTGACATGGGGGCTGCTTTCGGCAGTGGTGCCTCGGGCAGTCTGTTCGGCTCTTCCGGCTCGGCGAACTTCCTCAGTCGCACGACCGCTGTGCTCGCGACGGTGTTTTTCATTACCAGCCTTGGGCTGAGCTTTCTCGCCAGCAACAAGCCTGCCGCGCCTTCGAGCGTGATGGAGGGGGTGCAGACGGCTCCGGCGACCGAGTCCGTTCCGGTTGCCCCGGTCGACACCTCGCCTGCGCAGTCGATCCCCAAATAAGTGCCGGGCGCTCTTTGCGCGCTGCGCGAAAACTCTTATAATTATGAGGCTTTCAGAGCAAAAAGCCGACGTGGTGAAATTGGTAGACACGCTATCTTGAGGGGGTAGTGGCGAAAGCCGTATGAGTTCGAGTCTCATCGTCGGCACCACATTCAGGTAACGCCCGCGGTTGCGGGCGTTACCGTGCAGAGCAGCCAAAAACAATAATGGCGACGCAGTTTTTTGACGTCGTCCAACGTAAATGGGGGTTTCTGGACATGCTGGAAAACTATTTTCCCGTCCTGATGTTCATGCTCGTTGGTCTGGGGTTTGGTGTTGCTCCTGTCGTTCTTGGGCGTCTGATCGCTCCCTATCGCCCCGATACGGAAAAAAACTCTCCTTACGAATGCGGCTTCGAGGCGTTTGAAGACGCCCGCATGAAGTTCGACGTTCGTTACTACCTGATCGCCATTCTTTTTATCCTATTCGACCTCGAAATCGCCTTTCTCTTCCCGTGGGCGACGGTCTTTCAGGAGTTTATTGCTGCCGGAGAGATCGCCTGGTTCGTCTTCGGGTCGGTAATGGTCTTTCTGGCGGTTCTGGTAATCGGCTACATCGTCGAGTGGAAGAACGGCGCACTCGACTGGGAGTAATGCATGAGCATTGAGGGCGTGTTTCGCGAGGGGTTCGTCACCACCTCGCTCGATGCAGTCATCAACTGGACGCGCACCGGCTCGTTGTGGCCGATGACATTCGGTCTGGCTTGCTGTGCGGTTGAGATGATCCACGCGGGCTGTTCCCGATACGATCTGGATCGTTTCGGCGTGGTGTTTCGTCCAAGTCCGCGTCAGTCCGATCTGATGATCGTTGCCGGCACCCTGTGCAACAAGATGGCACCCGCACTGCGTAAGGTTTACGACCAGATGTCGGAGCCGCGCTGGGTCATCTCCATGGGTTCCTGTGCAAACGGCGGCGGGTATTACCATTACTCGTATTCCGTTGTACGGGGTTGCGATCGTATCGTGCCGGTCGACGTCTATGTGCCGGGTTGTCCGCCGACGGCCGAGGCGCTGATCTACGGCATTCTCCAGCTTCAAAACAAGATCAAGCGCACCAACACGATTGCGCGCTGACGGGTGTCCCAGACATGAGTGCCAAGCTTGAACGCCTGAGCCAGAACTTGCGTGAGGTCTTCGGTGAGCAGATCACCGAGATCGTGGTCGATCGCAGTGAGGTCACCATCGAGGTTCCTGCTTCTGATTACCTGCGCGTCGCGCGTCAGTTGCGGGATCACGCAGACCTGCATTTCGAGCAGCTGATCGACATCTCGGGTCTCGATTACTCCGCGTACGGCAACGAGCCGTGGTTCGGGCGGCGGTTTGCATCTGCTGCCCACCTTAGCTCGGTGAAGCATAACTGGCGGCTGCGGCTGAAGGTGTTTGCGGACGACGACGCGTTCCCGGTCGTGGATTCGGTCGTGGATGTGTGGCCGAGCGCGAACTGGTACGAGCGCGAGTCCTTCGATCTGTACGGGATCATGTACTCGGGTCATCCGGACCTGCGCCGGATCCTGACCGATTACGGCTTCGTCGGCCATCCCTTCCGCAAGGACTTCCCGGTGTCGGGCTACGTGGAGATGCGCTACGACCCAGAGCAGGGCCGGGTGGTCTATCAGCCGGTCACCATCGAGCCGCGCGAGAACACGCCGCGCATCGTGCGCGAAGAAAACTATGGGGGCGCTGGCCGTGGCTGAGATCCGCAACTACACGATCAACTTCGGTCCCCAGCATCCGTCCGCGCACGGCGTGCTCCGGCTGGTGCTGGAACTTGACGGCGAGGTGGTCGAGCGCGCCGACCCGCACATCGGTCTGCTGCACCGCGGTACCGAGAAACTTGCCGAGACCCGCACGTGGGTGCAGTCCGTGCCCTACATGGACCGCCTCGACTACGTGTCGATGATGTGCAACGAGCACGCTTACTGCATGGCCATCGAGCGCCTGCTCGGCGTGCAAGTGCCGGAGCGCGCGCAGTATATCCGCGTGATGTTCGACGAGATCACGCGCATCCTGAATCACCTGTTGAACATCGGCACCCACGCGCTCGACATCGGGGCGATGACGATGGTGCTGTACACCTTCCGCGAGCGCGAAGATCTGATGGACGTCTACGAGGCAGTGTCGGGCGCGCGCATGCACGCGGCGTATTACCGGCCTGGTGGCGTCTATCGGGATCTGCCCGAGCGCATGCCGAAGTACGAGGTGAACAAGTTCAAGAACGAGAAGGTGGTCAAGGAACTCAACGCCAATCGCGAAGGCTCCCTGCTCGATTTTCTCGAAGACTTCACCAATCGCTTCCCGACCTATTGCGACGAATACGAGACGCTGCTGACCGACAACCGGATCTGGAAGCAGCGTACGGTTGGCATCGGGGTTGTGTCTCCCGAGCAGGCGCTGGCCTGGGGTTTCACCGGCCCCATGCTGCGTGGTTCGGGCATCGCCTGGGATCTGCGCAAGAAGCAGCCCTATGAAGTCTATGACCGCATGGACTTCGACATTCCTGTGGGCAAGAACGGCGACTGTTACGACCGCTACCTGTGCCGCATGGAAGAGATGCGCCAGTCCAACCGCATCATCAGGCAGTGCATCGACTGGTTGCGCAGGCATCCGGGGCCGGTCATTACCGACAATCACAAGGTCGCGCCGCCCTCACGCGCGTCGATGAAGTCGAACATGGAAGAGCTGATTCACCACTTCAAGCTCTTCACCGAGGGCATGCACGTACCCAAGGGCGAGGTCTATGCCGCGATCGAGCACCCAAAGGGGGAGTTCGGTGTGTATGCCGTTTCGGATGGTGCGAACAAGCCCTACCGCCTGAAACTGCGTGCACCGGGCTTCGCACACCTCGCGGCGATGGACGACATCGCACGCGGACACATGATCGCCGACGTGGTCGCGATCATCGGCACGATGGATGTGGTGTTCGGCGAGATCGATCGCTGACGTTCGCCGGCTGCAAAACGGGAAGGTAAGGACGCTGCAGGGCGTCTCAGGATCAAACAAGAATCGGCAGGCTATCCGGAAGATCAAGACGACATGCTGAGCCAGGAATCGCTGCAACAGATCGATCGAGAGATCGCGAAGTACCCGTCCGATCAGAAGCAGTCCGCGGTGATGGCCGCACTGCGGATCGCTCAGGTCGAGAAGGGCTGGCTGCCCAAGGAACTCATCGAGTTCGTGGCGCGCTACCTCGACATGCCGCCGATCGCGGCCTACGAGGTCGCGAGTTTCTACAACATGTACGACCTCGCGCCGGTCGGCCGCCACAAGATCACGGTGTGCACCAATCTGCCCTGCGCGCTCTCTGGGGGGGTTGACGCGGCGAACCACGTCAAGGAGAAGCTCGGCATCGACTTCAACGAGACCACGCCCGACGGCAAGTTCACGCTGAAGGAAGGCGAGTGCATGGGCGCTTGTGGCGACGCCCCGGTGCTGCTGGTGAATAACCATCACATGTGCAGCTGGATGACCACCGAAAAGATCGATCAGATGCTGGCCGAGCTGGACAAGAAATGAGCACGCAAGGAATGATCCTCGCCGGCTGTGACGGCGACCGCACCTGGCGGCTCCAGGACTACGTCGCCCGCGGCGGCTATTCGGCGCTGAAGAAGATCATCGCCGAGAGCATCCCGCAGGACGCGATCATCGCCGAGCTCAAGACCTCGGTCCTGCGCGGTCGTGGCGGCGCGGGCTTTCCGACCGGGTTGAAGTGGAGCTTCATGCCGCGCTCCTTCCCGGGCGAAAAATATCTCGCGTGCAATTCCGACGAGGGCGAGCCAGGGACATTCAAGGATCGCGACATCCTGCGCTACAACCCGCACAGCGTCATCGAGGGTATGGTGATTGCAGCCTACGCGATGGGCGCCGCGCGCGGTTACAACTACATCCATGGCGAGATCTTCGAGGTCTACTCGCGCTTCGAGGAAGCGCTCGCCGAGGCGCGTGAGGCCGGCCTCGTGGGTCAGAACATTCTCGGCTCCGGGTTCTCCTTCGAACTCTTCGCCCATCACGGCTACGGCGCCTATATCTGCGGCGAAGAGACCGCGCTGCTCGAATCGATCGAGGGCAAGAAGGGACAGCCGCGATTCAAGCCGCCGTTCCCGGCGAGCTACGGCCTGTATGGCAAGCCGACCACGATCAACAACACCGAGACCTTCGCCTCGGTGCCGTTCATCATGAACATGGGCGGCGAAGCCTTCCTCAACCTTGGCAAGCCCAACAACGGCGGCATGAAGCTGTTCTCGGTGTCTGGGCACGTCAATCGTCCGGGAAACTACGAGATCCCGCTCGGCACGCCGTTCTCCGAGCTGCTCGAGATGGCAGGCGGCATGCGCGGCGGGCGCAAGATCAAGGCGGTGATCCCCGGCGGTTCGTCGGCGCCGGTGGTGCCCGGCAGCGTGATGATGGACTGCACGATGGACTATGACTCCATCTCCAAGGCAGGCTCGATGCTCGGCTCGGGTGCGGTGATCGTCATGGACGAGACCACCTGCATGGTCAAGGCGCTCGAGCGTCTGTCCTATTTCTACTTCGAGGAATCCTGCGGTCAGTGCACGCCGTGCCGTGAAGGCACCGGCTGGCTGTACCGTGTGGTGCACCGCATCGAACACGGCCTGGGCCGTCCGGACGACCTCGACCTGCTCAATTCGGTCACCACCAACATCATGGGCCGCACCATCTGCGCCCTCGGCGATGCGGCCTCGATGCCGGTGCAGAGCTTCGTCAAGCACTTCGGCAGCGAGTTCGAATACCACATCGAAAACAAGAAGTGCCTCGTGCCGCCTGAACTCCAGCGCGCAGGCAGTCAAATCTACGTGAGCCCGTCATGCTAGAGATCGAAATCGACGGCAAGCAGGTCCAGGTCAACGACGGCAGCACCGTGATCGAGGCTGCAGCGCTTGCCGGGTCCTACATTCCGCACTTCTGCTATCACAAGAAGTTGTCGATCGCGGCGAACTGTCGCATGTGCCTGGTGCAGGTCGAGAAGGCGCCCAAGCCGCTGCCCGCCTGTGCCACGCCGGTCACCAACGGCATGAAGGTGTGGACCCACTCCGAACTCGCCGTCAAGGCGCAGAAGGGGGTGATGGAGTTCCTGCTCATCAACCATCCGCTCGATTGCCCGATCTGCGATCAGGGCGGCGAGTGCCAGCTGCAGGATCTCGCGGTTGGCTACGGTTCGAGCGCATCGCGTTATCAGGAAGAAAAGCGCGTCGTGTTCAACAAGAACCTCGGCTCGCTGGTTGCCACCGACATGACGCGCTGCATTAACTGCACGCGCTGCGTCCGCTTCACGGCCGAGATCGCCGGCGAGATGGAACTGGGCCAGGCCTTCCGCGGCGAACACGCGGAGATCATGCCCTTCATCGAGAAGACCATCGACTCCGAGCTGTCGGGCAACATCATCGACCTATGCCCGGTCGGGGCGCTGACCTCGAAGCCATTCCGCTTTGCGGCCCGCACCTGGGAGCTGTCGCGGCGCAAGTCGGTGAGCCCGCACGATTCGCTCGGCGCGAACCTGATCGTGCAAACCAAGCACGACGTGGTCAAACGCGTGCTGCCGCTCGAGAACGAGGAGATCAACGAGTGCTGGCTGTCCGACAAGGACCGCTTCTCCTATGAGGGCCTCGCCAGCGCGGAGCGTCTGAGCTCGCCGATGATCAAGCAGGGCGGGCAGTGGAAGAAGGTCGACTGGCAGGCCGCGCTCGAGTTTGCGGCGACCGGTCTGCGCGGTATCGCCAAGGATTACGGCGCGGCGGCGATCGGCGCCCTGGCCTCACCGCATTCGACCGTGGAAGAGCTCTTCCTGGTGCAGAAGTTGGTGCGCGGGCTGGGTTCCGAGAACGTGGATTTCCGCCTGCGCCAGGCTGATTTCCGTGCCGATGGCAAGCGTGCCGGTGCGCCCTGGTTGGGCATGCCCATCGCAGGGGTGAAGGACCTGACGCGCCTGCTCGTAGTTGGCAGCTTCCTGCGCAAGGATGCTCCGCTGCTTGCGCAGCGCGTGCGCCAGGCGACCAAGAAGGGGCTCCAGGTCAGCGCGATCGGCCCCAACGCCGAAGAATGGCTGTTGCCGGTGCGCCATCGGGCGCTGGTCGCGCCGTCGGCGATGGTCTTCGTGCTGGCGCAGGTCGTTGCTGCCCTGGCGCAGGAGACGGGTGTGGCGGTCAGCGTCGCGCTGGTCGGCAAGTTGCCGGCGTCGGTCTCGGAGGAGGCGCGTGCGATTGCGCAGAGCCTTGCCAGTGGGCGCGGGGTCGCGGTGTGGCTCGGCAGTCTCGCTGCCCAGCATGCGCGAGCGAGCGAACTGCAGATGCTCGCGCAGGAGATTGCGCGCCTGACCGGCGGTCGCTTCGGTTTCATCGGAGAGGCGGCCAACAGCGTCGGTGGCTATCTGGCAAGGGCGGTACCGGGCGAGGGCGGTCTGGACGCGTCGGCCATGGTGGCGCAGCCGCGTCACGCCTATGTGCTCCTTGGCGCCGAGCCGGAGTTCGACTTCGCGAATTCCTCGGCCGCGGTCGCTGCGATGTCCGCTGCGCAACTGGTGGTTGCGCTGAGCGCCTTCGAATCGGCGTCGCTGCGCGAGCTTGCCGACGTGATGCTGCCGATCGCGCCCTTCACCGAAACCTCGGGCACCTTCGTGAATTGCGAAGGCCGTGTCCAGAGCTTCGCGGCGGTGGCGCGTCCGGCGGGTGAGACGCGCCCGGGCTGGAAGGTGCTCCGCGTGCTCGGTAACCTGCTCGCACTCGACGGTTTCAGTTACGGCGATTCAGAGTCGGTCCGCGATGAGGCCCTCGGCGCCGACGTCGCCGCTGCGCTGAGCAATGAACTGGAGGGCATCGTGGTCAATGCGTCCTCTGCCCGCATCGCAACGCTTGAGCGAGTCGCTGACGTACCGATCAACTTTGCCGATCCGCTCGCCCGGCGTGCGCCGTCGTTGCAGAAGACGCGGGACGCGGCGGTGCCGGTGGCGCGCATGTCGCCGGTCACGCTGGCGCAGCTCGGCGTGAGCGCCGGAGATCGCGTCCGGGTGGTGCAGGGCTCGGGATGCGCAGAACTGGTCGCGCAGGTCGACGAAGGGCTTGCCGACGGCTGCGTGCGCGTCGCAGCCGCTCATCCCACAACCGCTGCGCTCGGCGCCATGAGCGGTGATCTCAGCGTGGAGCGTGTCTGATGGAAGCGATGCTGCAACCTGTTGCCGAGTTCTTCGGTCCCGCCTGGACGGGGGTCTGGACGCTGCTCAAGATCGTGGCGATCATCGCCCCGCTGATGATCGCGGTGGCCTACCTGACCCTTGCCGAACGCAAGGTCATCGGCTACATGCAGGTCCGAATCGGCCCCAACCGCGTGGGTCCGAAGGGGCTGCTGCAGCCGATCGCCGACGGCGTCAAGCTGCTGTTCAAGGAAATCATCGTCCCCAGTGGCGCGAACAAGGGGCTCTTCATCCTCGGGCCGATCCTCGCCATCGCACCGTCGCTCGCGGCGTGGGCGGTGATCCCCTTCGACGACGGCCTGGTGCTGGCGAACGTCAACGCGGGCCTGCTGTTCCTGCTCGCGATCACCTCGATGGAGGTGTACGGCGTGATCATCGCGGGCTGGGCCTCGAACTCCAAGTATCCGTTCCTGGGTTCGATGCGCGCCGCCGCGCAGATGGTGTCCTACGAGGTCTCGATGGGCTTTGCGCTGATCTGCGTGCTACTGATCTCCGCCAGCCTCAATCTGAGCGATATCGTGATGTCACAGGCCGAGGGCCGCTTCGCCGACATGGGGCTGGGTGTCCTGTCGTGGAACTGGATTCCGCTCTTCCCGATGTTCGTGGTCTATGTGATCTCGGGCATCGCCGAAACCAACCGCGCGCCCTTTGACGTCGTCGAGGGCGAAGCCGAGGTTGTGGCGGGCCACATGGTTGAATACTCGGGCATGACCTTCGCGCTCTTCTTCCTCGCCGAGTACGCGAACATGATCCTGGTGTCGATCCTGACCTCGATCCTGTTCCTTGGTGGCTGGCTGTCGCCGGTGGGTTTCCTGCCGGACGGCTTCCACTGGCTGGCACTGAAGACCGCATTCATTTTGCTGCTGTTCCTGTGGGCGCGTGCCACCTTCCCGCGCTTCCGCTACGACCACATCATGCGCCTGGGCTGGAAGGTGTTCATCCCGGTGACCTTGGTGTGGGTGTTTGTGGTGGCGGTGTGGATGATGTCGCCGCTGTCGATCTGGAGTTGAGAAGACCATGGGTGCCAAGGATTACATCGGCAGTCTGTTCCTTAAGGAACTGGTGAAGGGCATGGCCCTGACTGGCCGCCATTTCTTCCAGCGCAAAATCACCGTCCAGTTTCCGGAGGAGAAGACGCCGCAGAGCAACCGCTTCCGCGGCCTGCATGCCCTGCGCCGCTATCCGAACGGGGAGGAACGCTGCATCGCGTGCAAGCTGTGCGAGGCGGTCTGCCCGGCGATGGCGATCACGATCGAGTCCGATCAGCGTGAAGACGGCTCGCGGCGCACGACCCGCTACGACATCGACCTGACCAAGTGCATCTTCTGCGGTTTCTGCGAAGAGGCCTGCCCGGTGGATGCGATCGTCGAGACGCGGGTGCTCGAGTATCACGGCGAACAGCGCGGCGATCTCTACTACACCAAGCAGATGCTGCTTGCGGTGGGTGATCGATACGAGTCTCAGATCGCGGCCGACCGCGAGCAGGACGCCAAGTACCGCTAAGGGGAGGGCGCCTAGGCGCCACGAGTCAAGAACATGGAATTCAAGACCTTCGTCTTCTACTTTCTCGCCACGATCATGGTGCTCGCGGCGCTGGGAGTGATCACGGCACGCAATCCGGTGCATGCAGCGCTGTTTCTGGTGCTGACCTTCTTCAACGCGGGCGGCATCTGGCTGCTGCTTGAAGCCGAGTTTCTCGCGGTCACGCTGGTAATGGTGTACGTGGGTGCGGTGATGGTGCTGTTCCTCTTCGTGGTGATGATGCTCGACATCAACCTCGATCGGCTGCGTGAAGGTTTCTGGAGTTACCTCCCGGTCGGCGCGCTCGTGGGCATCCTGATGCTCGTCGAGATGGCGATGGTGCTGGGCGGACCCTATTTCGGGCTCGAGGTGATGCCGGCACCCCCGGCGGCTGCGGAGACCTTCAGCAACACGCGCGAGCTAGGCCGTGTCCTGTACACCGATTACGTCTATCCGTTCGAACTCGCCTCGCTGGTGCTGCTGGTGGCGATGGTCGCAGCAGTGGCGCTGACGCTGCGCAAGCGCAAGGGGTTGAAGTCCATCCCGCCGTCCGAACAGGTCGCGGTCAGGCGCGAAGGGCGGGTCGAGCTGGTGAAGATGCGGGCCGAGAAAGAAGACTGACGGCTGACGCGGACAAAAAAAGAACACCGCGCCGGCAGGTGAGCCGGCGCGATCAGGGGGTCATAGATGCTTTCGCTTTCCCACTTCCTCATCCTGGGCGCGATTCTGTTCGCGATCAGTGTGGTCGGGATCTTCCTCAACCGGAAGAACCTGATCGTGCTGCTGATGGCCATCGAGCTGATGCTGCTGTCGGTGAACATGAATTTCGTGGCCTTCTCGCACTATCTGGGCGACATCGCCGGTCAGGTCTTCGTTTTCTTCATCCTCACCGTCGCAGCCGCGGAGTCGGCGATCGGCCTGGCGATCCTGATCGTCATGTTCCGGAACATGCGCACGATCCATGTGGATGATCTCGACAGCCTCAAGGGTTAAGGAAGCGTCACGATGACGGACATGCAGACTCTCTATCTTCTGGTGCCGCTGGCGCCGCTCGCCGGGGCCATCCTCGCCGGCCTCTTCGGCAAGCGCATCGGCCGCGCGGGGGCGCACATCGTCACCATCCTCGGCGTGGCGATCGCCTTCCTGGCCTCGGTGGTGATCTATCAGGACGTGGCCGTGGGCAATACCTTCAACGGCACGGTGTACACCTGGATGGTGTCGGGCGGGATCAGCTTCGAGGTCGGCTTCCTGATCGACTCGCTGACCGTGATGATGATGCTGGTGGTGACCTTCGTGTCGCTGATGGTGCACATCTACACCATCGGCTACATGTCGGAAGATCCCGGCTACCAGCGCTTCTTCAGCTACATCTCGCTATTCACGTTCTCGATGCTGATGCTGGTGATGTCAAACAACTTCCTGCAGCTGTTCTTCGGCTGGGAAGCGGTCGGCCTCGTGTCCTACCTGCTCATCGGCTTCTGGTACGAGCGCCCGACGGCGATCTACGCCAACATGAAGGCCTTTCTGGTCAACCGCGTGGGCGACTTCGGCTTCCTGCTCGGCATCGGTCTCATTGCCGCCTACACCGGCAGCCTGAACTACGCCGAAGTGTTCGCCCGGGCTGACCAGCTCGCGGCGACCGAGATGGCCGTGACCGGCTGGCCGCTGATCACCGCGATCTGCATCTGCCTGTTCATCGGTGCGATGGGCAAGTCCGCCCAGGTGCCGCTGCACGTCTGGCTGCCCGACTCGATGGAAGGTCCGACCCCGATCTCGGCGCTGATTCACGCCGCGACGATGGTCACGGCCGGCATCTTCATGGTGGCGCGCATGTCGCCGCTGTTCGAGCTGTCCGATACCGCCCTCTCCTTCGTGCTGGTCATCGGTGCGACCACTGCGCTGTTCATGGGTTTCCTGGGCATCGTGCAGAACGACATCAAGCGCGTGGTGGCCTATTCGACGCTGTCACAGCTGGGCTACATGACGGTGGCGCTCGGCGTCTCCGCCTATTCGGCGGCCGTCTTCCACCTGATGACGCACGCCTTCTTCAAGGCGCTGCTGTTCCTCGGCGCCGGCTCGGTGATCATCGGCATGCATCACGACCAGGACATGCGCAACATGGGCGGCCTGCGCAAGTACATGCCGATCACCTGGATCACCTCGCTGCTCGGCTCGCTGGCCCTGATCGGCTTCCCGCTGTTCTCCGGCTTCTATTCCAAGGACTCGATCATCGAGGCGGTGCATGCGTCGACGATTGCCGGCTCGGGGTATGCGATGTTCTGCGTGCTGCTGGGCGTGTTCGTCACTGCGTTCTACTCGTTCCGGATGTATTTCCTCGTGTTCCACGGCGAGGAGCGCTTCGGCAAGGCGCACGCGCATCACGGCCACCATGGCGATCATGACGACGAGGAGCCGTCTGAAGATCATCATCATGGTCTGGCGCCGGGGCAAAAGCCGCACGAGTCGCCCTGGGTGGTGACCCTGCCCCTGGTGCTGCTGGCCATTCCGTCGGTGCTGATCGGCTTCTTCACCATCGATCCGATGCTGTTCGGTGAATGGTTCAAGGGCGTGATCTTCGTGGGCGACAGTCACGTCGGCCTCAAGGAACTGGCAGCGAACTTCCACGGCCCGGTGGCCATGGCCGTGCATGGCCTGCAGACCGCTCCGTTCTGGCTTGCGCTGGGCGGTGTGGTGCTGGCCTGGTTCTTCTACATGAAGCGACCGGACATCCCGGCGGCCATCCAGCGCACGTTCAAGCCGATCCACAGCCTGCTCGAGAACAAGTACTTCTTCGACCGCTTCAACGAGATCTTCTTCGCGGGCGGTGCGCGGGTGCTCGGCAAGGGGCTGTGGAAAGCGGGTGATCAGGGGCTCATCGACGGGATTGCGATCAACGGTTCGGCCAAGCTAGTGGGTTGGGTTGCGCAGATGTCGCGTCTGTTCCAGACCGGCCACCTCTACCAGTACGCCTTCATGATGATCATCGGCGTGTTCATCCTGCTCACCTACTGGTTCAATCGTGGTTGAGAAGAGCACGCAGGGACTGCAGCACATAACAAGATCGAACGCGCCGTGCGCGGCGCACTGAACGGAAAGCAACGATGACGGACATTCCTCTCCTCAGTCTGGCGATCTGGGTACCGATTCTCGGTGGCCTGCTGGTACTTGCGACCGGCTCGGATCGCAATGCCCCGCTGGCGCGCGTGCTCGCCTTTGCGGTCGCGGTGGCTGGCTTCGTCGTGACGATTCCGCTCTATACCGGCTTCGACACCACCACCAGCGCGATGCAGTTTGTCGAGCTCACCTCCTGGGTGCCGCGCTTCAACATCAACTATCACCTCGGGGTCGATGGCCTGTCGGTGCTGTTCGTGATCCTCAACGCCTTCATCACCATTCTGGTGGTGATGGCGGGCTGGCAGGTGATTCAGGACAAGGTCGCCCAGTACATGGCCGCCTTCCTGATCATGTCCGGGCTGATGAACGGCATCTTCTCCGCCCTCGATGGCGTGCTGTTCTACGTGTTCTTCGAAGCGTCCCTGATCCCGCTCTACCTGATCATCGGCATCTGGGGCGGTGCTAACCGCGTCTATGCGGCGATCAAGTTCTTCCTCTACACGCTGTTCGGTTCGCTGCTGATGCTGATCGCCTTGCTCTACCTGTTCATGCAGTCGGGCGGCAGCTTCAGCATCCTCGACTGGCACCAGCTTCCACTGCCGATCGAGCCGCAGGTCCTGATCTTCCTCGCCTTCCTGATTGCCTTTGGCGTCAAGGTGCCGATGTGGCCGGTGCATACCTGGCTGCCCGATGCGCACGTCGAGGCGCCCACCGGCGGTTCGGTGGTGCTGGCGGCGATCGGCCTCAAGCTCGGCGCCTACGGCTTCCTGCGCTTCTCGCTGCCGATCGTGCCCGACGCTGCGCAGCAACTCGCGCCGCTGGTCATCACGCTGTCGCTGATCGCGGTGGTGTATATCGGCTTCGTTGCTCTGGTGCAGGCCGACATGAAGAAGCTGGTCGCGTATTCGTCGATTTCCCACATGGGTTTCGTCACCCTGGGTTTCTTCATGTTCAACCCGCTCGGTGTCGAGGGTGCGCTGGTGCAGATGATCTCCCACGGTTTCGTGTCGGGGGCGATGTTCCTGTGCATCGGCGTGTTGTACGACCGCATGCACTCGCGCCAGATCGCCGATTACGGCGGTGTGGTCAACACCATGCCCAAGTTCGCCGCATTCTTCATGCTGTTCGCGATGGCCAACTCCGGCTTGCCGGCCACCTCGGGCTTCGTCGGCGAATTCATGGTCGTGCTCGGAGCGGTGCAGTACAACTTCTGGATCGGTTTCGTCGCCGCCACCACCCTGATCCTTGGGGCAGCGTACTCGCTGTGGATGTACAAGCGGGTCGTGTTCGGCAAGGTGGCCAACAAGCATGTTGCCGAACTTGAAGACATCAACGGCCGCGAGTTTGCCTTCCTCGCGATTCTTGCGGCGTGTGTGCTGGCGATGGGTCTGTATCCCTTCCCCTTCACCGAAGTGATGCACGCCTCGGTCAACGAACTCCTGCGGCATGTTGCCGTGAGCAAGCTCTGAGCGCTGTTCAGCGCAAGCGCACTAGAGACACTTAACGGACTGGTCAGAAGATGAATTTCGTCGTCCCCGACTTCTACCCTGCTGCGGCCGAGATCTTCGTGGCCGTCATGGCCCTGGTGATCATGCTGGCGAGCACCTTCGCGCGCAGCGTCGCCCGCAACCTGTCCTACTTCCTGACGCAGGCGACCCTGATCGGGGCGGCCTTCATCACGATCCTCACCATGGAAGGAAGCGTGGTGCATACCTTCAGCAATCTGTTCATCAGTGACCTGATGGGCGACTTCCTGAAGCTGATGATCTATTTCTCGATGGCCATCGCGCTGCTTTACGGGCGTGCCTACCTGTCGGACCGAAAGATCGACAAGCCCGAGTACTACCTGCTCGCGTTGCTGATGACGCTGGGCATGATGGTCATGGTCACGGCGAATCACATGCTGCCGATGTACATCGGTCTCGAGATGATGTCGCTGGCGCTATACACGATGGTGGCCTTCGATCGCGATTCTGCACGTTCGACCGAAGCCGCGATGAAGTACTTCGTGCTCGGTGCGCTCGCTTCGGGCCTGCTGCTGTACGGCATGTCGATGATCTACGGCGCGACCGGCACGCTCGAGTTCTCGGCGATCGCCCAGTCGATCTACAACCAGTCGGCAAATCAGACCGTGCTGATGTTCGGGCTGGTTTTCCTGGTCGCGGGCATCTGCTTCAAGCTCGGTGTCGTGCCCTTCCACATGTGGGTTCCGGACGTGTATCAGGGCGCTCCGACGGCGGTCACGCTGGTGCTTGCGACCGCGCCAAAGCTTGCGGCCTTCGCGATGGCGGTGCGCCTGCTGATCTGGGGCCTGTTCGATATCGCCGCAGAGTGGCAGCTCATGCTGATGCTCGTGGCGGCGGCCTCGATCGTGCTGGGCAACCTCGCCGCGATCGCGCAGCAGAACATCAAGCGCATGCTCGCCTACTCGGGTATTTCCCATATGGGCTTCATGCTGCTGGGCCTGCTCTCGGGTGTGGTCGAGGGCGACCGACACTTTGCGCTCAACGCCTACAGTTCGGCGATGTTCTACGCTGTGTCCTACGTGATCATGAGCCTCGCGTCGTTCGGCATGATCATCCTGCTGTCGCGCGCGGGGTTCGAGGCCGAGAACATCGACGACTTCAAGGGCCTCAACAAGCGCAGCCCCTGGTACGCGCTGATGATGCTGTTCGTGATGTTCTCGATGGCGGGCGTGCCTTTCTTCATCGGCTTCTTCGCCAAGTTGTCGGTGCTGCAGGCGGTGGTGGCCGCGGGCTATTTCTGGCTCGCCGTGCTCGCGGTGGTGATGTCGGTGATCGGCGCGTTCTACTACCTGCGCGTGGTCAAGCTGATGTACTTCGACGAGCCGCTGGACGCATCGCCGATCCAGGCGCCGGCCGAGGTGCGGGTGATGCTCTCGGCCAATGGTCTGGCGATCGCGGCTCTGGGCCTCGCCCCGCAGATGCTGATGTCGGTCTGCGCCTACGCACTGCTCGGCTCGCTCTGACGCGCGTGAGTGCGCAGGCCGGGACGCCGCTGTGCCAAGAGCCGCTCCATGAGGAGCGGCTCAGCAGCGAGCGCGTTTTCGATGGCGTGCTGCTGAAGCTGTACCGCGACCGGGTCCGCCTTCCGGACGGTGGCGAGAGTGTGCGCGAGTACGTGCGCCACCCGGGTGCGGTGGTCGTGGTGGCCCAGCTCTCCGACGGTTCGCTGCTCTTTGAGCGCCAGTTCCGTTATCCGCTGGGGCGGGCTTTTATCGAACTCCCCGCAGGAAAAATCGATGTGGGTGAGGACATTCTCGTCTGCGCGCGGCGCGAGCTGCGCGAGGAGACCGGTTACGAGGCGACCGACTGGCAGCACGTCGGGGTGATGCACCCGTGCATCGGCTACTCGGACGAGCGCATCGAGATCTTCTTCGCACGGGGTCTGAGCCACGTCGGCCATGCATGGGACGAGGGCGAGTTTCTCGAGATCCTGCACATGCCGATCGCTGCGGCTGAGGCCGCCATCCGTAGCGGGGAGATCACTGACGCCAAGACCATCACGGCCCTCTACAGGACGCTCCCGCTCCTTCGTCGCTGATCGGCGGTCGGGGTTCGGTCACGGGGTTCAGCCGTCCTGCGCTGGACGACGGAAGGGCGAGCGCTCGTGAAGCTCGTCCACATAGCCCTCGATGCCCTTGCGCTCGCGGGCCAGATAATCGTCGACCGCGCGCTGGAAACGGGGGTCGGCGAGCCAGTGCGCCGAATAGGTGCGAACCGGGCGCAGTCCCCGAGAAAGCTTGTGCTCGCCCTGTGCGCCGCCCTCGAAGCGCTCCAGACCCTGTGCGATGCAATACTCGATCGCCTGGTAGTAGCACAGCTCGAAGTGCAGGAAGGGCAGGTCCTCGAGGGCACCCCAGTAGCGCCCGTAGAGGGCACGCTTGTCGCGGAGAAAGAAGGCCGCGGCAATCCGCTCGTCCCCGCGCAAGGCCAGCAGCAGGCATACGGATCCAGGCATCCGTTCGCCGAGGCGGTGGAAAAAGCGCGGTGTCAGATAAGGCGTGGAGCGGTGCAGTGCGTAGGTGCTGGCATAGCAGCGCGCCATGAAATCCCAGTCTTCCGCACCTGCGTCGTGCCCGTCAAGCCAGCGCAACTCAAGCCCGTGGGCGGCAGCGCGACGGCGTTCCTGGCGGATTTTCTTGCGTTTCTCGCTGTTGAGGCTCGCCAGGAAGGTGTCGAAATCACTCCATTGCGCGCAATACCCGTCCCCGTTCAGTTCGGCCGTGGGCGGGCTTACAGGCCCCCGCCCGCTGGCACTCGATGCCGCGTCCTGCCAGTGGAACTGGACACCCTCGCGGATCATCATGCCGGCCGCCGCGAGCAGGGGCAGCTCGTCGGCGGCGGGGAACAGGACGTGAAAGGATGCACAGCCCGACGCCCGCACCCGGGCCAACACCGCATCGAGCAGCGTGCGACGTGCGGTAAGGTCGCGGCCGAGCAGGCGCGCGCCGGGAATGGGTGTGAAGGGCAGGGCCGACAGCCACTTCGGGTAGTAGTCGAGACCGTGGCGATGGTAGGCCTCGGCCCAAGCCCAGTCGAACACATATTCTCCGTAGGAGTGGTCCTTGAGGTAGAGCGGCATCACCGCGGCGAGTTCGCCCTGTTGCCAGAGCGTGGCATGGGCCGGTGTCCATCCGGTGCGTCCGCCCACGCAGCCGGTCTCTTCCAGGGTGGCGAGATAGGCATGGCGCAGGCAGGGCGCTGGCGCTGGGGCGCTCGCTTCGAGCAGGGCATCCCAGCGCGCGGCGTCGATCTGCGCGATGCTCGGGAGCAGGTGAAGTCCATCGGGGTGGCTCATGCTTGAAGGTCGATGAAGTTCGTGAATGCGGGGGGCGTCGAGCGCCCGATTTTGTGGCATCGGGACGATACGCTTTCGCGCCAGCGGCTTGCAAGCGATCTTCAGGGCTTATCCACAGCGTTTCCCCCATCGACTGTGGGTTGTTCATGGCGACCCTCCTGTTGCGCCTGGCGGGCGGGCATGGTGTCGCAGGTGGGCCTCCGAGCGGCTGCCGACGCGGTATAGTTTCGCCCCATGAACACACATACCCATGCCCCCGTATCGATCGCGGTCGCCCAGCTCAACCTGACCGTGGGTGATCTGATCGGCAACGCCGACCAGATCATCGCGGCAGTCCACGCGGCGCGTGCCGCTGGCGCAGACCTGGTGCTGACGCCCGAACTCGCCCTGTCGGGTTATCCCCCCGAGGATCTGCTGCTCAGGCCCGACTTCTATCGCGCCTGCGCGCGCGAGACGGCGCGCATCGCCGCCACCACCGCCGGCATCACGCTGGTGCTCGGGCACCCGGCCGAGGACGGCTTCGAGCGCTACAACGCGGCCTCGGTGTTGCGCGATGGTGAACTCGTTGCGCGCTATCACAAGAGCCTGTTGCCCAACTACGAGGTGTTCGACGAGGAGCGCTACTTCGAACCCGGCAACACCGCCTGTGTGTTCGAGTGCAAGGGTGTGCGCTTCGGGCTCAATATCTGTGCCGACGTCTGGGAGTGCGCCCCAGCCGAGGCTGCGCTCGCTGCCGGGGCCGAGGTGCTGCTGGCGCTCAACGCCTCGCCCTACCACATGAACAAGCAGGCGCAGCGCCTGACGGTGCTGCGCGAGCGTGTGCGCGAGACCGGACTCCCGGTCCTGTACTGCAACATGGTCGGGGGGCAGGACGAACTGGTGTTTGATGGCGCGTCCTTCGCCCTCGACCGCGAAGGCACGCTGTGCTATCAGGCCATGAGTTTTTCCGAATCGCTCGATGTGCTGCGCTACCAGTCCGGCGCCTGGCTGGGCGCGACGGTGGCTGAGGCGCGTACGCTCGAGGCCGAGGCCTATGAAGCGCTCAAGACCGGTGTGCGCGATTACATCGCCAAGAACCGTTTCCCCGGCGCGATCATCGGCCTGTCCGGCGGCATCGACTCGGCGCTGACCCTCGCGATTGCGGTGGATGCGCTGGGCGCCGAGCGCGTGCGCGCGGTGATGATGCCTTCGCCCTACACCGCTCAGATGAGCGTGGATGATTCGCGCGAGATGGTGCGCCGCCTGGGGGTGCGCTATGACGAGATCGCGATCGAAGCGGCGATGAAGGTTTTCGCCGACCTGCTCGCGCCGCAGTTTGCCGGGCTGCCTGCCGATACGACCGAAGAGAACCTGCAGGCGCGCATCCGCGGCATGATCCTGATGGCGCTGTCGAACAAGACCGGGGCGATCGTGCTGACCACCGGTAACAAGAGTGAGATGGCGACCGGTTACGCGACCCTGTATGGCGACATGGCGGGCGGCTTCGCAGTGCTCAAGGATCTCTACAAGACGCTCGTGTTCCGCCTGTCGAACTGGCGCAACACGGTGGGGCCGGTGATTCCGCAGAACATCATCGATCGTCCTCCTTCTGCCGAGCTCAAGCCCGATCAGAAAGATCAGGACAGCCTGCCGCCCTACGAGATGCTCGACGCCATCATCGAGGCCTATATGGAACGTGACGAGTCACCGCGCCAGATCATCGCGGCGGGCTTTCCCGCGGCCGAGGTGCAGCGTACGGTGTCCATGCTCAAGCGCAACGAATACAAGCGCCGCCAGTCGCCGGTGGGCATCCGGGTGACGCCGCGAGGCTTCGGCAGGGATTGGCGTTATCCGATAACATCCCGTTACCAGGACGAGTTCTGAAATACAGGAGAGAGATGGATGAAGAAGATCGAGGCGATCATCAAGCCGTTCAAGCTGGACGAGGTGCGCGAGGGCTTGTCCGAAGTCGGCATCACCGGCCTGACGGTGACCGAGGTGAAGGGCTTCGGGCGGCAGAAGGGTCACACCGAGCTTTATCGTGGCGCGGAGTACGTCGTCGACTTCCTGCCCAAGATCAAGGTCGAGGTGGTGCTCGCTGACGAACTGGTCGACTCGGCGGTCGAGGCGATCGTGAAGGCGGCCCACACTGGAAAGATCGGTGACGGCAAGATCTTCGTCACTCCGGTGGAACAGGTGATCCGCATTCGCACCGGCGAGACCAACGAGGCGGCCATCTGAGCGCCTGGCCGGCGCCGCAACCTGCGGCGCGCGGGCAGGGAGGATGGCGCGCTCAGCGCGGAGAGGCGTTCTGCGCGCGCAGCAACACCAGCAGCGCGCCGCCGCCGCCGTCATGCGGTCCGGCCTGGCAGAAGCACAGGATCTCCTCGCGCTGTGCGAGCCAGCCGCGCGACAGCTGCTTGAGAATCGGGATCTTGCCGGGCGAACCGTGCCCCTTGCCATGGATCACCCTGATGCAGCGCTTGCCCTGGGCGAGCGCATCGTGCAGGAAATTCGCCAGCGTCGCGCGAGCCTCGTCCCGGGTCAGGCCGTGAAGGTCGATCTGACCCTGAAGCACCCAGCGCCCCCGGCGCAGATCGGTCAGGACCCGGCGCGGCAGGCCGGGGCGCAGGAAGGCAGCTTCGTCGCCTATGTCCAGGCGATCTTCAAAAGTCAGCGGCGCCGCGAGGGATTCATGCAGCGCGGCACGCTCGTCCGCCTCGCGCTTGATCGGCGCAGGCAGCGGGCGCGCAGCCTCGAGCTGGGCACGGTTGCGGTCCGCGACCGGCTGGGCGTCACCGACGACGCTGAGAAACAGCGCCGCCGGATCCCTGAGGTCGGCGTCGGCAGGGAGCACGATCGCGTCCGGGCGCTGGATGCGAGCGGGTCGTTCCGGGGCGGCGTGGCGCAGGGTGTGGCGCAGCGTCGTATCGAGCTCGACGCGGCCGCGGTCGCGCAACGGCAACACCCCCTCGTAGGCCAGGCGCAGGGGATCGGATACCGCAAGTGCAGGCCTCGCCGGCTCGACCGCCTCGTCTGCGTCCGCGGCGGGACGCGGCATGGGGGCCGGGCGCGGGCGTTCGATCTCGGCGCGGTCGCCGCCGCGCACCGGCAGCACCGTGCCCGCAGCCTTGCGAAACAGCGCGAGGTCGGCCTCGTCGACTGGGGCGGAGGGCTGCGCGGCCGCATCCTCTGGAGGAACCCGTGTGTGGCGGATTTTTTTCCCCGCCCTTGCGGGTTCGCTCGGGGCCGGGCTCGTCTGGCGCAGCTGCGCGCGCAGGCCGGCGAACGGGGTGTTCCCCCTGTCGGCCGGCTCCACGCTGCCGCGCGCGTCCGCGTCGGTGCGGGGTGAGGCGGCGCGGCGACTCATCGCCGGGCTCAGGCGCCGAGCGCGTCGAGGAAGCGCTCGGCGTCGAGCGCGGCCATGCAGCCCGTGCCGGCCGAGGTCACTGCCTGGCGGTAGATATGGTCCGCCACGTCGCCTGCGGCAAATACGCCCGGCACGCTGGTCTGGGTCGCATTGCCATTGCGACCGCCCTCGGTGACGATATACCCGCCTTCCATCTCCAGCTGGCCAGCGAAGATGTCGGTGTTGGGCTTGTGGCCGATCGCGATGAACACGCCGTGCACCGCGAGCTCGCGCGCAGCGCCGGTGCGCACGTCCCTGATGCGGATGCCGGTCACGCCCTGGCTGTCGCCCAGCACCTCGTCGAGGGTGGCGTTGAGGGCGAGCTCGATCTTGCCGGCGGCGACTTTCTCCATCAGCTTGTCGATCATGATCTTCTCGGCACGGAACTGCTCGCGGCGATGCACCAGGGTGACCTTGCGCGCGATGTTGGCGAGATACAGCGCCTCCTCGACCGCGGTGTTGCCGCCGCCGATCACCGCAACGTCCTGGTTGCGATAGAAGAAGCCATCGCAGGTCGCGCACGCCGAGACCCCGCGGCCCGAGAATTTCTCCTCGGAAGGCAGCCCGAGATACTTTGCGGTGGCCCCGGTGGCGATGATGAGCGCATCACAGGTGTATTCGCCCGCATCACCGATGAGGCGAAAGGGCTTCTCGCCCAGGCGCACGGTGTGGATGTGGTCGAAGATCATTTCGGTATTGAAGCGTTCGGCATGCTTCTGGAAACGCGCCATCAGTTCGGGACCCATCACGCCATCGGCGTCAGCCGGCCAGTTGTCCACCTCGGTCGTCGTCATCAGCTGGCCGCCCTGTGCGAGGCCGGTGACGAGCACCGGGTTGAGATTGGCGCGGGCGGCATAGACGGCTGCGGTGTAACCGGCCGGTCCGGAGCCGAGGATCAGCAGGCGGGCGTGTTTCGTGGTCATGAGGTGCATTCCTGCGGGTAAGGTGAAGAGGCGCGGATTATAGCGGAGGGGGTCCCGCCCGCGCCCAGCGCGACCTCATCGGCACGATTGATGCCGCTAATCGTGGCCGCGAAGCCTCATGCGCAGGCGTGACCGATTTCACGACATCAACATGGCTGGTGTCACAATCGTGTAGACTTGTGTCTCATTTTATCGACTCATTTACCGCCTTCGTGCTTGCCGGAGTACGCATGACCCAGACTACCGCCGTTTCCGTCGTTGCCCTGAAGACCTTCCCGCTGTTCCAGGGCTTGTCCGACGAGGCGCTGGCGAATATCGCCCGCGTTTCGATGATGCGCAGGTTCCCGCGGGGCCAGTCCGTGGTATGCGCGGGTGATCGCCCCGACTACGTCTATCTGGTGCTCACCGGCAGCCTGAAGGTGGTGGTGAGCGACGAGGACGGACGCGAGGTCATCTTGACGATCCTCGACCAGGGCGAGTTGTTCGGCGAGATGGGCATGTTCGACGAGCGGCCGCGCTCGGCGTCGGTCATTGCCGTCGTGCCCTCCGATCTGGTGCTGATCTCCAAACAGGATTTCCGCCGCATCCTGCAAGCCAGCTTCGACGTGTCGTGGCGCATCATGTGCAACCTCACCGAGCGTCTGCGCAATGCGGATCGCAAGATCGAGAGTCTGGCCCTGATGGACGTCTATGGACGCGTGGCACGGCTGCTGATCGAGATGTCCGAGGACGTGGGGGGCGAGGTCGTGGTGGTGCGCAAGATCTCCAAACAGGACATCGCCAAGATGATCGGCGCCTCGCGCGAGATGGTCAGCCGCGTGATGAAGGATCTCAGCCAGCAGGGGCTGATCGAGGAACGTGCCGATGGCATCGTGCTGCGCGAGCGTCTGAACGACGTCTGAATGCGCTTTTCGCCGCGCCCACGCGCGCTGCGGCATGCATGAGGGCTTTGTGAGCAGGCGCAACATCGGCCGCGGGGGCAGCGGTCCATCCCGTATAATCCCGCGGTTGTCTCACTCTGGCCGTCTGGTCGCAACGCAATGCAGTCTCGCTCGTCCTCCCGCTCCCAGCCGCTGCCGGAAAAAATCTCGCTCTTGCTGCAGGAAGCGCGCTGGCTGATTCTGGGCGTGATGTCGCTCTATGTGGGGCTCGTGCTCGTGGGCTACAGCGAGACCGATCCCGGCTGGTCCCATGCGGCCGACGTGGTACGGGTGTCCAATCCCGGGGGGCGTTTCGGTGCCTGGCTGGCCGATCTGCTGCTCTATCTCTTCGGCGTGTCGTCGTGGTGGTGGGTGGTGTTTCTCGGTTACAGCCTGCTGTGGGGCTTTCGCCGCCTGAAGAACCGTCTCCAGATCGATCGGCGCTCCTTCGTCTTCGTCTTGATCGGCTTTTTCGTCGTGCTGCTGACCAGCAGCGCGCTCGAGTTCCTGCGTTTTCATTCCCACGGTGCCGCGGTGCCGCTCGAACCGGGCGGGCTGGTCGGGATGGAATTCGGCCAATTGACCCAGCGTTATTTCGGTTTCACGGGCGGCACCCTGTTGCTGCTCGCGCTGATGGCCTGCGGGCTGTCCTTGTTTACCGGGCTGTCCTGGCTGGCCGTGGTCGAGCGCATCGGGTTCTGGCTGGAGCAGGGGCTGACTCGCACGCTGCAGGCCTGGGGCCGGTGGCAGGATCGCCGGGCCGATCGCCAGATCGCTGAGAAACGCGAGGTGGTGGTGCAGACTCGCCGCCGCAAGCCCGAGAAGCCAACCCCGCCCCTGCCGCTGCGGATCGAGCCTGCGGTCGCCGCCGCGCCTCGCGCCGACCGCGCCGACCGCGCCGACAAGGCGCGCCAGCAGAGCCTGTTTGCGGATGCGCCCGAGGGCCCGATTCCACCGGTTTCGCTGCTTGACCCCGCGATCGGGGGGGGCGAGCCGCCATCGCCCGAAACGCTCGAGTTTACCTCGCGTCTGATCGAGACCAAGCTCGCCGACTTCGGGGTCGAGGTGAAGGTGCTCGCGGCCTATCCCGGGCCGGTGATCACGCGCTACGAGGTCGAGCCGGCCACGGGTGTCAAGGGCAGCCAGGTGGTCAATCTGGCCAAGGATCTCGCCCGTGCGCTGTCGCTGGTGTCGATCCGCGTGGTCGAGACCGTACCGGGCAAGTCGTGCATGGCCTTCGAGTTGCCGAACCCCAAGCGGCAGATGGTGCGCCTGTCCGAGATCATCGGTTCGAAGATCTACCAGGACGCGCATTCGCCGCTGACCGTGGTGCTCGGCAAGGACATCGGTGGCCAGCCGGTGGTGGCCGATCTGGCCAAGATGCCGCACCTGCTGGTGGCTGGCACCACCGGTTCGGGGAAGTCGGTGGGCATCAACGCGATGATCCTGTCGCTGCTCTACAAGAGCGAGCCCGATCACGTGCGCCTGATCATGGTCGACCCCAAGATGCTCGAGCTATCGATCTACGAGGGCATCCCGCACCTGCTGGCGCCGGTGGTCACCGACATGAAGCATGCGGCCAACGCGCTCAACTGGTGCGTGACCGAGATGGACAAGCGTTACAAGCTGATGGCGGCGGTGGGCGTGCGCAATCTCGCCGGTTTCAACAAGGCGGTGCAGGAGGCGCGCAAGGCCGAGACGCCCTTGACCAATCCGTTCTCGATCAGCCCCGAGAACCCCGAACCGCTCGAGCCCCTGCCCTATATCGTGGTGGTGGTGGATGAACTCGCCGACATGATGATGGTGGTCGGCAAGAAGGTGGAGGAGTTGATCGCACGCCTCGCGCAGAAGGCGCGTGCGGCCGGCATCCATCTGATCCTCGCCACCCAGCGTCCGTCGGTGGATGTCATCACCGGCCTGATCAAGGCCAACGTCCCGACCCGGATCGCGTTCCAGGTGTCGAGCAAGATCGACTCGCGCACCATCCTCGACCAGATGGGCGCCGAGACCCTGCTCGGCATGGGTGACATGCTCTACCTCGCGCCGGGCACCGGGCTGCCGGTGCGGGTGCACGGCGCCTTCGTCGCCGACGACGAGGTGCACAAGGTCGTCGATCATCTCAAGAAGAGCGGTCCGCCGGATTACATCGAGGGCATCCTGGCTGCGCCCGAGGATGACCTGGAAGCGGCGCTCGGCGGCGGCGAGGGGAGCGATGGGGAGTCGGATGCGCTCTACGACCAGGCAGTGGAGGTCGTCATCAAGACCCGGCGGCCATCGATCTCGCTGGTGCAGCGCCACCTGCGCATCGGCTACAACCGCGCGGCTCGCCTGATCGAGCAGATGGAGCGCGCCGGGCTGGTGTCGCCGATGGGCAGCAACGGCAACCGTGAAGTCATCGTTCCGGCCAAGGAGAGCGAATGAGTTTTCTGAACAGGGCAGCGCCCGCGCTGCTGCGCACCGTTGCCGCGCTCGCGCTCACTGCGACCGCGCTGACGGCGGGGGCGGCCGATGGCGTGGCGCAGTTGCGCGCCTTCATTGACGGCGCGCGCAGTGCCGAGGGCGATTTCGAGCAGTTGGTGAGCGTCCAGTCCGGGCGTCGCCCGCAGTCGGCGTCCGGCCGCTTCGCCTATGCGCGTCCGGGGCGGTTCCACTGGGAATACGACCGCCCCTATCGTCAGGTGCTGGTCGGTGACGGCAAGCTGCTGTGGTCCTGGGATCCGGACCTCAACCAGGTCACGGTGCGCGAGATGGGCGGCGCGCTCGGGGCCACCCCGGCCGCGATCCTGTTCGGCAGCGGTACGCTGGAGGAGAATTTCGTGCTCGCCGACGGCGGTGAGCACGATGGCCTGGCCTGGGTCGAGGCGCGCCCCAGGCAGACGGAAAGCGGCTTCGAGGCGCTGCGTATCGGTCTGGCCGAGGACCAACTCCGGCGCATGGAAATGCGTGACCACTTCGGCCAGACAACGGTGATCCGCTTCACACGCCTGCAGGCCAATCCGGCGTTGGACGCCGATCGCTTCCGCTTCACGCCCCCGGCCGGCGCTGATCTCATCGGTGACGTGCCCGGTCTCACGCGCTGAGCGCTCGCCCGTATGAGCGACCTTTTCGAGGCCCTCGACCCGCCGCAGGTACCGCTCGCCGAGCGCATGCGGCCAAAGATCCTGGACGAGGTGGCGGGCCAGGCTCACCTGCTCGGGCCGGGCAAGCCCCTGCGTCTGGCCTTTGAGTCGCGCCGGCCGCATTCGATGATCCTGTGGGGACCCCCCGGCGTTGGCAAGACCACACTGGCGCGCCTGATGGCGCGTGGTTTCGATGCCGAGTTCGTGGCCTTGTCGGCGGTGTTTTCCGGGGTCAAGGAGATCCGCGAGGCCATCCAGCAGGCGCAGGCCGCGAAGGCGCGTGGACGGCATACGATCCTGTTCGTCGATGAGGTACACCGTTTCAACAAGGCCCAGCAGGATGCCTTCCTGCCCTTCGTCGAGCAGGGCCTGGTGACCTTCATCGGGGCGACAACCGAGAACCCGTCCTTCGAGCTCAACTCCGCGCTGCTGTCGCGTGCGGCCGTCTACGTGCTGGAGTCGCTTGATGCAGCGGCGATGACGCAGCTCTTCGCGCGTGCGCATGCGATGGCCTGCGCCGATCTCGGCTTCGAGGACGAGGCGCGTGGGCGCCTGATCGGTTTCGCCGATGGCGACGCGCGGCGCCTGATGAATCTCATCGAGCAGCTGCAGGTGGCGGCGGCGACGGCGAAGGTCAATCCGGTCACCGCAGCCTTCGTCGATCAGACGCTGGCGCGCAACCTGCGCCGCTTCGACAAGGGCGGCGAGGCGTTCTTCGACCAGATCTCCGCGCTGCACAAGTCGGTGCGCGGCTCCGACCCGGACGCCTCGCTGTACTGGCTGTGCCGCATGCTCGACGGTGGCGCCGATCCGCTCTACCTCGGGCGGCGGCTGGTGCGCATGGCGGTGGAGGACGTCGGCCTGGCCGATCCGCGTGCGCTCGAGATGGCGCTCAACGCCTGCGCGACCTACGAGCGCCTGGGGTCCCCCGAGGGCGAGCTCGCGCTCGCCCAGGCGGCGATCTTTCTTGCCTGCGCCGCGAAGTCGAACGCAGCCTACAAGGCCTACAAGGCCGCGCGCGCGTTCGTCGCCAGCGATGGCTCACGGCCGGTTCCGCTGCACCTGCGCAATGCGCCGACCCAACTCATGAAGGCGCTCGATTACGGGAAGGCTTACCGTTACGCCCATGACGAACCCGAAGCGTACGCCGCCGGCGAGAACTACTTTCCCGAAGGCATCGAGCCGCCGGGCTGGTATCGACCCACGCCCCGGGGCATGGAGTCGCGCATCGCGGACAAGCTCGCCCATTTGCGTCAGCTCGATCGCGAGGCCACACGATCACGCGCGCAGGAACACACACAATCCCGCCAGAATGACCAGAAACAAGATGCGGGGCAGAGCCCGTCGAACGGCTCAGCCTCGCGCAAAGACCCGACGCGGGAGAGGACGCCGGGCGAGGAGAATCTCAATGCGGGAGCGGATGATCCTTCATGAACCGTGCACACAGCGACGCAGCCCGCTCCGCTTTTCGGGTATCGCCACAAGCCCGGGCGCGTTCGACCAGCTCAAGCATGAACTTGGTGAGAACCATCACGCCTTCCGGGGTCTGTACCAGGCCGCAACAAACCTGTGCAGCGGCTGCATCCGGAATGTTTTCATGCTCTGCGATCAGCAAAACCTCGTCCTCGGTCAGGTCACAGTAGTCTAGGCAGTCACGAATGGATAGCATGCCGAACTCCTCCTAAAGTAAGCCGGTTAGCCGTCTGTCGCGGCTTTGAGTCTGGATTAAGGATAGTGGACCGTGCTTCGTTTGCAAGTTCAATTTACCTTACGTCAACTAAACAAGTAATTGATTGGAAAAGTTGATGTTCACACTGCGACATATCAGGCTGGTTTACTGAAAAGTTGTGCGCGATGCGGTGCTTACGCTGCATCGTAGTCAACAGATCTCAACGCCCAGTCACAAGTTACTGATTCGAAACGTTCCAGGAAAACTCACCGATGCTCGATATCCAGCTCCTTCGCACCCAGCTCGATCACGTCGCCGCACGCCTTGGCACCCGTGGCATGCAACTCGACACGGCCGTCTTCCAGGCGCTGGAAGACGAGCGCAAGCAGTTGCAGACCCGCACCCAGGAGCTCCAGGCGCGCCGCAACGCGCTCTCGAAGCAGATCGGCATGCTCAAGGGCAAGGGCGAGGACGTCTCGGGTGTGATGGCCGAGGTCGCCCAGCTCGGCGACGAACTGAAGGCCTCCGAGCAGGCGCTCGCGGTACTGCTCGAGCGCATGAATGCCTTCCTCGCCACGCTGCCCAACCTGCCGCAGGACGACGTCCCGGTGGGGGCGGATGAGACCGCCAACGTCGAGATCCGACGCTGGGGGACGCCGCGCAGCTTCGACTTCGAGGTCCGCGACCATGTCGATCTGGGCGCGCCGCTCGGGCTCGACTTCGAAACCGGCGCCAGGTTGTCGGGTACGCGTTTCGCGTTCCTGCGCGGTCCGGTGGCGCGGCTGCATCGCGCGCTGGCGCAGTTCATGCTCGACACGCACACCCGCGAGCACGGCTACACCGAGTGCTACACCCCCTACATCGTCAATGGTTCGGCGCTGTACGGCACCGGTCAGCTGCCCAAATTCAAGGAGGACCTGTTCTGGGTGCTGCGCGGGGGGGACGAGCAGGGGCTGGAGCAGTACCTGATTCCCACCGCTGAGATCACCCTGACCAACAGCGTGCGCGAGGCGGTGCTTGCGCTCGACGCGCTGCCGATTCGCATGACCGCGCACAGCCCGTGCTTTCGTTCCGAGGCGGGCAGCGGCGGGCGGGATGTGCGCGGCATGATCCGACAGCATCAGTTCGACAAGGTCGAGATGGTGCAGATCGTCGAGCCCGCGAAGAGCGACGAAGCCCTCGAGCAGATGGTCGGCCACGCCGAGGCCATCCTGCAGAAGCTCGAGCTGCCCTACCGCGTGATCACGCTGTGCACGGGCGACATGGGTTTCTCGGCTGCCCGGACCTACGACCTCGAGGTCTGGCTGCCGGCGCAGAACACTTATCGCGAGATCTCGAGCTGCTCGAACTGCGAGGCCTTCCAGGCGCGCCGGATGCAGGCGCGGTTCAAGAATGCGCAGGGCAAGAACGAGCTTGTGCATACGCTCAACGGCTCGGGCCTGGCGGTCGGCCGGACCCTGGTCGCGGTGCTGGAGAACGGCCAGCAGGCCGACGGTTCGATCGTGCTTCCCAGCGCGCTGGTGCCCTACATGGGCGGCGTGGAGGTGCTCGAAGCCCCGCTCTGAGTCTGCGCGCAAGGCTTGCCTGGCATGTCGGGGCGGCCGCCGAACCGGCGTTTTAGGCTCTCCAGCAGCGACAGCAGGGCCGGGACGAAGAACAGTACCAGCACGGCGGAGAAGGCGAGCCCGAACGCGATCGAGGTGGCCATCGGGATCAGGAACTGGGCCTGCAGCGAGTGCTCGAAGAGCAGCGGTGTCAGGCCGCCGATGGTCGTGAGCGAGGTCAGCAACACCGCGCGCAGGCGGCCGCAGGCGGCGCTCACCAGGGCCTCTTGAAGGCTGGCGCCCTTGTGCTGCAGCTCCTTGAACAGGCTCACCAGGATGATCGAGTTGTTCACCACGATGCCGGCGAGTCCGAAGAGGCCAAACATCGACAGGATGGTGAGCTCGATGCCCAGCATCCAGTGGCCGAAGATCGCGCCGGCCAGTCCGAGCGGGATCGCCGACATGACCACGAGCGGCCAGCTCCAGGACGAGAAGGACCAAACCAGGATCAGGTAGATCAGCGCCAGGCCAAGCACCAGGCCCGAACGCATGTCTTCCATGGTCTCGCGCTGATCTGCCGAGCGGCCCTCGAAGCTGAATTCGAAGCCGTACTTCTGCGCCAGCGCCGGCAGGGTGTCCGCCTGCAGGCGGGCTTGCACCGCGTTGGCGTTGGTGACCTCGCTGTCGACCGCAGCCGAGACCTCCACCGCCAGCCGGCCCTGGGCATGGCGCAGGGCTTCGAAGCCGCGGCGCGACTTCCAGCTCGCCACGGTGGCGAGCGGGACGAAACGGCCGTCGCCCAGGCTCACGGTGATGCGCTCGAACACGTCGAGCCGGCTGCGCTCGTCGCGCGGCAGCATGACCCGCACCTCGAGCTCGTCGCGGCCCACCTGTACGAGCTGGGCGAGCGCACCATCGAAGGCCGCACGCAACTGGCGACCGAGGCTCTCGGTGGTGAGCCCGAGCGCTTCGCCCGCGGGGGTGAGGCGATACACGAGCTGCTCGCGCCCGTAGGGCATGTCGTCCTCGGCCTCGCTGACGCCGGGAATGCTGGTCAGCGTCTCGGCCAGTTCGAGCGCGGCGGCCTTCAGCGTGTCGGCGTTGTCGCCGGTGAGGCGGATGTTGAGGTCGCGCCCCGGCGGTCCCGACTGGCGCGCGGTGAAGGTGAGCAACTCGAGGCCGGCCACTGCGGGTAGCTTCTCGCGCCAGGTGGCGAGGAAGCGTTCGTTGCGCACCTCGCGCTGGTCCGGCGGCGTGAGCTCGACCATGATGCCGGCGAGCTGGTCGCCGCGGGCGCTCGCGCCGCTACCACTGCCGATCGTGCCACCCAGGCGGGCCACAGCGGTCTGCACCAGCCCGCCACCCAGCTCGGCCTCGGCCGCAAACAGCGCGTGCTCGAGTTCGTTGAGGAAGGCCTCGGTGTGGGCCCGCGGCGTACCGGCGACGAAGCTGGCGTTGGCGTAGACCACCTGGCCCTCGGGAGTGGGGAAGAACACGAAGCCGATGCGTCCGCCTGCGATCAGCCCGACCGCGAGCACCATCAGGCTGGCCGTGATCGCCACCGTCGTGCCGCGCCACGCCAGCGCCGTTTCCACCGCACGGCGGAAGGGGCCGTCGCGAAAGCCCATAAACGCCGCGTCGAGCCGGTTCCGCAAGGCCGAGTGCTTGACCGCAGCCTGACCCGCGAGCGCGCCGCGCAGGTGGGCGGGCAGGATCAGGAAGCACTCCAGCAGCGATGCCGCGATCACCGCCACCATCACGAAAGGGATGTCGCCGAGGATGTTGCCGATGATGCCGCTCACCAGCATCAGCGGCAGGAAGGCGGCCACCGTGGTCAGCGACGAGGCCAGGACCGGCCCCAGCATCCGCCGTGCGCCACCCATCGCGGCCCGCGCCGGGCCTTCACCCATGTGCCGATGGGTGTCAGCGTCTTCGCTGACGACGATCGCGTCATCGACGATGATGCCCAGCGCCATGATGAGCGCGAACAGGCTCATCATGTTGATCGTGCCGCCAAGGAAGAACATCAGCCCCAGCGTGGCGAGAAAGGCCGTCGGGATCCCGATCATCACCCACAGCGCCACGCGCGCCGGGAGGAAGAGGTACAGCACGGCAACGACCAGCAGCAGGCCCGAGAGCCCGTTCTCGACGAGGAGCTCGATGCGCTCGCTGATGAGTTGCCACTGTGCGTCGAAGACCTCCAGGCGGATGCTCGGCGGCAAGCTGGGGCGGGTCCTTTCGAGCCAGTCATCGAGCACGCGCGCGGCCTTGAGCGAGTGTCCGCTCTCGCTGCGCTGAAGCTGCAGCTCGATCACGCTGTCGCCGCGCTCGAAGAGGGCGAGCTCGTTGCTGCGGGGTTCGCGGGTGATGGTGGCGATCTCGTCGAGTCGCACCACGCCGTGCTCGTCGCTGACCACGGGCAGGGATGCAAAGGCTGCGGCGCTGCGACGCTGTTCCAGGCCACGGATCTCGCGTGCGCCGTCGGCTTCGCCGGCAATGCCTGCCGGGATGTCGCGGGCGAGCTGGCCGATGCGATCACCGATCTGCACCAGCGACAAGCCGAGGGTTTCCAGCGCCGCGGACGGAATCTCGATGGCGATGCGCTCTTCGGGCAGGCCGGTGATGCTCACGCGATCGATACCTGCGGCGAGCAATTCCTGCTCGAAGCGCCGTACCCAGGGGCGTAGTTCGTCGACGCTGCTGCCGCGCACGAGCAGGCGGGCAATCGGCTCGTAGCGCGACACCCGGCTGACTTCGGGGGGCTCGGCGTCGCGCGGCAAGTTGCGGAACTCGTCGACGCGCTGGCGCACCTGATCGAGCGCGAGCAGCGCGTCGGTGCCTTCGTGCAGTTCGAGCGTGATGCTCGCCACGCCCTGGGCCGAGGTGGAGCTCATCTTCTTGAGCCCATCGACGGTTTTCAGGCGCTCTTCAAGCGGCACAGTGATGCCGTTCTCGACGTCCTCGGCGGCGGCGCCGCTCCAGACCACACGCACCGAGAGGGTGTCGAGCTCGAAGGTGGGGAAGAACTGCACGTTCATCCGCGTGAGGCCGATCACGCCGAGGACAAAGGCAAGCAGCATGAGCACGTTCGCCGCCACCTTGTGACCAGCCAGACGCTCGAGCAGGCTGACGTGCTTCATTTCACGGTCCCGATCACCTCGACCGCGAGCCCGTCGATGGCGTGCGGCAGTTGGGTGGCAAGGATGCGCGCACCGCTGGGCAGTGCGGTGCCGTCCAGTGCTGGACGCACCAGCAGGGTCAGCGCGCTGCCTTCGCGGCGCTCGCCGACGCGGACGACCGGTAGGGCACCAAGGCGACCCTCATCGCCGATCAGGTAGAGACGATCGCCGCCATGCAGCGCCGATGGGGGGGTCGCGAACACATCGGTGGCCGGCGGGCGTTCGAGCACCGCGTTGACGAAGGCGCCTACCGGAACCTTGCTGGCATCATCCACGCGCAGCAGGACCTCCACGCCGCGTGCATCGGCCTCGCCGCTGAGGCGGTCGAGGCGAGCGTGCAGGGGAGTTGGGCCGAACTCGGCGCGCGCGCGCAGCGTCTCGCCGCGCGCCAGTGCGCTGCGCAGCTCCTCCGCGTAGATCGCCGGGACCCGGGCGCGCAGGTAGAGCGCAGCAGAGGAGTACAGACTCAGCAGGGTCTGTCCGGGCTGCACCTGGTCGCCGGCTGCCACCTCGACCTTGCCGATGCGTGCGGCAAAGGGGGCGGTGATCTCCCCGCGCTCGGCATCGCGCCGCGCCTCGGTGAGTTTCGCCTGCAGCTGCACGAGCCGGGCGGGGTGCTCGGCGATCGCCTGCTGGCGCTGTGACAGCGACAGGCGGACGCGCGCCACGTCCTCGCGCGCCTGGTCGAAGGCGCTCTCGGCACCGAGGCGGGCGTTCTTCAGGCGCTCGAAGCGTTCCAGTTTGGCCTCGGCGAGCTGGAGCAGGGTGCGTTCCTGGGCGATGGCTTCCTGGTCGTGCCGATGGCGGATGCGTTCGCGTTCGACGTCGGCGGCGGCCTGCGCGATGCGGGGCTCGAGGTCGCGCGGGTCCATGCGCGCGAGCACCGTGCCGGCCTCGACGCGGTCGCCGTCGCGCACCCTGAGCTCGATGACGCGTCCACCCACCGGCGCTGCGGCACGGATTCGGTCCGGGGCCTCGATGCGACCGTAGAGCACCAGGGTCGGACTCACCGTCGTGGCGACGAGTTCGTGCGCCTCGACCCGCCAGACGCGCTCGCGCGCGTCGACGGAGGGTGCGGCCGGGCGAGTGGCGCGCAAGGCAAAAAAGCCTGCCGCCGCGAGCAGCAGGATCAGCACGGGAACGAGACGGCGCATGGTTTACCTTCGGAGCCGGGTCAAGGCTCGTTCATTAGACTTTGCTAATTCTACTGCCTCACTGCTTCACTGCTTCACTGCCTTGCCCGTGCGCCCGATTGGCGCCTCTGCGCGCAGAGGCAAACCGATCCGGGCTCATTCGTCAAGCCAGTCTGCTTCCCAGCGCGCCAGCTCGGGGAAGTGACGCGTCGCGCTTTGCCCGAGCGCGACGTCGAGCTGTTCGATCAGCGCGTGCAGCTGTCTGTCAGGCGCTTGCGGCAGCACCGGTTCCAGCTCGATGACGAGGTCGCCCGCCGTGCGCCGGCCGCGCGCCGGGAAGCCCGCACCAGGCAGGTGAATCGTGCGTGCATGTGCAAGCCCGGGTTCGAGCGTGACTGTGCGCAGCCCGGCCGGATGGGGAATCCGCAAGGTGCCGCCAATCAGCATCCTGAGCGCACTGACCGGCCGCCTGAGGACGAGGTTTCGTCCTTCGCGGCGAAATACCGGGTGAGGTGAAAGGCGGATGCGCAGCAGGAGGTCCCCGGGAGGGTGGCCGGCCCCGGGGTGCGGTTCGCCCTCACCGGCCAGGCGCAGCTCGTCATCGTCGATCAGTCCGGCGGGCACCTGCACCTGCAGCCAGCGTTCGCCGATTTCCTCTCCGCTGCCCGCGCAATGGCTGCATGCCTGCGTGTTGCGGTAGCCGCGCCCTTCGCATTCGGGGCAGCGAGTCAGCCCCCTGGCGCCATGGACACGGCCCGAGCCGCGGCAGGGCTCGCACAGGCGACTGACGCTGAGTTTCTCGAGCCCGCTGCCGTCACACTGGCTGCAGGTACGGGGCGTTTGCACGCACACCGAGCGGGTCGCGCCGCAAAAGGCCTCTTCGAAGCTGATCTCCAGCGTCTGCGAGCGGTCGGCACCACGGGGGCGGGCCGAGGCGCCGTGCGGATCGACAGCGCCCGCCTGGTCGGCCTCTTCGAGCAGGGCGGCAAGCAGGCTGTCGTGGGCCTGGCGCAGTCGCTTGAAGTGCTCCACCGCAGCCGGGTCGGCGTTGCGATCGGGGTGCCACTGCATGGCCAGCTTGCGGAAGGCGCGTCTGATCTGCTGCGTCGTGGCGCCGGGCTGCAGCCCGAGCAGGGTGTGGGCATCGGACATCGTCGGTATCGCGAAAGCGCTTGAGGACGTGAGCTTAACCGAGTGGATTGCCGGCTGCAGGCGTCTGAAACAACAAAGCCTGGTCCGGAGACCAGGCTTTGTTGCGGTGTCTGGCGCGCCCGGAAGGATTCGAACCTCCTACCCCCTGGTTCGTAGCCAGGTACTCTATCCAGATGAGCTACGGGCGCTTTTCGCTGCACTACGAAGGAGCGGCATTATATCGCTGCCTGCCACAACTTCAACTGCTTTTTGTGGCGGAGAGGGTGGGA
>QXGG01262137.1_pt1 | contig 47423 bp, 47 predicted proteins | sample 1982491 | NCBI WGS metagenome assembly QXGG01 (sample SAMN09924614, study PRJNA488089) | Wastewater metagenome, whole genome shotgun sequencing project. | isolation source: South African research farm wastewater | place: South Africa: Irene, Agricultural Research Council, Animal Production...
GGGGCGGGGGGTGCGAATTAAAAAACATCCGGGTGGATGTTTTTTAATTTGCAGATTTCTATTGCGTGCTGCCTATTAAATATTTTTGTTTACGAAAATGTTTAATAGGTAGTGCCAAGAGAAATCTCCTTCTGGGAGGGAGGGGGGTGGGTTGGGGCCCGCGGAGCGTTAATTCAAAATTTTTCTGAAACAAAGTGGAAGAAAAATTTCCTTGGCGCGAAGCGCCAAATTTTTTTTTTATTTTATTTTATTTTTTATTTGTTTTGTATTAACCAATGAATATCCCCCCGCCCCGCAATCTTGTCCTCTCTGACAATCCATAGATAAACCGGGCTAAGGGTGTCGTGGGTTAACCGGGGAACCTTCGACGCCCGGGGGAGCTCGTCCGGGGGACAAGGCATAAAAAGCAACACCGCCCCGCCCTATAATCCGGGCCCCCCTAGGGTGCTGGCCATAGTTACTACTCTCTCTTCTCTCCCTCTCGATGTCGCTACTTATTTGAGATTATAAAAAAGCAACAGGGGGTACGGGGCTTATTTAATGCGCCGTTAAAAATATACGTACCATGAAATTTTATCACTCGCTCTTGAGAACCCCAGCTACGCTTATGTCTAATAAGGCCCGAAAAGCGGTACCTTGTGACCTCTTTCAGTTCCTTTTAAGGAATTTTGAGAAAACCCGTTAAAAATCGTTCAAAAATGTATATTATAATAATATACGATAGAATCAGTTATAAAAACAGCCAATAACTTGCAAAAGTACAGAGCTGTTCTTGTATTTCTACGTCGTATGTGAGAAAGCCCACGCCACTACACTTGGCGGTGGGCTGAATGACTGTTTAAGAGGGAGGTTTTTTAAATGACACAGACCCCTAGGCCACAGGCCTTAAGCGCACCAACTGAATATTCTTTCTTAATGGGTGTTTCAGGCGCGGAGTCTAAGCAGTCATTTGACACCCCATTAGAAGAAGCTTCAGCCCAGATCGATAGCTTCGCTTTATACAACACTGGTACGAAAGCTCATCTGAAAGATCTTACAGTTACGCCTGAAGTAACCGCTTGTTGTGAAGCTATTCGAGCTATGCAAATTACATTAGCCCTTAAACAGCTTGCTGTTTTAGTTGCGGCTTTACAAACCCATAGTGAAGCTACTTCTGCGAGGCCTTTGGTTATTGTTAATCCTGGCGTAGTTGCTGAGTATTATGATTCCGCGAAGGAGGTAGAGGATTATTCGGAAGAAATGTTCCGCGAAGCAACTTTCGATATCCAATACCTCGATTCGACCCCTATGATTCAGGGAATTCCTGTATGGGATCGTCTTCCGGGTGAAAGGTCCGATTTCTTTCAGATTTTTAAATTGTATCGTGATTCACGGTATTACTTATTGGATAATGGAGATTATATGTTTGTTAATAGAACAATGGCAGGTCTCGCGAGACAGCTTAAGTTGCCTGGAGCCACACTGACATATATCTCTAATTTATATAGTTGGAAGACGCGCTGTAAACTGTATGATGAGTATATGGAATTGGAAAATCAGAAACGTGCAGCACAGCGTATAAGTCTTATTCAGTCGGATCAGATGAAGATAGCTAAGCAGTTATGTGATAAGGCTATGAATTATCTGAATACTAATTTCAAGAATCTCGCACCCAAGGACGTTTTAAACGCTCTTGAGTTGGGATTAAAGATCAGCCGTATCAACGCTGGTTTGCTTCCCGATAAGCCTGGTAATGGTTCGGCTGTCAGCGGACCTAAACTGGCAATCTATAACACCACCACGACGAATAACGCTGATCAGATGTTGAATGTTCAAAATACCGGCGGAGATCCGTCGGGGAAGAGTGAAGTAGAAAGGCAAATTCAGCGTGATATGAAATCTAACGATACCCTTCTTTCAGTTATGCACGTGTTACAGGCAAGCGGGGCTCTGACGGCGGCATTAAATGAAGATGAAGGCGTAAGTATGGAACCTATTTTCGAAGCAGATGAGGATTCTGAATGAGTACTCAAGCTTTAAGTGGATTACAAACCCCGCACGCACAAGCTAATTCAGAAATTAGGACCTTCTTACAAAATTCCCACATGGGAAGTATCGATTTAAATAAACTGCGTAATGCAGATATTTCAGCACTCCAAAAGCTTCTTACTCCTAAAACAACAAAGTACATCCCCCATGTACCTACTCCCAAACAGTCCGCGTTTTTGCTACTCGATTGTAAAGAAGCTTTTTATGGTGGTGCTGCTGGAGGTGGTAAGTCCGATGCATTGTTAATGTGCGGACTACAGTATGTTGATGTTCGTGGGTATAGTGGTATTATCTTTCGTAAAACGTATGCAGACTTAGTAAAACCTGGTGCGTTGATAGATCGTGCTAAAGAATGGCTTTTAAAGTGGCCTGATGTACGATGGAGTGAAAAAGAAAAGAAGTTCGAGTTTTTTGATGAAAACAAGATGTTAATATCCACCTTACAGTTCGGTTATTTGGAAAATTCTAATGATAAGTATAATTATCAGGGTGGTGAGTATCAGTTTATTGGCTTTGACGAGTTGACTCATATAGATGCTACAAGCTATCGTTATATGTTCTCTCGTTTAAGACGTCTAAAAGGTGTGGATATCCCACTTCGCGTACGCAGTGCGAGCAACCCACCCGATGACGATCAGGGTATATGGGTTAAAGAACGTTTTATAGACGAAGGACCTTCAAAGGGTCGTGTATTTATACCTGCGGGTATGGATGATAACCCATATTTGGATATAGAAGAATATGAGAAATCACTTGAAGAGCTTGATCCTGTTACTCGAGCACGACTTCGTGATGGTAACTGGACCATCATTCGTAAGGGTAACATGTTCAAGCGTTCTTGGTTTCAACCAGTTACGGAATTACCTCCTCAAAGGAAAAAGTGCCGTTGGTGGGATATGGCAGCTACAGATGAGGAGAAAGCAAAGAGACGGAACAAGTCGGACGATCCGGATTACACGGTTGGTTTTCTTTTGAGTTATTATGACGGTATCTTTTATATTGAGGATATCATTAGAGAGCGCATGAGTCCTGAGAAAACACAGGCTTTACAGCAAAATACAGCACATAGTGATGGATATGATGTAATTATAAGAGAAGAACAGGAACCTGGATCTTCGGGAATTGCTTTGTGTGATATTAAGGCACGTACAATTTTTCAGGGTTATGCTTATGAAGCAGTGAAGTCTACCGGGGATAAGACCACCCGTGCTTCTGCGGCCTCTGCTGCAGCCGAACGGGGTCAAATAAAATATTTGGCTTCGTGTCGTAACATTGAAGCATTTTTTAATGAGGCAGAGTCTTTTCCCGGTGGCATTCATGATGATATGGTTGACGGATTATCTGGGGCTTTCACGACACTTTGTGTGCCTGTGGTCCCGGGCGTTGGTCTAGGTGTAGAAAAACCCGAAGAAGAAGAGGATATTGCAAGTATTGCAGACCTTGACGTAGGTTATTATAGTCGCTTCGGCATTTAATGGAGGTACTTATGGCAGAAAAAGAGAAAGAGGGCTCTTTACAGGTTGATAAAAACGATGTAGCCCCAATTAAACCAGATTTTGACATGAGACCAATGCAGAAGGGCCTTGCTTTTGAGGAACGAGGCGTAACTGGTCTGCGTCAATCTACAGGTGTTGTATATGAAGAATTTTTACCTAAACTTCGTTGGCCTATGGCTGGTGAGGTTTATCAGGAAATGTCTAGTAATGATCCAGTAATAACTGCGATTTTATTATGTTCTAGGCAGCTCATAAGAAATGTTATTTGGTCTGTAGAAGCGGCTTCTAGTGAAAAAGCAGATATGGAGGCGGCAGAATTTTTACAGACTTGTATGAATGATATGAGCATTCCTTGGTCGGCATTCATTGATGATCTTATGTCCTTCTTTGAATATGGTTGGTCTTATTGCGAAATCGTTTATAAAAAGCGTGAAGGACAGCAGGGTAAATGTGCTAGTAAGTACAAGGATAACCGCATAGGATGGCGTAAAATTTCTGGAAGATCACAAACTTCCTTAGAATCTTGGGAAATGGATGAATATGGTTCTATCTTAGGTATGAATCAATATACAGGTACTGAAAAGGGTACAGTTTTCATCCCAATTGAAAAAGCTCTTCTTTTTAGAACGACTACAGCACGGAATAATCCCGAAGGTAAAAGTTTCTTAAGAGGTGCATACAGACCTTGGTATTTTAAAAAGCATATTGAAGAAGTCGAAGGAATTGGTGTTGAACGTGATCTTGCAGGTCTTCCTGTATTAACAGCCCCTGAAGGATTGGATTTATTTGATGACAATAATCCTAAGGCAGTAGAAACTAGAAACATGGCTCTAAAGCTTGTTTCTAGTATTCGTCGTGATAGAAATGAGGGTGTTGTACTTAGTTCTGGATGGGACTTAAAACTTTTAAGTTCTAACAGTACTCGTCAGTTTGATACTAACTCTATTATAAATCGTTACGATCAGCGTATAGCAATTACCATGTTATCAGACATTGTCATGATGGGTGGCGATAAGGTTGGATCCTTTGCTTTAGCAAAGACCAAACAGAGTATTTTAGCCGCGGCACTTGATGCACAGCTTGCTAATGTTGTTGAAATTTTGAATGACATTGCAGTTCCTAGGTTGTTCGCGCTGAATTCGTTTACAGGACTTACAGATTATCCTAAATTTAAGGTAACTTCAGTAATTTCACCTGATTTACAGGAACTTGGTAATTATATTACAGCTTTGGCTAATGCCCAGATGCCTTTATTCCCGGATATTGATTTGGAAAATTATTTAAGGCGTATTGTGCAATTTCCTGATGTTACAGATGATCCTACATTACGTGAGGATCAGCTTAATGTAGCATATACTAAAGGGGGTCAACGTAATAAAGGTACATTACATCGTCTTGATGAAGATGAAGAGGAAGATCTTTCCCAGAAGGGTTCTAATCCTCCTGGTACGCAGCCTTCGGAAGAAGATGAAAATTCGGACGATGATAATGAAGATAAAAGTAACAAGGTAACAAAGAAAAAGGAGGACAACGCATGAAGTTTTGGGACATTGCTAGTACAAACAAGGACGGTGTTCTTGATATGTACGTTTATGGCGATATCAAAACTGATCGTGGTTGGTTCGGTGGTGCTGATGATGTGATCACACGAGAGTTTATTTCGGATTTGCAGAAGCATCCGAATGTAAAGCGTATCAATGTTCACATCAATTCTGGCGGCGGCGAGGTATTTGCAGCAGTCGCTATGGCACAACAGCTTAAAAAACATTCAGCAGAAGTTCATACTTATGTTGAAGGTGTTGCTGCATCAGCCGCTACGATTATTGCCATGGCTGGAGATGTCCGTCATATGACGGTTTCAAGTCTCTATATGATTCACCTTCCTAGTACGAATGTACAGGGTAATAAGCATCAAATTGCTAAAGGTATTGAGGTGCTTGAAAAGGTTGAAGACATTATTAGATTAACATATCAGAATAAGACGAAGTTGTCAGATGAACAGCTTACTGATATGATTGATCATGAAACTTGGTTAACTGCGCCTGAGGCGAAGAAATACGGATTTATTTCTGAAATTGAAGAAGATCCGGATGAAGAGGAAAAAGAAGAGGAAGAAGGCGATGAGGGTGAGAAGAAGCTGAAATCCTTGATTAAAGACGTAACGGCAGAGATTGTTTCGATTAACGGGATTGAATTTAATATTGCCGCTTATGCAGATCCCCTTCAGCTAAGGGCGAAGTTAGATACAATCAAAAATACTAAAGGAGGTATGTCGATGGATTTTCAGGCATTTCTAAACACACTGTCTGAGGAAAATCGTTCCGCATTGCTGGCGACGATTGAGAATCAGATCACTGAAAAGACCGGATCGCTTACAGAGCAGGTTACGAATCTCACCAGCCAGCTTGCGTCTGCAACGGACCAGTTAACACAGGCTCAGAATGCTACCCGTGAAGCAATCGCTAGAGCAGAAGCTGCAGAGGAGCAGCTAAAAAAGTTGCAGGATACCGAAGATGAGGATATCAAATTCCTTAATTCTCTTCCTGCGGATGCCAAAAAAGCAGTGCTGGAGGCAAGACGAGTTGCGGCTGAAGCACAGAAGCAGGTAAGTGCACTTCAGGATGAGAAGGATTTCGCAGCATTCAAGGACAGTCTTGGAGAATTTGGAAATCTTCCTATTGAAGATAAGCATGTACAGGCTCTGTATAATATTCAGAAGGCAGCTCCTCAGGATTATGCAACGATTGAATCTTTGCTTACTCCTGCTAATGAGGCTATGGAGGCACTTATGCACAGTATAGGTACCGATGCTGGGCAGGCAGCTCCTACAGATGCTTACGAGCATTTGAATAAGCTCGCTGAAGACAAGATGAAAGATAATTCTGAATTGTCTTATAACGATGCATTCCAGATGGCGGTACAGGAAAATCCGGCCCTTTACGAGCAGTACAGGGAAACACTTTAAGGAGGTAAAATAAATGGCAGGTATTAAAACTTTTGAAGCTCCTGGCTGCAGAATTTCACTTTGTGCAGATAAGGCTTACGGAGTAGATAAGCGTTACATTCCTGTAAAGATGACCACGTCTGATGGTGTATTTACAGAAGCTACAACTCCTGCAACCGATAATGTTATCGGTGTTCTTCAGAATGAGGTAAAAGCAGGTGAAGCTGGACAGATCGCAGTTAGCGGCGTAACTTATTACGCTTCTGCTAGTGCTCTTACAGCAGGTGACACAATTGGTAAATGGGGTACTGTAATCGTCGGATGTGCAGAAAATGGTGTTGCATCTGTCCTGATTCGCCCTGTAACTGGAGCTTAATTATAAGGAGGTAATAAGATGCCGTCAAGATCACAGACGCACATTGATCGTGCATTGACAAATATGAGTGTGAAGTATATGCAGGATGCTTCCGGCTTTGTAAATGACAAAGTATTCCCTGTCCTGCCCGTTCAGAAACAGTCTGACAGATATTTCGTATATAAGAAAGAGGATTGGTTCCGTGATGAAGCATCCGAGCGTGCTATGGGTGTTGAGTCTGCCGGTGGTGACTATGACATTGATAACACACCTACATACTTCTGTAAGAAGTATGCATTCCATAAGGATGTGTATGAGGAAGATCGTGCAAATGCAGATGATCCGCTTCAGCCTGATCGTGATGCGACAGAGTTCGTAACAGATAAGATCATGCTTAACAAAGAGAATAACTGGGCAAACACCTACTTTAAGAGTGGTGTATGGGCTCAGGATCTTGAAGGTGGCTCTTCAGGCACTCCTGGTAAGGTAACTTACTTCGATGATTATGATCATTCTGATCCTATCGCACAGATCGCTAATATGGCTACAGCTATGGCAGAGATCACAGGTAAGAGACCTAACGTTATGGTTCTTGGTCGCCGTGTTTATGATGCTCTTCGTCAGCATCCGGACATTCTTGACAGAATCAAGTTCACACAGAAAGGTATCGTTACAGCGGATCTGCTGGCTTCTATGTTTGATGTGGATAAGATGCTTGTTGCAAATGCTATTCAGAATGTAGCTAAAAAGGGTGAGAAGGCTGATATGCAGTTCACTCTTGGCAACAACATTCTTCTTGCTTATTCTGCACCTAGACCGGCTCTTAAGCAGGCTACTGCAGGATATTGCTTCACATGGAACGGTTTGCTTGGCTCCAATGCACTGGGCGGACGTATCAATCGTTTCAGCATGCCTCAGTTAGGTATCGGCACTGAGCGTATTGAGATGGAGCTTGCATATGACATGAAGGTTGTAGCACCTGATATGGGAGCATTCATTAAGAATGCGATCGATCCTGCCGGTGTAACTGCTACATCCAGAGTGCCTATTACAGGCAATCCGGCTATCCCCGGTGATAAAGGTACACGCTAATGAAGAGATTTAAAGTTATTCGTAAGGATGTACGTTATAACCACAGAACTTTTCATACGGGTGATCTTTTACCTGAGGGTTTTTCTGAGAAGGATAAGTACCGAGTGCTTTATCCTTCTCGAATTGCCGAGGTAGAGGTACCTGATGCAATTGATGTCACCACGCCCAGTGTGGCTGAACAGAAAAAGATGGTAGCGGGAGCAAAACAGAATGTGAATCCTAAAGGTACAGTAAACGTGCAGCCGAAGGCTACAGTGCCTTTGTCTGATCATAAGTAAGCGAGGTATGCTATGTCTTGGACGTATGATCCCACACAATTAAAAGATTCTCCGCTAATGCAGGTTCGTTTAGTGCTGGGTGATACGGACGAAGATGATCCTTTGATGGAGAATGAAGAAATTCAGTTCTACCTCGATGAGGCAGGTGATGTAAATCATGCATCGATCAGATGTATCGACACAGCATTAGCACGAATCGCTGCTATACCCGAATATAAATTGGGACCGTACCAGGAAAAAACGGAGAACAGACTTACATTTTTAACAAGTCTTCGTAAGCGACTAGAGGATGAGGTAGCCATGTATTGCCCTCCATTATCTGATAAGCCCACTACGAAGCCAATATTCGGTTATGATATGATGAGCGAATATTGTGATCATACCTTAGGAGGTGAGGACAGTGAATAGTAAAGTCATCAAAAGAATGATGAAATTCAAAATCACAGTCCATCACACCAAAAGTACTAATTCCTTAGGAGATAAAACCTCTGTAACATTTGATGTTCTTGGGTACTTTCAGGAAGATATAAAATTGGTACTTAACCGCCTAGGTAGGCAAGAAACATCCGGAGCTCAGGTGTATTTGACAGGATCAGATATTTTGAAGGTTGATATGGATGATCATATTGATGTGTCCGTACCAATTAGTGAAGCTATTAAAAAAGCTGCAGAGGCTGATCAAGAAGAACCGCCTAAAAAAGAATATAAGCTCCTAATGGCGGATTTGCCCATCCTGCGTAAGGATGTGTATTATAAGCCTAATGCACAAGTAGATGTGGGGGTGTTATATTTGCCATGAGAATTTCATGTCGTGTTACGAATGCTGATACAGTTATTCGTAATTTACAAACAAAAGAGGCCGAAGCAATAACTCAGGCTCAAGAAGCCGTTTCACAGGCAGCCCAGGAAGTTTTACAAGAAACTCAGGACATCATGCCTGTAGTTACTGGCTCTTTAAGGGATTCAGGTAAAGCTAAAATGGCTGTAGAAGGTCAATTAGTTGTCGGTTATATAGGTTTTGGAGATTCAAGTCTAAATCCTAATACGGGTCGAGCCACTTCGACATATGCAGTAGAAAAGCATGAAGCTTTAGTTAATGGTAAATGGCTTGAGAATACTTTATATAACCACGCTGAAACTTTTCTTGATGAACTTGCAGGAGCATTGCGTAAGGCCTTTTAGGAGGCGCTATGCTTGAGTTTTTAAAGTTTTTTACACAGTGGCTGAACGCTCAAGGTGTTATGCCTCCAGAAGTATCAGAGGAAGATACGGGTGAGGCACGGGAGAACAAGACCTGGTTGCAACAGTGGCCTGAAGATATTGACAATGCATATTGTATTCGTCAATACAGGGGTCGCTTGCCCGGACTTCCCCAAAAAGACGCAGGCGTTCGCCAGCTACAAATTATGGTGCGCAATCGCAGTCATTTAACTTGCCTTACTCAAATTGAAATGGTCTTTAATTTTTTGAAGGATCGTCCTGAAATGATTGAAGATTTAGATAGTGAGCATTGGGCGATTATATACTGCACAAAGCCACCAGTGAAACTTGAAGATGATGCTAGAGGTAATTCACGTTATAGTTTATCATTTTCTGTAACCACATCATTTTAAGGAGGTATGTAAAAATGGCAACAATTGGTTTGCGCGATGTTTACTACGCTATCTTGAGTAACGATCCGGTAGGTGGTACACCTACGTATGATAGTCCCGTTCGTGTTGCAGGAGCTATTTCCGCAAATGTAAACCCCAATGCATCTGCGGCTACTTTGTTTGCTGATGATGGTCCTTATGATACAGCAGCTACTATCGGCGAAATTTCACTTGAGCTTAATATGGCTGATTTGGATCTGGAAACTCAGGCAACATTGCTTGGTCACACAGTTCAGGGTGGTGTACTGAAGAAGAAGGCCGGAGATGTTCCGCCTTGGGTAGCCGTTGGATTTAGAACTCTTAAGTCCAATGGTAAGTACAGATACTACTGGCTTAACAAGGGTAAGTTTGCACTTCCTGAAGAGGATCTTCAGACCAAGGGTGATTCTATTGAATTTACCACTCCTACCATTTCTGGTTCTTTTGTTAAGAGAAACAGTGATGATGAGTGGGAACGTGTAGGTGATGAGGATCAGTCCGGCTTTGATGCTTCTTCTTGGTTTAATAGCCCGCTTCAGGAATAAGAGTATATAATATAGAGTTGAGAGGTGAATAACATGGAAAATAATATTGTAAATATGAATCAGGCTGGGGCTACTCAGGTAGCCCCTAAACCTGTTTCTAATCTTCATGAGATTAGACAGCAGGAAGGTAAGTACTTCATTGGTAATTATGGAGGAAAAGATCGTTATATTTGTTTTGATTTGAATGCGTTCGCTGAATTGGAAGAGCGCTTCGGATCTATGGAAGATGCACAAAAAAGACTACAGGCCGGTTCTATGAAAGATATTAGAACTGTTATGTGGTTGGGCCTTATTTGGGATGAAACTGAAGCTGATCCTGTAACAGGAGAGCCTATTAAGTATAATCTCACACCCTTCCAGGTAGGTTCTTGGTTGAATACAAGTAATCTTCAGGATGTAGTTGAAAAGTTACAGGCAGCAATGACTGGAGCTCTTCCGGATGATCAGACTTTGAAAACTGCACAGAATCAGCAGGGTGAAGGTCCTGTAGTACAGCAGATTTCTAACCCAAACTGATGGATCCCAGAGCTAGCTGGGATTGGACACTGTTTTATTATATGGGGACTGTCATTCTTAGAATGAGTCCCCGTACCTTTTGGCGTACAACGCCTAAAAAGTTTTTCGCATTACTTCAGGTTCATGTAGAGTTAAATGAAGCCCCCGATAAACATGGTAAAAAACATCATCAACGAAATAAACCCGGTGGTCGTGTTGGTGGTGTCGGACAACCTGATGTATATGTTGATCAGCTAAGCTTTATGTAGGAGGTATTTAGATGGCAACAGATGTAGGCTCATTACAAGCTAGACTATTTTTGGATAATACAAAATTTCATAGTGGTATGGAAGCATCTATAAATGATGCACGTACTTTGGGTGCTACATTACAGAATGCCTTCAATGGCTTTAGTCCAGATCAGACTACTGCAGTAAAGAAAGCCCAGCAGTTAAGTCAAACTCTTTCGAATATCTTTTCAAAGACACAGGCTACTGTAAAGCTTTCTATGGATGCCTCTAACTTTGAAAATACCGCACATGAAGTTAATGAATGGGTCAGTGGATTAAAAGAACAATTATCCACTGGCCTTTCTGACGTTACACCACATGTTAATATTGCTGATGCACAGATTGAACTTAATAACCTTAAAACTTCTATTAGTGAATTTAGATCATTTGCGGATCAGCAATTACATGATATTCGTCCTTCTATCCATATAGGTAATGCTAATAGAAGTCTTAATACTGTTAGACAAAATATTGAGACTTTGAGAACTAATGTAGCACAAGCTGTTAATATGACAGTTACTATGGATACTACCGGAGCTTCTACAGCAATGCAGAGTCTTGTAACTCAGGCACAGCAGGTAGGTCAGGAAATTGCTAATGCTTTAGGTCAGGCAAATCCTACCAGTTTTTACCAGTCTTCTGCTGCGATGCAGTCTATGGCTCAGGCTATGGAAGTTATTATAACTCGTGCATCAGCGTTTACAAGCGCGTTGCAAAATATGAATCAGACGCTGCAGCAAATATCTGCTGTAAGAACATATACCTCTCAACTCTCCGAAGAGTTCAACAATATTTCTACTGCAGCAGAGAACGCTGCAGCTTCTGTTTCTAATTTAAATGATCAGATTTGGCAATTAGTTAATATGTTAGAGATGTTTACAGGTGATCAGTCATATTTCTTTACGGATATGACAAATCAGATCAATAAAATGTCTCAAGCAGCTTCAAGATTTGCTTCTAGTATGCAGGATGCCAGAGCTCAAATGGGTAATGCTAAAAGAGAAGCAAAAGATCTTGGCCCTAATGTAAGTAAGGCCTCTAAAGAAGCTAGTGGTCTTAAAAATCAAATGCAAAGTGCTTCTCATTGGGCCGACAGAATTAAACAAATTATTGGTGGTATTGTTATATCACAGGCATTCTATCAAATTACGGGTATGATTCGTAGTTGGGTAGGTATGGCAAATGATTTTGCAAAAGAGATGGAACAAGCAGCCATCTCTTTTAAATATCTTATGGGTTCTGCAGAAGAAGCCAATTCTTTTATTCAGGCTTTGCAGGATTTCGCAGTACAATCACCCCTGGATACGTCCGGAGCTGAGAAGTCGGCCAGGATGTTAATGACCATGGGTATTGAAGCAAAGAATACAATCCCCGTTTTAAGGGTTTTAACTGATACAGCAACAGTAGCTGGTGGAGAAATTGAAGATACTGTTTATCGTATTACTCTTGCATTAGGCCAGATGCTTCAGTCAGGTACCGTTAAAATGCAGGAAATTCGCCAGTTAGTAAATGCAAATATACCTATTTATACTATTTTGCAGGAGGAATTGGGATTAACTGCAAAGCAAGTATCTCAAATAGGTAAAGAAGGCGTTAATTCGGCAAAAGCGGTTAATGCTATTTTACGTGGATTACAAAAGCGTTTTGGTGGAGCTGCTAAAGAAATGCAGGCAACTGTTAAAGGTGCACTAAACGCTATTAAGGATAGTTTTATGGTATTATATAATACCATGATTTCAGGGCCGTATGAATGGGTTAGATCTAGATTAGTAGCTATTTCCAATGTATTAACTACAATGGTAGCTATTATTCGTCGTGTAGGGCCTGGTGGACTATTCGAAGCATTATTCCCGCCTGAACAACAGGCAATTATCAGAAATCTTATAGGGGCTTTTGGTCAATTAGCCTTCGCCGTTAAGTATGCCACTATTTTAATAGGTTATATGTTTGGTGATGCAATTAGGACATTAGCTTATTGGTTAAATATTATTTTACCTCCTATAACTATATTTTTAAATGGGTTAATGCAATTAGCACTTTATTTATATAAAAATATTCCTTTAATTCGAATGTTTGTTGGAGCTCTTGGAGCTGTCTTTTTAATCACCAGAGTAGTAATTCCATTACTCAAAGCTCTTTGGACTATTTTAGGCTTAGGTAAAGTATGGTTATTTGCTAAAAATTGTGTTTTAGCCTTTGGGTCAGCTTTAGCTTGGTTAGTTGCACATCCTATAGCACTTTGTATAGCAGGTATTTTAGCTTTACTATCTGTTATTGGGTATATTACAGGAGCTTTCAATGGTTTAATATCTAAAATTAAGGAAGTCATTTCTTGGTGGACAAGTCTTAATAAAACTTTAAGTCAGAAATTAAATCTCGGATATGATCCTAATAAGATTTTACAGCCATGGAAAGATAAAAGTGGTGAAAATAATGCAAATGATTATCTTGGAAGATTACAGGATATTCAAGATGCAATGTCTGATGTTGGTGATGAAGCCGATAAGACCAAAAAGAAACTTAAAAATAGTTTCTTACAATCATTCGACGAAGTTTATCAGATTAAACCTAATGAAGATGATACAGCACAAACCGCTGCTGATTTAGGTCTTGATGATTATGACTTCCCTATCCAGATATTTGATGATATACCTACAGATCTTACAGATTTGATAGGTGATCTTGGATCCGCTTTAGATGATCTTGCAATACCTGGAAAAGATTTTTGGGACAAGTGGAAAGAAGTATTTAGTACGTGGCCTGATTGGCTTGCACCCCTTTTAGGCGCTTCTATTGGAGCTATTATAGGCGCAGCTTTAGGTGGCGTACCAGGAGCAATTATTGGAACAGCCATTGGTGCTTTAGTTGGTTGGCTTTGGGATAAGATTGCAGATGCTTTCCAATTAACACCAGAACAACGAACGAAAGCTGCGATTACTTCAGGTATATGCGCTGGTTTAGGTGCTATTCTTGGATATATAGTAGGTGGTCCTTTAGGTGCCTCTATAGGAGTCGTAGTAGGAACTTTTGTCGGCGAATTTTGGTCAATCCTTTGTGATAAGTTCAAATTACACGATGTCACAAGATATGCAAGTCCTATAGCTACCGCTATAGGAGCAGGTATTAGCTTTGCTTTAGGTGGTGTTCCTGGGCTTATAGCCGGTACTACAATTGGTGCTATTGTGACTTCCTTGATTGAAGCTATTGCAGAAGGTCTTGATTCAGGTGATTGGTCTAAATTAGCAGTACCTATTGGAGGGGGCTTAGGTACTGCTTTAGGATTTGTTTTGGGTGGTCCTGCCGGCATGGCTATAGGCGGAGCTATAGGTATGCTTGTGGGTGGCTTATGGCAACGTCTTTATGAGGCAATAAAAAATAAATTTGGTTTACCAGAATCCACAAGTATTTCCGATATTATTGGTGGCTGCATAGGAGCGGCTCTTTCTGGTTTTACTGGAGCTTTTTGGAGAACATTTACAATACCCCTTGTAAATGGTTTAGGACAAGCTTTTTTAGGCTCAGTTGATGATGCTGCAGGCGGATTTATTCTTAATGGAGTTAAAGCTAGTCTTACAGGAGCTTTAAAAGGCGGCATACTTGGTGCGCTTGCTGGTTTAGCTGGTGGATTATTAAGTAATGCTTTAAACGGTTGGGTAGCTAAAGAAATTGATCGTTCTAAAGAAGATCTCGACAATGGTGCGATAGGCCAGTCTATTGGAGGTCTTATTGGAGGTATTGCAGGACTTATTATCACTGGTGGTAATCCTATTGGAGCTGCTATAGGTACTATTATTGGACAAATTATTGGAGGCTTTGCGGGCTTATTTGCCAGTGATGTGAAGGAAAAGTTCTCTAAATGGTGGTCCGATATAGTTAATGGTATGACCAATGCTTTTTCAAATTTCGATGGAACTTTCATGGGAATTTGGAATACTGTAAAAGACTGTCTTTCAACAGCATTTAATGGCATTAAAGATTTTGCACATAATATAGGTTATTATGCTGGTGATATATTAGGCCACGCTGTGGGCCTTATCATAAAAGCCTTTACAGATATTGATTGGGCCGATATAGGAACAAAAATAAAAACAGGTCTTAATAATTTATGGACCGCTATTACTACTTATGATTGGTCTAAATTAGGTCAAGATATTCTCACAGGAATTCAAACAGGTTGGCAAAAAGTTACAACATGGTTTTCTGGTGTAGGTCAGGCTATTGCAGATTTCTTTAAAAATGTTGACTTGATGCAGATAGGCTCTGATTTAATTAGTGGTCTTTGGAATGGTATAACAGGCCAATGGCAAGTTGTATGGGAATTTATTAAAGGCTTGTTTGAAGGTTTCATCGATGGTGTTAAAGATGTTTTAGGTGTACATTCTCCTAGTACAATTTTTGCAGAAATTGGTGGAAATTTAATTCAAGGTTTGTGGAATGGTATTACAGCTATTTGGAGTACCTTTATAGAATATATAAATGGTATTTTACAAGGACTTATTGGATGCTTTAATACTTTTGCTACTAATTTAGGTACTTGGGCTACTACCGCATGGGGTACTATCACACAATGGGCAACCAACGTAGGAACAACTATTAGTACTTGGGCTACTACAGCCGCTACTACTATTGGTACTTGGGTATCTACTACAATGACTAATATTGGTACTTGGGTTACTACAGTAGGTACTGATATTGCAACTTGGGCTACAAATGCGACAACTAATATAGGTAATTGGGTTACTAATACAGGAAATAATATTAAAAACTGGGCAACACAAAAAACTACAGAGATACAAAATTGGGCAACACAAAGTGCAACTAATATTTCTACTTTTGTTTCTACCTCTATTAGTAAAATTTCTTCGTTTGCTTCTACTACGACGGCTAAAATTAGCTCGTGGACAAGTACTACGATATCTAAGATTAGTACAATGGCAAGTACAAACTTAAGTAAGATTAGCACGTTTGTTTCTACAGCTTTAAGTAAAGTATCTACCTTTACTTCATTGGCTATTAGTAAGGTTTCATCTTTTGCGACTACATTTGCAGCAAAGATTCAAACAGGTATGTCAAATGCTTTAAGTAAGGTTAAATCGTTCTGTTCTGGGGCTTTAAGCACTTTAAGTAGTTGGGCTAGCTCGGTTGCAAATACCATTTCTAATGTCTTAAGTAGAGCTAAAAGTGCTGCAAGTAGTGCTATGAGTGTCGCAGGTAGTAAAGTCAGCAGTATGTTAGCAGGTCATGCAACTGGCGGTGTATTTAATAGAGAACATTTAGCTATGATTTCTGAAGGAAATAAAGCAGAAGCAATAATTCCATTACAGAATCAGACAGCAATGCAGCCTTTCGTAGATGCTGTATCTCATGGTTTAACAGAAAGCCTTGCACCGATATTAGCTAATATGCATAGTAACAATAATAATTCTGGCGGATCTAATTTACAGCCGTTATATGTAGGAACACTTATAGCGGATGAAAGAGGTCTAAAAGAGCTTGAACGTAAAATGCGAATTATTCAGGTAAAAGAAGATAGGAGGCGTAGTTAATGGCACAACAGAATTTTCAAATAAATGGAGTTACCATAAAACGTCCTTCCACTTTCAAAATTGAACGTTACAATGTAACTAATTTAGATCGTAGAGCTGATGCTAAAATGGTCGGAGATTTAATAGCCAAAAAACGTAAGTTTTATTTTACTTACAATGCTATTACAGCTTCCGACCTAAATACGATCTTGAATGCAATTTGGGAAACTGAGTCGCTTTTCTACACCTTACAATATGTAGAAAATAATGTAACTAAAGCAGCTACAGTTTATTCAGGTTCAATTCCTACAGAGTTACATATGACCGGAGAAAATTGGGTATGGAAAAATGTAACGTTTGATTTAATAGAACAGTAAAGGAGATGTTTTTATGAGAGTGCCCACTGAACAAGATTATAATGCGGAATCTCGTGAAATAGAGTTTTGTGTAGATATTTATTTCAATGGGCTGAACTCAGACCCCCTACGAGTAACGCGTGATAATTATCTTATGGATTTAGATTTATTAGATGAAGCTTGTGCTGATGGGGACACCTTTGTAGGTGTTCCTTCAGCTAATGAAGTTTCATTTAATCTCTATAGCGAAGATGGTATTTTTAATCCTAATAACACTCATGGTGCGTACTATAGAAAAATTGGTTTAGGTATTTGTTTAAAAGTTTATATTAGACCTGTTGCAGGTGATACTAATGATATAGCCACTCAAGGTGAATTAGCTCGATTTACGCACGCTGAATTAGCTACAAAAACACAGGATGAAGTTAAGCATTCTGGTTTAATAGATGAACCTTTTGAATGGGAGCCTTTGGGTGTTTTTTATGTAACTGATTGGGTTACAGATTTAACTGGTATAAATGTAAGTGTAACTGGTACGGATTTATTAGTTAATTTATTTACAAGTGAAAAAGTACGGTTACCTATTTTGACAGAATATCCTATGGAGGATTTAATTACTGATTTCTTTACAGCAAATGGACAAAGTGTTACAATTGTGGGCGATTTTACTCGTAATTTACCATTTGCATATATTGATAAAGATAACAATAAATTTTTACAGGAATTTGCTAATGGAGCTTTAGCTTTTATTTATAGTAATCATTCAGGATCTTTTGTTGTGCAATCTATAGATACAATTTTACCTGTATCATATACTTTAACTGATCATGATCAAATTATAAGTATCAATGCTAAACAGTCTATAGTAAATTCTTATGATGGTATAACGGTTGTTTGTGAAAAGCCTCAATTGAGTAAGGAAATAAGTCTTTTGCAAAATAGGGCGCAAGCAATAGAAGAAGAAGAAACCTTGATTATTAGTAATCAGGGTTTTTCGTCTACTCCGTTATATGCTCTTTCACATGTGGAAGTTCAGAGTGATGCGGATTGCGAGGTCACGGATATAAGTTCCAGTGTATTTGATATTTCTTATAAACTAGTTAATAATACCGCATTAGCTACTAACGTAAATATTAACTTCTTTGGTTATATTGTTGAAAAACTTCCTATTACATATTCAGATGAAACTTCTAATATGTTAAAGATCGATAATGATTATGTACAGTCAGAAGATTATGCACTGCACATTAAAGATCTTTTAACGGCTTATATTAGATTACCAATACCTGTGTTAGAAGTAACTACTAGAGGTAATCCAAAATATCAACCAGGTGATAAAGTTCGTATTTACAGTGAAAAATATGGAGTAGATTTTACTGGTTGGTTAATTAGGCAACATTTTACATACGATGGAGGATTAAAATGTACTATTACAGTACTTAATTCTGGAATTATTGGAGGGTAATTATGGCTTATGGCTCTAATATATTGAAAAAAGAAGCCGCTTATTATAGTTTAGTTAATGCTACTATTATTAACGGCATTTTACATATCGGGGCCGGAGGCTCAGCTACACAAACTTTAAGTGTTTCCGATTTACCGGCTGTTACAAAAAATATGTTATTTACTTGTATTTCCGATAATGAATATTCTAATCATTATGTACCAGATATACAGGTAATAGTATATACTAAAATGAATAGCGATGTAACGTATTCTAAAGCTATATTATATCCTGTTCAAGTAGCTCCTAATAAATATTCTTGTGAATTTACAATGAAAGAAGGTTCATACGATGAAATGTATGTAACTTTAAAAGCACAAAAAAGTGTAAATTTAACTCTTTGGGAGTTATGCGCAGAAGCAGCTGATGAGTCAGCTATTGTAGAAATTGAAGGTGTTAAGCAGTCTTTAGCAAAATTATTATATGATTATAATACTTGGCCATTACAAGTGGGTGAATATGAACAAACTATAAGTGTAATTACATGCCGCTTATTAGATAATACAGATATTCAAGGCCACTTTATTATGACTGGCATGGCTTCTGAATCAGCTATTCTTACCTTACGTTTTTATGATAATGAAGCCGAAGAATTATTCGCACCATTAGAGTATGATATTAGAGTAGGATATAACTCAGTAGGAGTACCTCATTCCTATTTAGATAGATTAGCCGGAATACATTCTTTTACAGTTACAGCACAAGTAACAACTGGTATGATAGATATTGATACTCGTGGCATATTATTTACAATTGATGGTGGTTATTTAGCCGCCAGAGAAATTACCGTAGGCATGGATGTCTGTGATTTAACAATTAAACAAACATCCATAAATTCTTCCCCAGAAGAAATTTGGCTTATAGGTATTGATGAAGGAGAAGCTTTTATAAGAAAACGTTCTTATTCTGATCAAAATACTAATGTGGGTTTTGATCCTGTAAGCTCTCTAGGAAAAGCGAAAGATGGTGCCATTGAGTTTGATGGCAATTGGGTGCTTCGGGCAAACAGCCAGAAGTTCACCTTGGAGACCGAGGACCAGCCTTGGTATTTCTGGGTGGATATGGATAATAAGCTGATCGCGCAGGACGGTGAAGATGAGACCACCCGTGTAATCCTGGACACCGGAGTAACCCAGGTCAATGCCTGCAAGGGATACAGCTCCATGCTTTATCCAGAACAGGACCAGGGTCTTGTAGCAGCATACATCAAAAGTGGGAAACCGTATTACATTCAGTACGTTTACGACGTCACCCTGGGGGCCAAGCGCTGGCTACAGCCGGAGCTACTCATTAATGAGCATGTTCTGGATTTACGCGTGCACAGGTTGAATGATTATCGGCTCGGCTTTGAGCTAACGACGCCTATCCGGAACCTATGGCTTTACACCTCCAGGACCTATGTTGCGCAGGCCATTCCAAAGGAGCAGGGATCAGCAAGCCTCTCCGAGAAATCAATGTTCCTTTATGCGCATAAAGATGAGGACTTGAGCGTGGCCTATTCGCAGTCCATTTCGGAAGACGCGCTTACGTTGTATATTAACGTGACAAAGCGCATCCGCTACTTTTATGACTGGCGAGACATATTATCCTTCGATGAGGATTCGATTCCAGATAGTGCAGTAGATAAGGTGGAGGTTGAGAACGGGGATAACAGCGCTACGATCATAATTTCCCTGAAGGAGCCTTCAAAGAAACTGATCACAAACGTCGTTGTCAACCCAGCGGATTCCGGCGCGGTGCAGGCAGAGATTGTCGGTAGTGGCTATGTAAAAGCTCCAAAGAAGACACTGGTTTTCGACACGACGATCTATCGATATCTTTCTGTTCAGAAAGAGCAGGTCGGTATCCGTAATGTAGGGACGGGCTTTGTTTATTCACCTATCGTTGACAGGCGGCTTGCGGTTCAGATTGAGGAGGCCGGCATTCGTAATACGGGTGCACATACGCAGTACGTCATGATCGAAGATCTGAGAAACAGCACACAACATGAGACAGGGACGGTCCGTATTACCGGCGCCCTGATGAACTATGAACAGGTTGAGCCATCACCAATTTAAGGAGGTTATGAAAGATGATACCAAATATTAAATGTAAGAATCAATACACGATCCGGAAAGTGGATGCCGCAGGAAAAGAAACAGAGGTGGCTCGCTTCCACAACATCCCGTTACAGCCGTTTTACAATACTGTGATCGGCAGAAATAGTCAGTCACTTACAAGATGCATTCATTCTGTCTGGTTTGGAACAGGTACCAGGGAGCCTTCAGACAGTGATACGGCTTTGGAAAGCCCACTGTGGACCTATAAATGGAACGATAGCAACTGCACGGCATGGGAAAAATACCTGAATGAAGATCGGCATGTCTGTCACAAGTACACCTTCAAGATCAATGCGGATTCAGCACATGTAGGAACGGTATCTGAGGTCGGTGTAGAGATCATCACGGGCAAGAATCCTTCGTTGATAGCGCCGGAGATGGGGCTGGCGACGCGTGCATTGATTTTGGATACCGAAGGAAATCCCATCACAATCACAAAGACAGACCTGGAGGTTCTGTATGTGGATGTTATTTTTGAATTCATCCTTCAGGACACGGAGGACTTCAAATGGCTGCCAGAAAATTACATTAACTTCGGAGCCAGGAGTGGCTCCGGCCAGGCGCCTATTTTCACACTTGGGCTTTATAACTGTCTGTACTTCCTCGGAAGGATGGAGGACAACGGATTCAATATCACTCTGACTACACTAGATATTTCAAAGACCTATGCGAGTAACAATCACGAGCTGGTGACAAACGGCGCCAGGCTTCAGCAGACTATGATTCCTTCGCAACGCTATATCAAGGCCATCGGCATTGGGTATAATTCTGAGAAACTTATTCTCGGATATTGGAAACTTCCAAATGCGAACGTCATACAGCCCAAGCTACTTGCCGGGATGGGTGTGGGAACCGGTGATGGAGTCCGGACAGAATTTCCTGCACCGATTGCTGAGTGGGTGGAGAACTCAGAAGTGATCTACGTCAACGACGTGCAGCAGGTCCGTGGGGTCGATTATTCCTGCAGCCATGATGCAAATGCACAAGACCTTGTGGAGTGTTCCATTCTCCAGAACATGAAATACATCGGGGAGTTCACAACGGCACCCCAGAACGTCATTACGCCGATCATCGGAAAAGGGCCGAGGCTCAATGGTGCCTGGCGAACCGCGAAGTGGATGGCTTCTCAGCCAACGCTGACCTATGCGTTTCCGGAGGACGGGGTCAAAGCCATCAAACGCTTCAGGCTTGCCAACTTTAGCGCCTATAGCAGCATTTCAAGCAGTAGTTCTTCCTCTAGCTCAAACTGGTCAGGTGCTGTATGGACCATCGAATATTCCGAAGACAATACAGTATGGCAGCAGGCTGGAACAGTTACTATTAATTCCAGCAACGTAGCGGACATCACCTTTAATGAGGCAATCACTGCTCGCTATTGGCGCTTTACGATCTCGTCCAGGATCACGGGCATTTTGTTTGCGGCGGATGGATATGACTCCATCATGGCCTACGGTAATCAAACTCCGATCGTATTTAGGACTGCACCTACAGAGGGAGCAGTCATTAAGATGGACGCGACCGTGGACTGCCCGATGAAGAATGAGAACTTTATCATCGACTGCAATCCCACCTTTGAAATCTAAGGAGGTGTTGCATGGCACTTACGATTGAAAAAATGATTGACCTTACGGATTATGCTCATAACCCGGAACCGAAAGTTGTATCCCAGCTCTCCATCATTCACGAATCGAGTAATGGAGAGCTAGTTCAATATTATATCGATCCGAATAATAAAACCGAGGGAGATAAGGCCACCTTTGCCATCGGTGTATATGACAAGGACACTCAGACATATTCTTACCATGATTATGATGAAGTAATATGGAATAAGCCAAAGAAAAGAATTACTTCTCAGAAAATAGATCGTCTAGTATTAAAAGCCTTTCCCAATGTAGGTGCAATAGCTTCCTATAAATTAGCTTATCGCAATATTAGTAGAATTATTGTCCCGGTTAATCATCGCACTACTAAATATGAAGCACCTACATTAAAAGCTGTAATAAATGCTGATAATACTATTACATTTACTTTTACTCCTCCTAAGAACGTAACATATCAATGTTATAGAGTTATTCTTTCTATGGGTATTAGACAGCTGGAGTATGTATCTTATGAAACAACTTTAACTATACCTCAAGTATTATGTACTGGTACGTATGATATTTATTGTATAGGCTATGTTAATGAGGGAGAAGTTACTAGTTTTGAAAGTAACATTATTACTTTAAGCTTAACAGGGATATATTCTGAATGGCCTAATGTATCCCCTGGTGCGGAAACGTATAGTAAAGCAGAAATAGATACATTAACTAAAGTAGATACAGAACTTGATCCTAACTCTCAGCACCCAGTTACAAATGCAGCAATCTATGCTGTACTTGGTGATGTTGAAAAGACTATGCAGAATATCATCGGAGGTGAGTAAATGGCTATTACAGATTATTTGACACGGCTTGATTCCCTCCGTGATCAGTTAGCAGATAATCTTGTGGAGAAGGGAGTAGACGCTACACAAGATGAGAGTCTCACGGAGCTAATCCCAAAAGTGCTTGAAATTACACAAGGTGGTGGTGGCAGCGGTACTAAGATTGGATTCGCGACTTGTCGCGAAGACCGATCATTTGCCTCTAAAATTAAGATTGTATCGGGAATAACAGAAATTTATTTACAATCTGATACCCTCCTTTCTCCTAATCTAACGGCTAATGATTTTATACTATCCTCAAACATTACAGGAGTAACATATATCAATGAGAACTTTATCAAAATAACATGTGCAGCACTCACGTGCGGAGACACACTAACTCTGCAAGCGAAAGCCTCCGCATACTTGTATAAGAATGGCATAAGCACAGAATGGAGAGACACCGTAAGAGATTTACTCGAAGATTATTATTTCAACACTTATGGTGCCACATATATCACTCGAGGAGTACGAACCGATAGCGGATCGTGGAGTTTCACCACGCCGAAAGGATTCCCCATACCGAGTTCATCTGTGCAGATTTTCTCAGAGTTTGGCGTCATACCTACTGTCACAAATTTTTCAGTAAGCTCGGATTCTTTTGTTACACCTAGCGGGCACAGTGCAATCAATATCAATCAGCGAGATGCATCCTCATATAATATCTCATGGATGATCTGCTCGACTAAAGACTGCGGTGAAGTTCTTAAGATCCGATGGGAGGGATACGCTCATTATAATAACGCAAAGGTTGATCAGATATGGGAATTGTATATCTTTGCGAATGGCGATTACTCAATCATCTATGAAAAGAAAAATTCGCAGTACATCAATGGCAATAATTCGATTTACGGGATATCATATACACAGCCAGCAGAAGGTACGGCAATCTCATTCTATGCAACCAGAGCATTTTCGCCTAGGTTTGATCAGATTTCGGAATTTTATAATATCAAGCATCATCATAATATAAACCTGAACCCAACAACAGATCCTATACAGACTACTCTTGCAGCCGTAACAGGCACCGATGCTAAAGATCAATATTTTATCGACTCGGACAGTAGAAAAGATGATAACTCATTTACGCTTAAAGTTCCACAAATGACGTGGAGTAAGGACGGAACTAATCGCAATTATATTACGATTAATGGTAATACTTGGTTCGGCATTGGCTCAAATAACGAGGATATCACACTCAATCGCCGAGATGCAGCACTGTATTCCGCACGCGTTGCACGTTTCAAGTTCTCTGATATGAACGAACTTGAATGCTTCAAATTCGTGTGGAAAGGATCTTCACACTATAGTTCCGCTATCGATCAAGAATGGGAGCTTTTCCTATTTGCAAACGGAGATGCAATGATCCATCTCACAAAGCTGGGATCAAGCCAAAATGGTTCCTATAGCTTCTTCGGAAATAACTATAAGAATAAGATCACCCCAGGCGGAGACTGCTCATTCTATCGAACAAACGCGGAGGGTACTTCATGGGAGATTGTACAAGGCACATATGATATCAGTAGACATCATAATGTTTAAGCGGCCCTGCCCAAGGGCTTTATCTTATAATGATATAAGGTATGGAAAATAGAAAAGGAGAATATTTAATTGGAAATAAAAGATATTATACAAATGATATTAACTATTTTAGGATCCGGGTCGCTTTAGGTTTTGTAGAATTCCTTATTAAACGTAAAGATGAACGCCAGGATAAAAAAGAAGAAAAGGAAGATACTACAAAAAGGCTTTTATAGACAGGAATCAGGATCAAGTATAGTATGGAATGTTATTAACAAACCATATGTTGTTATAGAAGATCCAGCAGGGTAACTATTGTTATACAACAATTTATATAAGGAGGTAGTTCTCATGAGAAGAGGAACAACAACAACACATCGAATCACACCTGGTGTAAATCTTTCCAATGCGAAAGTTTACCTCACTTACGTGCAGGGCACTGAAACAGTACTTGAGCGTACCAGTGGTGATACAGGCTTCACAGTAGGTGAAGAAGAAATTACAAATGTGATCTCGCAGGCGGAATCTTTTTTATTTGCAGCTAATACAGCTGTAAAAGCCCAGCTTCGTTGGGTAGATTCTTCTGGGGTAGCTGGATCAAGTAACATCTTTAATTTTAATGTTGAAGATGTACTTAAACCAGGAGAAATTTCTTATGGTACGCAGTATACCGTAAGTATTTCTGGTGAAAGTGCAGTTGAAGTTGGTTCTACTATTACTCTTTCCGCTACTACAACCCCCGCAGAAGAAACTGTGGATTGGTCATCCAGTGATGATTCTATTGCAACAGTAACTAGCGGAGGTGTTGTTGAAGGTGTTACAAAAGGTTCAGTAGTAATTACAGCTACAATGCATAATCACCAGACCATTGCAGCCACTAAAGAGATTACAATCACATCACAGGCGTAAGGAGGTAACTTATGACATTTGTTGAAGAATCTGGTATGACGATGTCAGTTACGGAGGAGAACAATATAGTAAAAATGGAATTTAAGGAGGAATAAACCAAATGAATCAGCCAATAATGTTTACACCAGCTGGCGTAATTCAGATGGTTTCCACTGTGGCAGCTTTAATCGTGTCTATAAATGCGGCGGTGCTTGTTTTTGTGGGTATTCATAAAAAAGCACATCATCCAGAAGAGTTACAAAAGGCAAAGATAGCATCTTTGGAGGATCGTATGGATAGGCTGGAAAAGAAACATGATGCCCTAGAGTCTACAGTAGATTCTTCCATAAAAAGGTTTGAGGCTTTATATGAAGAAAGTCTTGTACGTCAAAGGATAATGATAAAAAGTCTTCAGGCTTTAACAGAACACGCTATTGATGGCAATAACAAGGCACAATTGCAAAAATCTGTAGAAGACCTAAATGAGTATCTACTTACGAACATGTAGGGTGTTATAATAGGAACAGGTGGGCTGTATACAATTCTGTATACAGCCTATTCTGTTATAGGAGTGCTTATAATGAATAAAAAAGGTATTGACATTAGTAAATGGCAGGGTTCTGTAAATTTTCTTAAAGTTAAACAGGCAGGAATACAATTCATTATTTTACGTGAAGGCTATAAAGAAGCCATTGATGAATATTTTTTGGAATATGCAAAAGGTTGTAAAGAGAATAATATAGAAGTTCCAGGTGTATATCACTTTTTATACTGCACTAATGAGGTAGAGGCTAGAGCAGAAGCCCTTTCATGTATTCAAAATGTACAAAAAGCTGGTTTGGAGCCACCTATTGTAATCTTTGCTGATTTTGAATATGATACAGTAAAGAAAGCAGCTAATAGAGGTATAAAACTGGGAAAAGAGGCGTGTATTACATGTACAGAAGCTTTTCTTGACGAGATAAGTAAAGCCGGTTATAAAACTGGCATTTATGCCAATATTGATTATTACAAAAATATGTATACGCCTGAGATTATCAATAAGCATATCTTTTGGTTGGCAGATTATACTGATGAACCCGATTATGCTTGTACCTTTATGCAGACAGGAAGCAAAGGAATAATTAACGGTATATCTGGTTATGTTGATACCGATATACAACTACAAGAAATACAGGAAGGAAGTGAAACTGCAGTGAGGTATTCAAGACAGAAAGTTGTAGATCTTATCAAATCTTGGGAAGGTTTCAACGAAGCTGATGGAAGTTTCCGTCAAATAATTGATATCTATAATAGTTTCAAGGGACCATTTCCTAGAAACGTTAAGATGCAATATAGCTGGGCTTGGTGTGCTTGTACTTGGAGTGCTTTAGCAATAAAGCTTGGTTATACAGATATCATGCCGATTGAAATATCTTGTTCTTACTTAATTGAAGCCGCAAAGAAAAAAGGTATTTGGGTGGAACAGGATAGTTATGTACCGCAGCCTGGTGATGCTGTATTATATGATTGGCAAGATAGTGGATCCGAGGATAATACAGGAAATCCTGATCATGTAGGTACAGTAATTGAAGTTTATCCTGAATCCGGATATTTTATAGTCATGGAGGGCAATCATAGTAATGCAGTGAAAAGACGTACTATGACTATCAATGGTAAATTTATCCGAGGCTTCATTACACCTAAATATACAGATAATACAATTACTACAGAAAAACCTCAGGGAGGTAAATCTGTAGACATAGTCGCTAAAGAAGTTATTACAGGTAAGTGGGGTACAGGTGAAGCTAGAAAAAATGCCCTAGAAGCCACTGGCTATGATTACAAAGTAGTACAAGCTAAAGTAAATGAGATCTTGAATGGTTCAGCAGTTAAACCTTCAGTAGCTGCAGTACCTGAACAACCTACAGCTAAAAAAGTTACGGCTACAGAATATGCAGAAAAGAAAGATGCTAAAATTGCAGGAACCTATATCACTACAGCGAATCTTTATTTAAGGAATGGGGCCGGAACTAATAAAAAATCTTTGGTAATAATCCCCAAGGGATATACAGTTAACTGTTATGGTTATTATTCCATTTTCAATGGTGCGAAATGGTATTACATTCAGGCAGCAATAGGTGGTATACTTTATACCGGTTTTAGTCATAGTGGTTACCTAAAAAGGAAGTAGTTAACTGGTTAAAAATCTTTTTCATTTTAATATTATAATAATATATAGATATAGAAAGGAGGGCTTACAATGCGTAAGGACAACAGTACAAAGGATAATATTATCCGCAAACTGACTAGTCGTAAACTTTGGGCCGCTATCTCTTCTTTTGTAGGTATGCTTATTGTAGCTTCAGGTCATACTGAAAGTGAAGCTGCTACAACCACGGCTTTAATTATGGCTGGTGCAACTGTAATTGCCTACATCGTTGGAGAAGGTCTTGTAGATGCTGCCAATGTTTCTCCTAGAGAAACTGTAGACGAAGAAACAAAGGAGAACTAAATATGAAACAGGTAACTATTTATGGCACATCACATTGTACTAAATGTACGATGGTAAAACAGCTTTTAGAAGCTAAGGCAATCCCTTTCAAATTTGTCAATCTGGATGATTATCCTGATGTCTTAGAAGAAGTTACAGCTAAGATATGGCCGAAAACTTCTTTACCAATTATTCAGGTAGATACTAAGTATTATTGTCCTGATGGACCACAAGAGGTTTTAACCTTAGTAAACTCGGAGGGATAATATGAATGTAATAAAACTTTTCAATGAATACATGACCAAGCGTGATTGGCGTGTAAAAGAAAATAGCAACGCACCATATAGTTTCGGCGCTATGAACAAATACATTACGAGTGCCGCATCTAAAGAATATTGGAGTAATGTCGTCTATGGGCCTGAAGTATGTCAGGCCCATGATGACGGCTATCTTCATATTCATGATATGGGTGGTCTTACTTTATATTGCTGTGGTTATTCATTACAAGCAATCTTACAAAAAGGTGTAAGAGGAGTACCAAATATTCCGACCAGTAAACCCGCTAAACATTTTGACGCTTTGTTAAATCAGATAGCAAATCTGATGACAATTTACCAGAATGAAATTATGGGTGCTGTGGCTTTAAGTTCGTTTGATACTCTATTAGCGCCTTTTGTAGCATATGATCATTTGTCGGAGAAGGAAGTTAAACAAAGTGTTCAGAACTTTATCTTTAGTATAAATAGTAATAGTCGTGCTGGAGCTGAACCCGCTTTTACTAACTTAACATTTGATTTGACCATCCCTAATGACTTAGCAGTTACACCTGTAACTATTGGAGGTCAACCTTGGATTGAAGGAGATCATATTTACACATATGGAGAATTCCAAAAAGAAGCAGATATGATAAATAAGGCTTTTTGGGAGAATATGTTAGAAGGTGATGCATCTGGTAAACCTTTTGCATATCCTATTCCAACTTATTCAATCCAAAAAAGTTTTGACTTTGACAATCCTAAATATGATCTATTATGGGAAATGACAGGCAAATATGGTTATCCATACTTTAGTAACTATATCAATTCAGATATGGATCCTAGTGATGTTAGAGCTATGTGCTGTCGCTTACGTCTTGATCTTACAGAACTTCGTAGACGTAATGGTGGTTTATTTGGATCTGGCGATAGTACAGGATCTATTGGTGTAGTTACTTTAAACTTACCTAGAATGGGTTATGAAAGTACTGATCAGGAAGATCTTTTTGAAATTATCCGGATGTATATGAATATAGCCAAAGAATCTTTAGAAGATAAGAGGAATTGGTTAGCACAAAACATTATAGGCACCGGAATGATTCCAGCATTTGATGAATATGTCGGTACAATCGAAAATCACTTTTCAACTATTGGTTTAGTTGGTTTGAATGAAATGATTATGAATTGTAAATGGCTTGGTGAAGAAACCATCTTAACAGAAAAAGGAAAACAGTTAGCTTTAGATACCTTAGATTTTATGAGGGAGGAGTTAATTGAATTCCAACAGCTTACCGGACATTTATATAACCTAGAAGCAACACCGGCTGAATCAACTTGTTACAGACTTGCTAAACTTGATGTTAAACGCTATGGTTCAAAAATAAAAACACAGGGAAGTTTAACTGCTCCATATTATACAAATAGCTGCCACATTCCTGTAAAAGATAATCCGGGATTTTGGGCTACATTAGCGCACCAGGATGAATTACAATGTAAGTTTACAGGAGGCACCGTAGTACATTTGTTTAGTGAAGGAGCTATAAGCGCTTCCGCCGCAAAGAATTTAATTCGCAAAGCTTGTGAGACATATAAACTTCCATATCTGACTCACTCTCCTATTATAAAGCTTTGTGAGACACATGGTAATTTTGATGCTCATTTGGAAAAGTGCCCAATTTGTGGCTCTACAGGAAAAACTCTTCAGAGAATCACAGGGTACATTCGTGAGGTGTCAAATTACAATCCAGGCAAGTTAGAAGAATTCCGCGACAGGAAGCAGAATAGAACGGAGACGCTAGAGAACTTTGAGTTGGATTAAATATCGTGGGATAATTCCCGAAAGAACAGAAGATTGTCCGGATGGAGAATTTGGAGCCTTAGTAGTTGCGAAAGATTGCAACATAGGCTGTAAGAATTGTTTTAATCAGCATCTTAAAAATAGTCCTATTTATGAAGACACTCCTGAGATGATTGTAGCAAAGATAAAGCGGAATCCTCTTCACACATGGTGCGTCTTGGGTGGCCTAGAATGGTCTATGGATCCTTATGGATTAATTTTTATAGCAGAAGAAGCGTTAAGAAATAATCTAAATGTGTTAATCTATACAGGACGCACTTATGAGGAGTTTGAACAAATAATGCTTCCTTCGGGAATAAGACGCTTAAAAGGTTGTTGGTTAAAATATGGCCCTTATAAAGAAGAATATAAGGGTGAGTTTATTAAACAGGGAATAAAATTATCCAGTATAAATCAAGAAGTCATTTTACTTTAGACCAGGCCATGTTGGTCTCCTTTCCTTAAAAAGGCTAGCTTCGCAAGAAGTTAGCCTTTTTTGTTACCTTGGCATAAGAGACGGGAAAAGCTGGCCCGCGTGGGATGCTCTCAGTAAGTAAGCAACAAAAAAGGAAGTATATCGAAATATACTTCCTTAAATAGATAACCTTATAAATTATTTAGCTTCAGCACAAAGCCTTAAAAAATCAGTCTTACTACATTCTTTAATTTCTTCGGCTATACTAGGTATACCAAGCTCATGTGTATATACAGGACGCTGCATAATATCTTCAACATACTTATGAAAGATACTAAAATCATTTCCTGTTAACATACATATACCAGTATGTGCCATAACAATTGCACATTCTTGCTTTGTCATATCCTTATCCTTCCATATTATACCATTCATCCCAAGAATAATATTTCATAGTATCATCTTTCATCTCGCGCTGTAGGAGTTTTTTGGATGTAATATCCTCATTGTAATTAAATTCAGTACCACTTAAATCACCCCAAGTTAATCCTACCTCAAAGTCTGTTGAAAATGGTACAGGACAATCAAATAACTCTACAGGCACATTAACCATCCATTGATTCATATTTGTACCAAACCACTTTATAATGGCCGGATCAGCCGGAATCTCTACTAAAGCGGAATCGTGAATAAGATTGATAATCTTTATACCATGCTCTGTTAATTCTTTCTCATGCTGTATACAACACCATAATAAAGTATCAGAAGATGATGATTGAATAGGAAAGTTCTTTGCTTCATTTTGTAGCGAATGAAGACTCGCAGGGGTTACAATGCCGAAACGTCTACGACGACCCCAAGGCGTTTCAAGATAATTACCCAATTCTACCTGGTGCGCACACCACTCCAAGTAATCATGAGCTCCGGGATATGCTTTAAACCAGTTATCAATATGTCCTTGTGCTTCCTCTGTTGAAATATCAAATGTATCTGCAATTGATTTAGCTTCACGTCCATAAGCTATACCAAAGTTAAGAGCTTTAGCAATCATCTTTTCAGCAGGTGAAAAATGTGGACCAAACATCTTAGTAGCTGTTTCCTTATGTAGATTTCTACCTTCACGGAAAATCTCTAATAAAGTTTCATCATGGGATAAGAAAGCTAACCAACGCAACTCCGCACCAGAGTAATCAATCTCTCCTAAAATATAACCTTTAGGAGCTATAAATGCTTTACGTATATTACCTACACCGTGAGTTGCTGGCTGATTTTGAATATTTGGCTCTTTTGAACTAAGTCGTCCAGTTGCAGTTACATGTAAAGTAAAGTTTGTTCTAACTCTACCGTCTTCATCTCTTGCATTCAATAAGCCTAATACATAAGTTGAATGCTCTTTTTGTACAGTTCTATATTCAAGAACTTTAGAAATAAGCTTTGGCGGATCCTCTATAGATTCTAATACGTCAGCCGCTGTAGATCTTCCCTTTTTGATACGAGGACGTAATTTAAGCCGATCAAATACCATCCAAGCCATCTGTTGAGGAGAAGCCGGATTAAACTTAACCGGAGCACTTTTAGCTCCTGTAGCCTGCTGATAAGCTCTTGCATCCCAAAAAGGTTCAGATAAAACTTGTATCTCATGTTGAATATCAGCTAACAGAGCTTGATACTTAACATCAAGTTCTCCAAGATAGTTATCATCTATGAGACAACCATTCTGTTCAATTCGTGTTAATAAATTTGTCGCAGGAATGAGTATCTTCTCATAAACTTTTTTAGGGGACGCATTTTCAGGTTTATCTAATTCCGCTTTAAGAACCCAATAAAGCTGTAACGTATAATCACAGTCGACAGCAACACGTTCACATAAAGCTTCAAAGAATTTTGGATAGGTTTCTAGTGAAACAGATTTCCAATTTTGATTCATCTTATACTTATATTCTGCCGCATTAAGATAAACCTTAGTAAGATAACCCAGATCATGTGCTGAAGTTTCATCTAATACATAATGCATCAATACTGTATCTTCATCAATGCTAACTGTACCTAAACCTCTACGCCAAATGACTTTTTTATCATACTTACCATTCTGCCACAAACATTTCCACGGCACACCTTCGATAAAATTATGTACTACATTTCGTAAAGCCATTTCTCTAGGAATTACATAAGTCAAATTTTTCTCATAGCAAATACCTAAAACACAAAATTCAGCTTCACGATAATCCAATCCAGTAGTCTCCATATCATATGAGGCTACTACAAATTTCCCAGCCTTAAAATCCTTATACATTTTTTCCCATAAGGATTTTACCTTATCCATTGTATCCAAAACTACCCATTTTGTTTCTCCGGTATCTACTTCTTCACCTCCCTTAAAGAGAGTTGATGCAAGTGTTAGATAACTCAAAAATGGTTTATAGTCTCCAGGTTTATGCATCAACACACCCGGATTCATAATAGGTAAAATTTGTACAGCACTTAAGTCATCATAAGTTTCTTTTAATACGGTCTTTAAGGTTTCATCCATCAAAGAATCACTTAATACACGACCATATTGCTCTGTGACTTTAATACCAGTATTACCTGTTAAAGTTTGTAATGCCATAGCACCACACACAAGTATCATTTTGGGTTTGACGGCGCGGATCTCTGCTAACAAATATTCTCTACAATTTACTGGTGCGTCTGAAGGAAACTTCTGTCCTTTCTTTTTAGGTACTGCACACTTTATAGCTACTGTATAATACACCTCAGATTCTTTATAAGGCATACCTACTTTTTGTAATGTGTCTTTTAATACCTGAGCACCTGAACCTGTCATAACAGCTCCTTTAGTAGCCTCTATAGCAGTAGGAGATTCTCCTATTACCATTAAGCCTTTAAAGTCTGTTAAAGCCCGTACACGATCTGCATTATTTTGTCCTGTAATCTTAACGTAATGAGTACAAGAACAATTAGTACAAGCCATATTAAACACCTCCTATATAATCTAAAATTGCTGTATATTATTATAATATGCAACAATTTCAGATTTTTAACGGGATTGATCTTACACAAACTGGATAAGTCTATTAGTTGTAGGATTTCCTATATCTGCCCAAGTAGCCAGATTAAACTGTAGCATCATTTCATTTTCAACCGGACCATTTTCAAAATTGATCGGATCGCTATCAGGACGATCATCATCACTGAATTTTAGATTCTTGCGTGCATATACATATGCAATAGCGGAATCACAAGAACGAATTTCCGGAATGAGTCCCTGAGATGAAGCTTTAGCTATCATAAGTACCTCTAAAGGAGTTTTCCAACAACCTAAAAGATGAATCTGATAGTAATCAAGTTCCGGACAAATATCATATAACTTTTTAATTGCTACTAAACGAGCATCACGGTTCTGGCATGTGTCTATAAGATGTTTCGGAATGCCAATAGTATCAATAGACATACCAAAGTTATGAATAAGTGCTGCAGCACATTTAATCCACTCTTCCATTGAAGATCCCTGAGGAACTACATGAATCTTAAAATCACTATGTTCATGTGTATCAAGCCACTGAAGACTTTCTTTAACACGATTATAAGTTGCTTTAGCATCTTTGTATACATCCGGAAGAATAATTTCATCTGCTCCGATAAGAGCTGCTTTAGCAATAAGCTCTTCCATAGTAACCTGAGCATTTTCAATTACGCCATTATCCAAAATGACATATCCTTCGCAATTCATATAAAATTCGGTATAAGTCTCCATTCTAGGAGCTCCTACTAAATGGGCTAAAGCCATATGATACTTCGCTTTGCTAATAAGATTCAAATAATTCTGCGGTACAATTGGTACCATTGACATTCTGTAATTTTCGTTAGACATTTATTCCTCCTATTGTCTCCACTTTAATGTTAAAATAAAGGAGGCTCCTGAGAGCCCCCCTCCCAAGTATTATTTAGTTACAAGTTAAGCCGTTAGCTTTAAAAGCTGCAATACGATCACGACATGTGCCACATGTTCCGCAAGGCTCTTCAGCCCCTTCATAGCAAGACCATGTATGCTCAAAATCTTCCTGAGTCATTCCAAGGTTTAATCCTTCACGAACAACTTCAGTTTTGTTCATATGATACCAAGGAGCTTTCATATGAACTCTATCACCTGTACCTCTCTCAATTGCCTTAGCTTGTGCCTCAATGAACTCAGGTGTACAATCAGGATATGCATCACCAGCAGCATCATCAGCATGCGCACCATAGAGAACTAAATCTGCACCAAGCTGCATTGCTACAGCGGCTGCATATGAAAGAAACAAACCATTACGATAAGGTACATAAGCAGATACAAGACCGTCAGCCTTAATCTGTTCTGCGTAGCTCTCATGTACAATTTCGCGTGATGATCCCTCGAGAAGTGCACTCGCATCTTTGTTGAATTTAAACACAGCTGAAAGATCTTCTATGAAGAGCTGTACACCCAACTTTTCTGTCTGCCATTTAATGTACTCAAGTTCTTTCTTATGCTTCTGTCCATAGTAGATAGACAAAGCTACTACATTTTCAGCTCCATTAGCTTTTACGGCCTGATGAAGCAATACTGTGGAATCTAATCCACCACTTGCAAGAACAACTGTTTTCATTACTTTTCCTCCTTCTTATTCCTTTTTAATGTCTTGCGTTTATTGCGACAAGACTTACATCTTACAGGAGGAACCAGTTTACGTTCAGTAAACCAGTGTTCCTCTTTTTCTGTAAGTTCAAATTCCTGACCGCAATCCTTGCAGATCTTTACCATGATAATACCTCCCTTATCCTCTCAGTAAAGACATTGTTTCCGCACGAAGTGCATCATTCTCCGTAAATACACCACTCATAGATGATGTGATTGTTTTCGTACCAATCTTTTTGATTCCACGCATTACCATGCACATGTGTTCCGCTTCAATAACTACCATAACGCCGAGAGGATTAAGATTTTCCTCAATGGCTGTCTTGATCTGATTAGTCATTCTTTCCTGAACCTGTAATCTGCGTGCATAGCACTCTGTCAATCTTGCCAGCTTGCTTAATCCTACGACTTCATCCTTAGGAATATAAGCAATGTGTACTTTACCATAGAAAGGAACCATATGATGCTCACACTGACTAAAGAACTGAATATCCTTAACAATAACAAGGCCATTATTATAGATATTAGTCATTACCGGAGCATCTTCATCATAAGTAATATCTACATCAAAACGCTTACCGAGGATCTCTTTAGGATCCATCTTATATCCTTCAAAAAGTTCCTCGTGCATCTTTGCTACACGTTTAGGAGTCTCTAAAAGACCTTCACGTGTAACATCCTCTCCATCGATATTAGCGAGGATTTCTTTTACGGCTTCCTGGCGCTTATCAAACATACTTTCCATTTATCTTACCTCCATTAACTTATGTAACTGTACACCCACACGCAAACGTGGATCGGCTATAGCTAAATGATAAGCTCTTGTCCACATATTCTGCATATCATTACCATCAGGCTGTAACCAAATTTTACCTGCATACATAGATCTGATTGTTTCAGGTATTGCTTTCTCTGCATCAAAGTCTTCTGTAACGACATACTTTAATTCATTAGGCTTACACAATGAATTGATCGCATAATCTGCCTGAGGTTTCGGTGAAGCTACAACCCAATCGATGCCTTGCGGAACCTCTTGTGTTGCGTTAGTTTCAATACAAAGAAACTTATCTCTAAGAGATAACCGATCTATCAGTTCCGGCAGATCTTTTTGTAAGCAAGGTTCGCCACCTGTAAATACAATAATCCTACTTTTCTTCTCTGGTGCGCAAAGCTCTTCGACTAAGGAATCAACAGTATAATCTGTTCCGTTTCCAGCAGTCCAAGATTCTTTTGTATCACACCAAGGGCAAGATAAATTGCATCCAGGAAATCTTACGAAAGTAGCAGGTGCTCCTATAAAAGATCCTTCACCCTGTATACTTTCAAAAATTTCTAATACTTTCATTAAAATTCCTCCGCATATGATGTAGGAGTTTCCCATACCTGTACAATGACATTATATGCACCTTTGAAATAATCGTACATTTCTGTTTTAATGAACTGCGCCATCTGTTCCGCTGTAGTACGTCTAGGCATAACAAAAACTTTCTTGTTATACTTCATCGCCCAATCAAGCAATTCATCTTCAGCTTTCTCACGGAAGGCATCACCGCTAATAACAAGAGCATGATCAAACTTGTCCATGATTAAAAGCTGCATAGCTGATTTCAATTCATTAAAATCAACTAACATGTCAAGCTGTGATCCTTCAGTTTTTAAGTCACCCTCTAACTGTACACGTACTTTATAAGTATGACCATGCAAATTATTACATTTGCCTTCATAATTCGAAAGCATATGTGCACAATCGAACGTAATCTCTTTAGTTACCTTTTTCATTGGCTTTCTCCCTTCCGGAAATCTCTGCGCGGGCGAAGAACTTTGCCCTACTCTTGAGGTCCCTTGCAGTCTTATCAAGAAAAGCTTCCCATTCAGCAGAACCCAAAGGAATAGTTGATGTATCTAATTCAATAATAGGTACACCAGCTGCCGCAATTTCACCCAAATAACGTGAATAAGCCTTCTTAATATGCTCTAACTGATCCACCCGTACATAATCATCTGCCCAAACAGCTGAACGTTCTTTTAAGGCGGATAAGTCTGCATCTAAATAAATGACAATGACATTAGCCGCAATCAGTAAAGCAATTAAGTCATGCATATCATGCTTGTATTCCTCATCCAAAGGAATATTTTTAACCTCACTGTAGATTAACTCATCCGGATAATAAAACCTGTCATAGATTGTATTAGCTTCCATGAACAAATACATTTTAGCCTGTGTAAGTTTATCTTCCTGACGATAATCACACTTAATACGTTGCATATTCAGCTTTTTAGCTAATGCCTGAGTAAAAGTTGTTTTGCCTGATCCATCCGGACCAACTACAATGATACTGAACGGAATCTCTTCCGCATTGCAGATCCTTGCTTTTAAGCATTTATATATGGCTGTATCTTCAAAAGCGTTCTCCTGCTTATGTCTGTTAACAGATTCAGATTCGCTGTATTTGCCTGAAATATAACGATGATTCAACTTCGCACGATTTAACGCGGCGACATCTCCTAAATCGATATCACAGGTAGTAGCGATTGCAGATACATACCATAAGACATCTCCCAGCTCTTTAGCGAGCTCCATCTTATTGAACTCCTCGCCGTGGAAGATGCCATGCTTTACAATATCCAGCACTTCGCCTGATTCGCCACCAAGACCTGTAGCCCAATCAAGTAATCTTACCTGTTCAGGCATCAATTGCTTTGTGGGTTTAAAAGTCTTACTAGCTTCATACTGATAATCATTAAACATCGACATCTTACTATACCTCCTTAACAATAAAAAACGGAGATGCATCCTAAGACACATCTCCGCCATGGATGGGATTATCTATCTTATCCCAGGAAAGCGTTGCTGCCTTCAGACGCTGCAAGAATTTCGCGAACATTGTTACGCTTCTCGCCTGCATATTCACCATTCTTCTGTGTCTGAATTCCAACTTTCAGCTGGCATGCACGATTGATAATCGTTCCAGACTCTGCAAATGCTGCCGGGTTAAATGCTGAACTGTCAACATCCGGACAAACACGTGTGATCAGCTGCTTGAGTCTAGGCAGTGCATACTTTGCACCATCTCCTGCAAGTACGTAATAATCATAAATCTTACGCTCCTCGAACTCAGGATCTGTAATGCTGTATACAACCTTGATCATAGGATTGCCACTGGACTGTGATGTTGTGAACTCGAACTCTTCAACAATTGCGTTATAAGTGCCCTTAGGCATAACCTCAAACGCTGCCTTGTCTTCAACGCCGTTCAGATCGAACACCATTCCGCCTGCATCCGCCGTAGCCTGCACACCCTGCTGTTCATTTGCTTCGCCACCGAGATTAAAAGTTCCCTGTTCCATAAATAAACCTCCTACACCATCCTTACTTGCCCGACCTCCACCCACTGCAAATAAGATTTTGTAGCCATCACACTACACGTCAATGAAATTATTACATCTGTTGCCCTCGCGCGCTGGGTCAGTGTAATTCTCGTGCTGATGTACACGATAAACCGCAAAGAAGGATTTGAACCTTCATCTTTCCCCTCGTATCTCATAACTACGAATGAAATGTTTTACCAGCCTTAAACTATTTACGGATATACGGAAGCTTTCCCAGGTTTATAACTTCCACACCCAAGCGCCGCATTCATTCATAAGGTGCTTTTCTTCGCCTGACAGGTGTTCAAAGCGAGGATGGATCGCTTTTAAAGAAATCTTAAAATCTCTTATACTATTATAATATGTGAAAAATATAGATTTTTAACGAGTTCATTTAGCTTTTCAAAAAATTTTTTAAGCCTGATCCAAATCGTATATGGTTTGCATTGTCGGATTATCTACGAATGCGGATTTCAAGCTATCACCGAAACGATGTTTTGCCGCAATTTGAGCATTACCATACTTTCCGCCGACCAAAAACAATCTCCGAGTTACCTGACCACCTTCAAGGGGGATAGTTGCAAGATAACCAACACAGTCAACTAAACCACGAACATCTCCTGCAAGCTTACCGGGGAGCAACGGTGTATAATACCAGACTTTAGATGCATCCTGATCCGTATCCTGACCACAGATGAAAATACTATTAACAGGAAGATCCCTAAGACGACGAACCAAGAACTGAATCATCTCTCTTGAACGTCCCCAATCCTGGAATTGAGCGGAATCGGGCTCGTTATCAATACGCTGTGTAAGAGGATTAATACCAAGAAGCTGATACATACAATACTTCTGTGCCTCTGTTAATGAATCCGTAATAACTGTACGAATTTTCTTCGGATTAGGGATAAGCTTCTCAAGCTTTGCATTATCCTGACAAGTGGCTGCATCATAGCCCTTAATTTGTGCTTCAAGCCTACGAAGATTAATAATGTCATTGTCATCGCGGAATTTAACATGCAGCTTTAAGAACTCATAGATGTTACCATACTGCTTAAAGGTCTGTACAGGAACTACTAAAATATGAGATGCAACATCAACTCCCCGAGCTTTACCCGTTCTAACCAGCTGTTTCAAACCTTTTTCTCCGCCCTCAAGAGCTACATATAAAATATCCTGGTACGAAGGAACAAATACTGAAGTACCAGCTAAATAGGTTTTACCTACACCAAAATCTCCATAGATCAGCATTGACAGCCAATCATCCTCAAAGTTTAAATCCCTCGCGATAAAAGGATTATTAGCATTAGCTACTGGAGTTGTAACTGTAGAAGCAGGCGGTACAAGATTACTTTTCTGTATCGGGGTTGCCGGATTAGGTGTTGTATTATTTTTAGGGGGCATAACTCCCTGATTACCTGCAGGTGTTAATGTAGGTTTTGTTGTCATTGGATTTCCAGATAAACTTGTTGCCATTATTCTCACTCCTTCTCTTCATATGCAAAATTAAAAGTACCTTCAGAAGCATAACGATCACTATCTAATTCAATAGTCATATTTAAGTCATAGTCCATGATCTCTTCTAATGAAGGTAATGGTTTCATGTTTCCATCTTTATCCTTATACATGCCATTTTCATCAGGCCAAGGAATATTTTCACGCCAAGGATCAACATTACCATCTTCATTATGAGGACGCTTTTCAAAATTACGCATAAACTCCTCAATCATCTGTGTGTCGTTACGATCCAAGGCAAGACACCAATCTCTTACAGGACAATCCCAAATGCAATCTCTTGTAGGTGAAGGATAACAATAAAGATCAGGATTTAACATCTGACGAAGCTCACCATAAATATGTCTTTCATGAGCAGCTAATTCCTCTTCAGATCTTTTTACAAAATCCCAACGAATAAAACGGTCTCCTTCAGGAGCTTCCTGTTCAGCCATATAATTCAAAAACTGAATTATACTAGAAGGAGCATTTTCGACTTTACCATATTCATCTAAAATTTCCTGCTTAACAAGACTATAAGTAGTCTTCTGACGTTTATCTACAGATAAAGAACCATTTTTAAGTCGCTTAGGTTCCTGTACAGCTTCCTTAGTAAGCTGTAGATAAATAAAACCATAAGGTTTCTGTCCAAAAAGCTTTGTAAAAGCCCACATATAAGCACTTATCTGATCATCAGTATCAAGCTTATTTATATCAGCACCTTTTGCGGTCTTATAATCTAAGATCCACAAACGACCTAACTTATCAAAAACTACCCTATCAATAGTTCCATGATAGTTAATAGGTACTATCTGACACAGTTTACCTTTTACTTCAACATAATCAGCAACTCCAAGAACAGGAACATTAGGATCACTAGGTGAAGTATTACCTACTAAATTTCCCTGTGCATCACGATCAAGTACAGGTAAATCGTTTTTATCCCAATAAGAAGCTACAATGTTATCTTCTTTATCAACAGCTACCCAAACATTTAAAGGTATCATAAATGTCTGTTCTACAGCAGGATAATATTCAGCATTAGGATCTTTATGATAAGGATCAGTTAAAACACCTGTCTCAACGTCAATCAATGCTGTTTCAAAACCAGAAGCTGCATTATGCCGCTTATACCATGTCAAATAATAACTCAACATAGCAATACCTAAAGAATAATGTGCTTCTGCTCCCGGAGGTAATTCATCCTCAGGAAAGGCCTGATAATAAGCCCAAAATGCAATACGCGGATCACCAAATACATTATAACCATGATAATCCTCCATTGCGAAATGTATCGCGGAACCAAACCAGAAGTTTATATTCTGTTCTGTTCCCCGATACTTCCAATTGCCTCGTAATGATGACTGAAATGACCACTTACGTAAGCATCTACGAAACACCCTTCTATCGGAAGTTCGTATAGTGTAGTGACTTAACTCTTCCATAAACATTTCTCCTTTCTGATTATGGTACTTTTGAGTTGTTTCAAAACTCTTATATTATTATAATATTCAAACGAAAATGATTTTTAACGGGATTATAATTTCACTTTAGATTTCACACAGCGCAACATACACTTATACTGTTCATCTGTACCTATAACCCAATTAGATGCCGCATTTTTATCATTAAGTTTTTCCTTAATAAGCTCATCAACTGAATCAGAATGTAATAGATAACGGCAATGTACAAAATTTTTCTGTCCTAAACGACATAATCTATCTTCAGCCTGTACACATAAATTAAAATCCCATTCATATCCTAAAAAGAAACAATCAGAAGCACAAGTCGCATGAAATGATGCTCCAGATCTAATTACACATAAAAGTACCTTATTGTTACTCTTATAATCTAGAAATCCCTGCCATTGTCTTGCAAATTCAGTGGGTTGCAATCCTCCCATAAGAGTAAAGATTTTAGTACCTAAACCAAATCCTTTAATAAGATCCTCTAACAAAGGAATTGCCATCTTAAAAGGTGTAAAGACTACAAAGCACTTATCATCCTTTAATAATTCTTTACCTTCATCCGCTAAATAATCAAAAGCAGCTCCATCTTCATCAATACCTAATAATCTAGGACTCACAAGTAACTGACGACATTTTAAAATAGCTGTCATTGCATTTGGAGCCACTACTGCGGTATCTTCATCAGCATATATGAAATCCTCTAAAATCTCCTGGTGCGCCTTTGCTTGTTTTTTAGTCATAGTAATAGGAATAATCTGCCTTTGTTTTCCTGGCAAATCCTGTAACACTTCAGACTTAATTCTTCTTAAACAGTACTTACTTAATAAATTTCGAAATCCTTCAATATTTCTAGGATTACGCTGAATCTCTTTACCAAACGGTGTATCTAGTACAATACAATATTTATTTACGAACTGCCAATAATTTTGAAATACTGCACCATCTACCAAATGTAAAGGAGCAAACAAATCAATTACACCCTGTCTAACTGGAGTACCCGTTAATAAAAATGACCAAGTAATTCTAGAATACCAAGAAGCTACTTTTGCATAAGTCTTATTCTTATAATTTAATAAACCCGCAGATCCTTCATGTATCTCATCACAAATAAGTCCAAGTACATGATATTGATTCATTTCCTTCAACATACCATAAGTAGTTACTATAAATAAATACTTAGGAATTTGTTCAGCCAGCTTTTTTCGTTGAGTGGGCGTACCAGAATAGATTAGTGACTTTACTCCAAACCACTGTTCTAATTCCTGTTGCCAAACTCCTAAAGCTTTTACTGGACAAAGAATTAAAACATGTTCATCATGTGTATCCGCGTAGACATCCATATTCTGCATTTTATAGAGGGCTGAAAATAGGGTACATAAAGTTTTACCTAAGCCCATATCGTCAAAATTCAAATTGTGTCTCCGCTGAATCATAAATTTTACTCCGTCCTGTTGATAAGGACGGAGTTTAGGCCAAACTTCTTTTAATTTGTCACTAATGTTCAGTATCTCAGGCTCTTCCTGTACTTCTGTTAAGCCATCATCAATACAACATTCACATAGATCTTGTTCATGATTATCATCCATTAGACAACCACAACCTTTACATTCTTTCATGCACTTGCTCCTTTCATAAGTAAACTAATCAAGGCATGTATACCTCTTACTTTATCATATCCCTGTATTTTGCCTGTGCCTGCATAAAATTGGAATAATTTACCATCAGCTTTACGCCAGCAATGAAAATGTCCTGTAGCGGGATTTTTTAACTGATATTCAATTCCGGCATTATCTAATAATGCACAAGCATATTCAATACGTTCTGGAGTTTTCTTAACACGCTCCTTATGCTGCTCTTTTAATATGGCTTTCATTTCTTTCCAATAATTGTCATTCTTCATAACCATGAGCCTCCTTCAATTCATTCGACATTTTAATTACGTTTTGAGCATATTCTGAGATAACTCCCCGATCATACCAATAATTGGCTGACTCTATAGTCATATTATATCTCATCAAGACATAAGCAAAATCACCATTTGCATAAGTATCTGCTATGTCATATAGTTCATTTAAAAAGTCTGCAGCTACTAGCACGCATCCGTAAGGATCAGATAAATCTTCTACATTTAAACGTTCCATTCTATCAGAATGCCACTTTTTAGCCACTTGTATTATTCCGCGACATACACCATTAAAAGCATCTGGATTACATTCACTTTCCTGAATACACATTGCTTCTAGATCCTCTGCGGATATTCTAGGATATAATTCCGCAACTTCTTCACAGATCTCGCGTGTACTGCGTTTTTTAGGATCTTGTTCAAGAGGAACTTCTGTGATATAATATGGATCGTTTGGATCCGTTATATGATATTCCTCTACTTGTGATGCTTCATCCTCAGAAGCTGATACAGGAGTTATATATTCAAAGAATATTTCTTCACCTGTATGTACTTCTCTAAATATAATGCCATTCTCTACTTTGATCTGTTCATATTCAAGTTCTGGTTCTTCTACTGTTACTTGTTCTGCTTGTGTAGTTCGCGTAGTCTGCGGAATCACACAAACTACCACGCACAGAGTTACTGTCAAGCCTAAAATAAGCCTTGCTATTACTCTCTTCATGGTTTCACCTCCATAATTTGTACCCGGGCGAGCTTCGCCCAACTCTTTGTTACCCTAAATAATATCCTGGCCCTTTTTATAGAATAAAAGGAAATAACAACCGTGACGAATCGCATCACGAGCATGTCTCATTCCTCTTTCCCAAAAATGCCAGGTTTTTAACTTCTCATCGGTAGCAAAAGCTTTAGCTGTCGAAGCCATCTGCTTATGTGTTGGTATATTATGCATTTGTGCCCAAGTCTCTATAGCGCCAATCAATCGAACTGTAAATACAGGATTAAATGTATGACGCTCCAGTTTGTGCGAATATACCTTGTAATCCTCATACAAGATAAAATCCGGCTGTTCTGCTTCAAACAGATCTAACATAGGCTGTAAGTTTACATTGTTATCATCATAACATTCAGGAAGCTGTCCCCAATGATCTAACTTACCATCTACAAAAACACACCATCCGGTTGTTTTACCTGGATCAAAGCATAACAGCTTATGAGGAACCTTTTTATTTCCGCGTAAGCGTTCAAATAATTCATCAAAACTTAATGTCATATATGTCCACATCCCTTGAAATACTTCTTCCATGACCTTACCATGACGCATCTTAATATTCTGTACAGATACATTACATGCTTTAGACATGTTAGAGAAAGTTAAGCGTCTTTTTTGAGAATCTTCTTCAGTCATCTCAAGTAAATAACGCAGCTCCATTTTTCTCCATAAGTCCGTATTTAATTTTGACTTATGCTTTTGTCCTCTTCTAATCACCTCCTCAATTGACGGCTTAATGATATTTTCCACAATAAATGTTAACTCATTATCCACAATAAACTGATCTAATTCCTTCTCTGCATTAGGATCCATGATAATTTCTGCATAAGTAACTGCGTCACCATTTGCTAACGTAGTCTCAGCATTTAGATACACTACACAATTCTGATCAATCTTCTCTTCGAACTGTTCCATGCGGTTTTTGAAATCCAACTGAATCTCACGTTCAATACAGAAGCATGCGTAATTATAAAAAGGTACGCCTCTTGTAATCTTATACGTTCTTGAAGCACTGATCAATCCTAAATACCCAATCTGTACTTGATCCTCTGTATAAGGTTTGTACTTCGAAAGAACTGTATGCACTAAAGGCATATTCAGAACAACTACCTTATTGGCAATATCAACAACGTCGGTAAGTGTTCCCTCTTCTAATGCCTGATAATACGACTGTGTTCTTTCCTTAATTTGTTCCTTGGTCATTCCTAAGCCCTCCATCCTTTATCTTTTTTTATTTTATTATACGCCCCTTGGCTTAAGAAAATCACTAGTCTTTAAGAGATTATCTTTTCATAGTCAGGTGACATAAGAGGCTTACAGAAACGACAGATGATACAGTTAATTTTCCTGAGATTCCGAAAAGCCTTCAAAAAGCTCGGGGTGTTCATCCATATACTTTTCAGAAAGTATCATTAGACTCTCAACCTGTTCAACGTCGATTTCTCTTGCGTCTTTAGATTTCTGTAAATTGCACAATGAATGAGCGCAACCAACATTAGTAAAGTCGTCTAAACCCCCTAAAACAACGGGAACTAAATGCTCCATATGAATATCACGTTCTACCTTAATTGGTTTTCCGCATAAGACGCAAATAGGAAATTCTCCTCCCTGTTTATCACGATCGATAATCCATTCTCTCTTCCAAGGAATACCTGCATTAGCCTTCATTAACTTATTCCTCTTTGCATGAGATTTCTGCATTACCTTCTTACCGGCCTTAGTTTGATGATACTTTTTCTGTCCGGCAAGGATTTTATCTTTGTTTTCTGCATAATAAGCTCTACCACGAGCCAATTTTTCTTCTCGATGCTCTTCATAGTATTTCTTATAGTTCTTTTTTGGTTTAGCTTTCTGATATGCTTTATGCGAACTTGTCTTTTGACATTCTTTACAGTTTCCTGTACAGTTAATCTTACTACTTGAATTACGATTAAACAGGTAGTACTTCTTATAAAGGCCACAATGCCCGCAACGTTTATAACCCACTGGTACGCTATCACCGGGTTGTAAGTTGAGGACATCTGGACTACGGTAATATGCAGCCAATTCGTCAGCAGCTAAAAATACATTAGCTTCTTCCAAACGCTGTTTCTGTGTTTCATGATCCATGTCATACCTCCTAAAATCTTTTGTTGTCTCCTCCTAATTGCAAAATATATGGCCGAGATGCAATGATCTCGGCCACATATATGTGAATTGAACAAGACACTTACTCTGCGTCAACTTCCTCAGCTTCAGTCTCATCAGCAACCTCGATAAAGTTGCTTGCCTGAAGGATTGTGATAGCTTCCTCAGCTGCTTCCTTGTTATCAAGCTGATCCACATAAGACTCAATAACTTCAAGTGCTGCACGGAACTTATCCTCATCAGTCTTCTCAGTCTTGGTTGCCTGCCATACAACGCTATAAGGAACATCAAGCTCTTTAGCAACATCGCTACGGCTTGCACCCTCAGAAACACGTCTGCGGATATATTCTGCACGGCTAATCTCTGTGCCGTCCTCAAGAGTAATTGTATGTGTCTGACGAGTGTTCTCTGAATCCTTTGTAAGACCATAGATAACACCGTAGCTCAAACCAAGGATCTTAGCGATATCGCCACGTGACATACCGTCATCAACCATTTCCTTGATCCACTCATTGCGGTTCTTATCCTGAAGATCTGCTTCTGCATAAGTGGTATCAACAGCCTCACCATTTACAAATGTAAGCTCCTGGCCATCAACTTCCTTAATCTCAACGAACTGATTCTCTGCATTAACCTTAATAACAGAGTTTGTAGCTGCACGACCTCTGCTAGGTGCTTCAGCCTCATTGGTCATGTTTACTGTAGCACTGTAAACAACTCTATAAGGGAATCCGAACTCCTCACTGATCTGCTTACGACTCATATTCTCATCAATGAACTTCTCGCGGATGAATGCTGCTCTGGATCCTTCTGATCCATCTGCAAGAGTGTAAGTCTCACGCTGTGCGGGTGCTTTTGCTGTAGCTCCCTCAGGAAGCTCTGTACTTACGTTCTCCTGGCCCATTCCATCTGCCTGGAACTGGGGTGTTTCCTGTGCACCAAATTCGTTCTCAAAATTTGTGTTTGCCATGTCTTTGTCCTCCTTATGACAATAATTAAAAAATAATTGGAACTTACGATAAAGTACTTTAATTCATATTTTATCGTATATTATTATAATATAGAAATCTTTCTTATTTTTAACGAGTTCGAGCAAAAAATTTTTTAGTATCAGAACACACGCGGAGACATCTATGGCATAAACC
>QXGG01402413.1_pt1 | contig 47100 bp, 38 predicted proteins | sample 1982491 | NCBI WGS metagenome assembly QXGG01 (sample SAMN09924614, study PRJNA488089) | Wastewater metagenome, whole genome shotgun sequencing project. | isolation source: South African research farm wastewater | place: South Africa: Irene, Agricultural Research Council, Animal Production...
CAACGAGTTAAAGAGTTGCGCCTTGCTGCAGGGTTGACACAAGAAGAGCTAGCAACAAGAGCAGGTTTACTTCGATCAAATTTAAATCGAATTGAGAACAGCAAGTACAATGTTACGGCTGAAACCTTGGGGGCAATAGCAGAAGCACTGGATAAAAAGATTGATTTGATAGATAAATAGATGTTCTATAACATCTTTAGCAAAATAGTTACTTTATTATTTGCTTATATGTATCATTTATGATACCTTTGATATATGGGAAAGAGATAACAAACCCCACACAATTAAAAACAATAACCATGAGCTACATAGTAAGATTTTCAAATTATATCCAAGACGACATCAAAAGAGGTTGGTCAAGTTGGAATTTCGGAACAGAAGGTTTCGAAGGAACAAAAGAAGAATTATTAGACTCAATCGAAATGGATGAGAACTTCTATATCTCAGGATTTGATATTTGGGTTGAAAAAATAGATAGCGATAAAGATACAGTATATATCAATGATTATACTATCAAAGAATTATACACTAACTACTGGGTAGCTGTTGATTATGTAAACAATGAATACGGCGAACTATCTTGCTTATTCCTTGAATCTGAAAATGACGAAGATGCAATCGCTGAAGGTAAAGCATTAAAAGAATCAGCTTGGGGAGATGGAGAGTCATTTATTCCTTCAGATTATGAATTAATATATTCTGAAGGCATGGTAAATGTCTTTAGAGAAATTGAATAAGCTATCAACACCCTCGTTTTGATGGGTCAAAATAGCAAATAGAAAAGAGATCAGCGCTAACTGATCTCTTTTCTATTAAAAATGTACTATAAATCCAGATAATGGGTTCAAAAACGGGTTCATATACTGTAAAACACTGATTATCAAGATTAATTGTGACCCAAATGGGATTCAAACCCATGACCTTCAGAACCGGAATCTGATGCTCTATTCAGCTAAGCTATTGGGCCAGTTGCAATACAAAAGTAAAGAAATAAAACAGATCATCCTAGTGTTTTTATATCATAATTATTACAGTTTTCACTATCTTTTAGAAACCTACAGCACATAACAGGTTTCATTTAGTCATAAATAGAAAGATTCAATATACATATGGTTTTATAACAAGTAGAAATTAGTATCTTTGTAACACAAAAAGAGACTTAATATGAGCTATTTAATAAAACCCGATAACTATAAACCGATACTAGATCTTAAGCAGACAGAGCTAGGGATTAAACAAATAAAAGATTTCTTTCAAATCAATTTGTCGTCAGAGTTAAGATTAAGGAGAGTTACTGCTCCTTTATTTGTTCTTAAAGGTCTAGGTATAAATGACGACCTCAATGGTATAGAACGTCCTGTATCTTTCCCAATTAAAGACTTGGGTGATGTAAAAGCTGAGGTGGTTCAGTCGCTCGCCAAATGGAAGAGAATTACCTTAGCGGAATACAATATAGACCCAGGTTATGGAATCTATACCGACATGAATGCTATTCGTTCTGACGAAGAGTTGGGCAATTTACACTCGCTCTATGTTGACCAATGGGATTGGGAAAGAGTTATAATTGAGGAAGAGCGCAATGTTGACTTTCTAATTCAGGTTGTAAAGAAAATATACGCAGCCATGGTCAGAACTGAGTACATGGTTTACGAAAGTTACCCTCAAATAAAGCCGTATTTACCAGAAGAACTACACTTTATTCACTCAGAAGAGTTACGTGCACTATATCCTGATTTAACTCCGAAAGAACGAGAAAATGCGATAAGTCATAAGTATGGAGCAGTATTTATCATCGGAATTGGTGGTCTACTCAGTGATGGAACAAAGCATGACGGAAGAGCACCCGACTACGACGACTACTCTACCATTGGACTCAATAATTTACCTGGATTGAATGGAGATTTACTTCTCTGGGACAGAGTGCTGGGTAGAGCTGTTGAATTTTCATCCATGGGGATTCGTGTAAACAAAGAGGTTCTACTCAAACAACTCAAAGAGGCTGGTGCTGAAGATAAACTTGAACTCTATTTTCATAAAAGACTAATAGAGGGCTCTTTGCCTCTCTGTATAGGAGGTGGAATTGGTCAATCGAGACTCTGTATGTTCTACCTTCGTAAAGCACATATTGGAGAAATCCAAGCTAGCATATGGCCCAAAGAAATGCGCGACGATTGCAAACAACACAATATAAATCTCATTTAGATAAAAGACTTAAGTTAGATATGGAAGTAAAAATTGAAGATGGTTGGAAAAAAGCACTTAGCCCTGAATTTTCAAAGCCCTATTTCAGCATGCTCACAGACTTTGTTAAGAAGGAATATCTCAATAATGGTCCGATATATCCTCCCGCTTCACAAATATTCAACGCCTTTGATCTCTGTCCTTTCGATAAAACTAAGGTTGTCATTATAGGTCAAGATCCGTACCATGGAGAGGGGCAAGCTAACGGGCTTTGCTTTTCTGTACACCCAGATATAGCGATTCCACCATCACTCAGAAATATCTATAAAGAAATCGAAGGTGATTTAGGTACTAAGCCTCCAACTACTGGAGATTTGAGTCATTGGGCCGAGCAAGGTGTACTGATGCTCAATGCAACACTAACAGTACGAGCCCATCAAGCAGGATCACACCAAAATAGAGGTTGGGAAGACTTTACTGATGCTGCCATCGCAGCTTTGGCTCAAGAGAAAGACAACTTGGTTTTTATCCTTTGGGGTGCCTATGCTCAACGTAAGGGTGAATTTATCAAACGTAGCAAGAAGCATTTGGTGCTGACATCTCCACATCCCTCACCCCTTGCTGCTCATAGAGGATTCTTTGGCAATCACCACTTCAGTAAGACCAACGAATATCTTATAAAGCATGGCAAGACTCCTATAGAATGGTGATTTAACGATATTGTTTATCCACAAAAAAGAGCGTCAAACTGATTAGTTTGACGCTCTTTTTGATATATAATTTGTTTACAGCTTAGTTTGAAACTCTTTCAAGCCATTTAAGCATGAATAGCATTGTAAACATTGAGATTAAACATGCTACTACAAAGATTGACCATGTAGCCCAAATTGGAATACTGTTGTAGAAAATAACACCGATAAATAGTAATTGATTTCCTAGGGCAGTAGCTCCTAACCAAGCACCTTGCATGATACCTTGTAAGTGAGGAGGTGCAACTTTAGAAACGAATGCAATACCCAATGGCGAGATAAATAACTCTGCAATAGTCAGAATCAAGTAAGTACCAATTAGTAATAGCGGAGTTACACGTTGAGCATCTGTTAAACCACCCATTGCAAGTCTTTCTGAATCAGAAGGTAAATCTAGTGATCCAACAGACATTACAGCAAATGCTAGTGCAGCAATACCCATACCAATGGCAATTTTCTTAGGAGTTGACATCTCAAAGCCTTTAGCCTTCATCCAACCAAACAAACCGATAATCACGGGAGTAAGGAATACTACGAAGAAAGGATTAAATGTTTGGAATACCTCAGCACCTTCTAAGGAGGTAAATCCTAAGTTAATCTTAATCAGTTGAGTATAATCATTCGCAAATAACGTTAGGGTTTGACCATTTTGGTGGAATGAGAACCAGAAGAAAATTACAACAGCAAATACAGCAAATAGAGCGTATAGACGTTGTTTAACCTCTTCTTTGTCCATTTCTGGAACTTTAACTACAGTCTCACCATCAGCCACAACAACCTTAACACCTGGGTCTGGTAGGTTTTTCTTATTAATAATAAATACCACTACAGAAATCAACATAGCTACAATCGCTAATCCAAATGAGAAGTGATAACCTGTAACAAAGACATTCAAGTAGTTATTAGCAAACTCAGTTAGATTGGCAGGATCACCACCAACAGTGCTAGCCAACTCGACAAAACGATCTTTGGCAATTGGAGTGATAGTACCGTCCAAAAACTGATTACATAGAGCAGGCAAATCCGAGTTAAAGGCATAACCGTTACTCTGAACCCACCAGTTTCTTAATCCTACAGCCATCAATGGAGCAAACATAGCACCTACATTGATAAACATATAAAATATTTGGAAACCTGTCTCACGCTTACTTTCGTATTTTGGGTTATCATAAAGCTGACCTACAACAGCTTGTAAGTTACCTTTAAACAAACCATTACCAAAAGCAATAGCAAATAGCCCGAAGATTGTAAAAGCAAGAACTGCAGAATAATTGTCTACGGGGGTTTTGGTTGGATATGCAAGAACCACATAACCAGCAGTCATCAAAAGAAGACCTACTAAAATTGTTCCTTTATATTTCTTTGTTTTATCAGCAATAAGACCCCCGACTAATGCGAGCAGGTAAATTAGAGCATAAAACACAGAGTAAATAATAGCGCCTGTTGAGCCTTCAAAAGCAAATTTAAAGTTTAAGAACAACAGAAGAATTGCCATCATGACATAGAAGCCAAAACGCTCTCCCATGTTGGCCAAGGCCGCGGCAAGTAATCCTTTAGGATGATTTTTGAACATAGATTTGTCTTTTTATAGATTAGTATTTGTTGTATCGTCTATCTTTTTGATGAAAATAACTGCAAATATACAGCTAAATATCTATTTAGGTATTAAAAAGAGAGCAAACTTTCGCATTTGTTATCTTTATTAAATCCTTCGGAGCTATTTTAATCTGGAGCCCTCTTTTTCCTGCGCTAACAAAAACACAATCGAATTTATAACAATGCTCATCAATATAGGTTGGAAATTGTTTTTTCATTCCTAGGGGTGAGCATGCTCCACGAATATATCCCGTTGTGGTTAACAAGTCTTTCATTGGAATCATTTCGCATTTTTTATTGCCCGATATCTTAGCAGCCATTTTTAAGTCGACCTCTTCAATGCCAGGAATAATACATACAAATTCTTTTGTCTTATCGCCATGCAAGACTAAAGTCTTAAATATTTGATGCGGATCTTGACCTAAGCCTTCAGCAACATGCGTAGCACTCAGATCAGATTCATCTACTTCATAAGGAACAAGTTCATAAGCAATCTTCTCTTTGTCTAATAAACGTGCAACATTAGTTTTGTTAATTTTCATAAAATAAAAAGTTTGGAAGCGAGACTAGGAAGGTCTCTTTGGCTAATTTCAGCATTTTATGGCTAATTATAGCTATAAATAACATTTATTATTAACCAAAACTAAGTTTATTGCTTGTTTACAGGCTATTAATATATTTTACTCTTGGTAGTCAATAATTTTGTAGAATCATTCTGTTTCTCGTAAATTAGCAGTTCACGGATGTTGGTCAATAAAACATCTATAAACTACTCTTATATGAAATTCAAATACAATTTGGACGATAAACTCGCCCCTTTCCCATTGATGATGTACGGCCTTCAGTGGTTTTTAGTATCCATCCCTATGGTGCTTATTATCGGAGCTGTTGTATCTCACATACAAGGTTTTAATGCAGCAGATCAAACCCTATACACACAAAAGCTAATGGCAGTTATGGGTATTGGGCTTACAGCTCAAGTCCTTTGGGGACATAAGCTACCTGTAGTGATCGGACCTGCATCGGTTCTACTGATTGGAATTCTCGCTTCGGGCACAGACAGTATAACAGAAATATACACCTCCATTATTATCGGAGGTATTTTTCTATTAGTACTTTACCTGAGCAAACTATTGTCCAAACTTCAGTTTATCTTTACTACGCGTATTATTGTTGTTATAATGGCTTTGATAGCCTTTACGTTAGCTCCAGTAATTCTTGATTTAATATTTTCCAATGGTGACGGTGTGTTTTCACTACTTTTTGCCGTGAGTGCAGTCTTTTTGATGACTCTTGCTAACAAACTGCTCAAAGGTGTATGGAACTCTACAGTAGTCTTATTGGCTTTACTAATTGGTACAGGAGTATATTTCATATTCTATGGACTTCCTCCCGCTACCGATGCTCTAGTTGTTGAAGCGGTAAACCCAGTTTTCGTACTTCCATTTAAGTTTAACGGAGCAATCATTCTCTCATTCTTGTTTTGCTACGTAGCACTACTTGTCAATGAACTAGGCTCTATCCAATCGGTAGGTCAAGCATTAAAAGCAGACCATATGGATAAAAGAAGCCAGCGTGGTGTCGGAATCACTGGAGCTCTAAATATTTTCTCAGGTTCAATTGGAGTAATCGGTGCTGTCGACTATTCGATGAGCCTCGGACTAATCAACGCTACGGGGTGTGCTTCACGACGTGCGTTGATTCCTGCAGGGATTGCTTTGTTTGCTTGTGCTTTTCTTCCCGACGCTCTTGCACTCTTTACTTATATTCCTGAGGTAGTTATGGGAAGTATCATGATCTATCTTATGGCTTCACAACTCTCAGCTTCATGCCAGATGGTTGCAACTAACGATATAGTTAAGAACTTTAACCACGGAGTTATTATTGGCTTACCACTAATGATCGCCTTGCTAATAGCATTTATGCCTGACGAAATGTCTGCTCAGATTCCTTCACTCGTACGTCCTATACTAGGTAATGGGTTTGTCATGGGTGTTATTTGTGTGTTGGTTTTGGAGCACGGTATATTTAGAGAAAGTTCAAATAAACAGCAAAAATCATAACATATTAGGATTGACTGGCTGTTAAATATAAAGTTACTTTGTACACATATAATTTTATAGTATGACACAAAGTAACAAAATATGCTTAGCACTACTGGTTTGCCTGATTTCGGCACCCAGTTGGGCTGGCCAAAATACACCCGACGAAGCTCCTCGAGATAGTCTTAAGACCTACAACCTCGAAGAAGATGTAGTAATCATTGCTTCTCCTAAAGAGAATAAAACCTTAAGAGAACTACCCAGCTCGGTAACGCAACTCAATAAGAGAATCATACAAGCCTATCAAGTACGATCGATTAAAGACCTAACAGGAGTAGTTCCCAATATTTTCATTCCCGACTACGGATCAAAACTATCCTCTGCCATATATATTCGTGGAATAGGCTCGAGAATAAATACACCATCGGTTGGGCTCTACGTTGACGATGTTCCTTTTATAGATAAATCTGCTTTCGACTTCGACTTCTCGGACGTTGAGCGAGTAGATATTCTGCGAGGTCCTCAAAGTACGCTTTATGGACGTAATACTATGGGAGGCTTAATTAAGATTTATAGCAAATCTCCTTTCGACTACCAAGGAACAGACTTCAAGGTAGGTGCAGCAACCTATGGCGACTACAATGCCAGCCTCTCACACTACCATAGAGCTAGCAATAATTTTGCTTTCTCAACTACAGGTTTCTTTAAACGTAAAGGTGGATATTTCAAGAATAGCTACCTAGACGACAAAGTTATCGACCGTGGATTATCTGGAGGTGGAAGATTTAGAGGAATTTTGATTCCCTCATCCAACCTTAAACTCGATTTAAACCTCAACTACGAATACACCGACGAAGGAGGATTCCCATACGGAAGATATGATGATAAGAGTGGTGAGTATTTTAATCCAGCTACGAACCGTGAAGGAACTTACCGAAGAGGTTTATTCAATGCGGGATTAAACCTAAACTACCAAGCCTGTAATTTTGACTTATCGGCTATTACAGGATATCAGAACCTGAATGACCGAATGTTTATTGACCAAGACTTCTCTCCAAAAGACATCTTTACAATTGCTCAAAAGCAAAAGTTAAACACTCTATCTGAGGAGGTTATATTTAAGTCAAAACCAGGACGACGCTGGGAATGGACCTCGGGTATCTTTGGCTTCTATCAGAACCTACGCACACATGGCCCAGTTTGGTTTCATGAAGATGGAATTAATAGCTTGATTAAGAAAGGAGTCGATACGGGCCTTGCCCATGGTATCGGGATGATAAACGGTATGATTCCTCAGGTCCAACCCGAAGGCATGCCTTTCCCTATGCAACCTTCAGTCTCTGCCGACTTTTACATTAAAGACAAAGACCTACTTGTCGATGGATTATTTAAAACACCCATATATAACGCGTCGGTATATCATCAATCCACAATAAACGATGTTTTTGTCAAAGGATTATCTCTGACAGCTGGACTGCGTATCAACTACGAACACAACCGATTGGATTATAAATCAGGGAGCAATATCAATTATGGACTCGATATAGCGGGTAAAGCGACCACTCCAGTGTTTGAGAAGGTATATGGTCCCTATAATGTTCCCCTGAGCAGTAACCCTACGCTCAACGGAAAGCTCTCTAAAAACCACTTAGATTTTCTTCCTCGATTTGCACTACAATACGATTTCGATAGAGATAATTCGGTATATGCAACCATTAGCCGAGGTTATCGCTCGGGAGGCTATAATGTACAGATGTTTTCGGACCTTATTCAGTCGCAAATGCAAACAACCATGCGAGACGACATGATGCAAGGAGTTATGAAAGCTGGTATGGAGAAATATGCTTCGCTTGATGCTCCAACCAAAGCAATGGTCGATAAGATGATTGATAAGGTGCCAGAACATATCAAAGAGATGCTAACAGGTGGCATGCCAGAATCTGAACCGATGGACATTGAGAAGTCAACGGTTTTCAAACCCGAATACACTTGGAACTATGAGATAGGGACTCACCTAACATTTTTGGACGGTAGATTTAAGGCCGATTATGCGGTATTCTTATTAAATACAAAGAACCAACAAATTGCAAAGTTTGCCGAAAGTGGTTTGGGTAGAATCACAGTCAACGCTGGTAAAAGTCGAAGTTACGGCGCTGAAGCAAATATGCGTTACCGCATCAACGACATTTTAACCCTTCATGCTGCCTATGGGTATACGCATGCAAAATTCACGGAATACAAAACCAACGAACGCATCAATGGCAAACTAGAAACTATTGACTACGCAGGCAAACGAGTTCCATTTACACCCAAACATACGCTAAACACAGGATTTGATTTAAACTTCAAACTTAAGAATCAAGCGTGGCTAGATCGTATTTTGTTTAACACAACCTACTCAGGAGTGGGAAGAATATATTGGACAGAGTCGAATAATGTTAGTCAAAAATTCTATGGAACCGTCAATTCAAGAATTAGTTTCATCAAAGGAAAAGCCTTTATGGATCTTTGGGGTCGTAACCTAATCAATAAAGATTACGCGACTTTCTATTTTGAATCAATGGGGACTGGCTTTATGCAAAAAGGTGCACCAGCTCAGTTTGGAATCAGCCTAGGCTGTCAGTTCTAGTTCAACTATCTAAATACTGATGCTTTACTCCTTTTACAAACGAGTAAGTCGCATGAGGTAAACCACTAGGTCGGTCAAAGTGACTACCCTACTCACTCAAAACTTAGAAGCTAGAGCCATAAATGCTCCTCATGTATAGAGTAAAAAAGAAGCCTGTTTGAAATTAATCAAACAGGCTTCTTTCTTATATTAAAGTTTAGATAACTACTCCTTTAAAAGGAACTCATCAATTGCTTTTTTGTAGGTTGCTTTATCTGCAGCACCTGGCATCAATTGTGGTGTACCATTTTTAGGAATAAACACCAATAATGGAATGCTTGTTACATTGAACAGACCAGCAAGTTCTTTTTCTTTGTCCACATTTACCTTGTAGATGGTGATTTTACCATCATACTCCTTAGCTAAATCTTTAAGAATAGGTGCAATCATTCGACATGGTGCACACCAATCAGCATACAGGTCAATGATAACAGGCTTATCGCCTTTAAATGCCCACTCTTTAGATTTCTCGTAGTCGAAAACATCTTTAATGAACATCTCTTTATTCATTTTTATTACCTCACCATCTTTAGCCTCAACATTCTGAATTTCAGCAGTCTCTTCAATAGCTGAAGATTTAGTAAAAGCATAACTTGTTACGCTAAGTACGGCAATGGCAAAAAGTGCTATGTATTTTCTCATTTATTATTTATTTAGTTCTTAATTAGATGTATTTTTCTAGCATAGAGATCAATTCCTTTTGAGCAATTAGACCCGAATGTCTCCAAAGAGGTTCTCCGTCTTTAAAGATAATAAAAGTCGGAACAGTTTGAATACGATATTCAGTAGCTAATTCACCGAACTTATCAATATCAATCTTAACAATTCTCGCTTTTTCGCCTATAGACTCTTTAACCTTATCTAAAATCGGCATCATAGTCTTACAGGGGCCGCACCACTCTGCAAAGAAGTCAATCAGTACAGGTTGTTCGGATTTTATCAATTCATTAAATTTTTCCATATCTACTTGTTTTAATGTACAACTATTGCATTAGCATGTCAATGCTGCTAATTTAAGTATAAAACATAATGCAATGCACTTTGTTCGGTTTAGTTTCCATCTGAAACTATAAATCTATTCAACAAGTGTTAATTCATCTATGATGTGCTTTGCACCAGCAAACTTATCGATTATGAATAAAACATAGCGAATATCAACAGTAGCAGCACGTTGTGAAGAGGGTCTAAAGGCAATATCGCCTGTTAAGCCTTCATAATTTCGATCGAAGCCTACACCAACTAATTCGCCCTTACCATTCATCACTGGGCTACCCGAATTCCCACCTGTATTGTCGGTATCAACAATAAAACAAACAGGCATCTCACCCTTTGAGTTAGCATAGCGACCATAATCTTTGGTTTGATACAACTCTTTAAGACGAGCAGGAACAACGAACTCCCAATTATTAGGATCTTCTTTTTCCATAACTCCCTCAAGTGTAGTATATGACTCAAACCACTTACCATCCGAAGGCTTGTAACCGCGTTTGCTACCATAGGTCAGACGGATTGTTGAGTTGGCGTCGGGGTAGATTGGCAAACCATTGGCCTGACGAAGCTGCATCATTCCATCAACCCAAGTCTTATGCGCTAAATCGTAAGCAAGATTAGCCTCTGCAGTCTTCTTGTTTTCAAGTTCTATAGCAGCAGCAACTTCAGCACGAAAACTGATCAAAGGATCATTTTCGAGCGCAGCTAGCGACGGATTAGCAATAAAGCCTTCAAAATTATCTGGAGATGCAAATATAGACTTCGTAAATATAGCCTCAACTAAACTGTGTATATTCCCCTTATAGATAGGATTTGAAGCAGCAACCAAATTTATTTCTTGATTCTCAGGAATAATCTCTTTATAAACCGTTAGCAACTGGGTCATTACATTTCGCTCAACCCCAGGGTAAGGAACCTCTTTAAAGTAGTTGTTAGCCTTTTTAATAAGTGATTCCTTTGCTTGCTCAATATTCTTTGATTTACCTGATTCTAAAGCTGATTTGAGTGCAGCTGTAGATGGAATATGAGTTACATCTAACCCACTTAAGAAACACTCCGCTAAAGCCTCTGCATGAAGCTTAGCATCGTGTCGCTGAGCTACAATATCACGTATAGCATCGAAAGCCTCCTGATAGGCAGGATTGTCTGTTTGAACACCATAACTTAATAGCTGTTCTTGCTGAGCTTTTTTAGTATCTAACACTTTGAGGCGAACCAACCCCTCATTCATACCAATAGCATTTTTCCAGTAGTTGGCTGAACCTGCATATTTGCTCGCATAGTGAATGCGTACAGCATCATCTTTCTGCATCTCACTCATCAAAGCTTTCAAGCGATAGCCACGCACTGTTTGACGCAAGAAATTGGTGGTTTGCATACGCTCTTCAACCTCATCTGCTATCATATAACGCCAGTTACGACCAGGAAAACCCATTAAAAAAGCAAACTCATCGTCCTGAATACCATTTAGGTTGATAGATAAGTGTTTTTTAGGATGCAAAGGAATATTCTTTTCAGAATAGTCGGCAGGACTACCATCGGCATTGGCGTAGATACGGAATAGAGAGAAATCTCCCGTATGACGAGGCCACATCCAGTTGTCAGAATCTGCACCATACTTACCTATAGAAGATGGCGGGGTGCCTACCAAGCGAATATCTTTATAAACAGTCTTCACGAAAAGCATATAGCGATTACCTCCATAAAAAGGACGTAACTCGATTTCGGTAAAAGGTGTTTGTTTAATCTTATGTTTTTTAGCAAAACGCTCAGCTACTTTATTTAAGAATGTTGTTGATAGGAAGTTTTGAGCGCGCTCTTTCTCATTTTTGGATAGTTGATCTTCTACAAAACGAGTTACATCAAGAATCTTATCGATAAAAGTAACCGTAAGCCCCTCTGCAGGCAACTCACCTTGAAGATCTTTAGCCCAATAGCCATCAGTAAGATAATCATGTTTTACACTACTTAGTTTCTGAATAGCTCCATAACCACAATGGTGATTAGTAAGCACCAGACCTTGAGATGAGATTACCTCACCCGTACAACCGCGGCCAAAATGAACCACAGCATCTTTGAGGGATAAAGCAGATTCGGCATAAACCTGATCAATAGGAATTTCGAGACCCAATTCTAACATTGTTGCGGCATTTTGGGTTTTAAGGTCGGGTAGTAACCACATTCCCTCATCGGCATACGAACTTACCGAACACAACGATAAAAGAGCTACTAATAGTTTCTTTTTCATGATAGTTTTAGTTTAAATATAAAAGAGGTTAGAAGCTACAGCCTCTAACCTCTCTAAGTTAGTTGTTTTTATTACTCTACGATAGTCATTTCATCGATTAGATGTCCACAACCACCAAGTTTATCAAGGATAAACAATACGTAGCGGATATCTAAGTTAATACAGCGCTGAAGTTTATTATCAAAGTTAATATCTCCACTGAGTGACTCCCAGTTGCCATCAAAAGCACAACCTATAAGTTCGCCATTGGCATTTAGCACAGGGCTACCAGAGTTACCACCAGTAATATCGTTCGTTGTTAAGAAACATACTGGCATTTCACCATTGGGCAATGCATAACGACCGTAATCGTTATTTAGGATTAATTCTTTAAGCTTCGCAGGAACATTAAATTCTCTATTTGAAGCATCCTCTTTTTCTAAGATACCCTTCGTTGTAGTATAGTAGTTGTAGAACATACCATCACGAGGGATATATGATTTCACACTACCGTAAGTCAAACGAATTGTAAAGTTTGCATCTGGATACGAAGGAGCAGGCTCTTTCATCTCACCCAGTCCTCTTACATAGATTTTATGTAATAAGGTTTTTTGGTCGGCAAATGTTCTAACTGAGCCAAATAGATCTTGATATTTTTCAATAATAGATTTAGAGTAACGGTAAGATAAATCTTTACTTACTACTTTCTTAGTTGGTTTTGCTAAAAACTTCTCTAAGTTTTCTTTGCTTGCAAAGATTGAGCGACTGTACATTTCATCTATAAATTTATCGTAGTTCCCCTTGTACTGAGTTTCGACAAAACTATAGAAAGAAGGACGTTGTGAATCACTGATTAATGTAGCGTACAGAGGCATCAAAGCTTTTGCTACTTTACGATCTACAGTGTGATCGTAATCTTTATTGTGAATCTGGTCATAAATCTTACGCAGATTATCTTTTACGTTATTGGCTAATTCTGTGTCTTTAGACTCTACTGCCAAAAGCAAGTCGTCAATAATGGCATAAGGAGTAATAAACTCAATTCCACTAAAGAAGGTTTCAACCAGCATTGTGTTTTGATAAACAAGAGGTTGCTCTTGCTCAACTACAGCATTGATTTGTGAAACTACACTTTTGTAGTCTGTATTGTTATCTTTAGCTGCGAACTCAGCAAATTTAGCTTCTTGCTTAGCTTTATCGCCCAACACATCGTTGTCGATAATCGCCTTATTCATACCGATAGAGTTTTTCCAATAGTTTGATGAGCCAGCATACTTACTTGCATATTGAATACGTACTTTGTCACTAGCATTCATCTCTTCTTTAAGCACTTCTTGACGGGCGCCTCTAACTATAATTCGAGGTTCGTTGATTGCTTCCATACGCTCTTTAACTTCAGAAACAGTTAAATAACGGCTTGTGCTACCAGGAAATCCCATAATCATAGCATAATCATTCTCTTCCATTCCTTTTAACGAAATAGCAAGATGTTTCTTAGTTACTAGAGGAGTATTGTTTTCATTGTAGTCAGTTGGCTCACCTTGAGCATCAGCATAGATACGGAAGATTGAAAAATCACCCGTATGACGTGGCCAAGTCCAGTTATCTGTTTCACCACCAAATTTACCTACAGAAGAAGGTGGGGCAGCAACCATACGTACATCATTATAGGTCTTTTTGTAGATCATAAAGAATTTATTACCTGCAAAGAAAGGTAGTAATTGTACGGAGATACCTTTTTTCTCATAAAGGTCGCTTTTTTCATACAATTCATCAGCAACTTTAGATAGTATTGGCTGTGTGAAAGACTCAAGTTCAGTAAACTCGCCATTCTTAACCTTTTGATCTATAATATCCGTCACATCAACAATTCGCTCAACAAAAACAAAAGTTAATCCTGGTACAGGAAGTTCTTCTGAATTATTTTTCGCCCAGAAACCATCTGTCAAATAGTCGCTTTCAACACTACTGAGTTGTTGAATAGCTCCATATCCACAATGGTGATTGGTAAGGATAAGCCCACTAGGAGATATTATCTCACCAGTACATCCACGGCCAAAAATACCCACAGCATCTTTAATAGACACTTTGTTTGGGTTATATAAATCGTCAGCATCAAGCTTCAGACCTTTTTCTTTCATGATATCAACAAGATGTTGCTCTTTCATCATCTGAAGTAACCACATACCTTCATCAGCCCTTACACTACCAACAGCGAAGGTCAGCAGCGCTAATAATAAAACTTTTAGTTTACGCATAGTGTATTTATAATTGTTTAAAATTTACTTATTTCTCCATTTCGCACAGCATCCATCACGTTTGAGGGAGCTCTCTTATTGAGTAATTCTTTTTTCATAAAGTCCATATAAGGAGCAACATGATCAAAAAACTGGTAATAGCCCTGGCAGAGATAGTTAAGCCCAGGCTCCCCATCTTTGGTACGAGCAAACCTGTTTTTTGGGCACTCTCCATTACAAGCAAACAGATAATCACAAGACTTGCACTGACTCGGAAGTTTTGTAAACTTATCTTGTCCAAATTTCTGTTGTCGTTCGCTATACATCATTTCAACCAAGGATTTTGAATGTATATTACCTAACTTATATTCAGGGAACACATAGTGATCGCAAGAATAGACATCCCCATTAAACTCCATAACGCCAGCGTGACCACAAGTTTTAGCCATAGTACAAACCCCTGGCTGCTCTCCTATCCAGTTGGCTAGAGTTGCATCAAATAATTGGATAAAGACTGAACCTACATCTTCTTTTATCCATTCGTCAAATATAGTGCAAATGAAATTACCCCATTGCTTGGGAGATACCGAAAAATCGGCAAGCTTAGCTGATTCATTAGCCTGGACAGTAGCCAAATGCCTACCATCATTATGGTTTAAAATACGCTCAACTATAGGTGTAAATTGAATATACTTACAGCCAATTTCTTTGAAGAAGTTATAAAAGTCTAAGGGATAGTCGGCATTAAAGTCGTTGACTACAGCAAGTGCATTCCATTCGACACCATGTTTTTTGAGTAGATTAATACCACGCATCACCTTGACAAATGAGGGTAGCCCTTGTTTGTTTTTACGATATTCATCGTGAAACTCTTGTGGCCCATCAATAGAAATACCTACTAGCCAGTTATTCTGTTTGAAAAACTCACACCAAGCATCATTAAGAAGTGTTCCATTGGTTTGGATACAGTTGTCAATGCGACGACCACCTGCATATTTCTTTTGCAACTCCATTGCTTTTTGATAGAAAGAGAGTGGTCGCATCAAGGTTTCTCCACCATGCCAAGTAAAAAGAACTTCGGGCATAGTTTGAGACTCTATGTATTCCTTTATAAATTTCTCAAGTAGCTCATCACTTAAAATATGATTAGATGTATCCTTATATAAATTGGATTTTTCAAGGTAGTAACAGTAGTCACAAGCGAGGTTACAAACAGACCCAACTGATTTAACCATGATATATAAAGGTCTTGCAAAAGGTGCAAATGTAGATGACATAAAATCTTCTTTTTAATTATTTAAGAGTCCAAAACCTCAAAGTCTAGAATTAATTTATATCTTACACTATGAGATAATGAATACTCGACTAACACAAAAATAGCTAAAGTTAATAAATTGGGCCATTTTACTGACAGTTTATAAGCTTTATTAAACAAATAATAAACGAGAACATATAAATATCGATAAAACACTTTTATACTTTCATTCTTGATTGTAAGTTTAGACACATTTTACAAATGCACGATATGAGAAAATTACCATTATTCCTCGTTACATTTATTGTTCTTACCGCCACATCATGTACGCCGAAGTACACTGTTAAAGGAAGTGCTAGCTTAAATATGCTGAGTGGAAAGACAATTTACTTAAAAGCCTTAACAGAAGAATCGAACTTAGTCACAGTCGATTCTGCTCAAATTATCCACGGTGAATTTAACATGGAAGGGATAACTAAATCTACTCCGCAAATGGTAACCCTATTTATGGATGACTTGCCCATGACACCCATAATTCTAGAACCTGGAGTGATCAACATCTCCATATCTCCTACCGAACTGATAATCGGAGGAACTCCTCTTAATAATGCCTTATACAGCTTCTATCAACAGAATCAACAATTAGAGTATAAGATTCAAAATACGATTAACGCTCAGTCTGCTTCAAACATCTATTATAGCATGATTGATGAACATCAGGCACTCATTCGAGATTTCGTAGAATACAATCACAATAACGTTTTGGGAGCGACTGTTTTCTCAATATATCATAATCAATATCCAGAGCTGCTAGATACTAGTCAGGTTGATATTTATGCTAATCATGCTGCTGAAACTCAAGAAGAGCTATATCAGATCTATAGTGCATTTATAAATACACCCTTTAGAGAAACCTTTCCCAGTGGATTTTTTCTTTGGTAAGCCTAAAGAGCTAAAAACATAGCCCCATTAGACATGAAAAGTATAGAAATAAGAGAAATCCATCAGGTAGATCAGAAGCTTGTAGACCAAGTTATAACCCTTCTACCTCAGCTAACACCAATTCACAACTTAGTAACTCAAGCAACACTTGAAGAGTTAGTTTTAGACAAAAACTCAGCCCTTATCGGTGCTTACAGCGAAGATAATGTTCTGGTAGGAATGTTGTCACTCGTAGTTTTCACTATTCCTACCGGCAAAAAGGCTTTCATTGAAGATGTTGTTGTCGATCAAACTGCTCGTGGAATGGGATTAGGTGAGATGATCTTATGTGAGGCTATAGAGTTAGCCAAATCAAAGGGAGTAAAACGCATTGAACTATCCTCAAGGCCCAGCAGAGTACCAGCCAATAAGCTCTATCAAAAACTTGGGTTCAAAATTAGAGAAACAAATTTTTATCGTTTAGAGCTTTAATACTCTTCATCTTTAAAGTCAAGCTTCAACTGAATATAAAGAGGTTTGTCAGCCGACTCCAGTTTTGGGTTTGAAACAGATAAGCCAATTAGACGGATAGGATTGTCTTCATAATCGACTTCGGAAAGTAGTTTCTTAGCTTGAGGCAATATATCATCTAACAATTCAAAGCTATTCTCTTGAGTGATACTCCGAGTAATCTGACTAAAGTCTTTGAATTTTATCTTCAAGGTCAATGTAGTCCCCTGAAAGCCGTCTTCTCCAATACGTAAAACCAATTCGGTAGCAACATGGTATAACTCAATAATTGCTGAAGACTGAGCCGTAATGTCTTTTTCGAGTGTGGTTTCGCATCCCAGAGATTTGCGTATACGAATCTCCTCTACAGGTCTATCATCAACTCCGTGAGCAAAATCATAATACATCCGCCCCATTTTACCGAAATGTTGCACTAAGCCAACAATCGACCAAGCTTTTAGATCGCTTCCCCGATGTATGCCTAACTTATGCATTTTCTTAGCGGTGACTGGCCCCACACCCCAAAACGATTCAATTGGTAATTGCTCTATAAACTGATCTGCCTGCGAGGGGTGAATGGTGCATATTCCATCGGGTTTACGATAGTCAGAGGCGATCTTTGCCAAGAATTTATTGTACGATATACCAGCAGAAGCAACCAGATTTAGTTCTTCCCTTATGGCTGCTTTAATCTCCAAAGCAATATCCACGGCCAACTCATAACCCACCTTATTTTCGGTCACATCCAAAAAAGCCTCATCAAGCGATAGAGGCTCTATAATATCGGTATAACGGTGGAATATAGCATGAATCTGTGCAGAAACTGCCTCATAAACATGAAATCGAACATCGGCAAATATCAAGTGAGGACAGAGTTTTTTTGCTTTCATAGAAGGCATAGCCGAACGAATACCATACTTTCGGGCCTCATAACTTGCTGCAGCCACAACACCTCTTGGGTGGTCAGAACCCACAACAAGTGGTTTCCCCCTGTATTCGGGATTGTCTCTTTGCTCCACAGAAGCATAAAAGGCATCCATGTCAACGTGAATAATCTTCCGTAATTTATCTTTCACTTAAAAACAACGCTTTAATATGCTTTCCAGAAGTTTTTAAACTCTTTATACGTACCAAAGCAAACCAATTCATCACCCGCAAAAAGTTTCTCCTCTTCGCCGAGGTTATCAATGATATAATGCTCGGTAACGTTGATACCCAGCTTATTCTTTATGGCTCGTTCACGCTGAATAGCAATTAGGTTAAGATTAAAGCTCTCGGAGAGCTTGAGTTCACTTACAAAATATCCCTCAAAATGCTTGGGGACAAGAAATTTCATTACATAATGGCTATCTCCAAGACGAAAGGCCTCGGTACTAGTATTAAACTCCCAAAGCTCGACCAACCTACGAGCAGCATCTTCCTCTGGGCTAAGTATCTTATCAATATCAAAGGCTTCAAGAACCGACTTGTGTATATCGTCAATGGCTCGAGCAAAGATATGCTTCACCTTCTTCTGTTTTAAGAGTGCAACCACACGAATTGAAGCTCCAAAGTTTTCACCAATAGCAACAATTACTGCATCAATATTGTAGAGTGGTAAAGCAGTCAGTGCATAGTCATCTGTAGCATCAAGAACAAAGGCTGTAGCAATCTTATCTTTAATGCTATCCACTTTTTGTTCGTTCATATCTACACCGATTATCTCGTGCCCCATAGAGGCTAATTCTTCGGCAAGTACATAGCCAAAGTTTCCTAGACCTATAATTATATATTTCATTTTAGTTGATTATTATATCCCCAACAGGGAAATGACAATTTCGTTTAGCACGGTTTTTAACCGCTCCCATCATGATAGTAATTATCCCAACACGACCAATAAACATAAGTATGATTAATAAACCCTTAGCTGGATTATCAAAAGTATGGGTAATCCCTAACCCTGCTCCACAAGTACTCATAGCTGCGACACATTCGTAAATCAGTAGCAAAGGAGAAGTGTCGGGCTCAAAGAGCGTGAGCAAGAAGGAAGCTATAAACAGAACACCCAAAGAGATAAAAACCGTAGCATGAGCTCTATTGACCGACTGATTTGAGATTTCACGCCCAAAGACTTCAATGCGATCACTGCGCCTAAGTACAGACCTGAAATTGAGCAGAAGTACGGCGAGTGTGTTTACCTTAACCCCACCAGCAGTCGACTGTGCAGCACCACCAATCCACATTAAGACAAAAAAGATAATACAAGAGTGAAACCTCATGTCGTTAATATCAACCGAACTAAAGCCCGCTGAACGTGGGTTAATGGATAAAAACAGAGCCTTGGTTATCTTCTCAGATAATGGCATCCCTGCCAATACACCATTCCATTCCAAGAGTGACATCATGATAGTTCCAAAGAGTATCAATCCAAGTGACAAATAAAGTACAATTCGTGTATTTAAACTATATAAACGGTAGATATAAGGAGGTTTACTATGCCTAAAGTAGGCAATCATACGTTTGACTTTGGTAATGAGTGCATCTTTAAAGTTCACAAGAATTGGGAAACCTATACCACCAAGAATAATCAAAACAGAGATTACAATATAAATCCCATTTTGATGATATACCCTCACATCTCCTAGACCATCGGCTAGAGTCGAAAATCCTGCGTTACAAAAAGCCGAAATCGAGTGGAAAACCGAGAAAGCAATCTCTTGCTCCATATCCATTCCAAGCGTACCGTGTATAGTCATCCAAATTGAAAATGCCCCTATCCCCTCAATGACTAAGGTGAAGACCAATATATAGAGTAACGTAGATAGCAGAGATCCTAACGAGTTAGAACTCACCATATCCCGAACAACAACTTGATTATAAAGACTCGTATTACCCATAAAGAAAAGAGCAAAAAAACTAGTAAAAGTCATCACACCTAACCCACCTATTTGAATAAGAATAATAACAATTGTCATACCCACAGGAGTTAATGTTGCGGGGATATCGATAGGTGTCAAACCTGTTACACAAACGGCACTTGTCGATAAGAATATAGAATCTATCCAATCGATACCATTGATAGTAGCTGTCGGGAGTTTTAACAAAAGTGAACCAACAATTATAATAACGATAAAGCTCCCAGCAAGCATTAGTGAAGGGTTAGTTCTCTTACCAAGTAATCGGATTAAGCCACTAGAGAGATTAAAAAAAGAGAATAAAAACAGCAAACCATACCGATAAAGATTACTATTGGTAAAATCCCAAAACAACAATACTCCACCACTTTCGGCTGGCCTATCAAAGACCACAGGTACTAAGGTCAATAAGAGCAAAACACTTAAGGTCCAAGTGGTCTTTTTGAACTGCCGCCTTGCGTCATCAACATTGAGAACCATATGTAAAACCACATCAACTAAAAAGATGAGCCACACTGCCCTGTAAATTTTATTTACAAGAATGATGTCTTTTTCGTTGAGATCATATCCGTAGCGATAGATAAAGGCTAGTATAAAAACTACAGAGGCTAAACCGGCCAACAAACCCAGTATTTTGAGCCCAGTATTTATATAAGGAATCAGGAATTTATTTTGATAGAGTAAAAGCTTATTATAGATTTTCATTCGTTACTATATTCTGTTTTAATATCTTTATAATTTGACTGAATACACAGTATTCGTTAAGAATCATTTATCAGTCGCTTTTATTGAACTCAAATGAGTCCTACGTGTTAATAGAACAGTGTCGTCAACCTACAACTGCGGGTTAAAGATACTCTTATGACAGGACATATCCCTATAAACTAAGACGAGCTAATTAAATAATTACACAATATAACTAAATAATTACTAGATAATGAAATATATCGGAGCACATGTTAGTGCATCAGGTGGAGTTGAAAATGCTCCTATTAATGCTCATAACATCGGAGCTAAAGCATTTGCCCTATTTACAAAGAATCAAAGACAGTGGGTTAGCAAACCACTAACTCAAGAGAGTATCGAGCTCTTCAAAGCCAATTGCCAAAAATACAACCTCTCTTCTGACTACATACTTCCTCACGACAGTTATCTTATCAATTTAGGACATCCTGAGCAGGAAGGTTTAGATAAAAGTAGAGCTGCCTTTCTCGATGAAATGCAACGCTGCGAGCAACTCGGCTTATCACTGTTAAATTTCCACCCTGGTAGTTTTCTTAAAAAAATAAGCATTGACGATTGCCTAGACCGCATTGCTGAGAGCATAAATATTGCTCTAAATCAAACTAAAGGTGTAACAGCTGTTATTGAAAACACAGCAGGTCAAGGAACAAACTTAGGTTATACTTTTGAGCAACTTGCTCATATAATTGATAAGGTAGAAGACAAATCAAGAGTCGGTGTTTGCCTAGATACTTGCCACACCTTTACGGCAGGTTATGACTTGGTAAATAAATACGACGAAGTTTTTAATGATTTTCAAAATACTGTAGGATTTAACTACCTAAGAGGAATTCACCTGAATGACTCTAAAAAAGAGGTGGGTACAAAAGTCGACCGCCACGACAGCATCGGTAAAGGATTTATCGGCTCGGATTTCTTTGTTAAAATGATGAATGATTCCCGATTCGACAATATGCCAATTATTTTAGAAACACCCGATGAAACAGCTTGGGCTGAAGAAATAAAATGGCTTTATGAAGTTCAAAACTCTAAATAATAAGATTATGAAAGCAAAACAAATAGTTTTAGCAAGCAGACCAATAGGTTTGCCTAAGCAAGAAGATTTTAGATACGAAGATATCGACATCCAACCACTTGAGAAAGACCAGGTATTACTAAAAGCAAAATATATATCTGTTGATCCTTATATGAGAGGTAGAATGAGTCCTAGTAAGTCTTATGTTCCACCTTTCGAACTCGACAAACCCATTACTGGGGGAGTAGTTGCTGAAGTAATCGAATCTAACTCAAAAAACCTTGCTAAAGGTGACGTAGTGGTAGGTATGATGTCATGGGCTACACAGCTCGTTATGAATGCCAAAGAACTCACTAAGATTCAACCAGGTGTCCCTGAGAGTTATCACTTAGGCGTACTCGGTATGCCAGGACTTACAGCTTATTTTGGCCTGACTGATATTTGCAACCCACAAGCTGGTGAAACTGTTGTGGTTTCGGGTGCTGCTGGAGCTGTTGGTAGTGTAGTTGGCCAAATAGCTAAAATCAAGGGTGCCCGCACCATCGGAATTGCAGGTACTGACGAGAAATGTGAATTATTGAAAAGTAAGTTTGGATACGACCACGTTATCAATTATAAGACTGAAGATATTGAAGAGATGCTCGACAAATATTGTCCCGAAGGTATTGACTGCTATTACGACAATGTAGGTGGACAAATTTCAGATGCAATTATCTTTCGCTTCAAACGTTTTGCGAGAATGGCGCTTTGTGGCCAAATCTCTCTTTACAACTCTACAGAGATGCCTATGGGACCAAGAATATTGCCAGCTATTCTAAAAACTAGTGCTTTAGTTAAAGGTTTTATTGTTTCCGACTATGCTGCTAGAGCTCCTGAGGGAATGAAACAGCTAGGCCAATGGGTAAAAGAAGGAAAACTAAACTTTACTGAAACCATAGTTGAAGGTTTCGACAACATCCCCAAAGCCTTTATAGGGCTGTTCAAAGGAGAGAATAAAGGTAAGATGATTGTTAAGATCTAGGCCATAAAATAAAATGACTTAGTCGTTTGCCTGCTCCAACCTAGTGACTTACTCATAGCGAGTAAGTCATTTTAGCTTAGCCCGTAGCCTATACTTTTTTCTTGGGTTTGGTCTTCATAATCGTAGCATACGAATTGGTAAAAGCAGAAAGACTCTTATACCCTACCCGATAAGCTACTTCAGTTAGGGTATACTGCTTGGTATCGAGCAATTCTATGCTTTTAAGAATGCGAATAAGTTGCATATATTTTTTAAGCGTAATCCCTGTTTCCTGCTTAAAAATGCGTTGCAAGTTTCTTTCCGACATCGTTGCTACATCGGCAAGTTGATCTGTACTAATATTATAACGATAATTTTGATTGATATACCCACATACAGCATTTAGCCGTGCATCACGAGGAATGGGAATCTCCAGAAAGTTGTTTTCTTGATAAAAATAGGGTAAGCTAAGGAGCATTGCATATAAAAAAGCCGATTGTTCCTCATCTTGATCAGTCAACTTATTCCATTTTCCAGCATACAGAAGCATCTCTTTCAATACCGAAGGAGCTGAAAACACCCGAGTTTGTTGATAGAAAATCTTATCGGGTAAGGTTTTAAACAGAATAACTTTTAGAATCACTGCTTTGGAGTCGGAAGTTGTACGATGCAAAGTATCGCAAGGAATCAGTATGACATGGTTTTGAGGTACAAAATAAATCTTATCCGCAATGTGAAAATACTGATACCCCTCTTCAACATAAGTCAGTTGATAATACTTATGCGTATGGGGTAACTTTTCATGATGCCAATTATCTTCAAACCAAACATAAGCATCAGCGACAAGATCATCCACTGAGCTCCTATCTTTAAATTCTTCTATCTGGTGTTTCATTATGGCGTTCTATATATTGTTTTTGGCAAAAATAGTAAAACCGACAAGAGTATCTTTGTATTCAACAATTTATTAAGATTTTTTCAATCGATTATAGTATGAGTAAAAACAATAAAATAGGACTATCCATATTAAGTGTAGTTGTCGTAATTTTGATTGCAGGTGGGCTACGCTCCCCAATGACAGCAGTCAGCTCTGTACTGAGCGAAATAATAACTGAGCTTAACCTCACAACCCTTGAGGGTAGCCTTTTGACTTCAATCCCACTCATTGTCTTTGCCAGCTGTTCGGTTTTAATCAGCAGAATAGCTGTGAATATGAACATTAATTACAGTTTAATCTACTCGCTACTTTTTTTAATATTAGGACTTTACCTCCGAGTTTCGGAAGGTACAAACATGCTATTCATCGGTTCATTTCTGATTGGTCTAGGTATTTGCATCGGTAACGTACTTACACCAGCCTATATCAAAAAAACATTCCCACAGAAAGTGGGTGTTATGACAGGGGTATTCTCTGTAGCAATGAACTTGATAGCAGCTATAGCAGCTGGTCTAAGCATCAGCATCGGTCAATGGACAGGTATGGGCTGGAGAGGCTCACTTGGAATTTGGATTGTTTGGGGAGTTATGGCATTGCTTGCTATAAGTGTGGAAACCACTCTTCAGAAGAACAACAAGCCTCCAAAGACCAAGACAAAAGAAGAATCAAAGGCGAAAAGTAGTTTCAACGTATTCCCTTCTAAGCAAGCTTGGAATATCAGTATATTTATGGGAATCCAGTCTTTAGTTTATTACTGCTTAGTTGCACTCCTACCAACGGTACTGGTAACATACGGCATGCCCGAAGTTGAAACAGGAATTGTGTTTTCTGTGATACAACTAGCCATGCTACCCGTAATGTTTATCAGCCCGATTCTTGCCTCACGAATGAAAGACCAATCGGCAATGATTTATGCAGTGGGGATTCTGATGTTTATTGGTGTAGGGATGCTTGTCGTACTCAAAGCTCAGCTTATTTACCTTTCGGCAATTATCATTGGCACAGCCATCGGACTCGCCTTTACACTTTCAATACTCTTCTTTTCAATAAAAAGCAGAACCATGGATGGTACCATTAAAATATCGGGTAAAGCACAATCGGTAGGCTACCTAATAGCAGCCTGCGGACCTCCTGTTTTTGGGATGCTCCACGACTGGGACACTTCGTGGAAATCCTCTTTTTATTTCTTGCTAGTAATGATAGTTATCATGACTTTCTTTGGGTTAAGAGCAGCAAAACCACGATTTATTGAAGATTAAAGTTTAGATATTCAGCTCTTTCAAACAATAATGTATATAAAGTGTTTTGACAGTAATTACACCTATGGTAAATTTAACCAACACAAATAATTATGAGAAAGGCACTGAATATAATCGTACCCATACTAATCTGTTTTCTAGTAGGAATGACGGCGAGTTATTTTCAAGCTGATGCGATACAAACCTGGTATCCAACGCTGAATAAGCCTATTCTAACTCCACCGAATATAATTTTTCCAATAGCATGGAGTATAATCTACCTGCTGATGGGGGCATCAATCGGTCTAGTTTTGAACAGCAGTACGCCCGAAAAAAGAAAAATAGGTATACTCTTTATTTTACAACTGCTCTTTAATTTCAGTTGGAGTTTCAGCTTCTTTTATTTGCAAAATCCACTGTTGGGTTTAATCAATATTTTGATACTCGACATACTTGTATTGATGTATATAATTAAAACCTATAAAGCATTTAAAGTAAGTTCCTATCTATTTCTTCCTTACATAATATGGATTGCTTTCGCTACATACTTGAATGGATATATTTGGCTGGCGAACTGATCTTGAATAAGAGTATATAGGCTTGAATCAAAAACTACTATAGTCTTAAAAAAACAAAGGGACGAATACTCATGATAAGTATTCGTCCCTTTGATATATTAACCAGCGTACATTAACGATATAAGGTTTTAGCAATACCTAGCTCTAAGCCACGTAACTCAGCCAAGCCACGTAATCGCCCGATAGCCGAATATCCAGGATTGGTATGCTTGGTCAAGTCATCAAGCATTTGATGTCCATGGTCTGGACGAAATGGGATTGATTTGTTGTACTTATTCTGAATTGCCAAACAAGCCTTCATCACTTCGTACATATCGACATCACCTTCAAGATGATTGGCCTCAAAGAAATCTCCCTTATCATTGCGTTGAGTTGAACGAAGATGAATAAAATTGATTCGATCGCCTAAAGCCTCAATCATTTGGGGTAAAAGGTTGTCTGCACGAACGCCAAACGAACCTGTACAGAAACAGAGTCCATTAGAACGATTTGGCACCGCTTTTACCAGTTTTTCATAATCGGCCTGTGTGCTTAATATACGTGGTAAACCCAAGATTGAATACGGTGGATCATCTGGGTGGATAGACAATATAGCCCCTACCTCATCGGCTACTGGCGCAACTTGCTTAAGGAAAAAAATCAAGTTCTCTCTTAATTTATCTGTATCAATACCATTGTATCGATCTAATTGAGCCTGAAACTCTTCGAGAGTAAAACTCTCTTCTGCTCCTGGTAAACCTGCAATAATGTTGGCTACTAATAACTCTTTATCACCTTGAGACATTTGCTCAAACCGTGCTTTAGCGCGTGCTTGTTCTTGGGCAGTATACTCTGTCTTAGCTCCTTTACGCTTCAAGAGGAATAGATCAAAGGCCATAAAGGCATCTCGCTCAAAATGAAGAGCCTTAGAACCATCCTGCGTGGCAAACTGCAAATCTGTACGTGTCCAGTCAAGCACCGGCATAAAGTTGTACGTAATATTTGTGATTCCACATTGCGCTAAGTTTCGAATGCTTTGTTTGTAATTCTCAACATACAGCAAGAAGTTTCCTTCTTGAGTTTTGATATGCTCATGAACAGGTACACTCTCTACAACCGACCAGCTCAAGCCTTCTGCTTCAATCATCTGTTTGCATTTCATTACCTCTTCAACTGTCCATACTTCACCATTTTTGATATGGTGCAAAGCAGTGACGATTCCAGTCGCTCCAGCTTGTTTTATATCACTCAACGAGACTGGGTCGCTAGGACCATACCATCTCCATGTTTGTTCTCCTAATATCATAGTTGTTTATTGTTTAAATTGAAAATGCATTGAACCCACCATCAACAACAAGCAATGTGCCTGTTACAAACTTTGATGCATCACTTACTAAATAGTGAATTGCTCCCAACAGCTCTTCGGGCTCACCAAATCTACGAAAAGGGGTATGCGCAATAATAGATTTACCACGCTCTGTGAAACTACCATCGGGATTTGTCAACAATGCTCTATTCTGATCGGTAATAAAGAACCCTGGCACTAAAGCATTTACTCTGAATGTCTCACCAAATTTTGTTGCTAATTCACCCGCCATGTATTCGGTATAGTTAGAAATAGCAGATTTAGCAGCACCATAGCCTAGCACACGAGTCAATGGACGCATAGCCGACATCGATGAGAAGTTTATGATATTACCTGCACCTTGATCTACCATTGCTTTAGCAAATACAGACGTAGGAATTACAGTACCAAAAAGGTTTAAATCAACAACCGATTTAAAGTCTTGTATATCCACATCAAATAAATTAGCATTAGGACCAATTGTAGCCCCAGGCATATTACCGCCCGCAGCATTGATTAGAATATCGATTTTGCCATATAGGTCTAATATAGTTGTTCTGTTTTTTTCAAGAATATCTTTAGACATCACATCGGAAACTAAGAAACTAGCTTTACCCCAGCTGAAACTATCTGGCTTACCAAAGCTTCTCCCTTTTGCGAATTACGGCCTAAAATAACTACCGTAGCTCCTTGTGCTGCTAAATAAGAAGAGATTGAACTTCCTAATACCCCATAGCCACCCGTAATTACGATGACTTTGCCTGTGATATTAAATAAATCTGTGTACATATCGTATTAATTTAAGATAAATGAAATAGCCAACAGCTATTTACTATTAAAAGGAACTTGAAACAAACCTCTAAAATAGATAATATTTCACAAATTAAAGATTGTTTATATACAGAATCCCTTAATAAACTATATTAATAAAAATAAGACATAACTAGATAAAGATGGTTTCGCCCAAACTAATCTTCTGATAATCATTCCTGATACTCAGTGTACCCCCTCTCTAGATTAAGTTTACTTGCAATTTCGATTTCTTAACATCAAGAATAACCAATAATTCTAAAAACTAAGGGTGGCACAACCACAAAAGCTGTCCCACCCTTAATCCAGGACCTCCTAAACTTTCACAAGCTCAGATTTGAGGTCATTCACATCTATCTATACACTATGATTAAAACTATTTATTTATGAATTCATCTGTAAATCGGTACCCAAAGTCTACACCTGCGGGGCTAGCCTTTTCGGGTTGGAAAGAGCTAATGAGCTTAGCTTTATCCTTGCCTAGCTCAAATAGGTTGACAGTAGCTTGAGTAAACCCTGCTGAGGACTGACCTACATAAATAATATTGGTTGTAGGGTGCACACCCATATATCCATATAGATTCTCGTCCACATAAGCATAGTCTTTCTGCAACTCTTTAGTTTTAATATTGAAACGAGATGCATAATTGGCATTAAAATCGGCTGTGCTTACGAAATAAATATAGTCGTCAGTAAAACTTGCACAAAGGCCTACTGAAGGACTCCATGTTGCAATAGGTAACTCAATATCGTTGAGTTCCTGACGCCATAACTCCGTGCCAGAATGATCTAGGCAGACTATTAATGGATTGGTTTTGAACTCGGGCATCATATTAGGATGTCCCTCAAAACTTCCTGCAACAGTTACATAAAGATTATTATCTGAAGCTTTAACAATACCCTTTACTTGACTTTTAAAGGGAATAGTTTTTTCTACCTTTTCGGTGTCTGGATTAATAATAACAACGGCTGAGCCTAGGCCTGCATAGATCTTACCTCTTGACAAGAACATACGACCTTTAAGAGCTCCTTCTTTTGTAAATTCACCTTGTGTTCCCTCAATATCTTTGGCGGCAACTTGTCCTGTCTTAAAGTTGAATACACGAATACCAGACTCAGCTTCCATACGAGAAGAGGCATGCTGAATGAAAACTTTATCACCAACAACTACAATATGCTGAGTCCAAGCAACAGCACCATCAGCACCTACAAAACCTAGGTTATGGCTATACTCACGTTTTAATGTACGTGGATTACAAATCACAAAGCGGTCACCACCACCTTGTTGAGGACCATTTTGATTAATTAAATAGAGCTTATTATTGGCAATAAACATATCTTGAACTACATTACCCAGCTCTTCGCCATTTGCATCTTCATAAAGCTCTTCATGGTGTCTATTGTATTGATCGATATAATATAAGGTTCCATTTTCGGAAGTCATATTACCTTCAATCACGATGAAAGTACCATCACGGTGAGTTAAGTCTAAGCTATAGAGTGGATATTCTACTGTATATTCTTGTTTGTTTTTATCTTCTGCACGGAGTATGACAGCTCCAGAAGTATCATCCGAATCCAGTTCTCCTGTAGGTGCAGTAATTTGAATCTTATTATCTTCGGTATTAAGAGTAGCCGTCCAGCCTTTTGGTATCGCCTTTATTGCAACTTCAGTCAGATTATTAACCGAATAGCTAACCTCTTGGCTAGCTTCGTACTTGAAGAGTACGGGAAGATTATCTTCAGGAAGGCTGATTCTAAAAGAGATGTCTACACGTGATATTTTCAGAACATCCTCAATCCCTACTAGGCTTAATCCTATATAGTCGGCGTTTGAAAGCTCAATATTGTCAAAGGCAGTAAACTTAGGATCAGCTGATGCTAAAATTTCTTTTCCAGATTCATCGAGTAGAGCATAGCTACCCGACCCTGTATCAACTGTCCAAATTCGACCTATACCTTCCTTATAAAGAGTACCAATCACAGGAAATCCTGTACTAGTCTTTAAAGGTTTTACCTCTAGAGGATCTCTACTAATCGTTGTTAGTTCGGTTGTTTTACCTTGGTAAACAACAGTCCAATAATATTTATTATCCTTCTTAGCAAAGCTTAAAGTTGGTATAGCAGAGTTAGTTTGACCAGAATAAACCGATACAGTAGCAAGATCTCCAAACTTCAGGTCAGCAGAGCCAGCCTCAAGATTTACCTCAGTAATATTTCTATACTCTGAAAGCATAGTAACTAAGTGCTGCATGCTTTCAACACTCTGGTTTATACGTTCAATAGTAGTCGTTAAATCTTGACTAACCTCACCTCCCTTAGGATTATCATTGTCGCTACAAGCAGTAACGCCAATTAGTAGTAAGGATACCAAAAAGAGATTCTTAAAAATCAATTTACAATTCATCACAACAGTATTATTAGTTATTATTAGAATAATAAAACCAAATACAAGCTGTGCAACGGCTTCTACCTCCAACCAACAGTATAGAAAAAGCATAGCTAGGACTGATTAATTAGCCGAGTATAACTTTAAATAGACTGTTTGTGTGAGAGACTGTTAATCGAAAACAATACAGAAAGTCTTAAGTGAAATTCACTCAAGTACTAGCTATGTCCATGGTCCCGTGGCACAAATGCATTAATAAATTTGCGATAGGTAGGTCTTCTGGCTCGTCTGATTTAGATCCTTCCCACTTAATTATATATTAAGTAGTGGATTGTAGTAGTTCTAATATTAGCTTTCACTAACAGACTTACAGCAACGGGTATTGCTGCCGAATTTCACGGCATTCCCTCTTAGTAGACTAAAATTTAGTCTAACCTAGCAAACATTGACAAATATACAAGATTAATACTAAGTAATGCAAATAATATCTAAATATAATCACCCCTCGACGAGTTACACTACTGATAAACAACCAGATATAAAAACAGCCCCTTCATACAACTCTCCAAACAAGAGGCAATATTAACGTTTAAAGAGATCTATGAGGTGTTTTTTAAGTCTTTCTTTAACCTCATTCAGGTTGAGCTCTCTGCCTAATTCTTTCTTTAAGGAGGTAACGCCCTTATCAACAAAACCACAAGGATTGATATGGTTAAAATAGCTCAGATCGGTCGATACATTAAAAGCTAGTCCATGCATAGTGACAAATCTACTGCACTTTACACCGATAGCACATATCTTTCTGGGGTGGGCAGAATCGACATCTAACCATACACCTGTAGCCTTATCGAGCCGACTTGCTGAAACCCCATAATCAGCACAAGTTAAAATTACAGCCTCTTCGAGCAGGTGGATATACTCTTTTAGACCTAACCTGAAGTCGTCTAAGTTGAGAATAGGATAAACAACAAGTTGGCCAGGCCCGTGATATGTAATATCACCACCACGATCAATGTGGAAGTAAGTAGCTCCTATTTGTTTTAATAAAGCTTCACCTATTAACATGTTATTGTCGTGACCGTTTTTCCCGATAGTGTAAACTGGGGGATGCTGACAAAATACAATATTATTAACGTATTGTTTCCCACTTAGCTTTGCATCGATTATTTCATTAAATAGAGCCGTTTGCTTTTCCCAAGCCTCAGCATAAGAAATTTCATTCCAATCTACAATTTGCATATCCATAGTGCTATAATTAATTTTAATACAAGAAATAAACAGCACACGACAAATTAATATCGAATTCTGCTCTTTGAGAATAATTATTTACTAAAATAAGAAAACTATCAGATATAGAGTTAGTAAAATATAGTATATTTGTTTTCATGGCAAGTAAGATTAATTTAGATTTCGATTTTCCGCAAGTTGACCTACCTAGCAGTGTTTTAGCTTGGCATAACATCACGCAAGATTTGCTTAATTTATATAAGCAAGCATGCAGACTTCAAGCGGGTATTTTCGCTATATGTTTGAAAGGCGAAATGAATGTTTCGATAAATTTAATTGACTATAAAATCAGAAAAGGTGACTTAATTACTCTTTTTCCTGGCTCTATTATTCAGTTTAAAGAATCTACATCACCCATTCGCCTCTGCTTTACTGGTTTTTCGGGCGATACCATTAGTCAAATTAACTTAATGGAGGTTACGGCAACCTCTTATCATAAAATAATAGAGAAACCTGTCATACGCGTAGCGGACAATGTCCGATCTTACTTAGAAGACTATTTTACACTTTGGGCAAAACTATCTAACGACGAATCAGTCCCAGTTCATCCCGAAATTATTCTATGTGCCATGCGATCAATTCTTATAGCTGTTGCTAATATTTATCAGGAACATCCGTTTAAAGAGGTAACACGCACACGCCAGGAAGAAATTTATAGGGAGCTATTATTACTGATTACCCAAAACTATATGAATGAGCGTACAGCACAATTCTACGCCGAACAATTAAAACTTACTCCACAGCACCTTAGCACTACTGTTAAACATGTGACTGGTGGAACTGTGCTCGACTTAATAGCACATGTTGTAATCATGGATGCCAAAGCAAAATTGAGATCAACCAATATGTCGGTACAAGAAATAGCTTATGCTCTCAACTTCCCTACGCCCTCATTTTTTGGTAAATACTTCAAAAGATATGTAGGTATGAGCCCACTCTCCTACAAACAAAAGAGATAAAAGCTTTATGCTTGTTTAGATAAAGATCCACTTAAAAGGGCCTTAATACACGATGATATTAAGGCCCTTTTAACATATAAATCATTAGATTTTAAATCTTACTTCTATCTAAGGTCAACGAGTTTAGAACAACAGATACTGATGATAATGCCATAACGCTTCCCATAAGCACTGGGCTCAACAAAGCACCTGTAATAGGTACTAATAAGCCAGCAGCAACAGGCAATGCCAAGATATTGAAGACAAAAGCCCAAAGTATATTTTTGCGTATTAAGCGTACCGTACGTCTAGACAAGCGAATCGCACGAGGAAGCAAAGAGAGGTCAGAGGTCATTAGTGTAATCATCGCAACATTCATTGCAATATCAGTTCCTCTACCCATGGCAATACTCACATCCGAACAAGCTAAAGCTTGCGAATCGTTTATCCCATCACCGACCATCGCTACACGGCGACCTTGAGCTTGCAACTCACGAATGTAAGTTTCTTTCTCATCTGGAAGAACTTCGGCTTTGATGGAGTCGATTGCTAGTTTTCGAGCCACAGCCTTTGCACTACGCTCACTATCTCCTGTTAACATAGTCACCTGAAGTCCCATTCTCGAAAGCTCTCGTATTGCTGATAGAGAAGAGGGTTTCAACTGGTCAGTTACAGAAATAATTGAGAGTAATTGGTCTTCTTTACCGAAGTAGATAATATTATAGCCCTTTTCTTCGTAGCTACCCAACATCTCTACTAGAGCACCCTTAACTTCAGCTTTAAACTCTTGTTTCAGACGTTTACCACCCACCCAATATTTTTCTTTTTCATACTCGACAATCAGTCCTTTACCTGCGATATTCGTTACTGCTTCTAAATCTACAGGTTTGACCTTCTGCTTCATAGACAACTCCTCGAGCAGGGTTAAAGCAAGTGGGTTATCTGAGCGCGACTCTGCAGCTAAAAGTATTTGTTTATACTTCAACTCTTGAGGTACAGCCCACAACCACCCCACAATGGCTGGTCGTCCTTCAGTGATTGTTCCAGTCTTATCAAAGACGACAGTATTAATTTTATGCATTTGCTCAAGGGCAAACATATCTTTAATAAGGATGTGCTGATGCATACCTTTATTTACACCTACCAAAAGAGCAATAGGAGAAGCTAAGGCCAAAGCACAAGGACAGGCTATAATCAATACAGATATAGCAGTATAGAGTGCATAAGCCACACGAGATTCACCTCCAAAAATTAGCCAACCCATCAAACTCAATAGCGAGATTACTAGCACAATAGGAAGATATACCGAGGTTACCCTATCTACAATACGCTTAACGGGAGCTTTCGAGCTTTGAGCTTCCTGAACCATACGTATAATTTGAGCTAAGAAAGTATCTTCACCCACCTTTTCGGCACGTACTGTGAGGCGGCCACGCTGATTTACTGTACCAGCGGTAACTTTTGAACCTATCGCTTTTTCGACAGGCAAAGGTTCACCCGATAACATGCCTTCATCTACATAAGAAGCTCCATCAATTACTTCACCATCAATAGGAATCTTTTCGCCTGGTTCAATAAGAATCACATCATTTACCTGTAATTTCTTAAGTGGAGTTTGCTGATGTTCCCCTTGACTTATAACTATTGCAGTTTTAGGACGAAGCCCCATCAGGTTACGAATAGCCAAGGTCGTACTACCTTTGGTACGGATTTCTAGAAATTTACCAGTCAAAACAAAAGCTATGATTACTACAATCGAACCATAATAAGTTGTAGGGACAATCCCATTAATAATCCAATATTGAGGCCAAAAAGTATTAAACACACTAAATAAAAAAGCAACGCTTACACTTATTGCAACCAAAAGGTCAACACCATAGATCTTTCTTCTGATCTTGCTCCAAGCACTTGAGTAGAATCCTCTGCCAAAAAACAACAAGACAGTCAGTGCCATCAACATTCTTAGGTAACCAGCATAGGTAAATGAGTCAAAAAATCGACTGACCGACAGAAGTAAGAGAGGAACTGCAAAAACCCAAGACCCGATAACCTCCGCACGAAGTTTTTGGTATCGTGTAATCTGTTCTTTTTCTTGTAATTCAATTTGATCTTCTTGATCAATAATAATATCATATCCGACAGAAAGTACTCCAGCTCGAATTTGCCCAACTGTTATCCGAGTAATATCGTATTTTATCATTACTGTATTATTCTCCACATTGGCTTTTACTTCGATAACTCCTAGCAATTCGCTTATCGCCTTCTCTACTTTATGCCCACAACGAGCGGTGTTCATATTGAGAACAGGAAAAGTTTTACGTGCTATTTTATTCATATTTGTAGAGTTTGTTTATTAGGATTAGGATATTAAAATCAATGAAAATGTTGAGTTATATCTTATTATTAACAGACCATATGCTAAAATTGTTCTGCTAAGAATAAGTTAAAACTATAATAGATAGCACTAATAATCGGTTATTACAAGCTATTGACCAATCATTATTGAGTTTTGTTAAATTTAGGATTTCAAGACAAAGCTGTTAAAACAAGAAGCCCTACCGAATTTCATATGCTAAACTTCTTGTCAATATCGTTCATGAGATAAAACCAGCTAGTCGTTTAATCGAAACGAGTTACTCGCTACATGCAAATGACCCACTGGTCGCATGGGAAGTAACTAATATAAGACTATTTAGTATTGAACTGATGAGGAGAACTTTAGTTTGTGTAAATTTGTTCATTAAATAAAATATTAACAAAATGAAAAACTTACTTATCCGAAATAGCCTATTAATTTGCATGCTATTTTTCTTCTCCTCTTGCTCAACAGCCAATAAGACTGGAGACTTAGTGTTTAAAAACTTTTCTAAACAAGGAAAGACTCACCTATTCAACGATGAAAAGGCTCCGAAAGCAACTTTTGAATTTAATGTTGAATACCCTGTTAAGGGTGATACTCAACTTATGGAGTGGGTTCAAAGCCAAATCTCTGTTTTTAATTTTGGCAAATCCTTTACAAGCCTAAAAGACCAAGAAGCAGTTGACAAGTTTGCCGAAAACTATAATAAAGGCTATATAGACGAAATACAACCTATGTATAAGGAAGAGCTTGAGCGAATAGAGAGTAAAGATGATATAGGACATTGGTATAATTACGAAATTACACTTCAATCTACACCTGTGTTATATAAAAACGACATTTTAGTAATAGAGAGCCTTAGCTACGAATATACAGGAGGTGCGCATGGGATTTCAAGCATTCACTACCTCAATTTAGACTTGGCTAACAAAAGCAAAATCACGTTTAAAGAACTCTTCTTGCCCAATGCCAAAGATCAGCTAACAGAGCTTATCAAGGAGCAACTTAAGAAAGATCTAAAAACAGACTCTCTCGATAAAGAAGGCTATTGGAGCAAATCAATTGAATCAACAAATAATATCAGAATTACCGATACGGGGGTTTGTTTTGTTTATAATGTCTATGAAATTGCTCCCTATGCAATGGGCCCAACACAGGTAACTGTGCCTTTTGCTAAACTAAAAGACTTATTAAATAAGAAAAACCAGACAGTAAACAAGCTGTTATAGACTATTGATATATAAAGGATTACAAAATAAATCGTACTAACCATCGTCACTAAACCCCTTATTCATTTTGCATGAATAAGGGGTTTAAAGTTAAAGACAAAAGCTCTTTTGGCTTTTTGATTCTAGTGAACTGCCTCATCAAGATAAATGGAAATAGTAATAAATAGATTATATTTGTCATTAGGCTTAATTTCACCGTACCACAAGTTATTACTCCTAGTTTTGTAAAAGAAACTCAACGGTTGTCTAAACGCTTGACTGGTTGAAAAAGAAGGCCTATTTTAAACAAAATCGAAACAAACAACCTATATGGATTTAATTCTTAAATACTTCCCAAACTTAAGCGACGAGCAAAAAAAACAATTCGAAGCATTATACGATTTGTACATTGATTGGAACGCTAAAATCAACGTCATTTCTCGTAAAGATATTGAGAACCTTTACCCTCACCATGTCTTACACTCACTAGGTATTGCAAGGGCAATCAACTTCAAACCCGGTTCTAAAGTTATGGATTTGGGTACGGGAGGTGGATTCCCGGGAATTCCTTTAGCTATTATGTATCCTGAGACACATTTTCACATGGTGGACAGTATAGGTAAAAAAGTAAAAGTTGCACAGGAGGTAGCCTGGGCTATAGGCCTAACAAATGTATCTTTTAAGCATGCAAGAGCGCAAGAAGAAAAACAAGAATTCGATTTTGTTGTTAGTAGAGCAGTAATGCCACTAATGGACCTCTTGCAAATCATAAAAAAGAACATCAGCAAGAAGCAACAGAATGCTTTGCCCAACGGACTAATCTGCCTTAAAGGCGGTGAGCTTGAAAGTGAAGTAATGCCTGTAAAGAACAAAGTCACTATTTTTGACTTAAACCAAGAGTTCGAAGAAGAGTTCTTCGAAACTAAAAAGGTGGTTTATGTGCCAATTTAAAATTAAACAAAACTAAAGACAGACAATATGAATATTAAGAAATTCGAATTCAATATGTTCCCTGTCAACACTTATGTGTTATGGGACGAAACCAAAGAAGCAGTAGTAATTGACCCAGGAATGTTTTTCTCTAGAGAAAAAGAAGAACTAAAGCAATTTATCGCCGACAACGGACTTACTGTAAAGCATCTGCTAAACACACATTTACACCTTGACCACGTATTGGGCAACCCTTATATGATGGAAGAGTATGGACTGAAGGCTCAGGCGCACCAAGCTGATGAGTTTTGGTTAGACGGTGCTGTTCAACAAGGCCGTATGTTTGGCTTTGAGCTCGAAGAGAAACCTGTTCCACTAGGTAAATATATTCACCAAGGAGATACCATTGCTTTTGGTAATACAAAACTAGAAGTCTTCGAGGTACCTGGTCACTCACCTGGTAGCGTCGTATTTTTCAATAGAGAGTCGGGCGACCTTATCGTTGGAGATGTACTCTTTAACGGTAGTGTAGGACGTGCAGATTTGCAAGGAGGTAATTTTAATGATTTAAAGCAGAATATTATCGAAAAACTCTTTATCTTACCTAATGAGACAGTGGTACATCCTGGACATGGTCCTTCGACCACAATAGGACACGAAAAAATGTATAACCCATTTTTCACAGACATATCCACACATTAGTAGAACTTTAAAAACTTAAACCCTATGAAAACTAATTATCTGGCCGATAGGCATATTGGTATTAATGAGACTGACATACAAGAGATGCTTAAGAAAATAGGCGTCTCTTCTCAGGCCGAGTTAATAAAGAAGACTTTTCCTGCAAATATCCTACTCAAAGAGAAGCTTGATTTGCCTCCTGCTCTTTCTGAATATGCCTATCACCAACACATTGTTGAGTTAGCTCAAAAAAACAAGATATTTAAGACTTATATCGGTCAAGGATGGTATAACACCATTACACCCGCTGTAATTCAACGCAACGTATTCGAAAATCCCGTATGGTACACCTCTTATACCCCTTATCAAGGTGAAGTATCACAGGGAAGACTTGAAGCCTTAATGAACTTTCAAACTGCTGTTAGCGATTTGACAGGCCTTCCACTAGCCAATAGCTCTCTACTTGATGAAGCTACTGCTGGAGCCGAAGCTGTGGCAATGATGTTCAACCTCAGATCAAGAAACAAAAAGAAAGCAGATGCTAATCTTATCTTCATTGATCACTCCGTATTCCCCGATACCAAAGCAGTAATTAAAACAAGAGCTATTCCACAAGGCTTAGAGATTGTAGAGGGTGATTACAAAACTTTTGAGTTTACCGATAAGGTATTTGGTGCAATTATCCAATACCCCAATAATGAAGGTAGTGTTGAAGACTACCGCAGCTTTGTTGAATCTGCACACAAAAATGAAGCACTAGTTGCCGTTGCTGCTGACATTCTTAGCCTTACCCTACTTACTCCTCCTGGAGAATGGGGTGCTGATATTGCTTTTGGAAGTACACAAAGATTCGGAATTCCACTGTTTTATGGTGGTCCTTCGGCTGGCTACTTTGCAACTCGAAGTGACTATAAACGCCATATTCCAGGACGTATTATAGGATGGTCTAAAGATGCCTATGGCAAACTTTGTTACCGTATGGCACTCCAAACACGTGAGCAACACATTAAACGTGAGCGTGCAACCTCTAATATTTGTACAGCTCAAGCCCTTTTGGCTACAATGGCTGGATTCTACACAGTCTATCACGGTGCTGAAGGATTGAAAGAGATTGCTTCATCGATCCATACCAAAGCATTCAAGCTTAGTGAGGGCCTAAAAAGCTTGGGATACACTCAAGCGAACGAACATTTCTTCGATACGGTTTACGTAAAATTACCTACAGGTATTAACCGTGAGTTCCTACAAGAAATTGCGCTAACCAAAGAAATTAACTTCAGATATCACCCAAGTGGTGATTTATCAATAAGTATTGATGAAACTACTACTGATACTGATATTGAAAACATATTAGAAGTATTTGTGGTTTCAGCCAATAAAACTCAAGCTCCTAAACTTAAAGAGGGTTCAGCTATTCCTAAAGAGTTGACTAGAACTTCCGATTTCCTATCGCATGAGGTATTTAAGAAATACCATACCGAAACCGAGATGATGCGTTATATCAAACGCCTCGACCGAAAAGATATTTCTCTTGCACATTCAATGATTTCATTGGGGTCGTGTACGATGAAACTCAACGCAGCATCCGAAGTGATTCCGATGACAAGACCCGAATTCATGGGTTTACATCCGCTTGTTCCCAAAGATCAAGCTATTGGGACACTCGAAATGATTGACAACCTAAGCTCCTTGCTAAAGACCATCACTGGGTTCGACGGAATCAGCCTACAGCCCAACTCTGGAGCCGCAGGTGAGTATGCAGGATTGCGCACCATACGCTCTTACCAAGAGAGCATCGGACAAGGACATCGCAACAAGGTTATTATTCCAGCCTCAGCACACGGCACGAACCCTGCATCTGCAGTACAAGCTGGTTATGACATTGTTATAGTCGATTCTGACGAAGGTGGTAATGTTAGCATGGAAGATTTCCGCAAGAAGGTAGATCAGCACAAAGATGAAATTGCTGCCCTGATGATTACTTACCCCTCAACTCACGGTATTTTCGAAGAGGATATCGTTGAAATCTGTGAGCTAATTCACAAAGTAGGAGGTCAAGTATATATGGATGGAGCAAATATGAATGCCCAAGTAGGATTAACTAATCCTGGTTTTATCGGTGCAGACGTATGTCATCTTAACCTACACAAAACCTTTGCAATTCCACACGGTGGAGGTGGTCCTGGTGTTGGCCCGATTTGCTGTGTTAAGCATTTGGTTCCATTTTTACCAGGTCACGCCTATTTCGGCAACGATGAGAATCAAGTTTCATCGGCTCCCTATGGTAGTGTAGGTGTAATGCCCGTTACTTATGGCTACATCCGCATGATGGGCGAAGAGGGTCTTAGAAGAGCAACTATAGCTGCAATTATAAATGCAAACTATCTAGCAGCCAACTTCAAGGATACTTATGGCGTAGTTTACCGTGGAGCCAACGGCTTTGTGGGACACGAGATGATTCTAGAATGTCGCAAAATTAATGCTGAGGTAGGAATCTCTGAAAACGATATCGCCAAAAGATTGATGGACTTTGGTTACCACTCACCTACGCTTTCATTCCCTGTATATGGAACACTAATGATTGAACCCACAGAAAGTGAAAGTAAAGCAGAGCTAGACAACTTTATCAAAGTAATGGATACTATTTGGGAAGAGATCCAAGAGGTTAAGGCTGGAACCTATACTCTAGAAGATAACGTATTGGTCAACTCACCACATCCCGAATATGAAATGGTGGCCGATGAGTGGAAACATAAGTACAGCAGACAAAAAGCTTGTTACCCTATCCAGAGTGTGAAGGACAATAAGTTCTGGCTAAACGTAGCACGTATTGATAATACGTTGGGCGATAGAACTCTATTGACCACACGCTACGAAACTTTTGACAACTAGCATTTAGCTAATAGCAAACTATAAAAATATCCCCACTATAATTCAAACTTATAGTGGGGATATTTAATATTAACTTATATTCTTGACTAGCCTATATTAGGTTATCGTTTAATCAAGCCAATCTTAGCATTGAGTTTAAAATAGTAAACTCCATTTTCACGCTCTAAGTAACCGTACTTATCCTTTTCGGTGGGACCCTTGAGGAAACGAGTATTTAGGTATAAGAAATCTTCAAACGTTTTTCTTTCACTTTTGTGGTAACCCAAAATAGATCCATCAGCGCCAACAAGCAACATACCTTGAACAGAAGAGTCAAGCCCGTCGAATATCTTTGCTGGACGCATACCACAAACCAAGGTCATTAAGAACTGCTTCATCTTGTATTCATAGAAATGATGTTTCTGAATAAGATCTTCTTTTACCTTCACTGGGTTGCTCTTTTTGATTAGGTTCATTACCTCATATACACGAGGTTTACCCTCCATATGAAAGGTACGCACCATCTCGCCAAGTATACGACCAAAGTGAAGGTCCATCATGTTAAGATTGCATCTAAAGACACGATCAGCAACATCAGCATACTTTAAAGTACCGCCCAACTCTTCAATGAACATAATTCTATCTCGAACACTTTCAGCAGAATCAAGTGCATTGATATTCAATATCTCTGGTTGAGCAAACTTTTTGTTCCCGGTTAATTCAAATTTTAAGTTGGCAGCTCTACCTCCATTCAGTATCGGACGCATAGAAGCCAATTTGGATTGAATAATAAAACCCGAAGGGATGTTGTGTTCCGACCAAAAACCAAGTTTAAGATCTGTGCGATCCATTGTTTCGGGTTCTAATTGATAGATTTGAGCTGTGTTTAAAAAAGCCTCAATATCTGCGGGGCACTCTATTAACTCCTCAGAATTCGCACGAATTAAGTCTAACACCTTATCAGACATAGCAGCTAAAGCACCACGATGTAATTTAATGTAATCGCCTTTACCTTCAACCCGTACCATTTCATCTTCGATAAAATAACGACGAACACCGTCATGATCTTCTCTATCAATAACAGCTAGGGGCCAAAAGGCACGTTCATTCAATTCTCCTCGGTGATTACCCTGACAAAGTTTTCCATCGGCCAATAACCGTAAGAAAACATATAATTCACTCCACTCTTTTTTGCTTGCACTAAATGCCATAAAACTTCTGGTATTTATATTTCAGTGTCATCGTGTTCATCTACGAAAAGTAGAGACTGCACCTTTGACAAACGATTTCTTAATAATTCAATTTGTGAACGACGAATTTGAAGGGTCATAGCACACGACATTTCAAAGTTCTGACTAAGAATAGTGGGTTCCATTTCTTTGACAATTCGCATGACCTCATTCATAAAGGGATACTCAAAAGTAATGCTTACAGTTTCATTAATTGTTTTCTCTACAATTACGGCTTGCTCTAAGGCATTAGCAGCAGCAGCTTTATAAGCTACAAACAGCCCTCCAGTACCTAGTTTTATCCCTCCAAAATAGCGAACTACAGCAATCAATATATCTGTAAGCTCGAAAGAACGAATCTGCCCTAGAATTGGACGCCCCGCTGTCCCTGAAGGTTCTCCATCGTCGTTAGCTCTAAACTTAACCTCATCGGTTCCTATATGATACGCCCAACAAATATGTCGAGCATCATAATAGATTTTCCGTAATTCATCCAAATGTGACTTGACTTCCTCTTCAGAATTTACAGGAATAGCCAAGCTTACAAATTTGCTTCGCTTTTCGCTAAAGCTACCTTCGTAAGTTTCTTCTATTGTCTTATAAATATCATCTTCCACAATCATAGCTGCAAATATAAATAATTTCGAGCAGCATTTGGGAGTTCTCTTTATCAATAAAATAAGAATTCATCTCACGAGCACCTATCGATGGATAAGATAAAGCAAATAATAAAGAGTAACTTTGACATCAAATACATGAATAATATTGACACAAATATGCAAAATAACAGAACCTGCTAGACTCTTCATAAACAAGGTATAAGCACGTAAAAATGAAGGACAGACTCAAAAGTGTTAACTAACGCTAATTTAAGGGGGCTATAAAGGTTAATAAGTATTTTATATTTATCGAAATCAAGATACCTTCCTTTAAATGTTATTATATTTGCACGAATAAACTAAGAAAACAATTTCAGTTTAATGAGAAAATACAAAGCACATCCTTGGCACGGAATAAAATTAGGTAAGGATTCCCCTTACGTTGTTAGTTCATTTATTGAAATAGTGCCTACAGACACAGTCAAATATGAAGTGGATAAAGAGACTGGTTACCTAACGATTGATCGTCCACAGAAGTACTCTAATATTATTCCTGCACTCTATGGTTTCCTTCCTCAGACCTATAGTAGCAAACACACTGCAGAATTAACCAATATCTCACTTAATCGTACAGATATAGAAGGTGATGGTGACCCTGTTGATATTTGTGTACTCACAGAGAAAGATATTACACATGGTGATATTATAGTTAGAGCAAGACCTATTGGAGGATTCAGACTTTTAGATCAGAACAAAGCTGACGACAAACTGATTGCTGTTCTAGAAGGGGATGCGATTTATGGACACTACAGATCAATTAAAGATGTTCCATCAATGGTGATTGACCGCTTGAAGCACTACTTTACTACTTATAAAGATCTACCTGGTGACTCTGAACCACGCTGCATTCTAACAGATGTATATGACGCAGAAACAGCATATGACGTAATACAAAGGTCAACTCTAGATTACGAAGAAACATTTGGTGATGAGTAGAGAGTAGTTATTGGCTATACCAAATTAAGATATAAACGCTTGTATGATTTTCTAATTGATACAAGCGTTATTAATCTTTCTAAGAAGTCGTTCAGGAGCGCCGATAAACATTGATGTAAACAGTTGTATTGGGATAATAAAACTTAATGATTTATTTACTAATTACTTCAGCGAACAGAAAATATCTCATTCACGTTACTAGTTTATATATTTTATAAGAATTCAAAACAATTATAATAATCTTCCATTTAAACAAAAAATTATGAAACTGACGAATTTAATATACGGAGTATCTACTCTAATATTATTCTCAGCTTGTGGAAACAAGCAAAACGCTGGTGCACCAACAAGTTTGCAAAAATACCCAGTAACTGAGATTTTTGCACAAGATGTTGAACTATCTACAACCTATCCAGCTAGCCTAAAAGGGCAACAAGACATTGAAATTCGTCCTCGTATTGATGGATTTATTCAAGCTATCTATGTTGACGAAGGTGATGTGGTTAAGAAAGGCAAAGTGCTATTTAAAATTAACTCACCCCAAGCAGAACAAGCTCTAACAAGTGCTAAAGCAGCTATCGAAATGGCTAAAGCTTCTGTCAACACAGCCAAAACAAATGTGGATCGCATTACTCCACTAGCACAAAAAGGCATTGTGGGTGAAGTACAACTAACAACAGCTCAAGATGCTTACAACACAGCAATTGCTAGTTTAAATCAAGCAGAAGCTGCTTACAAAAACGCAAAAGCAACTCAAGGTTGGACAGATGTTACTAGCCCTGTTGATGGATTAGTGGGTTCTATCCCTTTCCGTCTTGGTAGTTTAGTAAACTCAATGAATGTTTTGACTACAATTGCTGACATCGAAAACATCTATGCCTATTTTTCTCTTAATGAGAAAGAGTTTACAGCTATGTTAAATAAGCTAGAGGGCACAAGCCAAAACGAGAAAATTAAGAATATCCCTGAACTTACACTAACTCTTGCTGACGGATCAGTATATCCTCACAAAGGTAGAGTTGAAACAATTACTGGTTCAGTAAATGCAACAACAGGTTCGGTGACTTTTAGAGCTGAATTCCCTAACAAAGAACATCTTCTAAGAAGTGGTATGAGCGGTAGAGTAACATTGCCGAACTATATAAACGACGCATTACTTGTTCCCCAAAAAGCAGTTTTTGAGCAACAAAACAAAAACTTAGTTTATCAAGTACAGGGTGATTCAGTAATTCTTAAAGCTATTACTGTTCTTCCAACACCTGATGGTCAAAACTACGTTGTTACTTCTGGTCTAAATGCGAAAGACGTTGTTGTAACAGATGGTATTATTACACTACGTCACGGTAAGAAAATTACTGTTGAGTAATCTTTTTCAAACATTCTGCTAGGCGAGCAATCACTAAGCAGATTAACTAAATTCATTTAGTATTAATATCAAAATTAAGAGATTGTGTTAAAAACATTTATAGATAGACCCGTACTCTCAACGGTAATTTCGGTATTTATCGTATTACTGGGGGTTATTGGACTTTTCACATTACCCGTAGAGCAGTATCCTGATATTGCACCTCCTACAGTTCGTATTTCGACTCAGTATCCAGGAGCTAATGCCGAGGTAATTATGAAGAGTGTTATCATTCCTATCGAAGAAGCCGTTAACGGTGTAGAAGGAATGACCTACATGACATCATCAGCATCAAATGCTGGTATGGCAAGTATTGAAGTGTACTTTTCAAAAGGTATTGACCCAGATATTGCTGCGGTAAACGTTCAAAACTTAGTAGCTACAGTTACTCCAGTTTTACCTGCTGAGGTAAACAGGATTGGGGTAAAAGTTACTAAACAACAAAGTAGTACCATTCTTGGTATCTCTTTGTCATCAGATAACCCTGACTTCGACGGTCAGTTCATCCAAAACTATGCGGATATTAACTTAATCCCGCAAATTAAACGTGTTTACGGTGTGGGTGATGCTTCTGTTATGGGAGCTAGAACTTACTCTATGCGTGTATGGTTGAAACCTGACGTAATGGCTTCATATAAGATGAATCCTAATGAGGTTATTGCTGCATTAACTGATCAAAATATTGAGGCTGCTCCTGGTGAGCTAGGCCAAAACAGTGATCAAGCATATCAATATACTCTACGTTATACAGGTCGTCTTGAAACACCTGAGGAGTTTCAAAACATCATTATCCGTTCACAAAACGGAAACCTATTGAAACTTAAAGACGTTGCTGATGTTGACTTGGGTTCACTGAGCTACAATATTGTATCAAAAACAGACGGTGATGAGTCAGTATTTATCTCAATTAATCAAACTGCTGGGTCTAACGCTCAAGAGCTGATTAAAAAGATTGAGGATGTAATTGCTGAGGCTGAACCATCTTTCCCTCCAGGCTTAAAAGTAACATACTTGATGAATGCGAACGACTTCCTTGATGCTTCGGTAGATAAGGTTATCGGTACACTTATAGAAGCACTTATCTTAGTGTTCTTGGTGGTATTCCTATTCTTACAAGACTGGAAATCAACTCTTATTCCTGCAATTGCAGTTCCGGTGGCGATTATCGGTACCTTCTTCTTCCTACAAGTACTTGGATTCTCGGTTAATATTTTAACTCTGTTTGCTCTTGTACTTGCTATTGGTATTGTGGTGGATGATGCCATTATTGTGGTAGAGGCTGTCCATGCCAATATGGAGGCTGGTGAAACAGATCCTAAAAAGGCAGCTGTAGCTGCGATGAAGGAGATTACTCCAGCGATTATTTCGATTACATTGGTTATGTCATCTGTATTTATCCCCGTGAGTTTCATTGGTGGTACATCGGGTGTATTCTTCCGTCAGTTTGGTTTAACTCTAGCGATTGCAATTGCTCTTTCTGCGGTAAACGCATTAACACTGAGCCCTGCACTTTGTGCTATATTCCTTAAACCGGACACTAAAAATGGTGAGAAAAAGAAAAACTTACTGCAACGTTTCTTTGTATTCTTTAATGCAGGCTTCGAAGCAGGAACACAAAAATACAAGTCATCTCTTCATTTCTTGGGCAAAAAAGGACACCGCTGGATTACGGTTGCGATTATCGTATTCTTCTCGGGACTACTACTCTTTATGATGAAAACCACTCCAACAGGTTTCGTGCCTCAAGAAGATGGTGGTGTGATGTTGGGTGTTGTTACACTTCCTCCAGGTTCTTCACTTGAAAGAACAGACTCTGTCGTAACAGATGTTCTTAAAATAACAAGTCAGATTCCAGAGATTGCAAACGTGACTGAAATTGTGGGTATCAACTTCCTTGGTGGTATGGGAGGTATGGCGAGTTCATACGCTACTCTATTTATCAAGCTTGAAGATTGGAAGGAGCGTGAAATCGGTCCTAACGAAATTGCAGCTTATCTGACTAAGGAAACTCAAAAGATATCAAATGCAACCTTTATGTTCTTTGGTATGGCAACGCTTCAAGGTTTTGGTATGAGTTCTGGGGTTGAAATGAAGATGCAAGACAAGACAGGTGGAGACATCGATGCGTTCTACGGTCATGTTAATAATTTCTTATCAGGTATGAACCAACGTCCAGAGGTTCTTATGGCTATGACAACCTTTAATCCAAATTTCCCTCAACGTGAAATTACAGCAGATATTCCTAAAATCAAGGAAGCTGGACTAACCCTTCAAGATGTCATGACTACTATG
>QXGG01394101.1_pt1 | contig 46350 bp, 33 predicted proteins | sample 1982491 | NCBI WGS metagenome assembly QXGG01 (sample SAMN09924614, study PRJNA488089) | Wastewater metagenome, whole genome shotgun sequencing project. | isolation source: South African research farm wastewater | place: South Africa: Irene, Agricultural Research Council, Animal Production...
TCGCTATGCTTTACGTTTCAACATATCCCTAAATCTCAAAGAGATGCTATGCTAAGTCAGCTAACCGAACAACAAATGGGAGGACTTGAGGAGGAGCAAAAGATGGCTAAACTCCAAGAGCTTACCGAAAAACCTAGTGTGATAACTAACCAATACGTACACGACCTTTATCGATTCTTTAAGCTCTTTAGATTCAAGAACGACTTTCCCGATATATTTAGCTCACATATTAATTTCCACGAGATAGAGCAATTTGACTTTATAAAGAAAGATTCGGGTTACTTAAACGATCTAGCTAAGGTATTCTTGAAGAATGAGCATTATGAGCGAGCAATTGAGATGTATGAATTACTCAAAGACAATAAGAATGTCAGCTTTGAACTCTTTCAGAAGAAAGGATACTGCTACCAAATGACTAATCAGTACGAGTTAGCTATCGAATCTTATATTAAAGCGGACACCTTAAAGCCGGATAATGTTTGGACAAACCGACACCTGGCTTATTCCTATCGAGCTAGTGGTGAGCATGAGAAAGCCTTGTTTTATTATTTGGCAGTAGAGAAAGCACAACCCAATAACCTTTCAATACTTTTCTACATCGGGATGTGTTATACAGCTATGGGGAAATACGAAGAGGCGCTACAATACTTCTTTAAGATGGACTTCCTAAAGCAGAACAGCAAAAGAGCTTGGCGAGCTATCGGTTGGTGCTCGTTCATCTCGGGCAAACTAGAGCAATCTCAAAACTATTACATGAAGGTACTCGAAAACAAACCCTCCGCCATCGATTACCTAAATGCAGGCCATGTAGAATGGAGTTTAGGCAATATTAAACAAGCTGTTGCAATGTACAATCAAGCTTTGAGCTTATATCAAGATAAAGACAAGTTCATCGAACTATTTTTGAAAGATAAACCCCATTTAATAGAGCAAGGAATACCCCAGAGAGATATTCCTTTGCTTATTGACTTATTAAATTAGCAGAATAAAGTAATTAACTTTACACTTTTAATAGCTCCCTGTACAGTCTCTGTATGGGGAGTCCCATTACATTAAAATAGCTTCCTGCCATTGATTCTACAGCTACAAAACCAATCCATTCTTGGATTCCATAGGCTCCTGCTTTGTCATAAGGTGCAAAAGTGTCAATATAATAGTTTATTTCACTCTCGCTCAACTTAGAAAACGTAACCTCTGTTTTAGAGTCGAACAAGATTGTTTTCTCCTTGGTCACTATACAAACACCTGTAACTACCTCATGTGTAATACCCGACAACAAACTCAGCATACGCTGTGCATCAACTCTATCTTTGGGCTTACCCAAGATTTCGTCATTTGCGACAACCACAGTATCCGCTGTAATTAGTAATTCATCCTCCCCTATCAACTCTTTATAAGCATCAGCCTTTTTTTGAGCTATATGCTTTGCCACATCTACTGGAGCCAGAGTTAAAGGATAAGACTCATCAACATTCTCTAGGGTTTTAATAGTAAAATCTATCCCCAACCCCTTGAGTAGTTCGTGACGACGAGGTGAATTTGAAGCAAGGGTTATTTTGTAATTTCTTAGATTTTCTAACATAATTCTCTTCTATTACCAACCAAAAGCTTCATCAGCCATCCAAGTACCTTGAGCTTTTAATACCTGCTCAACCACATCTCTTGCACATCCATGACCTCCGTCTTTATTCGAAATATAGAGTGAAAGGTCTTTTACTTCGGGAACAGCGTCTTTTGGACAACAAGGAAGTCCACAGTTTCGCATAACCTCTAAGTCAGGGATATCATCTCCCATATAGAGAATCTCTTCGTCCGAAAAATTATACTTCGCTTTAAGGTCATTGTAATCTTTAATCTTCAATGAAGACCCCAAGTAAATATCCTTAGAACCCAAGCCTTGATAACGGATACGAACAGCATCCGTTTTTCCTCCACTAATAATAGCTACACATAAGCCTTGCTTCACTGCCAGTTGTAGAGCATAGCCATCTTTTGTGTTGACCATCCTCATAGGCTCTCCCGAAGGATGCAGAGGAATCATTTCACTACTTAGCACGCCATCAACATCAAATACTAGCGCTTTTATTTTCGTTAAATCGTAATTTATTGTACTCACTATTTGTCTATTTTATGTTTCGATATATTTTTACTTAGCAAGCGATAAACTTCTTGCACATCGGGATAGGCAGCAAGCATACTTAAATGTCTGTTCATGACATCTTGATCGTTTCTAATTGCTGGTCCTGTTTGAGCTGCATGTGGCTCTACTTCGTGAATCTTGCGGGTAGTCTCATCGATTAAAGAAAGCATTACATCGAATGGTAAGTTATATCTTTCTAAAATCTCAGCTGAGAGCGAATACATATGATTCACAAAATTACACGAAAACACCGCAGCTAAATGTAGCTTTTTTCGCTGTTCTGAATCTGCCTGATGAACCTTCTTACTCAATACCGAAGCGATATCAAGTAAGGTTCTTTTGTCGGCCTCACTATTTGCCTCGATAAACAGAGGTATATTGTCAAACTCTACATCACGAGCTTTGCTGAAAGTTTGCATAGGATAAAATACACCATATCGCTTGGCATGAGATTCAAATATCTCCATTGGTACACTACCTGCCGTATGAACTACAAGAGAATCGGTACGTAATCCAATGATATCAGGTAAATTCTCCATTAAAGCTTCATCAGATAGAGCCACAATATAAAGATCTTTGCCCGAATCAATCTGATCCCACTGTGTGGTATGACTGGCTCTAACCTGTGTTGCCAATCCTTTTGCAGCCTCCAGAGTACGGCTATATACCTGATCTACACAAAAACCCTTATTATAAAAAGCTTTAGCCAATTGGGTTGCTAGATTTCCAGCTCCAATCATGACTATATGATAATCTCTTAGCACTATTCTTGTCCTCCGAATTTATTAAGATGAATTTTTTCCCATTTCAGTTTATCATCATCAAAAGGCTCTTTCTCCTCAGCCTTATGTCCTACTGCAATAATAGCAGAAACCTGAAACTGCAAGGGGATATCTAGAATCTCACGGACATTTTCTTCAGCTGAAATGCCAGAAGCATCGGTGCGTTCTCTTACTTGTACCCAACAGCTCCCCAACCCAAGGCTTTCAGCTTGCAATTGAATAAGAGTTGCTGCAATTGAAACATCTTCTATCCACACATCCGAACTCAACGGATTAGCTAGAATAACAATAGCTAGTGGGGCTTTGGCTATTAGACCAGCACCTCGTTCCTTACAAACGGCTAGCTTTTCGAGCTTTTCGAGGTCATCAACCAAAACAAACTCCCAAGGGGTTGATCGTTTAGAAGAGGGTGACATCAGGGCAGCTTTCATAAGTTCGACCACCTGATCTTCACTTATTTTTTCAGAAGTAAATTTACGTATACTGCGTCTACGCTTCAATAATTCTGTGAAATTTTCCATATACAAAATATCTTATTTTAGACTTTAGATTTGGACAAAGATAATAAAATATACCTCTCTGTCTTGACGAATATCTCCTTAGTTTTAGTAAATAAAAGGAAAACTAAACTAAATAACCGACCTTTAATTAACATTTATAGTACCTAACACCAATCTTGCTAAACACATCCGTCTGTCGGGAATGAAAGCTAAAATGACTAGGTAATTATGGTGGAATCAATTACTGGTTTAGCCCTAACGACTAACTCATTTAATCACGTATAATAGCGTAAGGATATGAATTGAAAAAATAATGAACTCAAAATGTTTTAAACCACTAAAACTCGTTTTTAAGCATAGTAAAGGTCAAATATGGATTTAAAAATTATCTTTAGAATAAACTAACAATTACAACTAACTTATATTCTCCATATCGGAGCAAGCAAACTCACGGATAATGCACTAGCAGTCAAGCCTAGAGGAGTGCTACTTCTGAGCAAAACTAATATTTTAGCAGATCTAGAGAATAAGTGTAGATTTAAATCTGTATTTTTGTATTATATGGCGATAAGATTAACCACATATTATTGCTCGGAAAACATTCCCAGCTTACCTGGTAACAACTTTTTCCACTCTAAAGAACTATTCGTTGTTTACGAGAACACGAAAGGCTATATACCCATACTTATAGTAGCAACTGATGGAAAGATTGTACTTGGCAAACTGCTCGCAGCAATCCGAAGAAATACAGTAGGCATCTTCTTCCCAAACATGATCAAAAAATGTGAGGTGTATGGGTCGGGAGAATATTTTTGTGCTAAGGAGCAACAAGAAAGCTTATTCGGAATGCTCATAGAACACCTCACAGCAGAGACTATACGCAAGTGTTTCTTGATGGAGTTTCGTAATTTAGGCAACTCTCTTATCGGATATCGCTATTTCAAAGAGAACAAATATTTTGCTATAAACTGGTTACGCGTTCGTAACAAGTTTGAGAAAGGCAAGCCTATAGAGCAGGATTTTAGCCAATCTAGAATTCGTCAAATTCGTAAAGCCCTCAAAAATGGAGCACAGGTTATGGAGGCCACAACACCCCAAGAAGTAGAGCAGTTTGCTCGTATGCTCCATAAAATATACTCAGCTCATGTCCGCAAACACTACCCAAGCATTGAGTTCTTCCAACACCTTATAAAGACTTTTAATACTGCAGGACAAAAATTAAGTGCCATCTACATTGTTAAATACAAAAACAAAATCATAGGTGGTTCTGCTTGCGCATTTTCAGATAATAAAGCTTATTTATGGTTCTCTGGAGGAATGCGTAAAACCTATGTAAAACAATACCCTGGAGTTTTGGCCGTTTGGGCTGCTCTTAAAGATGCTAAAGAACAAGGATTTGAGAGTTTCGAGTTTATGGATGTGGGGCTACCCTTTAAGCGCCACAGCTATCGAGAGTTTGTATTGCGATTTGGTGGGAGCCAAAGTAGTACACGCCGTTGGTTTAGATTTAGATGGAAATGGTTAAATAAACTATTTCGCAAACTATATGAATAATAAATATTTTATAATTAACTTGAGTTGTATTAATGAGTTTTCAATAAATTTACTGGATAAGAACAAAGAACTAGCATGAAGATTTTAATTGCTGAAATATTTCATTATTAATATGAAATTAACTTACTTTGTCCATATCTAAATAAAAATAGAAAGACATTTGTCACTCTTAAAAAATAATAATCATTATGAAAATTTCACACATTGAGCATTTAGGCATTGCTGTAAACAGCATTGAAGAGTCTCTTCCATTTTACGAAGACGTTTTAGGTTTAAAATGTTATAACATTGAAACTGTTGAAGACCAAAAAGTTAAAACTGCATTCTTAAAAGTAGGCGATACTAAAATTGAACTTTTGGAGCCAACATCTCCTGATAGCCCTATCGCTAAATTCTTGGAGAAAAAGGGCCCTGGTGTTCACCATGTTGCTTATTCAATTCAAGATGGTGTTCAAAATGCACTTGTTGAAGCAGAATCAAAAGGCGTAAGATTGATTGATAAAGCTCCTCGCAAAGGCGCTGAAGGTCTTACAATTGCTTTCCTTCACCCCAAATCTACTGAAGGTGTTTTGACAGAACTTTGTGAAAAATAAACGCAAATATTAACCCGATATTAATTCTATTAAATAATAAATTATGAGTAACCAGCTTGCAAAAATTAAAGAGCTAGTAGAGCTACGCGCTCAAGCTCGTCTTGGCGGTGGTGAGAAAGCTATTGAGAAACAACACGCCAGAGGAAAATACACTGCACGTGAGCGTATCAATATGCTTCTTGACGAAGGTAGCTTCGAAGAGATGGATACATTCGTTAAACACAGATGTACAAACTTTGGACAAGATAAAAAACACTATCTAGGTGACGGTGTAGTAACCGGTTACGGTACTGTTGATGGCCGTCTAGTATATGTGTTTGCACAAGACTTCACAGTTTGGGGTGGATCATTGTCTGAAACAATGGCTCTTAAAATCTGTAAAGTAATGGATTTAGCCATGAAAATGGGTGCACCTGTTATCGGAATCAATGATTCGGGTGGTGCTCGTATCCAAGAAGGTATCAACGCTCTAGCAGGTTATGCGGAAATTTTCCAACGTAACATTGAAGCTTCAGGTGTTGTTCCTCAAATTTCAGGAATCTTCGGCCCTTGCGCAGGTGGTGCAGTATATTCTCCAGCACTAACAGACTTTACACTTATGACAGAAGGAACATCTTATATGTTCTTGACTGGTCCTAAAGTAGTAAAAACTGTAACTGGTGAAGACGTTAGCCAAGAAGACCTAGGTGGTGCTAGTGTTCACTCGACTAAATCGGGCGTTACTCACTTTACATCAGCTACTGAAGAAGAAGGTATCAAAACAATCCAACAACTTCTTAGCTTCATGCCTTCGAACAACTTGGAAGAAGCTCCTTTCAAAGAGTGTACTGACCCAATCGACCGTATGGATGACCTATTGAATGAAATCATTCCTGATAATCCAAACAAACCATACGATATGTACGAAGTAATTGGTGCACTTATCGATAATGGTGAATTCCTAGAAGTACAAAAAGACTTTGCTAAAAATATTATTATTGGTTTCGCTCGCTTCAACGGCCGTTCAGTAGGTGTTGTTGCTAACCAACCAAAATTCTTAGCTGGTGTACTAGACAGCAACGCTTCTCGTAAGGCTGCTCGTTTCGTACGCTTCTGTGATGCTTTCAATATTCCTTTAGTTACACTTGTTGACGTTCCTGGATTCCTTCCTGGTACTGGTCAAGAATATAACGCAGTTATTCACCACGGTGCAAAACTACTTTATGCTTACGGTGAAGCAACTGTTCCTAAAGTTACTGTAACATTAAGAAAATCTTACGGTGGTTCACATATCGTTATGAGCTGTAAACAACTTCGTGGAGACATTAACTACGCTTGGCCAACCGCTGAAATTGCAGTTATGGGTGGTGCAGGTGCTGTTGCTGTTCTTTATGGAAGAGAAGCTAAAGATCAAGAAAATCCAAAAGCTTTCCTTGCTGAAAAAGAAGACGAATACACTAAACTATTTGCTAACCCATACAATGCAGCTCGTTTTGGCTACATTGATGATGTTATTGAGCCACGTAATACTCGTTTCCGCGTAATCAAAGCATTGGAGCAGTTGAAGACTAAACGTCAAACTAACCCAGCTAAAAAACACGGTAACATACCATTATAATGTTCTAACTTTATAGTTTATGAATCAGAAGAATATTGGCTTAATCCTATTCTTTACAATCTGCTTTGTCATTGGATCCAATGCACAAAGCAGATCAAGCCTAAGAATAAATGAGGTCTTAGTGACCAACGAGGATAACTTTGTAGATGATTACGGCCAACATAATGGTTGGATCGAAATTTGGAACAGTTCTTTCTCTTCAATTAATATAGGAGGATGCTATTTAACCAACGACAAGAGTAACCCCAAGAAGTATTTAATACCCCGAGGGGATGTTTTGACAATAATCAAACCCAGACAACACATCTTGTTTTGGGCTGATGACAGACCGCAAAGAGGTACCTTCCACCTAAACTTCAAACTTGAAGCTGGCAAGGATAATTACATTGCTCTTTACGACTCTAATGGCAAGACACTCATTGACCAGATTAATATCCCCGCTTCAATCACAACTGACCAATCTTATGCAAGGGTTGAAGATGGTGTGAGCCAGTGGATCATTAAAGATGGAACTCAAGACAATTATGTCACTCCGAGTACCAACAATATGATTGAGCATGCCAATATTAAAATTGAGAACTTTGAAAAACATGACTCTGGGGGCATTGGTATGTCTCTAATAGCCATGTCTACAGTTTTCACTGGTCTGATTCTTCTTTACCTAGCATTTAAACTAACAGGTAAAATAGCTATTACAATGAGTAACAGAAAAGATATGAAACAAACAAATAAAGCAGCAGACAGCAAGTCTGCTTCAACAGTAAAGACAGCCCCACAAGGTAAAGGAGCTAGTGAAGATATTGTTGCAATATCAATGGCACTACACGAATACTTTGGTGGAGATCATGACGTGGAAAATATGGTTCTTACTTTTAGCGAAGTAGGTGCAAGCCATTCTCCATGGAGCATGAAACTTTTTGGCCTACGTAAAAGATAATTATTGTATCACAAGTTAAGAACGAAAACAATGAAAGAATATAAATACAAAATCAACGGAAAAGACTTTAAAGTGGTCATCAATGATATCAAAGATAACATTGCTAGCGTTGAGGTAAACGGAAATGCTTACGAAGTTGAAATGGAGAAACAAGTAGCTCCAGTAATCGAAAAACCAGCTCCAGTTGCAGCACCAGTTCAAGAAGCAGCACAACCAAGTGCACCTTCTGCAGGTAGTGGCAAAGGCACTGGCATTCAATCACCATTGCCTGGTGTTATTGTTGACATCAAAGTAAACGTTGGTGACACTGTTAAACGTGGACAAACTGTTCTTATCCTTGAAGCGATGAAAATGGAAAACACCATCAACGCTACAAAAGACGGTAAAGTCTCTGCGATTAAAGTTAACAAGGGCGACTCTGTACTTGAAGGTACTGACCTTATCATTATTGAGTAATAATTAAGTATTATGGGGGATTTCTTATCTTTTTTAGGAAACAACCTTATTGACTTCTGGAGTTACACCGGAATGGCCAATGCAACCATTGGTCATCTAGTCATGTTGGGTTTTGGATTATTTTTTATTTATTTGGCCATTGCCAAAGAATATGAACCTATGCTTCTTATTCCTATTGGCTTCGGTATTTTGATAGGAAATATTCCTTTTAACTTAGAGGCAGGACTACAAGTGGGTATCTACGAGGAGGGATCAGTTCTCAATATCCTATATCAAGGAGTAACCTCAGGTTGGTACCCACCACTGATCTTCTTAGGTATAGGCGCAATGACAGATTTCTCTGCACTTATATCCAACCCTAAACTCCTTTTGATTGGAGCTGCTGCACAATTTGGTATATTTGGAGCTTATATCATAGCGCTTCAGATGGGTTTTGACCCAAGCCAAGCAGGTGCAATAGGTATTATTGGTGGAGCTGATGGTCCTACAGCTATATTTTTATCGTCCAAACTAGCCCCCAACTTAATGGGAGCAATTGCAGTTTCGGCATATTCATATATGGCCTTAGTTCCGGTTATTCAACCTCCTATCATGAGGTTATTGACCACTAAAAAAGAGAGAGTTATTCGCATGAAGACCCCTCGTCAGGTATCACACACCGAAAAAGTAGTCTTCCCTATCATAGGATTATTACTGACTACCATGTTGGTACCCTCGGGATTACCCTTACTAGGAATGCTGTTCTTTGGTAACTTACTCAAAGAGAGTGGAGTAACAAAGAGACTGGCCAATACTGCTAGCGGACCATTAATTGATACAATTACCATACTTCTTGGTTTAACAGTTGGTGCATCTACTCAGGCTTCTGAGTTTTTGACTATCGACTCAGTTAAGATCTTTGGACTTGGTGCTGTATCTTTTATTATGGCCACAACAGCTGGAGTATTGTTTGTCAAGATTTTTAATCTATTCTTGAAGAAGGGTAATAAGATTAATCCTTTAATAGGAAATGCAGGCGTTTCGGCTGTGCCAGACTCTGCACGAATATCACAAGTTGTTGGAAGCGAATACGACCCAACTAATTATCTTCTCATGCATGCTATGGGTCCCAATGTAGCAGGTGTTATAGGATCGGCTGTTGCCGCAGGTATTCTACTTGGATTCTTATACTAAACACTACTTGGATCATCTATATTTTAAGAGTAGGCTCACAAATTTGTGAGCCTACTCTTTTTTTGCACTTGCTACAAGGCATTAGAAAGCCCATTCAATCCGATAACGAATAAATATATTATTATATTTGGTACTAGGTATTGCATAGAAGCATTATTTGTATATATTTGTATTAGTTAATAACAATAGGATAGATATTTGAGTAATAAAATGATAATTTAATCAAGTATTATTATAAAATACTATCTTAGTTTTTTGATTAATAAGAAAAACAAACCATTGTGATACATCTAGAGAACATAAACAAAACATACCCAGGGCTTGTGCCATTGCATGTGCTTAAGGGCGTAAATTTAGACATAGAAAAAGGGGAGTTCGTTTCTATTATGGGCTCTTCAGGCTCTGGTAAATCAACACTGCTCAATATCTTGGGTATTTTAGACACCTACGATGAGGGGAAATACTTTCTTGACAATACGCTGATTAAAGACCTGAGTGAACGAAAAGCAGCAGAGTATCGCAATCGTATGATTGGATTCATCTTCCAATCTTTCAACCTTATTTCGTTTAAGAATGCTGTCGAAAACGTAGCACTCCCCCTATTCTATCAAGGCATAAGTAGGAAAAAAAGAAATGCATTGGCGCTGGAATACCTAGATCGCTTAGGCCTTAAAGAGTGGGCACACCATATGCCCAATGAAATGAGTGGTGGACAAAAACAACGTGTAGCCATAGCTCGAGCACTGATAACAAAGCCACAAATCTTACTGGCAGATGAGCCTACAGGCGCCTTAGATAGCAAAACATCAATTGAGGTTATGGGAATTCTCAAAGAGCTTCACGAGCAAGGTCAAACCATAGTTGTAGTAACTCACGAGAGTGGTATTGCATATCAAACAGAGAAAATAATTCATATCAAGGACGGTTTGATTCAAAATATTGAAACAAATGCAGAGCGGAAAGATAGCCCATTCAGTATGGAAGGTTACATAAAATAAAGCAACGGCACTATGATTGATTTATTACAAGAAATATATGCCTCAGTCAAAAAGAATAAATTGAGAACTCTACTAACGGGCTTCGCAGTCGCTTGGGGTATATTCATACTAATTGTATTGTTGGGTGCTGGAAACGGTTTACTCAATGCCTTCAAAGAAAACAGTGGTGGTCTGAGTAGCAACTCAATTACTCTTTATGGAGGTAAAACAAGCATGCCTTCACATGGTTACCAACGTGAAAGGTCCATTGATCTTAAAAACATAGACATCGAAGTTATAGAGAATCAATTGGGAGAATACCTTAATAATGGTGGGGGAAATTTCAACCTATCTCGCACAGTATCGAGCTCAAAGGATTATATAGCTGGTGATGTTTCGGGAACCTACCCATCATTCAAAGACACAGAAGGTTTGATTATCAAAGACGGTCGATATATTAACCAAGCAGATGTTGATCAGAGGCGACGCGTTATTGTTATCCACGAAGATGCTGCCGAAACCCTGTTCGACAAAGACAATCCCATTGGAGGAACGCTGATGATTGATAGCCTTGCCTATCAGGTAATAGGCACATACGAAGGGAAAGGATTTAGAAGTAATACTGATTTCTATATTCCCATTCAGACAATGAAGCTCATATATAACAAAGACAATCTAGATCGAATCACATTCTTATTGAGCGACAAGATCACATCTGAAGCTCAAAACGAAGAACTCGAACAGAAATTGAGAGCCATCATGGGGCAACAACATAAATTTGATAAGGAAGATAAAAGAGCCCTATGGATTTGGAATAAATTGAAACAACATCTCCAACAATTGGATGCTGCAACCTACCTAACTATTGCAATATGGGTAATTGGTATTTTCACACTACTTAGTGGCGTTGTTGGTGTGAGCAATATTATGCTTATCACGGTTAAGGAGCGAACCAAAGAGTTTGGAATACGTAAAGCTATTGGAGCAAAACCCTCTAGCATACTAAGACTGGTACTTGTCGAAAGTATTATTATCACAACTTTTTTTGGATATGTCGGCATGATAGCTGGCATAGGTGCTACCGAGCTACTTAACTCCTATATGGGAAGTCAGACGGTAGATGCTGGAGCCTTTAGTACGACAATGTTTAGTAATCCTACAGTAGATATTAGCGTAGCTATACAAGCAACACTAACTTTAATTATTGCAGGTACTATTGCAGGGTTCATACCTGCTCGTAAAGCAGTTAAGATTAAACCTGTATTAGCTTTAAATGCAAAATAGATGAGATATGAGATTTGATTTAAATAGTTGGGAAGAGATTTTTATAACTCTAGCACGCAACAAGTCACGAAGCCTGCTCACTGCATTTGGAGTATTCTGGGGCATATTTATGCTCATTGTCTTAATAGGATTGGGCAATGGTCTTAAAGGCTTTATGAGTAGGAACTTTGAAGGTGTAGCTCACAACACAAGTTTTTTGAGTAGCAATCGAACTTCTTTGCCCTACAAAGGATTTCAAAAAGGACGAACCTGGAACCTTCAAAACAAAGACTTAGGCCTACTGCTTAAAATCGATGGGATTGAAAAAGTTTGTCCTGTAGTATTTAGGTGGGGTTCATCAGTATTCTATAACGAATTAACGAGTAAAGGATTTATCATTAATGGGACATTACCTGTATATGCTGAACTCGAAACCCAAGATTTAGCATACGGTAGATTTATTAATGCTATAGATGTTTCTGAAAACAGAAAAGTATGTGTCATCGGCGAACAGGTTTACAATGATTTATTTAAAGGTACAGGAGACCCTACGGGAAAAAGCATAGGAATTGAAGGCGTTTATTATCAGGTAATTGGAGTACTGAATGCCAGTAACTCAAATGTCAACATCGGAGGGAATAGCAGACAAAAGGTTTTTATGCCTCTATCCACTATGCAAAACATCTACAACGAACGTGATAAAATAAACATTATCATGCTCGGAGGAAGTCCTGGGGCTGTCATGAGTAAACTTCAGCCAGAGGTAGAGCAAGTGATTAAAGCGGCCAATAGCATCAACCCCGATGATAAGCAAGCCGTTTTCTTCCTAAATACAGAAGCATTGTTTGGCATGGTAACCAACCTGCAAATGGGAATTAATATCCTGATTTGGTTGGTAGGTCTGGGAACATTGTTTGCAGGTATCATAGGGGTAAGCAATATTATGATGGTGACGGTAAAAGAACGTACCACTGAGTTTGGAATTCGGAGAGCTATTGGAGCCCTCCCCCAAGATGTACTCGGTCAAATTATATTAGAAAGCATAGTTATCACAATACTTGCTGGGACTGTTGGGTTATTGCTAGCTGTACTCACTCTTTCGGGTGTTGAATCCATAATCAATCAAGCTCAAACCGCTCCTATTAATTTCCAAGTGTCTTTTGGTTTAGCCATAGGTACATTTATAATTTTGATGTTACTCGGTGTTTTTGCTGGCCTTGCTCCTGCCTATAGGGCCTTAGCCATTAAACCAATTGACGCCATAAGAGAAGAATAAATCCACAGAAAACAATTATAATATCATTCAAATATGAAAAAGTATATCAAGTACATCGTTTTTATAGTCATTGGGCTACTTTTCATCCAAACCTTTGTGTTCTTATACAAAAAGTCACAGCCAAAGAAGGAGTTCTATGAAATTGTAGAGCCTCAGATGAAGAGTATCGAAAAATCGACTATTGCTACAGGAACTGTAGAGCCAAGAGATGAAGTTGCCATCAAGCCCCAAATTTCGGGAATTATTGATGAAGTTTACAAAGAGGCAGGCCAAAATATCAAGAAAAACGAGGTTATAGCTCGTGTTAAAGTTATAGCTGAATTGGGACAACTCAGCACTACAGAAAGTAGATTGAGAACGACTCAGATTAACTTATTACAAACAAAAAAAGACTTCGATCGTATCGCAACTCTTTTTGAGAAGGGGATTATTAGTGCTGAAGAATACGAAAAAAGCAAACTAAGTTACGATACTGCTACAGAAGACTTCAAGTCGGCCAAAGATTCTTACGAAATTGTTAAAGATGGTTACTCCAAAAGTCAAGCTGATCTTAGCAATACTTTGATCCGTTCTACCATTGATGGACTGATACTTGATGTTCCTATAAAGAAAGGTAACTCAGTGATCCTTAGCAACAATTTCAACGATGGAACAACGATTGCAACTATAGCCAATATGGACGACTTAATCTTCAAAGGTTATATTGATGAGACCGAAGTGGGAAAGATCCACGAAAATATGATGGTTAAATTAACCATTGGAGCCTTACAAAATGTTACTTTTGATGCACGACTAGAATATATATCACCCAAAGCTAAATCGGAGAATGGTGCAAATCTATTCGAAATCAAAGCAGCTGTGCAACGCCCCGATTCTGTTTTTATTCGTTCGGGATATTCAGCCAATGCTACAATCGTACTAGAGGAGGTTAAAGATGTGCTTACAGTACCCGAAAGAGTATTGGATATGACTCCCGAGGGCAATTATGTTTGGATTGAAACAATAGCAGGCGAAGACCAGGCTTTTGAGCGTAAACCTGTCGAAGTGGGATTAAGCAACGGTATAGATATACAAATCAAGTCGGGCATACAACTAGGAGATAAACTTAAAGGCTTACCTATAAATAAATAACTTAAACAATGAAGACTTTCACACTTAGTAAAATCACGACACTACTGATCTGTTTGATGTGCTCAGCTTGGGCCATGGGGCAGAATGCTGCATGGAGTCTTAAAGACTGTATTGATTATGCTATAGCCAATAATATAGCAATCAAACAAGCTCAAAACAAAATCGAGCAAAACAAGCTAACCAAAGATACCCGTAAATGGGCACGTCTACCAGATCTTAATGCATCTGCTGGTCAAAACTGGAGCTGGGGTCGTTCGCCTTCACCTATTGATAATAGTTATTCGGATGTTCGTTCAATGAATATTAATTATTCGATAGCTACTTCTGCTCCTATATTTACTGGACTTGAGATTCCTAATCAATATGCTTTAGCCAAATTAGACTTAAAAGCATCTGTCGAAGATCTCAACAAAGCCAAAGAAGACTTGTCTATTAACGTTACTTCACAGTATGTTCAAGTACTCTTTAATCAAGAATTAGAGGGTATTGCACAACAACAAGTTGACTTAAGCAAAGAACAGCTTAACCGTGGTTCTGAACTTTATAAGGTAGGTAAACTTTCGATTGCAGAGCTAGCAGAGCTTAAATCTCGAGTAATGCAAGATGAACTAAGACATGTTGAAACAAAAAATAATTATAACTTAGCTCTTCTTGATCTCTCGCAGATGCTTGAGTTAACTACCCCTGAAGGTTTCAGTATAGTGCCCATGGACGGACCCTTAACTTTTGAACCACTAACAGCACCCGATATTATCTATCAAAATGCACTACTATTCAAGCCACAGATTTTGGCGGCACAGTTTCGCTATCAAGGTGCACAAAAAAGTATTCGCATTGCACAAAGTGGTTATATGCCTAAGCTCTCTTTTAATGCAAATATGGGGTCGGGCTACTATTATGTTCAAGGTAGAAGTGCTAAAAATCTTGGAGAGCAAGCTAGTGATAACTTAAACAAGTATATTGGTTTCTCACTGAGTGTACCTATTTTCAACAGATTTAGTACGCGAAATCAAGTACGTAACGCTCGATTGGGACTAAACAATCAATTGCTACAACTTGAGAATGAAAAGAAAATCTTATATAAGGAAATTCAACAAGCATGGTACAATGCCACAGCAGCCGAAACTAAACATCTTTCAAGCCAAACTGCACTAGGTGCAAGTAGCGAAAGCTTTCTTTTAATCAAAGAGAAATATGAGTTGGGGCAATCCAACAACCTCGAATTCAACGAGGCTAAAGTAAACCTAATGAAGGCAGAGTCTGATAATCTTCAGGCGAAGTATGAATACCTCTTCCGAGTTAAAATACTAAACTTCTATAAGGGTCAAATGATTGACTAACGCAAAGAAAAATATAGAAAACCCCAATGCATGATTTAATGCATTGGGGTTTTCTGTTTTACATTAGTTCATGCAATACATTGTCGAGTTATTGAGACTTTAACTAATAAATGTTAATAACAAGACAATAATACAGTCTGACGAGAATTTTAATAATCTCTATTTGTTATAAACAAAACCTTTGATACAGAAATAGTCATGAAGCAGTAAACGAAGTATCCATAACATTTGAATTCTACTAAATACAGTTTTACTTTGTTACCATACTAAGACCAAACCTAAGACATTAGTAAACTACTAGATACACAGCTAACAACTCTTAAATCAATATAAATTTAGCAATTAGAGAAATTATTATGAAAACAATGAAAAAAGTAATGCGACTTGGTGCACTAACGGGCCTACTTATGGGTGGTTTGGTAGCTTGTAGCCAGTCGACGCCTACAGTAGATGTTTCTAATTTGACGCAGTTCGTCGATCCACTTATTGGCTCGGGAGATCATGGTCACGTGTTTGTAGGCGCAAGTGTTCCATACGGTATGGTTCAGCTTGGTCCAACCAACATTCATGCGGGATGGGATTGGGTTTCAGGATACCACTTTACAGATTCTACAATCTTTGGATTTTCTCATACACACTTAAGCGGTACCGGAATTGGTGACTTGCTTGATATTCTTGTGATGCCTATTACAGGTAACCCTAAGCTAGCAAAGGGAGAAGATACGGTAACAGAGGAGATTCTAGAGACTGGGTACGATACTGGAATGTATTCACTCTTTAATCGAGATACAGAAGTAACTAAACCTGGCTACTACGCTGTACACTTAGATAGATACGATATTAATGCCGAACTCACAACAACAGAACGTGTAGGACTACATAGATATACATTCCCCAAAGCAACGGATGCTGCGATTGTATTCAATCTAGCAGATGCGATAAACTGGGATGAAACAGTAGAGGGTTATATTACTCAAGAGAGTGTGAACTCTATTTCAGGTTACAGATATTCTAAGGGATGGGCTAATGACCAAAAACTATTCTTTACTGCTGAATTCTCTAAACCAATGAAAAGCCTTGAGCTTTATGATGGTGAAACTTTAATTGATGGTACAGAACTGACTTCAACTAAAATCTATACGAAAGTACTTTTTGATACTCAAGATAAGGAACAGATCCTTGTTAAGGTAGCATTGTCTCCAGTGAGCATTGAAAATGCTAAGCTAAATTTGAATGCGGAATTAACAAATTGGGATTTTGATACTGTTGCAAAACAAGCCGATTCCAAATGGAATAACGAGCTTCAATCTGCCGTAATAGAGTCAAAAGACCCTTCAGTATTGCGCAATTTCTATACAGCTCACTACCATACCATGATTGCTCCATCACTTTTCTCGGATGTAAACAACGACTACCGTGGAGCTGATGGCCAAGTACATACTAACTCAAATTCGAATACCTATACTACATTCTCTCTTTGGGATACTTATAGAGCTGCACACCCTCTTATGAATCTTATTCATCAAGATAAGGTTTCGGATATGGTTAACACTATGCTTAATATCTATAAAGAGCAAGGAAAACTTCCTGTTTGGCATCTAGTGGGTAACGAAACCAATTGTATGGTAGGTAACCCTGGAATTCCAGTTGTAGCCGATGCTTACTTGAGAGGCTTCAAAGGCTTTGACAAGGATTTGGCATATGAAGCTCTAAAAAACTCAGCACTCCGTGACGACCGAGCTTTAGATGTTTACAAGAAATACGGCTACATCCCCTTCGACACTGAAGCTGGTGAAGTAGAATCAGTAGCTATGGGTCTTGAATATGCTCTAGCAGACTGGGCTGTAGCGCAAGTGGCTAAAGAAAGAGGTAATCAAGAAGACTACGAGTATTTCTTAAACCGAAGTAACTCTTTTGCTAAATATTTCGATCCTACAACTAACTTCATGAGAGGTGTCGACACAAAAGGTAAATTCAGACCAACTGAAATCAACCCATATCACTCAAAACACCGTGAAGACGATTATACTGAAGGCAATGCGTGGCACTACAAATGGTTAGTTCCACAAAACGTTAATGGCCTTGTAGAACTACTAGGTGGTGAAGATGCATTCATACAACAGTTGGATACGTTATTTACCCTAGACGGAGATATGGGTGAAGAAGCTTCTCCTGACATATCTGGCTTAATTGGCCAGTATGTTCAAGGAAATGAGCCGAGCCACCACGTACTTTATATGTATCCTTTTGTAGGACAACAATGGAAAACAGCCGAACGTGTAAGACAAGTATTGACAACTCTCTACTTTGATGCTCCTGCTGGTCTTTCGGGTAATGAAGACTGTGGACAGATGTCGGCTTGGTACATGCTTTCTGCTCTAGGTTTCTATCAATTAGAGCCTGCTGGAGGACGTTATATCTTTGGTAGCCCAATCGTTGACAAGGCCACACTTAAAGTGGGTAAGGATAAAATATTTACTATTGTAGCCAACAATAATAGCCCAAAAAACATCTACATTCAAAGTGTAAAACTTAATGGTAAAGATTACACTAAATCTTATATTACCCACACTGACATAAGTAACGGTGGTGAGTTAATATTCGAGATGGGTAGCAAACCATCACAATTTGGAGTAAACCCTGCTGATAGACCTGTTGCAGTACAATAAGCTATCTCAATCTACATATTACAGAAATAGGGTCGCATTAACTTGCGACCCTATTTTATGTCTATACTTATAATCTAAATCATTATATTTGAGCCCTCAAAACAATTAAAGCAACTAGATATGAGCCAAAAAGTAAAATGGGTGCTGAAAACCTTTTCAGAACTAAATACAGACGAACTCTACGAGATACTGCAAAAAAGACAAGATGTGTTCATTTTGGAACAGTGTTGCAGATATCCTGACCTTGATGATAAAGATAAAATAACGCTTCACCTGATGGGTTGGATTGAAGATAAGCTTGTAGCCTATTCAAGAATCTTTCCGCAAGATATTCTTTTTGATGATGCTGCCTCGTTTGGTCGAGTATTAACCGACTCCTCTTATCGAAAGCTTGGCTTGGGCAAAAATCTCGTTAAACAGCTTATTGAGGTTATTGAAAATAAACTGCACTCCCCTAAAATAAGAATTGAAGCACAATATTACTTGGTACGCTTCTACGAAGATTTTGGGTTTAAAGCTTACGGTGATACTTTTATGGATGCAGGGGTTGAACATATTATGATGGTTCGAGATAAAGCATAGGCTATAACGAGTAGAGTACCTCCTGATCGCGAAATACTATAGCCTAGGTTCTTTAACATAAATAGAGGTTAATTTTAAAAGCATATTATACGTAAAATATCATTTATTTCATTATATTTAAAAACGAATCATTAAGTACTTTTAATAAGCTGATAAAAAAAATAAGAGCATATTATCCTAAGCAATCTAAAACTGAAACTTGTATGAAATCTCTTTTACGTCATATTCCTACAAAGTTTATTGCACCTCTGGTTATTCTTATTGGTGTTATATTTGGTCTTGGCGGCTATACGATTTATATGTCAAGAGCCTATTCGTACCTCTCCGATGACCCCTCTGCATGTATTAACTGCCACATTATGACTCCCTACTACCAATCTTGGGAACATAGTTCTCATGCACAGTGGGCTACATGTAACGATTGTCATGTCCCTCAAAACAATATATTCAATAAATATTTTTTTAAGGCTAAAGATGGGCTTTACCATGCTGCCATATTTACGTTAAATGCTGAACCGCAAGTAATCAGACCAACAAATGCTAGTTATGAGGTTATTATGGATAATTGCATTCGTTGCCATACACAGCTCAATCAAGCCTTTGTTAATACGGGGATGATTTCCTATGCCGATACCAAAGAGGGCAAAGGGAAAGCGTGTTGGGATTGTCATACTGAAGTTCCTCACACTCAAATCAGTAACTTGTCATCGTCGCCCAATGCAATTGTGCCACTGCCAAGTTCGCCAGTACCCAATTGGTTAAAGCAGTCTTTAAAAAAGAAAAAACAGAAACAATAAAAAACGAAGTGATATGTTCAAGAAACTAGGTGAATCCATTAAAAAAAGACCCGCTATTGGTTGGATACTATTCGCAGTAGTCATGGTCGGCGTGTTTTTATTGGGACTATTAGCGGCCTCAATAACGGAAAGAAGGGCTGAAATAGCAACGTTACTCAATAACAAACAGATTGAAATTGAAGGTATCGAGTCTAGAAACGAACGCTGGGGGATTAATTACCCACGTGAATATCAGACTTGGCTAAAAACACAAGATATGGACTTTAGCAGCAAGCATATGGGAAATGTTCCATCAGATGTGCTTGAGGCACGCCCCTCAATGGTTGTGATGTGGGCTGGTTATGCCTTTTCTAGAGAATATACTGCACCAAGAGGGCATATGCATGCAATTGAGGATATTCACAATACCCTGCGAACAGGTACACCAGGAGATGGTGTTGATGATATGCAGCCTGGTACGTGTTGGGCATGTAAAAGCCCTGATGTGCCCCGACTTATGCATGAGGTAGGTATTGAGGAGTTTTACAAAGCTAAATGGAGTCATTGGGGTTCAGAGGTAGTAAACCCAATTGGGTGCGCCGATTGTCATGACCCACAGACGATGCAACTCAAAATTACTCGTCCTGCACTTGTCGAAGCATTCGAAAGACAAGGCAGAGATATAACCAAAGCAACTCAACAAGAGATGCGAAGTCTTGTTTGCGCGCAATGCCACGTAGAATATTACTTTAAAGGAGATGATAAATACCTCACTTTTCCGTGGGATAACGGCTCTAGCGTAGAAGAAATTGAAGCCTACTACGATGAAATCGAATTTACCGACTGGACTCACAGCCTCAGCAGAGCACCTATGCTCAAAGCACAACATCCCGATTATGAGATATTCAATATGGGACCACATGCTAAGCGTGGATTAAGCTGTGCTGATTGTCATATGCCCTATCGTTCTGAAGGAGGTATAAAATATTCTGATCATCAAGTAGTCAGTCCACTTAAAAACATAACAAGTACTTGTCAGACTTGTCACCGAGATAGTGAAGAGAACCTACGTGAGTACGTCTATGAATATCAAGATAAAGTTCTTGAGATACGCGATCGTATCGAAGAGGTATTACCCAAAGTTCATATCATGGCAAAAATTGCATGGGATAATGGTGCTACCGATCAAGAGATGGCACAAGCCCTGAAGTTAATTCGCCAAGCACAATGGCGTTGGGACTTTTCGGTAGCCTCACACGGAGCTTCTTTCCATGCACCAGTTGAAACACAGCGGATGCTAGCTCATAGTTTAGATAGATCATTGCAAGCACAACTAGAGCTTCAAAAGGTATTCCACGATAAGGGAATTACCGACTTCCAAATGCCTGACATCTCATCCAAAGACAAGGCACAAGAGTATATTGGTCTCGATATGAAAGCTTTGAAATCGGCTAAAGAGCAATGGATAAAGACCGTACCTCCTCGTTGGCTTAAAGAAGCTAAAGAGAATGGTAGGTTATTATCTAATCTGTAAATTGCATCAACAGAATATAAATCAAAAGAGTGTTTAGGTAGCTATGCTATTGACACTCTTTTTTTAGCATTAAGATGAAGAAACGACAATTTTGGCAATTTCCTTGGGGATTTAAAGAGAGCCTTCTCATTGTGATAGGCGTACTTATAATGGGGTATGCACTCCAACTAAGTTTGGGGAGCTTCAATTATTATCTGTTGGTATCTCCTATTAACATCATTTTAGGAGGTACACTTATCCTGTGTATACTACTTCTTCAGTTTACCCGTAAAAGCTCATTCTACAGATGGTTATCAGGCTCAACCTTAGCCTCATGTTTGATTGGTGTTTTATTGGTACTAACTTTGCTAATGGGCTTAACTCCTCAAACCAGTTCCCCATACAGCATACCACACAATTTAGCTTCACAGCTTGGGCTAGACAGAATGACCTCATCGTGGCCATTCGTTATGACTTATCTTTTTTTACTCTTAAGTCTTGGGACATTAATAGCCAGAAGACTACGTAAGCGGGTACTCCAAGACTGGGCTTTCCACCTCACCCATATCGGACTTTGGCTGTTTTTATTCTTTGCTGGTTTTGGGGCTGCGGATATCACCCGATACATCATGTATGTCCAAGAAGGACAAGTAGAGTGGCGAGTTTATGATGCTCAAGGAGAGATGCTTGAGTTGCCGCTGGCAATTCAACTTAATGATTTTATCATGGAGGAGTATCCACCTAAGCTTGCTATAATCGACCGTAAAACTGGTGCCATACAACCCGAAAACAATCCAGACTTATTTCAGCTTGACTCACTTCGTAATCGAGGCAAACTCTGGCGTTACGATATATCTGTAGAGAAATATATTCACGAAGCAGTCAGGAACAGTGATAGCACATACGCACAAGTATTTATGCCTGGAGCTAGCCCGGCAGCTCTTGTTAGCTTAACTAATCAAGATACATTCACACAAGGGTGGGTTTCGGGTGGAAACAGAGCACAGCTCTATATGAGTTTACCAATAGATTCGACTTATGCTTTAGTCATGACACAACCCGAGCCCAAAAGCTTTATATCCAAAATTGACTTGTTTACTGAACAGGGCAAAGAAATTGCTTATGAGCTTAAAGTCAATAGCCCATTAAGGGTAGGTGATTGGAGCATATACCAATATGGATACGATAACGAGGCAGGTAAAATGTCGACCTATTCGTCTTTTGAATTGGTTTATGATCCTTGGCTACCTTGGGTTATTGGTTCTATTTATATTTTAGGAATCGGATGTGTCGTGATGCTATTTCAAGGATATAATAAAAAGAAGAAAGGAACAAAAAAATGACTTGGGATCAATTTATTTATTATGCAATACCCACAATTCTACTGTGGTTGCTAAGTGCAATGCTTATTTTCAAACAAAGCTACCGCAAATTAGCCAAACTACTAACTTGTCTGGGTATACTAGTTTTCTTTAGCTTCGTTATTGGGCTTTGGATAGGACAAAACCGACCTCCCCTAAGAACTATGGGTGAAACACGACTCTGGTATTCATTTTTTATATCTGTCGTGGGGTTAATCACCTATTACCGTTGGCGATACTCGTGGCTACTTTCGTTCTCTAATATCGTGGCAACAGTTTTTATCTTCGTCAACCTACTTAAACCGGAGATACATTCGACCAATCTTATGCCTGCACTGCAAAGCTATTGGTTCATCCCCCATGTTACAGTTTATATTCTCTCTTATGCCATGCTTGGGGCTGCCACAATAACCTCTTTCATGCAACTCAGACTTATCCATCAAAAAAAGATAGACAAGAATCTCGATCTTCTCATGGATAATCTTGTCTATCTCGGTTTGGCATTCCTGCTTTTAGGCATGCTTATGGGGGCACTTTGGGCTAAAGAAGCTTGGGGTCATTATTGGTCATGGGACCCAAAAGAGACCTGGGCTTTTATCACCTCTTGTGGCTATCTACTCTATATTCACCTGTGCATTAGGAACAAATATCCTAAGCTCACACTATGGTTATTAAGCTTCTCTTTTATATTGCTTATGATTACCTGGGTTGGTGTCAACTATTTGCCAGCTGCACAAGGTAGTGTACATGTTTACTCGTAAAACCAAAAGCTAAGCAAATCGGCTACGATAAAACTACTTCCGCCAATAAAGATAAAATCATCTGGGTTAGCATCTTTAAGGGTGGCCAAAGTCGCCTCTTTTACACTAGAGTAGACAGTGCCATGCAAACCTTGTTCTCCTGCTAAATCAGCCAACTCATTGGCTGGCATAGCACGCTGAACAGAAGCTTGAGTAAAGTAGTACGTTGCATTTTTAGGGAGTAGAGCAAGTACACCACGAATATCTTTATCGTTAACCATACCCAACACAAAATGCAGCTTCTTATAGTCTTGATGCGACAGTTGCTTAACAATAGTTGAGATACCAGCCACATTATGGCCCGTATCACAAACCATACGTGGAGCAGACTGTAACTCCTGCCATCTACCCATTAATCCCGTAAGCTTAGTAACTTGTTCGAAACCAGCTCTAATATTAGATTCACTGATTTTGTAACCCATCTGAAGCAATAAAGGCAAAGCAGTAAGAACAGTATTGGTATTCATCAACTGACATAATCCACCTAACTCACCTTTTAAATGTCCGTAAGGTATGGCCATGTAATCCCATCCTGAAGCCATTTCTCTACTTTCAGCCTCATCAACAAGTGAATTGTCTTGGGCGAAATATATAGGAGCATTTACCTTATCAGCAATTTCCTCAAATATAGGACGTGTTTCAGCTACAAACTCTCCGATAACAATGGGAATGTTTTCTTTAATAATACCACCCTTCTCTCTAGCAATCTCAGCAAGTGTATTGCCTAAGAACTGATTATGATCGTTACTAATATTGGTAATGATCGATAAGTCAGGGCTAATGATATTCGTACAATCAAGTCGACCCCCCAACCCCACTTCAATGATAGCAACATCAATTTGATTCTTCGAGAAATAGTCGAACGCCATTGCTGTAGTAAGTTCAAAGAAGGAAGGTGACAAAGGTTCGTAGAATGCTCTATACTCAGCAATAAAGTCAACTACAAACTCTTCTGAAATAGGCATCCCATTGATTCGGATCCTTTCACGAAAATCTATTAAGTGAGGTGAGGTATATAAACCTACCTTATAGCCTGCCTCTTGAAGTATGGCAGCCAAAGTGTGAGAAGTAGATCCCTTTCCGTTAGTTCCACCCACATGTATTGTTTTAAACTGAGTGTGTGGATGATTTAGGTGTTCATCTAAGGCTAAGGTTGTAGACAACCCAGCTTTGTAGGCAGTACTACCTTCTTTCTGAAACATGGGAACACAGTTGAAAAGATAGTTTACAGTTTCTTTGTAATTCATAAAGCAAATAATATATATTTTTCGAGCCTTTATTACTTATAATCACTATATTGAATTAGTGATATCAAGCAATAAGACTTGTCGTATACGGCATAATCTGAGTGCAAATATGAATAAATAAAATTGAACAAATATGGCTAAGAAGAATTTTATTTTGGATACAAACGTTATCCTACACGATTATAACTGCATAAATAGCTTCGAAGAGAATGATATTTATCTCCCAATAGTTGTCCTAGAAGAACTTGATAAGTTCAAAAAAGGTAATGAACAGATAAACTTTAATGCAAGAGAGTTTATCAGAGAACTTGACTTATTGAGTAATGGAGACGTTTTCAAACAAGGTGTTTCACTGGGGGAAGGTCTTGGCAAACTCTTTATTGTAGTGGGCAAGCTGAATTGTCCCAAAACAAACGAAGCATTTCCAAATCATATCCCCGATAACTATATTCTTGCGACTACAGAGCATATTACGCTCAAATTGCCCGAGATTCAAACCATTCTAGTCTCCAAGGATGTTAATCTTCGCATGAAAGCGCGTGCCTTAGAACTACAAGCCGAAGACTATATTAGCGATAAAGTGCTCAATATTGACCTTTTTGCTAGCCAACACGACATCATTGAGACCGAGGATAGTGACCTCATTGAGCGAATTTACTCTAACGAATCGGGAGTTGACATTAAAGAGGTCGAGTTCGGAATGACCCTACGCCCCAACGATTACTTTATCCTAAAGAGTAATAAGAATAGTGTATTATCTCGCTACAACCCATTTACAAAGAAGGTACAGAAAGTCAACAAGTTTAAGAACTTTGGCATTGAACCTCGAAATGCCGAGCAAACTTTCGCTTTGGATATTCTCAACGACGACAATGTGAAACTGGTTGCTATTACCGGTAAAGCTGGTACAGGAAAAACGCTTTTAGCCTTAGCTGCAGCACTCCGACAAAGTAGCAATTACAAGCAAATACTGCTTGCACGCCCCATTGTTTCACTTTCGAATAAAGATATAGGCTTCCTTCCTGGTGATGCTAAAGACAAAGTAGCACCTTACATGCAACCGCTTTTTGACAACTTAAACGTAATTAAAAATCAATTTCAGTCTACAGCCTCAGAGGGTAAAAAACTAGATGACTACCTAAAAACAGGTCAGTTAGTCATCGAAGCACTTGCTTTTATCAGAGGCCGTAGCCTTAGTGATATGTATTGCATTGTGGATGAAGCTCAAAATCTAACTCCTCACGAGATTAAAACGATCATTACAAGAGCTGGAGAAAACACGAAGATGGTATTTACTGGAGACATCCAACAAATTGACCATCCTTACCTCGATGCTGAGTCGAATGGGTTGGCTTACATGATAGATAGGATGAAGGATCAGCCAATTTTTGGCCACGTCAACTTAGTGAAGGGCGAGCGAAGCGAATTAAGTGAATTAGCAAGCAATATCCTTTAGCGAAAATTGCTTACAAGCCCCTATTTAACTGATTCTTGCAAATAATATAGCCATTTTTCGATACGTTAAACAATAAACCTTTATCTTTGCCGGACGAACTATAAAAAATGTAAACGTGAACTTATCTTTTATCAAGCGATACTTATCGCCAAGAGTATTGCCGATTTGGATGATACTCTTTATGGATGTAGCTGTAACCATACTTTCGGTTAGCGTAGCTTATGTCCTCAGATTTAGCCTGCCCATACTTGTAGAAAACTCTTCTGAAATCATCAAGAACATTGGTATAATAGTCTTGATCAATCTTGTTTTTTTTAGAGTATTCAAGACTTACTCCAATGTACTGCGATTTTCCTCATTTATAGATATTCTACGCATTATAATATCGCTATCAGCTTCATATGGCTCCTTAATAGCTTTGGAATACTTACTTAGAACTACAACGGGAGCCTCAAATATTCAGACAAGTGTATTACTAATCGCATTTGTAGTCAATGCCACCCTTATGGTAACCTCGAGAATAGTTGTTAAGACATTCTTCGAAATGGTAGGCAGTTATTCATCTAAAAGTACTAGAGTCTTTATTTACGGAGCCAAAGAAGCTGGAGTGAATATAGCAAAAGCGATACGCATAGGAATGAAAGATCACTATAGACTGAAAGGTTTTATAGCAGATGAACCTGAACTCATTGGTAAAGTGATGATGGGCGTTGATATCTATCCAAACGATCAAAACATCTACGACAGATTAATTGATAAAAGAGTTACGACTATTATTGTTTCTCCCAATAAGATAGATGCACTCAAAAACTCTATTCTTACAGATGAACTATTAAATCATAGAATTAAACTACTTACAGTACCTCCGATTAGTGAGTGGAATGCAAATACGCTTTCATCTAATGAAATTAAAGAGATCCAAATTGAAGATCTACTACAACGTGATTCTATAGAGGTAGATATCCGTAAGATTGCTTCACACTTAGAAGGCAAACGCGTAATGATCACAGGTGCTGCTGGCTCAATTGGTAGCGAAATCATGAGACAGGTTGCTTCGTTTAATCCATACAACCTTATCTTAATTGATCAGGCAGAAACCCCTTTACACGACATAAGACTTGAACTTCTAGACAAATGGAGAAATCTTAGTTCGGAAACAATCGTAGCTGACATCACTAATTCAACACGAATGGAGGCTATTTTTAATAAATACCAACCTCAATACATCTTTCATGCCGCTGCCTACAAGCACGTACCCATGATGGAGGACAATGTTTCGGAGTCGATTCAGGTCAATGTTGGTGGAACAAAAATCATTGCTGATTTAGCTGTAAAATACAAAGCAGAGAAGTTTGTTATGATTTCGACAGATAAAGCAGTTAACCCAACCAACGTGATGGGCTGTTCTAAACGCATTGCCGAAATCTATGTACAATCTCTTGCACAAAAACTCTCGGTAACCAAGGAAGCACACGTACATTTCATAACCACTCGATTTGGTAATGTATTAGGGTCAAACGGCTCAGTAATTCCTCGATTTAAAGATCAAATCAAGAAAGGTGGCCCTGTCACAGTCACTCACCCCGAAATCATTCGATACTTCATGACTATTCCTGAAGCTTGCCGCTTGGTTCTTGAAGCTGGTAGTATGGGTAACGGTGGAGAGATTTACATCTTCGATATGGGAGAACCTGTCAAGATTCTAGATTTGGCCAAACGTATGATTAGTCTTTCAGGATGCGAAGACACCGTAAAGATTGTATTTACAGGGCTTCGACATGGAGAAAAGCTATACGAAGAACTGCTCAATGTTAAGGAATCTACCATCCCAACCTATCACGAAAAAATCATGATAGCCAATGTTAGAAAATATGAATTTGATGATGTTAATACTCAAATCAAAGACTTAACTAAACTCAGCTATTCTTACGATCAGATGGCTATTGTAGCATCAATGAAGAGCCTTGTACCTGAATTTATCAGCAAGAATTCTTGTTTCGAAGAGTTGGATAAAGTTGTAATTTAAGGCTACTGTCAACAAATAAAAAAGCCTCACATCTGGTTTACTTGTCCCTATATACGTTTATATATTTTATTCAAGCAAACGTGAGTTGTTCAACCTATCAAAGAGAGAACAAAACTAAAGGAGATTTAGGAGTTGCACAATAGAAATCGAAGAGCTAAGGCTAGTATTTTGAGATAAAATAATAAGAGGCTGTATAACAGAGATGTTATACAGCCTCTTAAAGTTACTAATCAACACAGATGATCATCTTATCGCAAGAGAATAATCTGTGAGAACTAACAACGTATTCCATGTTAGTAACTTTACACAAAACATTACAAACAACTTAATTAAGATAATCTAATGAAATAAAACTATACAGACGTATCTATTACGTCTTCGTTGTCAGTTATATATCTCTTTCACTAAAGAGACATGATGCAGATAAACATATCTTATATCTCATAAAAGATGGATATCTATGTGCAATATATAGGTTTATTTTAATATAAAACAATTTAAGCGAACAATAATTAATCTTTAACTATAAAAACAATCCCCTAATAGCTTATTTTAACTATTAGGGGATGTTTTATATCTTTTTGAGTAGTTAGAACGGTAATGGTCCTTCAGACGATGAGAACGACTCTATATTTTCTGCTGGATGAGGAGCACCCTGATTCATTTTAGAACCTAGCATGGTTGGAGCATCGGGTGTAGGAATTATCATGTCATCATCAGGGTTCTGGAACTTAGCGAACTCTCCTTTAAATCGGAGCAGAACATCACCAGTTGCACCATTACGGTGTTTTGCAATAATAATCTCAGCCATACCACGCAGGTCATTACCACGTTCATCTTGAGTTATCTTATAATACTCTGGTCGGTGAATAAAGCATACCATATCGGCATCTTGCTCAATAGCTCCAGACTCACGAAGGTCACTTAGCTGAGGACGTTTACCCTCAATGCCCTCACGGTTCTCAACACCACGATTAAGCTGTGATAGTGCTATGATGGGGATATTAAGCTCTTTGGACAAACCTTTTAACGAACGAGATATCGTACTCACCTCTTCCTGACGGCTACCAAACTTCATACCGTTGGCATTCATAAGCTGCAAATAGTCAATAATCACGAGCTTCACTCCATGTTCACGAACAAGACGTCGTGCCTTTGTACGAAGCTCGAAAACAGAAAGTGAAGGTGTATCGTCAACATAAAGTGGAGCATCAAATAAATCTTTAATTTTATAGTCCAGTTGTTGCCATTCGTAAGCAGCCAACTGACCACTCTTAATCTTTTCACCAGGAATCTCACAAACATTCACAATCAGACGATTAATCAGCTGCACGTTACTCATCTCCAGGGAGAATAACGCTACAGGTTCTTTTAAATCGACTGCTATATTCTTGGCCATAGACAAAACAAAAGCCGTTTTACCCATCGCAGGACGTGCAGCGATAATGATTAAGTCGGATTTCTGCCATCCAGAAGTTATCTTATCAAGTTTATGGAATCCACTCTCAAGACCACTCAAACCATCAGTACGAGCTGCCGCTTTTTGCAGCAATTCGTAAGCCTCAGCAATTACAGGATTAATCTGTGTATAGTCTTTCTTTAGGTTTTGCTGCGAAATTTCAAATAGATTACCCTCTGCCTCCTGCATTAAGTCATCCACATCAATAGTCTCATCAAATGCTTTGGTTTGGATTTGACTGGTAAAAGTAATTAGCTCACGAGCTAAATACTTTTGAGCAATAATTCGGGCATGATATTCGATATGTGCAGATGAAGCAACCTTACTACTAAGTTGAGCAATGTAGAATGGTCCTCCTGCTTCTTCTAGAGCACCACGCTTAGCAAGCTGATCTTTGACAGTAAGAATATCCACAGGCTTCTGATTCATTGCCAAATCCGTAATAGCACTGTAAATTAATTGGTGACGATATTCATAAAACGAATTAGGACGTAGAATCTCACTCACTAGCGAGTATGCGTCTTTTTCAATCATCAACGCACCCAGAACGGCTTCTTCTAGCTCAGGAGCTTGGGGTTGTATTTTACCAAAATCACTAACCGAAGAGTTTTCTTGTTTATAATTATTTCGCTTATACTTAGCTGCGTCAGACATATATGTATCGTTTATTTGAAATATTGGATTATGCAATAATGAGAGCACCGTTTCCCTTTCATATTTTCTGAAAAGGTCTGCAAAGATAGGGTTCAATTTACCAAATATCAACTGAACTATGAAGCTTTTCTACTTCATTTATGAAATCTAACATTTAAAGTCTCACACATTCTATCTCAACAACAAAGTATATTAACTTTGCAGCTTCTAGCAAAATATAAATTTAGCGTGCCATGATAACATTTCCAAATGCCAAGATAAATTTAGGGCTCAATATTGTGGACAAACGTCCCGATGGATACCATAATTTAGAGACTATCTTCTACCCCATTCCCCTTGAAGATGTTTTAGAGATTAAAGCTGCAGAGGATATATCTTCAGACTTTGAACTATACATTAGTGGAATGGAAGTCGAAAGCAACGCCGACAAGAATTTGGTTGTTAAAGCCTATAAACTCCTAAAAGCTAAGTTCGACTTGCCACCGATACAGATCTTTCTTCATAAAGCTATTCCTTCGGGAGCTGGCCTTGGAGGAGGGTCATCCGATGCTAGTTTTATGCTCAAACTACTCAACGATTATTTTGAATTACAATTAAGCACTACAAAGCTCGAAGGGCTCGCAACTACTCTAGGTGCCGATTGCCCCTTCTTCGTTCAGAATATCCCAACCTTTGCACAAGGGATTGGTGAGGTATTTACACCAATAGACTTATCATTAAAAGGGTACTACCTTTACCTTATTAAACCAGAGGTCTTCATATCTACAGCGATGGCCTTTAGTAATATTAGCCCCAAACACCCTAAGGTTTCATTAAAAGATATTCTAAACCTACCCATTGAGCAGTGGAGAGATCTTATGATCAATGATTTTGAAGAGCCTATATTTAAGCTACTCCCTGAGCTAAAGCAACTAAAAGATTGGATGTACGAGCAAGGTGCAGTCTATGCAGCCATGTCGGGATCAGGGTCAACAATCTATGGACTCTTTAAAGAGCCACACCTATTAGAGAACAACAGGAAAGAGGGCAAGTATCTCTTATATCTATAAATCTAAAAAGGACTACCAACACAGGCAGTCCTTTCTAAAACTAACTAAACTAATCTACCATAATCTAATCCTTTGTTCTTCTCTAAAAGAAGTCGGGATAAAACTATTCGCAAGATTCTCTTACTATCTATATATGCAAAAGGCATGCCAAAGCATAAATAGCGAATATAATAATGTGCATGGAGCTACAAAGAAACCGATTGGGGAAAATATAACCTATCTATCCACAACACAGTGTAGAGAAAAGACTCAACTGTACAAAAGACTAAAGGTATAGGGACAAAAAAAAGTAGTACCACGATTACCATCGCAGTACTACCCAACACAAACACAAAATAAAACACGACAAAACTACTATTAAAGCCTGGTCATTTTATGCCTTTGCATAATCTTACGTGATAGATTTCTCATCCTTCTGCGTAATTTATAACCGACTTACATACATATAACAAGTCGCGTTTTATTTTGTTCATGCGAATATATATTTAACATATATTTCTTACTGAATTCCTCGCTCGCGGAGTTTCAATTGCCAGTTCCAAGCAGATAATAATGTATCTTCAATGCTCGTGCCAGCCTTCCATCCAAGTTCATTATTAGCAAAGTCAGGATTAGCCCAAACTTTTTCGATATCTCCAGCACGACGGCCTACAATTTTGTAGTTCAGCTTAACACCTGTCGATTTTTCGAAAGCATTAATTAGGTCCAGAATAGACAAACCGATACCAGTACCGATATTGAATACCTCAACTTTTTCTTTTTGCTTATCCTCCAAGATACGATTGATCGCTATTACGTGTGCTTTTGCAAGGTCAACAACATTAATAAAGTCACGAATACAGGTTCCATCAGGAGTGTCGTAGTCATCACCAAACACACTCAATTGTTCACGGATACCGATAGCAGTTTGAGTAATATAGGGAACTAAATTTTGAGGCACACCATTGGGAAGCTCTCCTAGAAATGCAGTAGGATGTGCACCAATAGGATTAAAATAACGAAGCATAATTGCCTTAATTGGAGCACCCGACGCAACTGTGTCGCGAATAATCTCTTCGTTAATCTGTTTTGTATTACCGTAAGGTGATTCTGCTTTTTTGATTGGAGCATTCTCAGTTACTGGCAACTCATCTGGCTGACCATACACTGTACATGAAGAAGAAAAAACAATTCCTTCAATACCATGTTTTGGCATTAGATCGAGCAAGTTGATTAACGAAACTAAATTGTTTTTATAGTATAGAAGAGGCTTCTCAACCGACTCTCCCACTGCTTTGCTAGCTGCAAAGTGAATGATGGCTTTAATGCCTTTCATTTTTGTAAATAACTGGTCAAGCCCGTTGTAGTCTAAGCAGTCTAACTCAAAAAACTCAGGACGAATACCCGATACTTTTTCGATATTATCAACCACATCAGCATTAGAGTTCGACAAGTTGTCGATGATGATTACTTCGTAACCACTGTTTTGTAGTTCTACGACGGTATGAGATCCTATATATCCAGTTCCACCCGTAACAAGAATTCTATTTTTCATGATATCATTTATAGAGTGAACTACAAAAATATGAATTATAATCAACACCATTAAAGATCTAAGAAGAATCTTTACGATACTAGAGGCTTTAAAATTATTTTGGATACATGTCACATATGCGACGGTTTATCTTATCCTAAACCCATTACTTTGCTAAAGTAAAAAAGTCTAAAGTCGAATATTAATAAAAATAGAATTATGAATATTACACATCAAACCAAGGTTGGCGAAATAGTAGCATCAAATATTAACTTAGCAAAAGTGCTAAACGATTATGAAATTGATTTTTGCTGCGGAGGTGAACGTTTACTTTCTGAAATTTGCAGTGAGAAAAACATTGCTTTTGACGAGGTTGTAACTGCACTAAGTTCAAATGCCGAACAGCTATCAACTCCAGGTTTACAATTTGACAATTGGAGCCTTGATTTACTTGTCGACTATCTTGTTAAATATCACCACAACTACATTAGAGTAGAAGGCCCTAAAACGTTGATACTCCTACAAAAGGTAGCTAAGGTTCATGGCAATGTTAATCCTAAATTGATTGATATTTACACGTTATTTCAAGAGTCATTAGTAGATCTTCACGAGCATCTTGACAAAGAAGAGATCATTCTGTTCCCCTTCATCGAAGAGTTATTAAAGACAGAAAAAGAAAACCTTCAACTTCCTAATTTCCATTGCGGAAGTATAGAAAACCCGATATCGGTAATGATCCATGAACACAGCAATGAGGGCGATCGATTTAGAAAAATAGCAGCACTTAGCCAAGAGTATAGTTGCCCAGAATATGCTTGCGATTCGTACAGATTGGTAATGCAGATTCTTTCGGAATTCGAAAGTAATTTACACCTACATATCCATGTCGAAAACAATATCTTATTTCCAAAGGCAATAAGCTTGCAAGAAAAACTTAGTAAATAATTACTAGAACGATCGTCGTTATCGTCGTTGGTGGTAAAATAATAAAAATGCGGTGCAAAGAGCTTAACTCTATGCACCGCATAACTAACTATAAAACACTAAACGTAAAACGAAATCTTAGTTTAATTCTAGAATTATTACATCTTTGGGAGAGAGTGATAACTTCTCACCACTAAGGTCGAACATATTGCCCGAAATAACATCTTTACCAGACTTAACCCCCTTCAATACCTCAGCATAAGGAGCAAGAGGGAAGGTTTTTTCATTCTTGCTACCATTAAAAATCACCAATATAGCTTTACCCTCGTGACTTCTGTGGTACGCATAGATCTGATCAGTTGGTGAGAATTGCATCAATGTACCTTCTGACACTACCTTATTGTCTTTTCTCCAATTAAGCAGTTTCTTAGTATAATCGAATATACGGTTTTCTGCAGGCGTACGATCGCTAGCTTTGAACGCATTGGTGGTATCGCCTTCCCATCCACCAGGGAAATCTTTACGCAAATGACCATCACCCTTACCTTTATCACCAAACATCATAATCTCTGTTCCGTAATAGATTTCGGGAATACCACGAGTAGTCAACATCAAAGCCAAGGCTTGTTTGTAACGGTTGAAATCTTTGGTCTGTTCTTCATTCTGATAAAAACGAGAAGTATCGTGATTATCAAGGAAAGTCAGCAGGTTATTGGGGTTAGCATATACTATATCTTCAGCAAAATACTCATAAAATTTAGACATTCCCTCTCCCCACATTGAAGTCTCCTCATCAAAAGCCGAATTCAAAATGTAAGTCAAAGGGAAATCCATAACTACAGGTAAGTGAGAGTTTTTAGGATAAGCCAAACGACTGTTCTCTTGCCAGTACGAAATAGCAACATTTGTATTTAACCAAGTCTCCCCTACTATTGAGAAATCTGGATATTCACGACGAACATCTAAACACCATTTTGACATAAAGTCGAAGTCGGCATAAGGGTGCGTATCTTGACGGATACCATCGATACCCGAATACTCAATCCACCAAATACTATTTTGAGTGAGGTATTTAGCAACATGACGATTGCGTTGGTTTAGATCGGGCATTACCTCAACAAACCAACCATCAACAGCCTCTTTCATATCATACTGCGAAGCGTAAGGATCGAATTGAGGAATTGTTTTGTAAGAAGTTTGTTTGAAATTATCTTGAAAGTTAAACCAATCGTGTGCAGGTTTATCCGTAAAGAAGATATGCTCACTACCACAGTGGTTGAAAATCATATCCATAACCACCTTTAAGCCTTTTTGGTGTGACTTATCTACCATATCAACAAACTCCTCGTTCGTACCAAAACGTTGATCTACATTATAGTAGTCGGTAATAGCATAACCGTGGTATGAACCACCAGTCATATCATTTTCTTGAACAGGGTTAAGCCAAATAGCCGTAACACCTAGGTCAACGATATAATCGAGGTTATTGGTAATACCTGCGATATCACCACCGTGGCGACCATCAGGATTATTTCGGTCTAAACTCTGGTCACGCATTCCCTTAACTACATCGTTTTTAGGATTACCATTCGCAAAACGATCGGGCATAATCAGATAAAGTACATCCGAAGAATTAAAACCTAAGGCTTTTGTCTTCTGATTACGAGATTTAAGCTCATAAGGAATTTGCTGAGTCTTCTTACCCTTTTTTAGGGTTATCGTAAAATTCTCAGCACTAGCATCAGCAATATTTAGGTAAAGAAAAAGATAGTTAGGGTTCTCAAGGCTAACCACCTCATCGATTTTGACTTTATTTGATGAAATCGTTACAGTCGAACCTGACAAATCTTTACCGTAAAGCATAACTTGCAATGAAGTCTCTTTCATTCCAGCCCACCAGAAAGCAGGTTGTACCTGATCCACTTTCATAGCAAAAGTAGAAGCAGAACTTAGCAAAACTGCTAAGAGAAGTAAATGTATCTTTTTAAACATAAAACGTACGTATTAATGATTAAAGAACCCTCTGAGAGCTAATTTTATTTAGGCAGACAGAGGGTTAAATATATTTAGAATCGCTTAATATTATAACTCTACAATACTAATAGCATATCCACCTGCAGGAGCAAGTTTTTGTTTAAGCTTCGATTTAGAAGTAATTTTTTTCTTCTTGATCTCGTAAGCTTGAGGATTAGTTTTGTAGTGAGCATCTTTAGCATCAGCATAGATAGTCATCTCATATTTCTTTCCTGGCTCCAAGAAGTCGAAAGAGATATTCGAAGTATAACCATTTTCGCCAGCTACACTACCTACGAACCAACGTGTACCGTCTTTCTCTTTACGAGCAACAGTTAGGTACTCACCTGGCTCAGCTTCTAGGTAGATACTTTCGTCCCAATCGAGTGCTACATCTTTGATGAATTGGAATGCATCAGCAAATTTTTCGTAGTTCTCAGGGATGTCAGCAGCCATTTGAAGTGGGCTATACATCGTTACGTATAGAGCCAATTGGTTAGCTAGTGTTGAGTTCAAGTGAGAGTGGTTGTCTGGGTTATATTTGCTTATATCCATTTCGAAGATACCAGGAGTATAATCCATAGGACCACCAATCTGACGAGTAAAAGGAAGTACAGTTACGTGGTTAGGCTTATTACCTCCAAATGACTGATACTCTGTTCCACGAGCAGACTCGTTACCAATCAAGTTAGGGTACGTACGGCTAAGCCCAGTAGGACGAACAGCTTCGTGCGCATTAACCATGATTTTGTAATCAGCAGCTTTCTCAACAGCGTGTTGGTAATGGTTTACTATCGATTGGCTGTAGTGATGTTCTCCACGAGGGATAATATTACCTACATAACCACTCTTTACAGAGTTGTAACCGTTATCAACCATAAATTGGTAGGCTTTGTCCATATGACGCTCGTAGTTGCCTGTTGAACCAGAAGTTTCGTGGTGCATCATCATTTTGATACCTTTAGCTTTAGCATAGTCACGAATCTCTTCAACATCAAAGTCTGGGTAGGGAGTTACAAAGTCGAATACATAGTCTTTTGAACGTGCAAACCAATCTTCCCAGCCTTCGTTCCAACCCTCAACTAGTAGCGCATCAAAACCGTGCTTCGAAGCAAAGTCAATATAGCGTTTTACGTTTTCGGTTGTAGCACCATGTTTGCCGTTAGGCTTAGTTTTGGTGTAATCTGTTTCACCAAGGTGAACACTTAATAGATCATCAGTATATGCCCAAGAGCTCATACCAGTAATCATTTCCCACCATACACCCATATATTTCACTGGTTTAATCCAAGAGGTATCAGCATATTTGGTTGGCTCATTCAAGTTAAGAGTCATGTCCGAAGCCAAAATATCTCTAGCATCATCGCTAACAATAATAGTTCTCCAAGGAGTAGTAGCTGTAGCTTGAATATACCCTTTATCACCCAGTGCATCAGGAGTAAGATGTGATTCAAAAATCATATTCTTATCGTCAAGATCAAGGTGCATAGCCGCGTAATTAACTAGTGCAGCTTCGTGAAGGTTGATATAGATACCATCATCACTCTTCATCATGAGTGCAGTTTGCACACCTGTTGGAGAGAAAGGAGTTTGAGATGTATTAGGGGTAATTGCGGTTGGCATTAATCCTCTAATCTCTGAAAGCTTAGATGTGGTATAATCATACTCTTGCGTGTCATAGTCTCCTGGAATCCAGAAAGCCTTATGATCGCCATGCATAGCAAACTGAGATTTTTCTTCTTTGATTACGAAGTAAACTAAGTTCTCTTGCTCAGGAAACTCATAACGGAAACCAAGACCATCGTCAAACAGTCTAAAACGAATGTCAATATAACGATCAGTATTAGGTTGGTTCAACGTTACCAATAGCTCATTGTAATGATTTCTAATTTTACTTGACTCTCCCCAAACAGGAGTCCAGGTCTCATCAAAAGCGTCAGTTACTGTTTTTGTTATTTCAAAGCCATCATAGAGATTGGTAAGCTTGTCATGCTCTTGAGCATTTGTCTCAGGAGCGAAGTCATCAAACGATGCAGGAGCACCATCTATTCCTCGTTTTAACTCAAGTCCTAATGTACTCGGTTTAATCACTTGCGTACCCTTATAATCTAGTGTATAAGTTGGAGCACCCTTATCGTTGACATAGAAGTCAAGGGTAAGCTCTCCATTTGGCGATTGGATCGACTGAGCACTTAGCGATCCACCAACTAGTAGAGCGCAAGCCATAATCTTTAATCGTTTCATAGGGTTGATTATCTTAAATTGTTTGTAATGTGTACTATTTCTTTATTTTTGAATCCATATTTTGTATTCTCCCGGCAATAACTTTATGGTAACTTGAGAAGAAGTAGTTACAACCTCATTGCTAAAGTAATCCGTCCAATTGCCTGCCTCGTCTAAATCTAATGTTACAGAATGTTCTTTCACATCAAAATTGGATACTGCACATACATTCCCTTGTGCATGCTTTAGAAGAATCTTTTTAATGAATCCCTCTCCTGCATCTATGATATAGTCTTTAGTAGTAAAAGCAGGAATCTCTTTTCGCATCTGAATAAAATCGGCATACCTATCATAAAGATGACGACGAGCTGGTTCTTCCATATATTCCCAATGCGGAGGTTTGGGAGCTAAACGATCATCGTTTAATTCAATATCGTAGCCTCTTTCTCCAAATTGCCAAATCATCTTTGGACCAGGAACAGTGAAGTAAAAAGCAGCAGCAGCCTCAACTCGGTCTAATGCTGTTTCTAAATTCTTAACGCTATAATCTCCTTCTTCTTTACCGTATGCTAAGTTCTTAAACATAAGGCGTTCTTCATCATGACTTTCCATATAAGCCACCAGCTGTGGAGTTGAAAAGCCCCTTTGAGTATAAGAAGTTCCATTTAAATCGTTTTGATCATAGCCCATAGTAGTTTGATTGTAAGGAGGGTTCATATTTCCCCACAAGTAGATACCAAGTTCTGCTAATTCTTTTTCTTCAGCATTATCTGTCAAATGTTCAAAGATTACAACGGCATCTTTTTTACGTTTCCATATCTCATCTGCCATACGACTTAAGATGCGAATACGTGCTCCATCATAAGCCCAACCATCGCCAGGGGTATTGGTAAAGCCCTTAGTAAAGTCGAAGCGGAAGCCATCTACTTTGTATTCGCTCATCCAATAAGAGCATACACTATCCACAAAAGCTTGGGTAACTTCGCTTTCATGATTAAAATCTTGTCCCCAATGGTATTTGGGATTAGGTGATTTTACGTTAAACCATGGATTAGTAGGATTGATATTTCCGTTATCATCCTTTGCTAATTTCACCAAAGCACATTGATCAAAAGCATGATTCAGAACCATATCCATAATCACAGCTATACCTTTGGAGTGACATTCATCTATAAAGTCTTTATAGGCTTTGGGTGTGCCATAAGCTTTGTCGGTAGCAAAATAGTAAGAAGGGTTATATCCCCAACTGTCATTTCCTTCAAATTCATTAAAAGGCATCAGTTGGATTGCATCAACCCCTAGAGTTTTCAGGTAATCGAGTTTCTGCTGTACAGCCTGAATGCTTCTTTTTTCGGTAAAATCACGAATCAGTAATTCATAAATTACCATATTCTGAGGATTCTTCACCTTAAAAGTTGGCACTTTCCAGTTGTAATCATCTTGCTGAGTTGATACCAGCATTGCCAATTCATTCTTAGCTCCTGCTGGATACTCCACTAAATTGGGATAGATAGATGAATCTATGTATTTATCATTGGGATCTAGAATAGTAGTTGCATAGGGATCAGCAATACGTATTTTTCCATCTATGAGGTACTGACAAGCATATTGCTGTGCAGAGTCAAAACCTGATAAATGAATATAAAAGCGATCTCCTTCTTTATGAAGAGTAAAAGCATTATCGGCTTTCCAATCATTGAAATCTCCTACTAGCTTTACCTCTGTTCTTTGAGGTGCATAAAGTACAAAAGCTAATGTTTCATCATTTATTCTAGTAATACCATCTCTTAGTTCACCGAGTTTGCCATCCACCTCGTAAATACCACTAGGCTTTGGTTTATGTCCTAACCAAGGATTTTTGTCTTTGTCATTATTACAAGAGATAAGTAATAATGGGAGAATAGATATGAATAGTAATAATCTGTTTTTCATACGTATCTTTTATTTAAAGCAAGCTAGGCAGAAACCTGCCTAGCTTATCTATTATTAATTATTGCACAGAACCTGTATCATTAGAGAAATCTAGGGTAACCTTTTGATTGGCAAGTACAGGAACGTCTTCAAAATCACCTCCATTACCTCTATATTCTATAATGCCATCACGCACAATTAATTCCATTCTCCACCAGTCTATACCTTCAGCATAGGTATTAGTAACATAGATACGTAGGTTACCATCAGCTTTGGTAGTTGCACTCATAGTAGCACCTTCAACAGCGAAAGGATTTTTACCTTCATCCCAGCCACCAAAAGCATCACCCATACCATGCACTTGAGGCACTTCGATACTAATTAAGTCGTTGACCATATCAATGAAAATCATGTAAAGACCGTCTTCTGCTACAACAGCATTACCATCTTTCACTTCAAATCCATGAGATGTACCTAAGTTAGCGAAGTCTCCATCCCAATCAAGTTTTGAGTTCCATTTGAATGGAGAACCTGCCTTGATGTATTTGATAGTCCAGAACTTACCTTCTTGACCATTTACGGGTATCATTTCAACGACACCTTCACTAGCCCAATCCCAGCTACCAAATGCATCACCAATCATATATAGATTTTCAGGGAAAGCTGGATCTTCTTTTACTGCTACTTGATTGGTAACTACCTCTGAAGTGAACACATTATCAAGACTCATTACCTGAGAGACAACTCTCCAGTTCAATTTAACAGCATCGCCCAACTGAGCATCAGCTTTCAGTTCATTAATCTTTGCTAGTAAGTCTGTACCAGTAGTAGTATACGATAATTCTTTTGTAGTTACTAGGTCTATTGCTTGAGTAAACTCTGTATCTAGAGCCATTTGCAAGATATAGGTTACTGCTGTTGGAGTTTGACCACCAAAATCAGCAGCACTCCATGTAATCGTAGTTTTAGCAGATGCATTCAGTGTGATATCACCTAGATCAATGAATTCAGCAGGGGTAATCTTATCAGGATTAAGTGCTTCTCCTTCTTCGATAGAGTAATTCAAATTATTATCATCATTAATGTTTACTCTGATTACATAAACACCAGCCTCAACAGCAATGCCTTTATTTCCAGCAGCCAACTGACCCTCAGCAGAGCCTTTACCATAAGTTAAGTCTCCATCTTTACCATCGGCACGGAAATAGATTTCACCTTTTTCGAGAGTAGTAGTTGTGAAGAACTCTTGCTCTGTACCATCAAAAGCAAACTGAACATCAGCTCCTTTCACAGCAGAGCCAGCAATACCAAATGAATCCATAGAAGCAATCTTCACCAATGTTTCCGAAGCCTTATTGAAAGAGAACTTATAGAAGTTTTTACTATATACTTCTATATTTTGAGAACCTCCATCATTAAACAATTTCAATTCTGGAACTTCTTTGTCTTTGTTTTCATCTTTCAGACCCCAGTTTCCATTACCCCAGCCTGCACTATCCGTAATCTTGAAACCATTGCTTGCCTTGCCATCAAAGCCAATCCAAGCTGAATAAAGATCTTTTTGGTCTTCATCAAATCCAAATAGGAATTGTGCTAAAGAGAAGTTCCAACCATTATAGTCGCCGATTACCCATACCTTAGGATAAGTAAAGTAAGATACAACTTTTGCTTGATGTATATTGGAAAAAACAGGCTGAGCCGATTCACTAATAGAGCCTTTGATTCTAATCTCGATATCTTGAGCTACACCATGAATAAAGCCGTAAACTCTTTGCAACTCTACCATAGCTGTATTCAAAGACTTGTTCAAGATTTCTGTTTCTAACTTTGGAGTAGAAGTAACCACTTTAGGGTTTTCAAAGTTCTTACCAGCTAAGTCTATTTCTACAGTATAAGTAACTGCAGCATTATAGCCAAAGTCCATTTTACCCCATTTAAAGGTATCAACGATATTTTCGGCTCCTTCTTTATCCAAATCATAATCACCTTTTACAGGAGCAAATTCGCTAGGTTTTGCATCCCCTGGGTGATATGTAACTTTATCCAAATCATCAGAACACCCATAGAGACCTACGAGTAGAACTGTAAGGATAGATATATATTTTCTTAATTTCATTGTTTCTCAGTATTAGATATTAATAACCTTTGTTTTGTTCCAAACTAGTATTTACAGATAAGTCTGTTGAAGGAATAGGATACACATTACGGAATTCTTCAATTCCTGTACCTTGCTTTACTCCACCTTTAAACTGCCATACATATTTATTGGAAGTAAACAATCCATAACGAACCAAGTCTGTTCTACGAATTCCTTCCCAATATAATTCACGAGCTCTTTCATCTAATAAAAAGTTGAGAGTAAGATCTGATTCCGAAATGTTACCAAGATTACTGCCATAACCTCTTTCACGAAGTTTATTTACTAATCGAAGAGCTTCAGTTTTGGAACCTCCTTGACCACCACGCAACACTGCTTCAGCATAGTTGAGATACACTTCTGCCAAACGGAATAAAGGAATATCGGTATCGGGATGAGTATCATTTGAACCTGGAGTACCATCCGATTTTAGATTGGTGTATTTATATACTGCCCAGCCTTCTGTTTCAAAGGTTTTTGTGTATGAGGTTTCAATATCTATTGAACGATTAGCATCATAGAAAATACCCCTTTTATCATTGATTTCATCTGCCTTAGGGGTATCTTGGTTTTTATAAGCAAACTTCTTTACTAAGTTAGAAAGTGCACGGTTACCACTCCATCCATTTTTAGTTCCAGAGTTTTCTACAGAAACCTCGTCATTACCTCTTGATGCAGCGATCAAGAAAGTCATACCTCCGTAAGTCTGAGTTCGAGTAGCCTCATAGACAATAGGGAAAATGATTTCTTTAGTTACTTCTGGACGATTATTGTCAGCCATAAATAAATGACTATACTCTTCTGTTAAACCAAAGTTACCATCGTTGATAAGTTCTTTGCTCACTTTGATACAATCATCCCAACGAGCAGAACCCGTATAAACTTCTGCATTCAAGTACATTCTTGATAGGAGTGCATTGACTACCCCTTTATCAGCACGTCCATAATAGTTGGCCGTTTTAGCTTCTGGAAGAAGATTTTTTATTGCTAAAAGCTCTTCCTCAATCCAGTTAAATAGAGCCTCTCTACCAATCTGACCGGGTGCTGTACTATGATTTAACTCGGTAATGAATGGAGGATTTCCATACATATCCATCAAATAGAAATAAGACAAAGCTCTCATAAAACGTGCTTCTGAACGGAAACCATGAACGGTTTCAAAGAAGCTTTCTTCAATTCCTCTTGAGCTCATATTACCATCTGTAGTTTGAGATAGATATTCATTCGCCAAGGCTACGATAAACATAGCTCGCTGATAAGTACCTTCTATAGATTCATTTCCTACAGCCGTCCAGTTCATCTCATTCACTTCTGGCACCCATGGATCTGGCCAAGAGTTGATACATTCATCAGTAGTACCTACTTGAAGGTTCCACATAGAGCGGTAAAACTGAGCATTACCAGCATCTAGCCCATCAATATCAGAGCTTCCTGAACCATCTTGCCCACTCATAGCCAAGACAGAGTATATTTTAAATAATCCTTTTTTATAGTTCTCTGGCTTAGAGTAAACTACATCTGCTGTATTTATATTACGGTCTAGTGGTGATACATCTAAATCGCTCACACATCCAGTTGCTAAAGGTAGCAACAGAGCTAGACTATATATTATATTTTTTACTTTCATGGTTCTGATTTTTAGAAATTAAGATTAACACCAAATGTATAAGTTCTTGGACGAGGCCAAATATTACCATCCACTCCATTATTTTCTGGGTCTAAACCTGAATAGTTAGTTATGGTAAATACATTCTGCATGGAGAATGACAGACGACCAGATAATTTTGTTCCAAAGAATTCATTGAATCGGTAACCTAAAGTGATATTATCCATTTTTAAGAAAGAAGCATTTTCTAAGAAGTAATCAGATTTACTTTGTGTAGATGAAATAGGTTGTGTGAAACCTGTTTTCAATGCAGTTTCATGGATGTTAGTAAGGAATCCCTGACCACCATATACATTGGCTAATGAATAATTAGTTGCAGCTACATCATTAAAAGCATAGTTTCCTATATTAGCACGTAAGTTAAATCCTAAATCCCAGTTTTTATAAGAGAATGAAGAATTGAAACCCAAGTAAACCTTTGGCATAGGACTCTTTGTTAGGTAACGGTCTGCATCGGTAATTTCTCCATCGCCATTTCTATCCACAAAAGCACCTTCGATAGGATGACCTTTTTCGTCATACACTTGTTGGTACACGTTGAACGTAAATGGAGCATAACCCATCATGTGCTTCTGTACATTGGAACCAGTACCACGACCACCACCACCTACTTCAATACCAGGATAGCTTGCGTTATCACCTTGTACTAGTTTGGTAATCTTACTCTTATTCCATGTTAAGTTAAAACCTAAATCCCAGTTGAAATCTTTTGTTTGAATAGCTACTGCATTCAAGTTGAACTCAACACCTTTATTTTCCATCTTACCAATATTGGTTATCAGACGGTTGGTAAAGTTCGTTCCAGCAGGAACGTTTACAACACCTAAAAGGTCTTTTGTTTTCTTCTTGTAATATTCTAAAGAACCATTGATACGATTATTCAGGAATCCGAAATCTAAACCAAGGTTGTATGTATCTGTAGTTTCCCACTTCAAATCCTTATTGAATTTTCCTGGTTTAAGTAGATATTCACCCAAGTACATAGATTCTTGATTGGTACTTTCTTGGTAAGCTGCATAATAAGGATAGAAATCACTACCTAAATCTTGCTGACCAGTAGCACCATAACCTATACGGAGTTTTAAGTTGGAAAGGATATCTTGATTCTTCATAAAGGCTTCTTCTGTGATTGTCCAAGCAGCTGCAACTGAGCTAAATGTACCCCAGCGATTGTCTTTATGGAAACGAGAAGAACCATCTCTACGAACAGTACCTGTAAGCAGGTATCTATTTTTAAATACATAGTTTAAACGACCATAGAAGGATACCAAGTAGTTTTCACTAGGATGAGCATAAGAACCTTCTTGTATGTATTCAGTTTCTGCGTCATTTAGAACCCAAGCATCATCTTGCTTTACAGGATATCCAGCCACTACAGGAGAGTAGTTTTTAGTATAATCTTCATAATAGAAATGCTGGTAAGAGTAACCCATCATTGCATTGATACGGCTCTGAATAGCATCTAAATCTTTTTCAAAACTAGTATAGAATTCCAATAGCTGATTTCTACGGAAGTTGTTCCAGTGAGATCTACGACCTACCCCTTTAAATAAGTCATCTTTTTCAGCCATATATGAACCTACCTGAGGACCTTTATCTCCTTTACCACGAGCTACGTCATAACCTAGGTTTAGGTTAAATCTCAACTCTGGTAGTGGATGAAGTTTATAGTCAAACTGAATATTACCAATACTACGTTTGGTTTTACTATTATCAAATTGATCATAAAGAAGCTGAACAGGGTTTACGCCTACTTCACCGTTCACATCGCCATCACCATTTGGGCTAGATGGTTTTGTCCAGTTCCAGTAACCATTATACGCACCCGATTCATTATAAACAGGTTTGGTAGGATCAAAGAAAGCAGCCCCACCTACAACACCTGCATCCACAAAGTCATTATCATTGATCACCCCTTTTAAGTTGATATTTACACTTAAATGATCATCAAAAAACTTTGGATTAACACTCATATCTAGAGTATATCTCTCATATTTAGATCTCTTCAGAGTACCTGCTTCATTGTTATAACCTAAAGAAACACGATAAGGAGTATTAAATGTTGTTCCAGATAAACTCAAGTTATTATCTGTACCAAAAGCTGTACGGAATATTTTATCTTGCCAGTTAGTACTTTGATCTGGGAAAATATTTAAATAATCGTTGATGATTTCCTCATTAGCAGGAGTATTCTTGAAAGCTGTAGTAGCTACCTCTCTGAACTGATTAGCACTTAGCGTTTTTACTTTTTTATAAGGATCATTGATACTAAACGTACCATTATAAGCTACCTTAATCTTATCCTTTCCACCTTTTTTAGTGGTAATTATAATAACACCATTAGATGCTCTTGATCCATAAATAGCTGTTGCTGAAGCATCTTTTAATACAGTAAAAGTTTCAATGTCATTGGGGTTGATACTACCCAAAGCATCTGCCATACCTGGAGCTCCATCATTTGCCAATGGAACACCATCCACTACGATAAGTGGATCATTACTAGCATTCAGTGATGCACCACTACGGATACGCAGTTTTGATGCTCCACCTGGCTGACCAGATGGTGGTTGTACAAATACACCCGATACTTTACCTTGGATGAGTTCTTGAGGATTGGTAACAGCACCTCTGTTGATTTCATCTGCTTTTACA
>QXGG01128074.1_pt1 | contig 46155 bp, 45 predicted proteins | sample 1982491 | NCBI WGS metagenome assembly QXGG01 (sample SAMN09924614, study PRJNA488089) | Wastewater metagenome, whole genome shotgun sequencing project. | isolation source: South African research farm wastewater | place: South Africa: Irene, Agricultural Research Council, Animal Production...
GCCGTTCCACACTGATGGCGGACAGTTCGGCTACGATTTGAGCGTCACTCAGGACACCCGCGCGTCGTGTCCGCCATCGCCCGGAACGCTGTCCGCGATGGGAATGGAATCACTGTCCGCCATCAGTGGAATGCGCAGCGGAGCACAGCTTCACCTCTGCCCTGGTTGCTCCTGCCCCCAGCCCCGTTGGTCTATCCCGAGTGGGCGTCTTGTGTCTGGGATCGGTAGACTCAGGCAGGTTTGACGGCGAGAACCACCCACAGGTTCGGGTGCTGGCACGTGCGCTCGCCATGGAGCTGCACCACTGGATCGCCAAATCCATGCGTGAGGAGTTGCTCCAAGGGGTTCATCTCACGGAAGCTGACCTGCACCTCCTGCGCCATGAGGCGGCCGGCCACAGCAGCAAGGTCATCGGCGCTGCCATGAATTTGGAGGCCAAAACCATCGACTGCCGGTTTCAGCGGCTCAATGCCAAGCTGGGGGCGCCAGACCGGCGTTCAGCCGTCCGCATCGCGCGCCTGTATGGACTCCTGTAGGCTGACTGCTGCCGGTGACCAAGCACGCCTGAATGCCGGCCGCCGCAGTCACCTGTCTTTCGAGGATGAAGGGGGCGAACGACCGCTGCACCTCCGTCACCAGCCTCTCAACACATGCCAGCATGGTCGCGGCGCCGCGAGAACGAATCCTCATGCCTGAGGTGAGCGCGAGCGGTGCACTATTCCACAGGGGAAAGCACCGAACCACGGCCTGAACTCGTCACCAATTCGACATACAGAGCTTTTCGCCCGACGATAACAGCAAGCATCGGCCGCATATCCCGGCGCTGCGCTGACAGTCGGCTCCATTCCGATCTGTCGAGACCAGAAGGATGAGGATGATCTTCAGGGTGGGTATGCCATTCGCCCAAATAGCGAATGATTCCTTGAGTCGCCGTCCATCGAGACAAGGCAATGGCTTCGTGTCCAAACCGCATCCTCTCGAACAGGTAGCGAAACCGCTTGTCCCAAGCCGTGGGAACCGTCGCTTGCTCAATGAGCAAGTGGCCTCCATGTACGGAACCAAGCAAAAGTCCGCCTGCTTCGCAATCGGCATCATTTCCCTGAATATGCTGACTGAATGTCTGCAGCGTTCCTGCAGAAAAATGAAGCAACCTGCCTTTGTCGCCGGTTGCCCAGGAACCTAGGAATTGCATAGCGGGCAATCCCGATCTCGCAGAGGATCGCAGTCAGGCGTGGCCAGTTGATAGGTCTGGTCGATAAGCCGGGTCCTCAACGTGGGAGAGTGGACGCCGTTGATCCAATCAAGGGCCATCTCAGCACCCAAGCTGGCAGCCTGCACCGACACCGAAGCCGGAAATGGCACATACAAGCCTTCGCACCCATGGCCTGCCATGATGTTAGGCAGAGCATCAAGGGTCGACCGAAGTTCGCCCCTTCTCTGGCTGTGCCATAGGCATCGGTAGCAAGCACCCGATGCGTTCGTTCTCAGGAGCGAACGCACAGCCGTTCCAGGCCCTTCGATCCAGACAGAAAGCATGGGCGTGGGATCCCTGTAGCGGCCGCACAGCCAATGCCCGAGGGATTCTTCGCCGGTGGCATCGATGAGTAGGTCCAGCTTTCCCAGTTGGGCCTGCCTGACATCCACGGGGAGCGCATGAACCTCGACGCCTGGCGACAAGCGCTTGAGTTCCTTCGCCATCGCCTCAGCCTTGTTCGACAACAGATCCGGGAAGCCGAGCCGATGCCGTCCGATGTTCTGTGGAAGGAGGCCATCAAAATCCACCAGCGTCAGTTTCCCTCCGCATGATCCTGCCCCGGCCTTGACCAGCATGTCCGAGAGGTATCCGCCGATCGTGCCGCACCCCACAAGTGCGATTCGCTTTCCTGCCAGCGTTTTCGACTTGGGGATGTTGCGCTGGGCCAGATACCGGTCATCAATCCGGATCACCGAGACGGGCATCACCTTCAGCCCAAAACTCGAATCCTTGCGGTCAGCGAGCTTGGTCTTTTGACTCACTTGGTGCTCAAAGAGCACGGCAAAGCCGTAGGTCATCAGTGGCGATTCGATGATGATCAGTACCCCATTTGCTCTTTTGCTTTGCCCGTCCTTAATTCGTTCGTGAATCTTGCGCCGACACCGAGGGTCAAGGGTGCTTTGCCAAGCCAAGATATCCGCCACTGTCTCCGGTGGCCAGTGGCTGGTCAGTGGTCGGGGTTGTGCGGTGGTCTTGACCCGGTAAGTCAGCACCGTTTTATCGGTGACCAGGTAGCCGAGCGAATGCAACTTTTTTGTTGTTCGATCTTCGTTGTCGGTGATGAACCAGAGTGGATTCCCATTGACTTGCGCAACGATACAGTTTTGCCGCCCCAGATCCTCGCCTTGCATGTCCACAAAACAAAACCAGCCATTCCAGTAGGCAAAAAACTCTTCGGCGAGATCATCGATCATCTCGCCCTTCAATATCTGCCCGAGTACCTCTGCCGCCCGTTGCAGGCACGCCAAGGACTGCCCTACAGGATCGTAGATATCCAGCACGACAGTTCCCTTGGCCAGATAGCAAAGGCCGCCCTCCGCGCCAAGATGAGGAACTGCATTGGGCAGCTCAGACGGAATTTTGAGCAGCCGAACGCGTGGCAGGTCGAAGAAGGTAGGGTCGAGCTGAACCTCGCATGGAATGCCATCGTCCGCGCCGCACGGGATCAAGAGCCCCCTCAGTTTGAACCAGCCGTCGTTCGTCTTGCCGACAAACTCGAAGCCTCGCAGCCTGAAGGCTTCGACCACATCGGAGACCACGGCGACGCTGCTCATCCGGCCTTCGTGCGCCCGACCAATTCGCTCGGACCAGCCGTAGCCGGCGCTGCGGCAATGGTGGCGACAACGGATACCACCTTGACCCGGTCCGGCTCGTTCGGAAAACGCGGACCGAATTCGCCTTGCATCCAGACGCAGGCCTGTGAAGGGCTACCGGCGTCGGTGGCTCCGCGCAGCACTCTTTCGAGTGCTTCGAACGCTTTCGCAGCCTCTTCGACGCCCTCTTTACCAAGGCGTGCAGTAAGCGACTCCGACTCATCAACGGGGTTGTTCACCCCCGCGCGCAACCGGGCCGGCAATGCTGCGACAACATCCAGCAATGCCAGGTCGTCGCGCCGATCCCGCTTCTCGAACAGCGGAGCCGCAGCGGCCATCAACAAAATCGAGGCCGGTCCACCGCTCGACCACCGCCAATCGCGGAACGCCTTCAAGTAGCGAATCACGCGGCGGAACTGTTCGCCCTTGGCCTCCACCTCGCCCAAAAACCATTCCTTCACAGGCCTGGGGTCGGAGGTCATCCAGTTGCACTCGCGGTGAGCCAAGAGCACTTTGTCAGCGGGTAGTGCCGTCCAGGCATCCCGCTCTGCCATGTTCACAGCCTCCGTCAGCGAGTCATATCCGTACCGCTCCATCGAGGCTTTCGCGAGCGTGACGAATTCGTCGTCGGGGATGGCGTACAGCGGAATGTCGATGTGGGCATAGGCCGCAATGACAATCCGGATGCATGTCGGCTTGTCGGTGACGAGCTTCCAGTGCTTCTCCTCCACCAGCGGCCTCAAGGCTTCTTCAGCAGCTGCAAAGAACACCGTTGTGGCCCTGCTGGGACGCTTCGTCTGCGAGACAAAACTCAACGGCAGATAGCAACCATCATCGACATCCGCCTGCTGGGGCCGTTGTGCCGGGCCGTTCAAGGTCTTGTACGCCCACGATCCTTGCGTGAAGAAGCGCGGCTGCGGCACGTCGTCCGTGTACCCGCGTTCGCGCAACACGCGCGGGATGCCGGTGCGCAAGCAGTTTCTGACGTCGTTGCGGGCACTGGCGATCCAGGCGCGTTGCTCTGGCGACAGATCCAGCTCTTCGTGCATGCACGATCCGTCATCGACGGTGGTGAAGAAAAGCGGGCTCAGGTTCAGCATGCGGCCTCCGGCACATTCTTGTTGGGGCCGTGATAGAAGGTGGGTGCGCCGGCCTGGTGCGCTCGAAACGGTTGGAAAAGAGGGTCGCCAAGCGCGCGCTGCGCTGCATGATTGCCGCGGTCCTTCAGCGTATTCGTGGCGCCGATGGAAACCCGGTCCAGCGCCTTTACGTCCTTGCTTTGATCGGGCGTGGCCTTGTCGTCGATCTGGAAGTAGTTGCTACCCAGCGACTGGCGCAGCATGTAGTCCACCGACGATTCCTGGGCAGAGATCACCAGATCGAACAGCCCTCCGCGCCACTTGCCGAATCCGCGGTCGAGGCTCGCACCGCCACGGACGGTTGCACCGATCGTCATCGTGCCGATGGACAGCACCCGTACCAGTGCATTCTGTTTCGGCGCGAGGAACGTATTGACTTCGTGCAGCCCGAACAGTCCGGGCGCATTGCCGACCAGTCCTCCATCCGCAAAGACACCACGATCATTGCGCGCTAGCGGAAAGTAAACGGGCGCAGCGGCGGTCGCCAACGCCACATCCACGATCCTCATGCGGTGGTCCATCTCAAATGAGGGATGGTGAGGCGTCTTGAAGAACTGGCCGCGCCCCGTCGAGTAGTTGACGGCTGGCACGAGAACGCGGTGCTTCAAGTTGCCGATCGTGGTGTCTTGAAAGCGCTCGGTCAGCACGCCCCGCAACCCTGCGGAGTCGTGCTTGGCGGTAAACCAGAAGCCCAGAAGGCGCCGAGCGAGACTTCGGCAACCAAAGATGCGGGAGCCCTGTCCTTCGAACAAGGCTTTGAGTTCGATGGCAGGGATTTCTGCGGCCAGCCCCAAGGCCAGCATCCCGCCTGCAGAGGTGCCGCAGATCAGGTCGAAGTGCGAAGCGATGGGGCGGCCCAGCACGGCTTCAAGCTCGGCAAGAACCGTCGCAGTGTACAAGCCGCGATAGCCGCCCCCAGACAAGGCGAGCACATGGTAGGTGGGCACGCCCATCATGGCGCTCAGCCCTTCGGCGGGAAGGAGTCGTTACCGTGGCTGTCCTTGTCACGGATTCGACCGTCCGGACGGTGGATGACCAGTTCGGACTGCTGGTTGCGTGCGATGTTCCGCGCCGCGTCAATGGCTTGTTGCTGCGTGTCGTGCACGGAGGTTGCCCGCTGATTGCCGGCGCCCTTGACGGCCCAACCGTCCTGGTGAGGAACTACGTGCTGATTTTTGCCTGTCATAGCGAATTTCCCAAAGTTGAATCATCGAGACCCCAGCCAGCCGGCTGGGTTGCCAATGACTCCCGGTTGAAGCAAAATCGTTGCTCTTGCAGACAACGGGCGAGTTAAGCCAAATCAACTTTCTGCATTCGTAGAACTCACTTCTGTTGTCTGGCTGGACAACAATGTATCAGACTTGGTGCCAAGCTGCAAATGGTGGGCTTGGTGCCGCAGAACGCAACTGCTTCGGGCCGGACACAAACCGGTGTCTGCCGCAGCCACAAGGAACGGAACGGATGTCACAAACAGGCCTGGGCGTCGCCCTCAAGACGCTACGCGAGCGCAGAACCCTCTCATTGCGCGAAATCGGTCAACTGTCTTCGGTGGACCATGCCTATGTTCACCGGCTGGAGTCGGGCGAGAAGACAAATCCGTCAGTGGACTTAGTCGAGAAGCTGCTGAAGGTCCTTAAACCAGGTGAGAGAGATGCTGCGCTGGTGATGTGGCTTGTCGACCATGCGGAGGCCGATCCCCGCCTTGTTGAATTCGTGCTGAACGATCCTTCCATCAGCATCGACATCTTTTCGGCTGCAGCAGGCGTGAGGCATCGTGGAAATACAAGACCCGATCCCGCGACACTGATCGCCCGGATACAGCGAGCATTCGAGGACGAGGACGACTGAACATGGATGAAGCGGATGTCAGACAGAAAGCACGTGCGTTCGTTGCGAAGGTCGATGCGTCCGACATCCGGCAAGATCTGACGCCCTATGTCGTCGAGGCCAACGCCAAGGTCAAGAAGGAGGAGCTTGGTGAGGGGGAGTCTGGCTACACGATCACCAAGCCGAACGGCAAGCACGTGATCACGGTGAACTCGCTGGAGACAGAAGAGCGCCAGCGCTTCACCATCTGCCACGAGATCGCTCATATCGTCCTTGCGCTGGACTCCAGCCACGAAGAAGTGCCGTCCTGGTCCTATGCGAAGCGCCATCCGAACGAAATCGCGTGCGACACCTTCGCCGCTGAGTTGCTGATGCCGTATCAGCAGTGGCTGTCGCTTGTGCCCAAGGACGAACCTTCGCTGGAACTGATCCAGCGCATGGCGGATTTGTTCTGCACATCATTTCCCGCCGCAGCGTCGCGATTCGCCTCCCTCAGCGACATCCCGTGTGCCTTCGTAACGATGGAGCGCGGTGCAGTGCGCTACGCGGCCCGCTCGACCAGCTTGCGGCAGGCTGGGGCTTGGATATCTCCCAGGTCTGCCATCCCAATCGGCTCTGTGGCTCACCGTCTCCGTTCTTCAGGCAGCAGTGCTGCCGACACGGATGAGGTTGCACAAGACATCTGGTTCGACAAATGGGAAAAGGGTTTCGACCTCTGGGAATTGTCTAGACACTACGCACGCACCGATACCACGACGTCGCTGCTGTGGTTCGACAGCGAAGACTTGCCTGAGGTCGAAGTGAACCGCTTCGGTGTGCGCGTCGAAGACGATGGCGGCTTGGCAGAGCTTACGGGACAACTGCCTTGGCCCGGGCGGAGCAAACGTCGTTAGCAACACATGGCCAACGCCGACGCCTATCCGGCACATCAATCACAACCCAAACTAGTGAAGGAAGGCTGATGGGCCAAGCCTCGAAGCTGTTCAATGGAAATACCGACCAGACGCTCATCGGACGCGTCACCCCGACGACGGAGCAGCGAGAATTCCTGCAGCAGCAATGGCATGACCTCGCCAACCACTTGAAGCAGGCACTTGCCAAGCACGGCTACACCATCTCCACGTGGCTTCAGGGCTCATACAAGTACGCCACGCTCATCAAGCCGGTTCACTTCGGTGAAGAGTATGACGTTGACGTCGGCCTGTACTTCGAGTGGAACGACGACCAAGATGCAGAACCAACGCCCAAGCAACTCCGGCACTGGGTTCAAGCCGAGCTTCTTGAGTACGAGAAGGCGTGCGAAGAGCTGAAGAAGGTAGAAGTGCCGCCCAAGGAGCGCTGCTCCCGCGCCTCATACGTTCGGCAGTTCCACATTGACACGCCGGTCTATCACCTCAACACAGACTCTGACGTCCGGCGCTTGGCCTGTTTATCGGGAACGTGGGAACACAGTGACCCGAAAAAGCTCTACAAGTGGTTCAAAGATGCTGCAAGCGGCGACGACCGTGACCAACTTCGACGGATTGTTCGATATCTCAAAGCCTGGGCAGCAGTCTCCTTTGACGATGCTCCGGGATCCCGGCCGTCATCCATTTTCCTGACCGTCGTGGCCACAGAGGCCTATCAAGATTTATGGGCGCAGCGTCTTCTCGGCCTGGCTGATGACGATGCGCTCTTGGCGGTCATTAAAAAGATGCATGACCGATTGTTCGATAACGCCAAGGTCGAAAATCCTATCGACAAGAAGGAAGACCTCAATCGAATGACAGAGGAATCGTGGGACGGGTTCCTGCCCCGGCTTGCCGCTCTGCAAGACATCGCCGAGCGCGCTGGCGGCGCCGAAGATGAGGCGTCGGCCGCGCTTATCTGGTCGGAGGCCTTCTCCTTCCTCATGCCGCTACCCGAAACCGACCAAGTAGAAATTTTCGACGAAAGCTCCGGGAGAGCAGTCATGCAGTTGCCGGAGGTTGAAGTCAAGGTGTTCACTGGGAGCCCCCCTCGCCTCGTCGCAACGCATCGAAATGAGGTGCCGGGCGTGGCAAAGGACTGCGCGCTCTCATTCACCATCGTCAACCCACACGTGGTGCCGGAGTTCGCGACAGTCGAGTGGACTGTCCGCAATGAGGGCCAAGAGGCCGACCAACGGAGTGACTTGGGACACCGACGCGTTGGAATGCATCTACTCAGCACCGAAGAGCATACCGCCTATGTGGGGCGACATTTCATGGACTGCGTCGTTCGCCTGAACGGGCAGGTTTTCGCAGTTCGGCGAGTGCCGGTCACCATCCGCGACGTTCAGCACGTGGCACGCAACCCTCCGAGACCTCCTTACACCAAGCTCCGAAGCCGCTTCCGGCGGCGCCGGTGACACCTCGAGTTCGCACTGAAGAGGAGCTGCTGTTGGCGTGGTGGGAATTGCCTCACCACGGAGTTGCGCATGCAGCACCTCATCAGACTCGGGCAACTCGGGTGGCTACCAGGCAAGGACGTCAAACAGGCCCAGGCTCCTATACCGAAGCCGACTTTGATTCGAGACACGCCTTGCACCTCAGAGCGTCCGCGAACGAACGAATGTCGTCGCAATCCCGTGTCAGCAAGGTGAGGCCTATGCGCCCAGTGGACGGCGAATTCGTCCAGTAGTCACCTAAGAGCTCCTTGTCCTCGCCACCGAGCACTAAATCCCCGTAGCCGAGGGTAGCCTTGTTCTCTGAGTTAGCCCTTCTAGTCATCTGGTAGGCGTAGCGCAGGTTCGCATCTCCGGTCACCGGGTGCGCATGGAGCGTTTCGAGGATGGATTCACCCGGCAAAGCAGACGTGTACGACTTGATGGACAAGGTCAGGTAGGTCTGCCTGATGACGAAGGCGATAGGAATGGGAGGAAGTGGAGGGTCTCCTGGGTTCTTGACATAGTCCGAGTAAAGCTCCCCCCACCAAAGTCCGTGAACCATCCGACGGCCTAAGAGCTTCGAAAGCCATGGATACTTCCAATTAATCTTGCGAACTACCAGGATGACCAGCGTCGGCGTCGCCAAGGCGGCAGAGATTGCCGGCCAAAGCACTGAAATGGGAGAGTGTTGAAACGCCTCCCAACGAGTCGCCACGACTAAGGCAGCTGCAATAGTCCCCAGAAGCGCAGAGAGCTTTGCGAGCCTCGCTAGGTCAGACGAAGTGATGCTCAGAGGAATCATCGCAACCGTTCTTCGAAGATATTGATGCCGCGCTCATAAACGACACCAGTACCGTCACTTGCTATGAGCGCCGCAGCCTCAATACCTTGAGCTCTCGATGCAAGTTGTGCAGACATGTGCCGTGCACCGGCGGCGAGCTGCAGGCCCGATTGGCCTGGGAGAATTACAGGCGCAATGAAATGACATACATGTGTCAGTGCAAAGCTCTGAACGGCAATGAGATGAAATCCGTCGTGAAGCGGTGATGTCGCGCAGGACGCCTCGGCCAGGAAGGCACCAATAGCGTTCACCCCAATGATGGGAAGCATGCGAATCGAGTCATGCGGAACACTCAACGCTAGATGGGGCAGGTTTGAGAGGTTGCTATAGCAAATAAGGCCCACCCCAGAGAAGTCGGCCTCTGCCTCCTCGGCGACGCGACGTATGAGTTCGATGCAAAACGAGGAAGGTTTCAGTATGGACATACCAGTCTTTGGAATTCTAGTCGGCGGGTGGCCGATCTCATCGCGAGGTCTATAAGCCGGCGCCAGCAGATTGCTCCGGCGCGGACTCCCGAGCCCCACTGACTAACCGAGCTGCAGATCGAGGTTCTCGGGCAGCTCAAGGAGGGCAAGTACAACAAGTTGATCGGGAATGCGCTTGATTGGCAGAGTCGAACGTGACGAACCTTCTCCCGGTGATCCGGCGCTCGTCAGTGGGTTCAAGCGATATGGTTCTCGCGGTCGTCGGGTAGCGTCTGCTATTCATTCAGGACCGGCCGGCCACGCAGCGCTTGGTGTCGCATCTCAACGACCGCAATGTGGCCGCCACCGTGAGCACAACCCGCGACCGCGACCTACAGCATTCGCTGCACACGAGGTATTCGATTGCTGGCAAGCCGACACCACGCGTCGCCCAGGTCCTACAACCAGCCCTCCTGCTCCGCTTTGAACCCATCGCGCTGCATAGCTAGGCAGAGTTGGTGCAACGCTTGCGGCAGATCCGGCGACGCCAGCAGCCGGGAGATCAAGGCTTTGTCGTGAGCGTTCAAAGCCCACGGTTGTTGTGCCGCATGCAGTTCATCAATCCCCATATGAAATGGCTCCCACGGTAAGCCTAGGCGCTCCCAGACCCGGCCCATACCCCAAGCCATGTCCACGCCCGCGGGATCGGCGTCTGCACTGACCCGCAAGGGTGCAGGTGCGAATTGCGCGAGGTGCTCAATGGCCGCAAGCCATGCGGTAGAAGGCCTCCCGGGCATCCACGCCAGCAGGACACCGTCAGCCAGCTGCTGCGCCTGTCGTTCGAAGCTGGTGCGGTTCTCGATGAGCCACCAATGCGCTGGGGTAGCGGTGACTGCTTTCACCCGCAGAACGTCATCCAATGGCAGCGCCAGAAAACTCACCGCATTCAGGTCGACGGCGCGTTCGTCCCAATGCAAAACCCCCTGCCCCGATACCCACATGAGTGGAGTGAAGTGGCTCACTCCGTACCTCTCCAGATCGAAGTGCTCTTCCAGCCACTTCCAGTCACCAGCGCCAATGGACTTGGTGTGTTGGCCGGCATGCAAGGCAAAGTCACGGCGCGTTCCTTGTCGCTCGTCTAGGCACCAGCCATATAAAGCCCTTATCCAACGATCCCGCGCTTCCAGCACCTCAACTCGCTGCGCGGTGTCCTGTTCCAAACTAGATAGTGCGTGGGTCAGGTCGTCGAGCAAACCTCTGTGTTGTGAAGGCAGATCAGTCGCTTCAAGTCCACTAAGCCACTGCCGCAAATCCTCCAACAACAAGGCCCGACTTTCATTGCGCTGGATTCGACTACCCACGCCAAGCAGTTGCTTCAAGGTGTGAAGGTCCCGCCAGGTCAACACTTCCCATTGCCAGTAACCGCCTACGAGCTTTTCTTTTCGATTGATCCACCCCTCGCGCAACAGCCAATCGCACAGGGCTTCGGAAAGCTCGATGCGATGCTGACCACCCTCCTTCAGGAGCGAATCGCGCCCACGGGATGCGTTGTCCTTGCGTACCCAGAGGGTGAGTAGCTCACGTTGCTCAACCGGCAGTAGTCCCAGTTCGGTGGGTGTTGCTTTAGCGGCCGAGCGCTCACGCACACCTCGTCGTATCTGAACATCCACCCACTCCATTGGTGAACCCCTCACGGTTGCGCAACGCGTCGCTTCAGCACGCCAATCGGAGGTGCCCAGCGTGCACCTGCGGGCTTTTTGGAGGTCACCAGAGTCACATCTGCTGGCTCGAACACCTCTACGTTGTGGGTGATCGGTGTGGTCAAGACGTACTGCGCACGGGTGGACTTCAGGAAGTGCCCCACCAGCTGGATGTTCCTCACGTCGAGGTGGGCGAACGGTTCATCGATGAACACGAAGCCGCCCGGCGTTTCCTCGTCCTTGAGCAGGCCAACCAACAGAATGAGCGACTTGATGACCTGCTGTCCGCCCGAGGCCTCTCCGTCGTTCAGACCGATCTGGCCCTTGCCGTCGAAGTTGAAATTGACCTTGAGTTCGGCTTGGCGGAGTACGGTGTCGTCATTGTCTAGGTGCGGAAGATCGGCGCTGACCTCGACGCCCGCCAACTGCCCTAGTTCGACGATGTTCTTTCTGTAGCGACGCACTGTGGACCGCAACACGTCTATGTAACGCTCGCGAGCGTTGTTCACCGCAATGCTCGCGCTGTTGTTGCTCGCTTCACGCTGCTGCAGCACCTGCTTCTGGCCTTCGACAGTGGCGGCCATCAGAGTGTGCTTTTCTTCGACGGTTGGATCGGTTTCCCAGGTGCCTTCTGTCAGATCCTTCTCTACGGCTTCGCCGCGCAGCCGCGCCTGAGTGGCGTTTTGATATGTGTTTCGCAGCGCTTCAAGCGCTTCAGTTCGAAGCCATCGGGCAGGAAACTTTTTCTTTGCTGTAGCGGATTCACTGGAGCGCTGACGCAATGCAGAGCGTTTGTCTTCCCACTCGCCCACGTACCGCCGTGCGTTCCGTTCACTTTCCTCCAGCGCGTTCTGGACGCGCTTGTAATCGGCCTCCAAAGCCGATTCCCGCTTATTCGCTGCTCCGTGCTCAGTATCCAGCGTCTGCCAGCGAAGTGCGGCAGACTTGCGCGCCTGTACCAGGTGTGGCAGTTGCTGACGCGCCTGTTCAAACTCATCGCTGCGACGGACCAACTCAGAAGCGGCGCTGACGCCCTTGGCTGCATCTTCGGCTGCCTTTAGCTGACGCGTATTGGTTGCCTGGTCTTTGGCCACTTGGCCCAATTGCTTGTCGAGGTCCGCCAAACGCTTCTCGATGGACTCGCGTCGTGCCGCCACGGCGGCCGCGCCGAATTGGTGCTGGCTCGGGTCAACCCACACACTGCGCCCGCCCCGGCTATCGCGCCAAAATGCTTTGGGCGTGATCCATTCACCACCCCTTTTCGTCCCCTCGGCTGGATTGGCCACGCGCCGAATCTGTTCGAGCTGACGCAATAGCCATGTCGGCGCGGTGCCTGCAAATCGCAGCACCGCCAGCAGGCTCGCCGGGTCTGGAGATTTAGACGCCTCCGCAGCCTGGGCCACCACATAGTGCCGGTATCGCTCACGCTCAGCCAGCTCCATGGCTTTGACTTCGTCACCCGCATCTTTCAGCACCACAACCCAGCGCGAGCTGCGCAGAACCCCTTCAGCCGCATCACGCCACTGTGGATCGGTGATTTCGATCACATCGGCCAGTACATGGTGGGCGATACCCGCTTGTCGAAGCACGCGCAGAAAGCGTGACACATCCTCCGGTGGTGGCGCTTGCCGCTGGCCTTGCAGCTGGTCGAGCGATGCCTGTGCCCGATCACGGTCAGACTTCACCTCGTGCCAGCGGCCGTCGAGTCGTGACTTCTCCGCCTGCAACGTCTGAAGCCGAGCCGTCAGCTGCTCTGCATCCCCTTCAACCTTGGCCAGCTCCAGCAATTCGTTGGCATGTTTGACCAATAGTTCAACGGGGCGCTCGTTGGCGCTGGCCTCCTGCAGGGCTGCTTGTGCGCCTGCTCTGGCTTCGCCCAGCTGCAGCGCTTGTGCCTTGGCCTCTTCTTTTTGCCTTGACAGTTCCAACAGCCGCGCCCGATCTGTTGCTTGTTGTCGCAGTGTGGTGGCATGGTGGACACGCTGCCGGTGAAGCTCGCGAAGCCTACTGGCCACGTCCAGGCGTTCCTCGCTCCATGCGAGAACGGGAATAACTTCGGTCCAGAGCCGCTCCTTCTCGCGCAACTTGTTCTGGTATTGGCGGTATAGGTTGACGCGCGCTTCAAGCTGGGCCAGTTGGGTCTCGCCATGACCCAGCTCGCGCTTGGCCATCTCCATCTCTTCGGCCACTTCTTTCTGGTGCCGTCGTGCCTCTTCGTAGCGGTCCAAAACCTCCTGGTCTCCGAAAACATCAAAGACAAGGCGCAGCAGCTCCTTGGGCGAGTATTCGCACAAGCGATCTGTTTGACCTTGTTCCAGCGCCAACACACGGGCGATGGCGCGAGACAGCCCAGCGCCTTCCAGGCGTTTGCGCCAGTTTTCGATGCCCAGCCAGTCTTTCTCAGGGACTTGGGTCAGTGCCTCGATGGAGATGTCTCCATCCGACATGTGATAGCGCCGTTGCCAGTCGCCGCCGTTGCGCTCGATTCGGCAGGCCAGCGTTACCTGGTCACTGTAGAGGAGGCAGCGGGCAAAGGGGCGACTAGAACTTTGCCGGCCGTGGGCTCGGTTGTCCACGGTAGCGCGCAGCCAAGCGGAGTCGGCGTTGGCGTGGCGTGCGTAGGTTTTGTAGCTGCGCCCACCCGAACAATCCAGACCCAACAAGGTGCGCATGGCATCCAACAGCGTGGTCTTACCTGAGCCGTTTGGGCCAGCAACCGTGATGATTGAACCATCCAACGGCAGGGTCAGTCGTTGGCAGTAGTCCCAATGCAGCAGTTCAAGGCTTTGGAGATGGAACATGTCTTCAGTTGTCCTCGCCTGTGTGTTTTTCTTCTGCGGTCGTGGCTGCGTCGGACGTTTCGATGGAATTGTCGTCGGCAGCCTTGGCATCCTTTTGTGCACGCGTGCGAGCCAAAACTTCGCTCAGCGTGCCATCGAGTATGCGAGGCGCGAGTACGTCGTAATCAAGCAGCAGGTCTAGCAAAGGGCCTTCGCCAATGTCCTCGCCCTTTCGGACGATGAATCCATGGTTCTCCAGGCGCCTCAGGTTGCCGTCCAATCTCGTCTTCTTGCCCAGTTGCGCGCCAAAGTCGGCCAACAGTGCCTTGTATGAAACCATTGGACTGACGGACTCTGCGCGGGGCATGGGGCGCTCGGCGCTGAACATCTCGTCCTGCAGGTCGCCCTCAGCGCTCGCATCGCGGGCAGCTTGGCGCTCTCTTTTGGGCAGAACGATCAGCGACCAAAGCACCACCAACAGGGACACCGCATCGCGCGGCAAGTCGATGTTGTTGTGGCTGTTGAGTGCCGCCTCACCAAAGACCGCGTGTTCGACGGTGCGCACCATCGCAGTGGTGACGTTGTCCGCGTGGATGTTGTCCACAAGCCGCAGACCCACTTGGGCCAGACGGTCTTGCACGGCTTGCCACAGGTCAGCGTCCACGAGAGCGCGCTTGACCTTAGGGTGCTGTCGGGGCAACCAGCGGCGTGCCAGCAGTTCTGCCGCCAACAAGGCGGCTTCATCAGGGGTGTTCATGGTCATCCTGGGGTTCGGGTTTACGCTGCGCACCCGCGATAGGGTCTGCGACCTCAGCCAATACGAGATGGCCATCGCTCATGGCCAGCACATGCGGGTCATCCTGCAACTTGACGGAGGTGCTGAGAACGGCGTGCCATCCTGAGCGGGCCAACTCGCCAGTCTGGCCTTTCAGCGTCTGGGCCTGTACATCACCCAACAAGGGCAGCAACTGCATGCGATACGCGGCTTGCGCAAAGCGCCCGCCAAGAACAATCTCATCCAGCGGCATTTCAGTCTTAGCTGAGGTGGCCTGCTCACTGCACCACTGAGCCAGTTGTGCGATGAGTCCACCCAACTCAGGCGGCATGCTGGGCACCTCCAGCTGGCCGCTGCTTGCCTCATTGGGCGGAGGCAAACCCGTCGTCCGCTGGGGGTCAGGTCTGTCTCGCTCAAACTCGCCTTCAGCCACGTCCAGCAAATCGTGCTGGCTGATGAACACGGGCGCCACGCCGGTTGAAAGGGCATCAGCCAAAAGGGCATGCAGCGCATCCTGACTTTGCAGCCACATTCGTACATCTGAACTGGTCACGCCTGCACTCCCGAGCGTCACGCGCTGTCGATCAGCCTGCTGCATGGCTCGCGTGAACTGGCTGGCCATCGAGAGCAGGCGCGCTTGTGCGTACCCCAGCGCGCGGGCCTCCTTTTCGAGGCGAGGGTCATCGGTCTCGGTGCGGATGAGCGCTGTCAGCGCGTGACCGGCCTTATCGACCAAGGACAGGGCTCGCTCGAAGCGCGGCTGGGCCTGACGTAACCGCGCTTCGGAACCACTGGTGATTGCCTCGGCGAAGTCGTCGTGCAGCCGCGCCAGCTGCGCGTGCAGGTGCCGTAACTGGCTCGGGTCTGCCAGACCAAGTGCTTGAGCACCAGCCACCTGCGCCAGCAAAGGTGCCAAGTCATCATCGTCACCCGTGGCTTGCGTCAGGGGAGCGAGCAACCCGTGAACCTGTCGCGCCAGGATCGAGAGGCTGTAGTCTTGCGAGGTGGCATCCCATACCAGCAGCCCCACATCACGGAAGCGCTTGAGGACGTTGTCGAGTGCCTGCGGCAGCAGCAGATGGAACAGCTGGTTGAGGTCCTCACGGGTGATCCGGCCATGCGGCACGCTAACCAACTCCATGAAGCACCACACCCGCAGTTGCACCACTGCAGGTGGGCCGCTGAACAGCCCCCGCAAAGCATCCAGGACGGCCGACCTCTGACTGACTGCCCAGGCTAATGGCGAGTCTGCGGCTGAAGCAGGATCACGGAAGTAAGCCTCAAAACTGGCCCCCTCGTGCTCTTGTTCGTTTTGTAGATCCATCTGTGCATTTTGCCGAATGTCCACTCACGCTTTACCGACTGGCGGTGGCGTAACTCCAAACCCCAGATGAACTCCACCCTACAGCCACGGGATGCAGTTTTTTCATAGACGTTTGGAACTGCGTGGATCAATAATGCTCCCGGGTCGGCCTGAACAGTCGACCCTCCTCCCTGAAAAGTCGTGTGACAGCGACTTTGATTTGCCCGGCCCTCGCGCCGGGCTTTCTTTTTTTGGGGTTGCCTCATGGGCCCAGTGTTCTGCAAAGCACGATTCCGCTGGAAATCAGCCCAAATCCAGCAGCAGAACAGGCTCTGCTCAGTCCTACATTGACCTCACAGCACCCAGCGAGTTGAAGTGACCTTCACCTCCAGCGGATGCGGGAACTGTGAGGTGTCTGGTGGACTTCATCCTTTCAAAAAGTCGGCGCTTTCCCTTGCGCTCCGGAACAACGCGAGCAGCGGACACCGACCGGACGTTGGGCTCGGCAGTGGCGTCTGCTGCGGTGCTTTCGCTGAGCCTTCTTGCCCCCACGGCCGCGCATGCCGTGGACGGTTGCCTGGTGTTGCTGTGCTTCGCGGCACCGAGCTGGAAGTCGATCCCCCAATGCGTGCCGCCGATTCGGCAAGTGCTCCGGGATCTGGCCCGAGGCAAGGCGTTTCCGACGTGCGGGATGTCCGGCACTGGCAATTCCGCCAGGCACGCGTGGGCCCGTGCACCGGGCTATTGCCCACCCCAGTACACCCGGGTGCAGGAGACCGAAAGCGGTCCGATTTACACCTGCGACTACACCGGTGCAATCACGGTCAGTATTGACGGCAAGCCGTTCACACGCACCTGGTGGGGCAAGGGTGGCGACACGGTGACGGACTTCAGCCCCGTGGCCAAGTCCCAACTTGGATCTTGGGACACCAAGTACGACGACGACCGGGCTGCCTGGCAGCGCTCACGTCCCTGAGGGCTGCACCATGGACGCCTCCACGTTTACGGCGCTGGCCCTGGCCTGTGCACCACAAGTCAATCTGACGACAGCGCATGCGCTCGTCTCGGTGGAAAGTGCCTTCAACCCTTGGGCCATCGGCGTCGTGGGTGGTGCGTTGCGTCGCCAGCCGAGCAACCGGGATGAAGCGCTGGCCACAGCCCACCAGCTGTTGCGCGACGGGCGTAACTTCAGCGTTGGTCTGGGGCAGATTAATGTGGGCAACTTCCGGCGTCTGGGGTTGAACACCAGCAGCGCCTTCGATCCTTGCCAGAACCTGTCGGCCATGCAGTCCGTGTTGACGGAATGTTTCGACCGAGCAGGCCCGACCCGCAATCGCGCTGACGCCGAGCAGTCCGCCATACGCAAGGCCCTCTCCTGCTACTACAGCGGCAACTTCTCGACCGGCTTCCGCCATGGCTACGTGCAGAAGGTCGTCGCTGCCGCGCGCTCGCTGTCTCGCCGTCATTTCAACCCGTCATCCAAGGAGCCGTCATGAATCGCCCGAAACTGTCTCAAGGTCAGGGCTGCGCCCTCAGCCTGTTGATGTTGCTGCCTCCCCAGGTCTGGGCGCAAGGCTTCGACAAGGTGAACACAACCGTCACCAATGTCAACGCTATCCTGGTGACGATCTCTGTGGCCGTGGTGACGATTGCGATCATTTGGGCCGGCTTCAAGATGATCTTCCAGGGCGCCCGGCTGGCGGACGTAGCCAACATCCTGATCGGTGGAACCCTGGTCGGTGGCGCAGCTGCTTTTGCCAGCTACATCGTCAGCTGACCTCAGCAGGCTCCCACCATGCAAGCTGAAACCATCTACAAGGGCGCAACCCGCCCGGCCATGAAGCTGGGCATTCCACTGGTGCCGCTGGTGATTCTCTTCGGCAGTGGGATGCTGCTGATGATGTGGGGCGGCATTCTGGTGAGCTGGTGGATTGCGCTTGGGGTGTTGATGGCCTTCGTCCCCACCCTCTTCTGGATGCGCTGGGTGACCTCTCGGGATGACCAGCGATTTCGGCAAATCTTCATTGCACTCAAGCTGCGTCTGCACGACCGCAACCGACGGTTCTGGCGCGCGCGCAGCTACTCACCCACCCTGTTCCGGGGAGCGTCCGATGTCTGGCATCTTTGACCAATTGGGCCAGGGCTCAAGCCGCGCGAAGCGACGCCCTGTGATGGGTGGTCCTCAGCCTCGTCACTGGTCGCAGGCTCTGGCAGAAAACCCCTTGACCAGGTTCGTGCCCTTCTCGTCACTGGTGAGCGACCACGATGTGATCACCCGTGGTGGCGATTTCCTGCGGGTGTGGCGCCTCGACGGCGTGGCATTCGAGTGCGCCGACGACTACCTGGTTACGGAACGGCACGAAGCGCTTTGTAGCCTGCTGCGCAATCTCTCGGGTGGCCAGTGGGCCATCTGGACCCACCGGCTGCACCGCAAGATTCAGGATGCGTTGACCGACCCAGCTGAAGACGGGTTTGCCAAAGACCTGTCCCGAGCCTACCAGGCGCACCTGAACCAGCGGGCGATGATGAGCAACGAGCTTTACCTGACCTTGGTCTACAGGCCCACCACCTCCCGCATCAGCCGAGCGTTGCAGTCGCCGCAGCGGTCCAAGGCCGCCATCGCTGAAGCGCACGCCGAAGCGCTGCGGGTGATGGAAGAGCGCACCGCGTTCGTGCACCGGGTGCTGCGGGGGTTTTGCCCGCAACTTCTCGGCGTACGTGAAAAGCGGGGGCGCCTCTATTCGGAAGTCGCCGAGTTTCTGGGCTATTTGGTCAACGGGTACTGGAAACCCGTACCGTTCACGGCTGGACCGCTGCACCGCACCCTGCCCTCAACCCGCCTTTCGTTTGGATGCGACAAGCTGGAGTTGCGAAATGGTGATCAGCGCCGCTGCGCGGCCCTGGTGGACATCAAGGAATACGCCGACGCCGTCGAACCGGGCATCCTCAATGCCCTGCTGTACGAAGACAGCGAGTTCATCGAGACCCAGAGCTTTTCGATCCTGCCGCGCCGCGAGGCCACCCGCGCCCTCGAACTGCAGCGCGATCAGCTGATTGCCAGCGACGACGTGGTGGCCAGTCAGATCGCGGACATGGACGAAGCGCTGAACGAGCTGGGCGATGGTCAGTTCTGCATGGGTGAGTACCACTACAGCCTGGTGGTCTTCGGCAACCCAGGGGTAGACAGTCTGGCCGATGCCGGCCGCCGTGCTGCGCAGGCCATCGGCGCCGTGGGTGAGTCGTCAAGTCTTCAGATGTCACCGGTGGACCTGGTGGCAGACGCCGCTTGGTTCGCCCAGATGCCCGGCAACTGGCAATGGCGCCCGCGCGATGCCAAGCTGTCTTCCCGTGCCTTCGCGGCCCTGGCCAGCGGGCACAACTTCGCCCGCGGCAAGCGCGACGGCAACCCCTGGGGCGAAGCGCTGGCTCTGCTGCGCACACCGTCCGGCCAGCCGTTCTATCTGAACCTGCACAGCAGTCCGGAGGGCGAAGACTCAGCCGACAAGAAGCTGCCCGGCAACACCATCATCATCGGATCCACTGGGGTCGGTAAAACCACGCTGGAAATGTTCCTGCTGACGTTGACGCGCAAGTGGGACCCGGCACCTAGGCTGGTGCTGTTCGATCTGGACCGGGGTTGTGAGATTGCCATCCGGGCCATGAACGGTCGGTACTTCACGCTTGAAGCGGGCAAGGCCACACACCTGAACCCATTGCAACGCGACCCCACGCCGGCCCGCATCCAGTTCTGGGAACAGTTGATCCGCATCTGTATCGCCACCCCCGCCCTGCCATTGTTGCCAGCAGACGAGCGCGCCATCGCCGACGCCGTGAAGACGGTGGCGATGATGCCGGCCGCCTTGCGCCGTTTCTCAACCATTCGCCAGAACCTGCCCAAGTCTGGTGAGAACAGTCTGTACGAGCGCCTGGGCCGCTGGTGCGAGGGCGGCGCCTTGGGCTGGGTGTTTGACCAAGCCAACGACCAGCTCACGGACCTGCAGTCCGTCTCGGTCATCGCATTCGACACCACCGAGTTTCTCGACCTGCCCGAGGTCCGCACCCCGGTCATGCTGTACCTGCTCCAGGTGATGGAAGAGCTGGTCAACGGCGAGCGGCTGATCTACGTGATCTCGGAGTTCTGGAAAGCGCTGGACCACGAAATCTTCAGCGACTTCGCCAAGCAGAAGCAGAAGACGATCCGCAAGCAGAACGGTCTGGGCATCTTCGACACCCAGAGCCCGTCCGACGTGCTGCGCCACCCCATTGGCCGCACGATGGTGGAACAGAGCGTGACCAAGATCTTCCTGGCCAACCCGGAAGCCGTGCGCGAGGAATACGTCGAAGGCTTCGGGCTCAGTGAAGCCGAGTTCGGCATCGTGCGCAGCCTGGGCGCGCAGGGCGGGCGGCGCTTTCTGGTCAAGCAGGGGCACAGCAGCGCCATCTGCGAGCTGGACCTCAGCAACTTGCAGGACTTTGTGACCGTGTTGTCGGCCACCACCGACAACGTCGCCCTGCTGGACACCGTTCGTGAACAACACGGTAACGATCCGTTGCAGTGGCTTCCCGTGCTGCTGCGCGAGGTTCAGGATCGCAAATCCCGCAACTCCAGGAGAGCGACATGAACCGATCTCACACCTTGCTCGTCGCACTGACGTTTGCCATCTTCGGCGCGAGCGCCAATGCCCAATTCGTCAAAGGCAACGAAGCGGTACGCACCTCAACCACCGGTGAACGACTGGTCGATCTGGCTCCGCTGCCCAGCTCGGGCCCCATCCGCAAGACCAAGCCATGCCTGGCTCAAGCGGGATGCCACGCAGGCCCCTGGCACATGGTGGAAACCCGACAAGGTCTGGTGGAGTGCACCGAGGTCTATGCACGCGAGGGCACCTGCAGGCCGTCCAGCTACGGCACCACCAAACTCTCGCGCATCTGGGTGGTGAAGGCTGGCGGCCAGTGGTTGCAGTGCCAGTTTCCCGATCTGGGCAGCAAATGCGTCAAGGTCTTCGCGCCGCCCCCGACCAACCTGCCCTACCCGGCCGTTCAATAGGGGAGCGATGTCATGTTCGCCTGGGTCGGTTCCAACTTCGATGCGATTCTGAGCACCTATGTGCTCGGCGTGGTGTCCTCGCTCATGTCGGCGATCACGCCGATCGCACTGTCAGCCATGACGGTGTGGGTCGCCCTTTATGGCTGGGCCGTGCTGCGCAACGAAGTGCAGGAGACCGTGCCCACCTTCGTCTGGAAGGTGTTCAAGATCGCGCTCGTACTGGCCTTCGCACTGCAGTCCGGCTTCTACATCAGCAACGTGGCCGACACCGCCAACGCCCTGGCCATGGGCGTGGCAAGCACCTTTCTGCCTTCGGGCGTCGACCCCAGCACCATCAGCTCGCCCTACGCCCTGCTCGACAAGTTCAACGATGACGCCAGCGCGCAGGTGGCCGACATCATGAAAGAAGCCAGCGTGCTCCGGCTGGATCTGCTGCTGGCCGGCGGCATCTTCTCCATCGGCACCGTCTTCTTTCTCTGCATTGCGCTCTTCGTCGTCACGCTGGCCAAGCTGTTCCTGACCTTCGTGATCGCCATCGGACCGCTGTTCATCCTGTGTCTGGCCTGGCGTCCCACGGCACGTTTCTTCGACAGTTGGCTGTCCATGGTGTTGAACGCGGTGGTGCTGACGTGGTTCGCCTTCTTTGCACTGGGCCTGAGCGCGTACATGGGCGCCGCCATGTTCAAGGCCATCAACGACGGTGGAGGCTTCCTCGGCAGCACCTTCAACGTGCTGGGTGAAGCCACCCGCTACTGCGTGCTCATGATCCTCATGGCCATCCTCTGCTTCCAGGCGCCCAGCCTCGCCTCGGCCCTGACCGGTGGCGCCGCCATTCAACAAGGCGTGCAGATGATCCAGAACGCCATGATGGTTTCGGGCCTGCGCTCTGCCTCCTCAGCCCGATCAGCCGCCATCGGTACAGGTGCCGGGGGCGTGATCCGTTCAGGCGCTGGTGCGGCTGCCACGGCGGGCGCCGCCGCAGCGGCCACGGGTCGTTACGCCGGAAACATGGCCCGCAGGGGCTACGGAGCCGCACGGTCTGCGGCATACCGACTTGCCGCTCTGCGCGGCCGGTCTTGAACTTCCACTTGCCAAGGAGCACACCATGAAGCCGTTTCGTCTCAAGGTCGCCGCCGCCGTGTTGATTACGTTGGGCGCCAGCCACGCGCGCGCCACCGGCATCCCTGTGATCGATGTCGCCAACCTGTTCCAGGCGGTGCAGCAGGTGATCAACGACATGACCCAGATCAACAACCAGATCCAGCAGATCCGACAGCTGCAGACCCAGATCGAGAGCATCAATGGCATGCGCAACCTGGGCGACGTGTTCAACAACCCGCTGCTCAAGAACTACATCCCGGCCGAGGCCTACACCTACCTCAACGCCATCAACACCTCGGGCTACAGCGGCCTCAACGCCACTGCCAAGGTGCTGCGCGATGTCGGGATGCTCTACAACTGCATGGACCGTACGGGCGACGCACGCACCGAATGCCAGGCCACCCTGGCACAGCCGTACCAGCAGAAAGGCTTGCTGCAGGACGCCATGAAGTCCGCTGCCCAGCGGCTGGAGCAGATCCAGTCGCTGATGACACAGATCAACGCCACCACCGATCAGAAATCGGTGCAGGAGATTCAAGCGCGTATCGGCGCTGAGAACGCCCTGCTGGCGCATGAGTCTTCGCAAATCCAGATGCTGCAAGGCATGGCCGACAGCGAGGAGCGCATTGCCCGGTCCCGTGAGCGCGAACGCCAATACGAGATGCTGGGCCGGACCGGAAAGGTCTCCGACTTCCTGCCGTAACCACCACCTCACCGGAGTCCCCCATGAGTGCCATCCTGTTGTCAGGTGAGGCCGCCGCATGGCCGAAACAGCCGAAAACGCGCCCTACTGCACCTGAAGCTCCGTCGCTGCAGACCAACCGGGACTGGGAAATCGACCGAACCCTGATGCTGGAGCGCTCCGAGCGCCGGGCCTGGGCGGCCGCTGCTGCCGGTCTCGCGATTGGCCTGATCGGCATCGCCGCCGTTTTCGTCCAGGGGCCGCTGCGCAAGGTGGTGGAAATCCCCATCGTGGTGGACCGGGTCACCGGCGAAACGACCATCCAGCAGCGGCTGAGCGAGGAAACCATTCCCGCCATGGAGGCGCTGGACAAGCACAACCTGGCCACCTTCGTGCGTTCACGCGAGGCCTACAGCTGGATGTTCCTGCAGCGGGACTTTGACCAGGTGGCCCGCATGGCGGTACCCGCCGTGTTCTCGGAATACAACCGGCAGTTCGAAGGCGACGGCGCACTGCAGAAGAAGGTGGGCTCCACCGAAGAGTGGCGCATCCACATCGTCGGCGTGCGGCTGCGCGCATCGGGGCGCAGCGGCAACCAGAGCGACGCCACCGTCACCTACGACAAGGTCGTGCGCATGACCGACCGCAACCTGCCCGATGTGACCACCCGGCACGTGGCCAGCGTGGTCTACCAGTACCAACCCAAGGTGCTGGCCAAAGAGTCGGATCGCCTGGAGAACCCGTTCGGCTTCGTGGTCACGGCCTACCGCTCCGACCCCGAGATCAACACCCAGACCACTGGAGCGAAGCCATGAACGTGCTTGTTCTTCCCTTGGCGTTGGTGTCGTTGTCCATGCCTCTCACGCCGGCTTCGGCAGCTCCGCCCAGCGACAAATCCGATCCGCGCCTGCGCGAGGTGGTTTACGACGCCAATGCGGTGGTCACTGTCCCGGTCAAGCGCGGCATGGTGACACTGGTCGAGTTCGACAAGGGCGAATTCATCACCGAGGTGGCCGTGGGCCAGGGCGGTGACTGCAGCAAACCCGATGCTGCCTGGTGCGTGGCCGCCCAACCGGGCGGACGCCACCTGTACGTCAAGGCAAAAAGCGCCGCCGATGCGCCCAACAACCTGGCTGTCATCACCGACCGACGCTCACACACGCTGCGCTTCGTGGTCCTTTCGGACAGTGACCGCCAGACGCCGGTCTATCGCCTGGCCATCCGATCCCCCAAACCCACAGCACCCTCGCCCAGTCGGGCGGAGAGCGAACTGGCGGCACTGGCGAGCCTGCCGCCGATTCCGCCCCCGCCCACGGCCCAGCAGATCTTGGCGGAGCGCCTGGCGGCAAAACCCAGTGTGGTCAACACCCAGTACGCATTTGCAGAAGGCGCCGACTCGGCGGACATCGTCCCCACCCTGATCTACGACGACGGACGGTTCACCTATTTGAGGTTCCCTGGCAACCGCGAGGTACCCGCCGTCTTCCATGTGCTCGGCGATGGCAGCGAAACCTTGGTCAACGCCCGCATGGAAGACGACACGTTGGTGGTGGACCGTGTCAGCCGCCGCCTGATGCTGCGGGCGGGGTTGGCTGTGGTGGGCATCTGGAACGAAGCCTTTGATCTGGAGGGATCGCCGGCCACAGGCTCCACCACGGTGCCGGGTGTGAAGCGGGTCCTGAAGTCCGATTCGTCTGAATCGACCTCAAGCAAGGGAGCACAGCCATGACTGATCGACCTCAAGGCTCGTCGGCACCAAACGATGATCCATCGCCCCAGGACAGCGGCAACACCATCAGCCCCCTGCCGGGCGAAGCGGGCATTCCCAACGTGGCCCGGCGACAGCCGCTCAACCTGTCCTGGAAGAACATTTCGGTCATTGGCCTGGTGGTGACCATGGTCGCGGGCATGAGCGGCCTGTACCTGTACCGCTTCATCAACCACAACAGCGATGCCGACAAGGACAAGTCGCTGCTGAGGGACCGCCCATCGGCAGCGGGCGCTGGGACCCGGCAGCTGGACATGACCCAGCCTGCTACTCCCCGCGTGCCTGCGTTGATTCCAACGCCCGCAGAAGCGGCCGACCTCATCGGGTTGCGGAACACAGGTACGGCTACACCGTCCGGGCCCAAGGCCCTCTCACCTGACGATGCACCGGTGCTGGTGGTGTCATCCCGGCCTGGTGGTACCGCTGGAATAAACAGCGACGCCTCGCAGTTGCCCAACGATCCGGCCGCAGCCACCGCCAAGCAACTGCAGGACTACCAGCGCCGGCTGCAAGGGCTTCTGGACAACCTGACCCAGGGCAACGCCTTGCCGGCAGGTCTGGGTGGTTCAGCCTCCGAATCCACGTCATCACCTGATATCGGGGCGAACCTGCGCTCTGGTGCGGCCGGTCTGTTCGGCGGCGAGTTGCAGGGCTCTTCCACACCCCGGGTCAAGGCCACCACGCTGGGCGACCGCAGCCTGACCCTGCCCAAGGGAACCGCTTTCACCTGTGCGCTCAAAACCCGGGTCATCAGCGCCACCTCGGGCCTGGTCGGCTGCCAGGTGCAGCGCGACGTGTACAGCGACAACGGCCGGGTGCTGCTGATCGAGCGCGGATCGCACCTGGACGGCGAGTACCGCATTGCCTCGGTGCGGCCCGGCACGGTTCGCATACCGGTGCTGTGGACCCGCATCCGCACTCCGCACGGCGTCACAGTGGACGTCGAGTCGCCGGGCACAGGGCAACTGGGCGAGTCAGGCATCGACGGCCATGTGGACAACCGGTGGGGGGACCGCATCGGCGCCGCGATGCTGCTCTCCCTCATCGACGACTCGGTCAAGCTGGTCATCCAGAACCAGATGCAGGACCGTGAAGCGGACACCATCGTCTTGCCCTCCACCACCGAGAACACCAGCAAGCTGGCGGAGAAGGTGCTGGACAGCACCATCAACATCCCGCCCCTGATCTACCAGAACCAGGGCGGCATTGTGGGCATCTACGTGGCCCGCGACGTGGACTTCTCGTCGGTCTACGCCCTGCAGCCGGTCGAGCGATGAACGCCCTGCCCTTCACCGATGACGCCCAACCGGATGGCTGGTGCGGCGACGCCACCTCGGTGGTCGAGTTCCTGCGCCCGCTGCGCGAGCAGCTGGATGCACCGGGCGTACTGGAAGTCTGCGTGAACCGCCCCGGTGTGCTCCAGGTGGAGACCGTGCAGGGCTGGCAACAGGTGGACGCGCCCAACATGACGCAAGAGCGCTGCCTGTCACTGGCCACGGCCGTGGCCACCTACTGCGACCAGCAGATCAACCATGAACGGCCGCTGCTGTCAGCCACACTGCCCAGTGGGGAGCGCATCCAGTTCGTCATACCACCGGCCGTGACGCGCGGAACGGTGTCGATCACGGTTCGAAAGCCATCGGAGCTGATCAAGCGCTTGGACGACTTCGAACGCGATGGCCTGTTCAACCGAATCGATGAACGCGCTGAAATGGGCGCCGATGACGACGGCCTTCAGCCCTTTGAGAAGGAGCTGCTTGCGTTGAAAGCGGCCGGTCGTTATGCGGAGTTTCTGCGCCTCGCGGTGCAGAAGCACCAGACCATTGTGGTCAGCGGAAAGACCGGTTCGGGCAAGACCACCTTCATGAAAGGCCTGGTCGAGGAAGTCCCGCACCACGAGCGCCTGATCACCATCCAGGACACGGCCGAACTCACCCTGCCCAACCACCCTAACGTGGTGCACCTGTACTACAGCAAGGACGCCCAGGGCACGGCACGCGTCACGGCCAAGTCCCTGCTGGAAGCCTGCCTGCGCATGAAGCCCGACCGCATCTTCCTGGCCGAGTTGCGCGGTGAGGAGTGCTTCTCCTTCATCCGCCTGGCCGCTTCCGGTCACCCCGGCAGCATCACCAGCGTGCATGCGGGCAGCTGTTCCCTGGCGCTGGAGCAGATGTCGCTCATGATCCGCGAGAGCGGCGCCGGTGGCGGGCTGCGCATGGACGAAATCAAGGGCCTTCTGGGCATCGTGATCGATGTCATCGTGCAGTTCGGTCGCGACGAACGGGGTCGCTTTATTTCCGAGATCGCCTACGAACCGCGCCGCAAGCGTTTTGCCATCGACGACAACAGGCTGGGGGATGCACCCGATGCTCAAGCCAGTCTGTTTGACGGGGCGCCGACATGAGCACCGTTCTGACGCTGCCCATGGCATCGTGGCCGACCGCGCGCAAAGTGGCGGCCGTCTTGTTCGCAGTAATCGGCTTCGCTGCATTGGTGATGGCTGCGCTGTACCTGTCGGCCGTGCTCTTCCTGGTCTTCAGCAAGACAAACCCCAGGCTTGCGGGCTGGAACAGCATCCTTGACTACTGGCAGCTCTATGCCGATGTGCCGGTGCTTCGGCGGCGGTTGGTCACGGCCATTGGCATGGCCAACTTTGCCACGCTGATCGCTTTCCCAGGCGCCCTGTACGCCGCCACCCGCCCGCGCCGGGCCTTGCATGGCGACGCTCGCTTCGCCTCAGCCGCTGAAGTCAAGCGTGCCGGACTCTTGCTGACCGACCAGAACACCAGCACCCCGAGCGTTCTGATCGGCCGCTTCCGTGGCCAGTTCCTGGCCCTGCCCGGCCAGCTGTCCGTCATGCTCTCCGCCCCCACCCGCAGCGGCAAGGGTGTGGGTGTGGTGATCCCGAACCTGCTGAACTGGCCGGACTCCGTGGTGGTGCTCGACATCAAGGGTGAGAACCATGCCATCACGGCAGGCTACCGCGCCGCCCACGGCCAGGCGGTCTTCGCCTTTTCCCCATTCGACGAACAAGCCCGCAGCCACCGCTGGAACCCGCTCACTGCCGTGCGCACCAGCCCCCTGCACCGCGTGGGTGATCTGCTGGGCATCGGTCAGGTGTTTTTCCCCAACGACGGCGGCGGCACCTCGTCCGAAGCCTTCTTCAACGACCAGGCCCGCAATCTCTTCCTGGGGTTGGGTTTGCTGTTGCTCGAAACACCCGACCTGCCGCGCACTGTCGGCGAAATGCTCCGCCAGTCGTCCGGACAAGGCCGACCGCTGAAGGACCACTTGAACCAACTGATCACACAGCGCGCCAAGTCCGGCAAGCCGTTGTCAGACGAATGCACCGACGCCTTGCAGCGCCTTCTGGGCAATTCGGAGAACACTCTGGCGAGCGTCGTGGCCACCTTCCATGCGCCCTTGACGATATTTGCCGATACCGTGGTTGATGCGGCCACCAGCGCCGACGACTTTCGGCTTGAAGACTTGCGGCGCCGACGCATGTCAGTCTATGTGCGTATTCCGCCGCACCGGCTGGCCAATGCCCGGCCGCTGCTCACCCTGTTTTTCTCCCAGCTCGTCAGTCTCAACACGCAGCACCTGCCGGAGCAGGACAAATCACTCAAGTACCAGTGCCTGCTGGTCAACGACGAGTTCACCGCCATGGGCCGTGTGGGGGTCATCACCCACTCTGCCGCCTTCCTGGCCGGCTACAACCTGCGCCTTCTCACTGTGGTGCAGGCCATGTCGCAGCTGGACGCGGTCTACGGTGACAAGGAAGCCCGCACCTTCGCCACCAACCATGGCCTGCAGATCCTCTTCGCCCCGCGGGAACAGCGCGACGCCGACGAGTACAGCGCCATGTTGGGTCACTTCACGGAACGGGTCACCACCCGTGGACGCAGTCGCTCCTTCAGCGGGCACGGCCACAGCTCGATCAGCCGCAACGAGAGCGAGCAACGCAGATCCCTGCTCCTGCCTCAGGAGTTCAAGGAGCTGGGCTCCGAACGGCTGGTGGTGATCTGCGAGAACTGCAAACCGATCCTGGGCGAAAAGATCCGCTACCACCGAGACACGGTGTTCAGGGCTCGCCTCTTGCCTGCCCCGGTGGTACCCCGGATGAACACCGACCTTCACATCGCGAAAGTGCAGCAGCGTTGGCGCTACGCCGACGACGACGAGCTTGGACCGGGCGATGGCCTGGACGTTGAGCAACTGGCCTACGACATAGACCGGCTACCCGATCTACAAGAAGGACCAGCCGATGACGTCGCTGAGTCCGTCCTGGACTTTCTCGTGGGTCCGATGCCTGGCGAGGGCGCGCCCGGCGGCGCGATCGAACCCCTGCCTGACGAGGACGGGGTGCTGATCACCAAGCCCAACGAGATCGAACGCGCCGACATCACCTGACACCTGGAGCACCACCATGCGCGCCTACATCGCCTTCACCGCACCATTGTTCATTCTGCTCACTGCCTGCAGCTCGCCTCCCAAGCCGCCCACCGTGGACGAATCGCAGAAGCGCCCCGTCAACTCGCAATCTGCCATCGAGCTGCAGGTCTGCAAGAACGACCTGCAGAACACCCGCATCCTGGCCACCGAGTCCAGCCGCCTGGCCGAAACCACGGCCGCCACCCTGGCGCACATGGCCGCACGGCAGCAACTGATGGCATCGATTCAGGAAAAATCAGTGGCCAACAGCGTGCGCTTCGTCCATTTCGGCTTCAACAGCACCCGGGTGTCGATTCCTTCGGAAGAGGCAACGGCCTTGGTGGAAGAAGCGAAATCCGCTCCGTTGGTGGTCCTCAGGGGTCGCACAGACGGCACCAGCGACTCATCTGCCGAAAGCCGCATCGCGCAGGCCAGAACCCATGCGGTCCGCGACTATCTGGTCGCCTCCGGCGTGGACCCCTCCCGGATTCGCACAACCCACCAGCCCAGCGGCGACCACCTGGCCGACAACCGCAGCGCGCGAGGCAGAAGCCTCAACCGCCGCGTCGAGATTGAGGTCTACCGGGTTCTCCCGTTGTCCCCTCAGGCGTCCGCGCCTCCGCAGCCCTGACCCTGCCCTGTGCAAACACCGATCAAGGAGAGACCCATGGACGAGAAATCCGCGCGAGCCCAAAGCGTGAGTCGATCCGCATCGGATGCCAATGCGTCCCTGGGCGGCACGGTGGAACCCGCTGACCGGGCACGGATCGCCATCCGAACCTTCCAAACGCCAGAACCGGAGCTTGGCGAACGGTTTGAACTGCGCGACCCTTTTGCCGACCTTACCTACCGAAGCGACCGCTACCAGGACATGCTGACCAAGGCCGACCAACTGGGCGCGAACCGCTTTGTCGTCCTCGACGCAAGGGGACAGAAGTCCTTCGTGCACAAGATCGATGGTCAGTGGCAACGCGAGCCAATGCGCGACGCACAACCAGATTCCCCCCACGCAAAGGCAGACTCGAACGTCATCCCGCCTCCCGCCAAAGAAAAAAGCGCCGAAACGCCCGACCCCTCATCGCTGCAGACAACGGCCCGTATAGACGCTCAGGCCGAACGCGAAGCCCTCGTTGCCCGGCTGGAGGCATCGCTGAATGATCGCTACATCATCAAGCGCGCGCCGGTCACCCTGGGTGACGTCAGCATCGGCTTCACGGAATACCGGTTCCGCGGTGACACCTCGCGCGTGGCCTTCACCGAATCCACCTTCCGGCTGGCCACCGACACCAACAGCCCCTCCATCGCCCGCTCCATGGTCGATGTGGCCGAGGCCCGCAACTGGCAATCCCTGCGAATCAGCGGCAGTGAGGACTTCAAACGGCTGGTTTGGCTGGAAGCCGCCGCACGCGGCTTGAAGACGCTCGGCTACGAACCCAATCCGGCCGATCTGGAACGCCTCAAGGTGGAACGCGAGGCGCGCCAGATCAACCGTATTGAACCCACGCGTGACGCCAGCTCAGCCCAAGGTGCAGCCACCGCTGACAAGGCTTCAGGTCGTGGTAGTGGCGGGCGAAGAACCGTGCTGGCCGCCATCGAGGCCATCCTCGTGGCCAATCGCGTCCCGGAGAAACGGCGCGAAGCCATCATGGTGACGGCTGCAGAAAAGCTGGCCCAGCGCATCCGAAACGGCCAGGTACCCAAGGTCAAGATCTACGACAAGGCGGCGCCATCACAGCGGACCGTGGCGGTCCCAACGCCCGAAAGGCAACGCTCGCGCGACCGGGCCACGCCGGCGCCCGTCCGTTGAGGCCGACTCCGTGGAAGTGTCGGCCTATGGCGTTTCAGCGCCCGGGACGGTCTACGAGTTCGGGGGCCGGCGCTTCGAGGTCGCATCCCTCGGGTTCGCAGAGTCCATCGCCAATGCCCATGCCGCCCGTCAGCGGCCACGCTGCATGTGCACCCCAGAAGGCGTCGAGATGTATGTGGCGCGGCTGGCGGGGTCGCTCGGGGGTTACATCGTCAAACGCATGCCGGACACCGGCTGTCGCCATGCCTGCGACTGTCCGTCCTTCGAGCCACCGGCGGATCTCTCAGGCCTGGGCCAGGTGCTGGGCACTGCAATCAACGAAGACCCCACCACCGGTCAGACCAGCTTGCGGCTGGGCTTTTCTTTGACCAAGTTACCCGGTCGCTCCCAGATGCCACCGGCAGGCGGCGAAAGTGAAAGTGTCCGCACCGACGGCACCAAGCTCTCCCTCCGCGGCCTGCTCCACTACCTGTGGGACCAGGCAGAACTGACGAAGTGGCATCCCGGGTTTGCGGGCAAGCGCACCTGGGGCACGGTGCGCAGACAACTGCTGTCGGCCTCTGAGGACAAGTTCGCGCGAGGCGATTCGCTTCGATCGCGCCTTTACATCCCAGAGACGTTCTTTCTCGACCAGCGCGACGCAATCAACGCGAGGCGATCAGCGCAATGGTTGCAAGCCCTTTCAGCACCCGGCAAGCCGCAGAGTTTGATGCTGCTGATTGGTGAAATAAAGGAAATCGTGCCTGCACGCTATGGCTTCAAAGCCGTGGTGAAACACGTTCCCGACCAGGCCTTCGCACTCGATCACCAGCTCTACCGCCGGCTTGGCAGACGCTTCGCAACGGAGCTTGCGCTCTGGGGCGCCTGCGATCACCTGCACATGGTGATCATTGCCACGTTCAGCGTCTCAGAGACGGGTGTCCCCGTCGTGTCGGAACTCTCCCTGATGCCTGTCACGCAGCACTGGCTGCCTGTAGAGAACGCATTTGACGAACAGCTCGTGGACCGCCTGGTGAGCCAGGGGCGCACATTCAGAAAGGGCTTGCGATACAACCTGCCTGCAACGATCCCGGTGGCCAACGCGACCCTCATGGATACAGGCGGTGAACCTTGCTCGCTCCGGATATCGAGCGAAGCGGAAGCCGACACTGAGGTGCCGCTACCGACGGAGACCCACCAACACGCCCACCTGCCCCCAAGCTGGGTCTGGCGCCCGGAAGATGGGGCAATGCCCCCCTTGCCCAAAAAGCACTTCTTCACTGAAACCGCCTACCCTCGTCCGTAAGTTCCAAGCGTAAAATGCACAGAATTCTGTCATCTGCCCAAAGGAGCCGGTCATGGGTTTTTCTGCCAGCGACGTGGTGCCCTTCACTCAGGCACGCTCCAACCTTTCCGAACTGGCAGATCAGGCCAAGGCCGGTGCAGAGAAGATCATCACCAAGAATGGCGAGAGCTATGTTGCGCTGATCGACGCCGACAGGCTTGACTACTACCACCGGCTGGAGCGCGAACGCATCCACCTGCTGTTGATTGACGACGCCAAGCGTGGCCTGGCCGATATCGCAGCCGGCCGCACCTTTGAGGCAGACGCCGCCCTCGCCCAGATGCAGCAGCGGCGAAAAACCGCCACCAAGCCGAGCGGCTTGGCAAGCACTGACAAGCTCCCGACCAAGAAACGTGGCTGACCAGCTGTACCGGGTCGAGCTGACCGCCAGCTTCCTGGAGCGCCTGGACGCCATTGAAGCGTTCCTGGTGGAAGCGGACGCCGGCTTTGCGTACGACGGCCTGTTGGCTGAGCTTCGCGCCACAGTCATCCCCAACCTGCGACGCTTCCCGCGCATTGGCCGACGCTACCTTGCCAACCCACCCCAGTCGGCTGAGGCGCTGGCGCAGCTGGCTGCTCTGCCGGCAGGCGTACCAGACTCACTGCGCGAATACCTGCATGGCGACTACCTGATGCTGTACTCCGTGGAGGATGCAAGTACCCGGGCAAAGGCCACGGTGTACCTGCTGTCTATTCGGCACCACAGACAGCTTTCTTTTGACTTCGCTCGGCTTTGGCCCGGAACAGGATCATGAACCTCGTCAAGTCCAAACAACGTGTGGCCGATCATGGTGAGGTTTTCACCCCCCCATGGATGGTTGAAGCCATGCTGGATCTCGTGAAGGACGAAACCGAGCGCATCGACGCGCGGTTTCTAGAGCCTGCCTGCGGCAGCGGCAACTTCATCGGCCGAATCTTGCAGCGCAAACTGGCGGCCGTACAACTGAAATATGGTCGCTCTCCCTTTGAGCGGGAATACCACGCCTTGTTAGGCCTGATGTGCATTTACGGCATCGAGTTGCTGGCCGACAACGTGGCCGAGTGCAGGGCCAACGCGTTGGAGATTTTTGCCGAGTACACCAACGTGGGCGAAGGAGATGATCTGTACCGTGCTGCGTCCCATGTACTGAGAACCAACATCCTGCACGGTGACGCGCTGACCATGCGTTCGCGCAGCGGCGACCCCATCGTCTTTGCCGAATGGGCTGCCTTGAGCAAGGGCAAATATCAAAGGCGCGACTTTCGTCTGGACGTTCTCATAGGGTCATCCAGCTTCAGCGCGGAAGGTTCGCTGTTCGGCAAGCACGACATCTTCACACCCATCAAGACCTACCCGCCCATGACCGTACGCGATCTCGCAGCAACCGGCGAAGGCGAAAAGACATCGGAGGCCGTTTGAACCATACTGCCAGCGAGCAAGTCAGTTTCACGCTTCGTGGGCGCAATCCCGATGTGCTGACCTGCATTGCGAACTTGTCAAACGACGAGGTGTTCACGCCGCCGGAATTGGCCAACCGCATGCTCGACATGCTGACCCAATCCTGGGCGGCAGACCATGACGGGGCCAACCTCTGGGCCGACCCAGCAGTCCGCTTCCTGGACCCGTTCACCAAGTCGGGCGTGTATCTGCGCGAAATCACCAATCGGCTGGTCAAAGGGCTGGCCGAACAAATGCCTGACCTGCAGGTGCGCGTGAATCACATCTTGACGCGCCAGGTGTTCGGCATCGGCATCACCAGCCTGACCAGCCTGCTGGCGCGGCGCAGCCTGTATTGCTCCAAAAAAGCCAACGGACCGCATTCGGTGGCCAAGGGGTTTACCACCGAGGCGGGCAACATCTGGTTTGAGCGGACGGAGCACACCTGGCTCAAAGGCAAGTGCTCTTTTTGCGGCGCCAGCCAGGAAACATTGGATCGGGGTGAGGGCATGGAAACCCACGCCTACGCCTTCATCCACACCGACGACATCAAGACTCGCATGGCCGAGTTGTTTGGAGATGATATGCAATTCGACGTGATCATTGGCAATCCGCCGTACCAGTTGAATACCGATGGTTTTGGGACTCAAGCGCGCCCGATATATCACCAATTCGTGGAGCAAGCCAAGGCCCTTGACCCCAGGTATCTTTGTATGATTATCCCCGCACGCTGGTTCTCCGGAGGAATGGGGCTCGATCAATTTCGCGAGTCTATGCTTTCGGATAACCGCCTGCGCATAATTCACGATTATCTTACTGCGTCAGATGTATTTCCAGGAGTTGGTTTGAAGGGAGGGGTGTGCTACTTTCTCTGGAATCGCGATAACCCGGGTGATTGCGCTGTAACCACCTACTACAAAGACACCCCCCCATCTACAGAAATTCGACCTCTTCTTGAGCCAGGTGCGGATGTTTTTATTCGCTTCAATGAAGGTTTATCGATACTTAGGAAGGTAATGGCGGTTGAAAACTCCGCCTCAAAATCGCTCGACTTACCCCTTGAAAAAAAATTCATGAGTCTTGTGAGTTCAATCGGGGCGTTTGGTCTTGAGAGTACGTTCAAAGGGAAAGCAAGGCCAGGGAAAGATGATCTTAAGGTCTACAGGAATGGAGGTGTTGGGTACATCTCCCGATCGGAAATCAAGAAGGAAACGCACGTCTTTGATAAGTGGAAGATATTTATAGGAAGGGCCGCGCCAGGCACGGGAAACAAAGACACCTACCCGCATCGAATAATTAGCACTCCGTTTATCGGCGAGCCTGGCAGCATCTCTTCGTGGACCTATATGTACATCGGTCCATTTGAAACAAAAGCAGAGGCAGAAAATGCACTTTCCTATTTGAGTTGTCGATTGACCAGGCTGCTAATTCTGCTACATAAGCCATCGCAAGACACAACGCGCAGGGTTTACACGTTTGTACCTACGCAAGATTGGAGTCGATCATGGACGGATGCTGATCTGTATAAGAAATATGGCATCGCACCTTCTGAGATTGCCTTCATAGAAAAACTGGTTCGTCCAATGAGTGTGGAAAACGATCTATTTGAAAATGCAGTGGTGAACGATGGCGAAAGTGAATAAGCCAACCATCGAGGAAGTTCTCGCCCCCAAACCCGCCGCACGCCCACGCATCTACGCTTACACCATCAACGACGCGGGACATCGAGACCTGCTGAAAGTGGGCCAGACCACACGCGACGTGGCCCTGCGCGTGGTCGAGCAGTTGAAGACGGCGGCCATCAAAAATTACCGCATCGTGCTGGACGAACCGGCAGAACGCGACGATGGCTCGGTCTTCACCGACCACGACGTACGCGCTGCGCTGGTCAAGCGAGGCCTGGACAACCCGGAACTGGAATGGGTACGTTGCACGGTGGACGACGTGAAAACCGTGCTCGCCGAATTGCGCACGGGGCAGCGCTTCAGCGGCACGCACCACGAGCGCTTTGGCATGCGAGCCGAGCAGGCTGAAGCAGTGAGCAAGACGCTGGGCTATTACCGCTCCATCTGGGCTGAAGATGCCAATGCAGCCCCGCGCTTTTTGTGGAACGCCAAGATGCGTTTCGGCAAGACCTTCACCAGCTACCAATTGGCCAAGCAGCTGGGTGCCAGACGCGTGCTGGTGCTGACCTTCAAGCCGGCAGTGGAAGACGCCTGGCAGACCGATCTGGAAAGCCATGTGGATTTCGATGGCTGGCAGTACCTCTCGCGCAACTCGGGCAGCGACCCGACACAGATCGACAAGAACAAGCCAGTGGTCTATTTCGGCTCGTTTCAGGACTTGCTGGGGCGCGATGCCATGGGCAACATCAAGCCCCGCAATGAATGGCTGCACACCGTGAACTGGGACTTGGTCGTGTTCGATGAATACCACTTCGGCGCTTGGCGCGACACCGCCAAAGAACTGTTTGAGGGCGAAGACGATGCGGTGGCCAAGAAGGAGGCCAAGCTTGAATATGGCGGCGACCTGGATGGTGTGAACGAGGACTTGTCGGTGTTGGCCGACCTGGAGGCTGAGTTCTTGCCCATCACCACCCGTGCATACCTGTATCTCTCGGGCACGCCCTTCAAGGCTCTCGCTACCGGCGAATTCATCGAAGAGCAGATTTTCAATTGGACCTACACCGACGAGCAGCGGGCCAAAGCAGCTTATGCCGCCGAGCACCCAGGTTTGCGCAACCCCTATGGCGCGTTGCCGCAGATGCGGCTGCTGACCTACCAAATGCCCGATGAACTGCTGGCTGTAGCCAGTGGTGGCGAGTTCGACGAGTTCGACCTCAACGCATTTTTTGAGGCCACAGGCGCGGGGGCCAGCGCCGAGTTCAAGCACAAAGGTGACGTGCAGAAGTGGCTGGACATCATCCGCGGCGGACACACGGCACACGCAGCCGAATTGCTGAAGGTGGGCACCCGGCCGCCATTCCCCTACTCTGATGTGCGCTTGTTGCCCTACCTGCAGCACTCTTTCTGGTTCATGCCCAGCGTGGCTTCGTGCCATGCCATGGCGAATTTGCTGGCCGAGAAGCAGAACTCGTTTTGGCACGCTTACCAGATCGTTGTGGCAGCAGGTACTTCGGCGGGCATTGGGCTGGAAGCCCTGCCGCCCGTTCGCCGCGCCATTGGCAGCGGATTTGACAGTCAGACCATCACCTTGTCGTGCGGCAAGCTCACGACAGGCGTCACGGTGGCGCAGTGGTCGTCTATTTTGATGCTGCGCAATCTTAAGTCGCCAGAGACCTACTTTCAGGCCGCGTTTCGTGTGCAGTCACCGTGGTCTATCAAGAACCCGAACGGCGACAACCCCAACGAAGAAGAGATCCTGAAGCCAGTGTGCTTCGTGTTTGACTTCGCACCCACGCGCGCGCTGCGTCAGTTGTGCGAATACGGCATAGGGCTTTCCCCCAACGAATCGAACCCTGAAAACGCCGTGAAGGACCTGGTGGCCTTCCTGCCCGTTCTTGCCTATGACGGCGCCAACATGACGCAGATCGACGCGGGCGGGATCCTAGACATTGCGATGGCGGGCACATCGGCCACGCTGCTGGCACGCAAGTGGGAAAGCGCGCTGCTCGTCAACGTGGACAACGGCACCCTGCGCCGCATCCTGGACAGTCCGGAGGCGATGGCCGCGGTTGAGCGCATTGAGGGCTGGCGTACGCTCGGCGACAACGTGATCGAGACCATCATCAACAAGAGCGAGAAGGTCAAGGACCTGAAGAACAAGGCCAAGGAAAAAGACTTGTCTGCCAAGGAGAAGAAGCAGCTGTCCGACGCAGAGAAGGAATACAAGTCCAAGCGCAAGCTGATCCAGGAAAAGCTGATCAAGTTCGCAACGCGAATTCCAGCATTCATGTACCTGACCGACTTCCGCGAGAACACGTTGCAGGACGTCATCACCAAGCTGGAGCCCGACCTGTTCTTGACGGTGACAGGTTTGACAGTTCAGGACTTCCACCTATTGGTGCGACTCAAGGTCTTCAACACTGAGCATATGAACCAAGCGGTCTTCGCATTCCGACGGTATGAAGACGCATCTTTGCGCTACACAGGAATTGAATCGCACTCAGGCCTGACCCACTACGGTTTGTATGACACCGTGGTTGCAAAAGAACTTGATTCCTAGCCGCGAGCCGACCCGCTGGTCTTCACATCAGTCATCCAAATGAGCCGATTCAATCCGCACTTCTCCAATGCAGCTCAGGTCTTTGATGCTGCCGACAAGTTCAAGCAGAGATGTCTGCTGAAGCAAGAGTCCCTGTTTCTGGACGGCCAGCCCTTGTGGACGCCTGAACACTTCAAGTCGCTGATTGAGAACTATGTGGACCGCCCAGACACTGGCGACCGCGGGTTTTACGAAAAGTTGGCGGACCAACTGGCGACCTGTGAACCATTGGATGTGGCCTTGATGTCGGAGGTGTTCTGGATCGTTCAGCTGGGGCCGACCAACCTTCGGGCACCGACGAAGATCAAGACGGTGGAGCGCATCTGGAACATGAAACCTGCAGCTGCTTTCCCGACATCGTCGCCCTTCTTGCAGATTCCTGTTTTGTCAGGCCTTGGCAGCGCCGGCCCCGGCTACAACAACTATCTGCCGATGGAGATCATCTTTGCGGTGGAAGCATTCGCTGCGTTCGTGGCAAAGCCACTTGCTGAGCGCGAAGCGATGCTGAATGACGCACAAGGGTTCGCAAAATGGTTGGAAACCATTCCCAGCGGCAAGGGGCGACAGCTGTACCACACGCTGTGCCACGTTCTGTTCCCCGACTCGTTTGAACGGATCTTCAGCCAGGGCAACAAATTCCAGGTGGCGCGTGCGCACAAGATCTGGACACCAGCCTTGGGCGAAAACCGCCCCGCCATGGATGCGGCGTTGCTGGAACTGCGCAAACGACTGGAGCTGCAGCATCCTGGCGTGGTGGACTACTACGAACTCCCGGTGGGTACGCTCACCAAGGAGGAAGCAACTCAACCAGTCAAGGGGTCTGACGGCACTTATGGCAAAGACGGCGTGGCCAAGGGCGCTGCGGCACTGTCCGCACATGAGCCCGATCCTGAATACGACGCCGAAACTGCGACCAATGCAAAGCCAACGCTTCGCCAAGCCGACAACCTGATCCTCTTCGGACCTCCGGGAACCGGCAAGACCTTTGAGATGCAGGCGCGCATGAAGGCGGCGTACGACAAGGGGGAAGACTTTGCCTTCGTGGCCTTCCACCCCAGCTATGCCTACGAGGACTTCATTGGCGGGCTGCGCCCGGTCGCCGCCCAAGACGGAGCAGGCGTAGCCGTGGTGTTCCAGAAAGGCCCCTTTTTGACCCTGTGCGAAAAGGCCCATGCCAACCCGACCCTGCAGTTCACCCTGTTCATCGACGAGATCAACCGCGCGAATGTGGCCAAGGTCTTCGGTGAGCTGATCACTTTGATTGAACCCAGCAAGCGCGTGATTGCCGGAAGCAAAGTGAAGGACGAAGGCGCCTGGGTGACTTTGCCCGGTCTACCCGAGCGCTTTGGGGTGCCTGACAACCTGAACATCGTCGCCACGATGAACACAGCCGATCGATCCATCGCGATGATGGACATCGCCCTGCGGCGGCGATTCCGCTTTCAGGAGTGCGCACCGGCCCCCAAGTTGATCGTGCCGGCCAAGGTGGGTGCGGTTGACTTGCCCGCGTTGCTCCAGTGTTTGAACGACCGGTTGGAGTATTTGCTCGACCGCGACCATGCTATCGGACACGCGGTTTTCATGGGCGTCACGTCGCTGGCCGAGCTGCAGCAGGTGCTGGCACAGCGCGTGATTCCGCTGCTTCAAGAGTACTTCTTTGAAGACATGGAGAAGGTGCGCCTGGTGTTGACTGGAAACGACAAGGACAGCGTTTTCTTCAAATCGCGTTCTCTGTCGCCATCCGAACTTTTCCCCGGTGCAAAGCAAGCCATGGGCACTGAAGCAAGGTCGACGTTCGCTGTAGGCGACCCCAGCAGCTGGAGCGAAGCGCACATCATGGGGCTGTACGGCGCTGCACCACCCGTCATGGCGACGCCAGCTCAGTCTGAAGAAGCCGCCAACACCCAGAACCTGGTTTGATCCCATGGGCGGACTGCGCACCGTCACTGTGCTGGAACATGAGGTCATCCCCGTCTTCGAGGGGGACCATGTGCCTGGTATCTCGGAAGAAGAGGCCCCCCAATGGCTATCCGAGGCCGAAGCGCAAGCCCTTCTCCGTTTAAACGATCTTCGTCGAGGCTTCTGTCAGCGACTCTCTGGCGGAGTCAAGCTCGCGCAACACTGCGGAATCGTTAGGCTACCCACCTGCGTGGTCGAAGTGCTGCCCAAAGTGGGGATGGCAGATGCACGAACAGCCGACGAACTGGAACGCTCTCGCGGCGCATTGCTGGCGATGCTGCACAGCGCTCGGCAAGTTGCGATCACGAAAGTGGGCACAGCACCGCAGCAAGCCGTGCGCGCGCCACTGCTGGATATCTTCATTGAGGCCTTCCTGCATTGCGCACTGGATCAAGCTCGGAGAGGCTTGATAAGCCGGTATGTGGCGCATGCAGACGACCTTCCTGTTATCAAGGGGCGCTTCCAGGCACATGGTCACGTCCGTCGCAACCTCGCGCGGCCGCACCTTCTGCATTGTGAGTACGACGAATTCACCGCTGACAACGCCTACAACCGCGCGGTACGCGCAACCCTGGACGCATGCAGAACGTGGCTCATCAATGACAATACACAGCGTCTGTGGTTCGAGACCCATGCCCGGTACGCCAGCATTTCATCGGTGAGGATGTCGGCGAAGGATGTGGCGTCCCTTCCGCGAGACCGCACCACGCACCGCTACGCCCCCCTGCTCACCTGGTGCGAGTGGATACTGGCGATGGCCAGCCCGGCGATGAGCACAGGAACAACGCAGGCCCCCGGACTGCTGTTCGACATGAACAAGTTGTTCGAAGCCCACGTTGCCAAGCGTGAAGAAGACGCGGCCGGGCCTGACCAAATCGTTCACAAGCAGGGGCCTCCTTTGCACCTGGCTGCACGCGGAGCGACCGATGTGTTCTTGCTGAAGCCAGACATCACGGTCTGGAAGGTTGGCCAGAACGGCGCAGCTTCAGACATTGATCGCGTGGTCGATGCGAAGTGGAAGCGCCTCAAACCGGCCGTGCCTGACTACGGCGTGGATGAAGCCGACGTGTACCAACTTCTGGCATACGCCATGCGCTATGGCTGCTCAGCTCTTGAGCTGGTCTACCCGATGCCTGACGGCTTGGACGCACAGCTTCCGCCCCCAGCTTTCAAAATCAAGACTGCGGGCGATGATCAGAGCCCGGAGATTGTCATCACGGTCAAGCTGATCCCTCTTTGGACGCGAGATGGGTCGACCCCTTCGATGCAAGATCCGCGATTGGCCGAGGCCGAAACCGAATCAGCCATTGCATGACCGCGTGTCGTGGCGTCAACGGCGTGGGCCGGCATCGCGTTGATTCGGTAGCTGTGTGATGTCGGGCGCTCTCTTTGGAGAGATTGGAACCTGGCCCGAAAACGCATCCCGGTTGAATTCAGCGATACATCGAGCCAGTTCCCGGTCAGCCAAGTCACCAGACCTTGCCAGCGCTTCGCTGACGTGGGTCCATGCTTCGGCTGCCTCAGAGCGCGTGGTGCGGGTCTGCGAGCTGCTTTTGCCACCCGTACGGGTGGTGAGCAGTCGCCCTTCCTGCCGAGCCTTGATGCGCCAAAGGTCGTCGTGTTTGCGGTTGCGCCCACGCGTCGCTTGCCGGGTCGCTTCAGCGTCCACACCATGCCCGCGCAACTTCTCGGCAAAGGTCTCGCGCCAGCGGTGTAGATCGGCCTTGCGTGGGTTGAGGCGCTTTCCCAGCGTCGACTCGGCCCGCACGCTGATGTGCACATGCGGGTTGGCCTGGTGGTCGTGCAACACCATCACGTATTTGTGGTCCCTCAGCTCGGCTTGGGCGAATTCCCGGGCGGCGCGCTGCACGGTCAGCGGGTCGGTGCCGCGTGGCATCGACAGCATGATGTTGAAGGCCTCCCGCCGGTGGCCTGGCTCTGCTTCGTCTGGTATGTACGAGCCGCTCAAGCGCCACTCCTCGGCCAGGTCGTGCAGGACATCCTTGCCCTGCACGAACTCGCCGCGTTGGTCCTCGATCTCTAGCCGGCCGTTCCTGCTGATGTAGCGGAAGTGGGCGGCGATGGCCCGCAGTCCGCGCCCTCCCCCCGTCACTTTCACCATGACCTGCGGCGCACGCCGCACGACCGTGGCCGCAATGCGCTGGCGGATGACGGATGCGCGTTGCCGTGCCGCGTCCCCACTCAACCGGGGAGAAGGCTGCACCTTCACGACGCGGTTGCCGGGGTAGAACAGTCGATCGCCCCAGGTGATCAGGATGCCGTCCAGGTTGTCCGGGATAGCCATGTCGAACTCCTTTCACTACTTGGTGGGGGACGTGGTTGACCCTGCGCCCCGGCTGCGCGGTTGCAAGTCGGCCAAGGCACGGGCGGCCAGCTCCAGGTGGCGGCGCACGTCGCCAGCCAGCGTGTCCAGCATCTCGCGATAAGGTCTGGCGGGCTCTACGTTGGCTTGGCGCAGCAGCACGATGAGGCGGTGGATGTTTCGGCTCAGGGTGGCCAGCTCAGCGCTGGAGATCCTGAGGGCTGCGATGTGTTCGGCCCGACCGCCGCCAGCAGACAGCACGGGCACGTTGACCACCAGCCCTGCCAGGTATGCACCGCGTGACAGGCCTGCGGCTCGGGCGCCGGCCACCAGTTGTGAAGCCTCGTCGGCCGTCATGCGGATGGACAACTTGACGCTGGCGGTTCGCCCAGCCTTGGGCGGCAGCTCCCCACAATCGGGATCACTCGCCACCGAAAGACCCAGGTCGCGCGCCACAGCGCTGCGCACCAGTTCGGACACGCTGACCCGTTGCGCCTGCGCACGGGCCACCAGCGCGGCCTTCAAGCCGCGCATTTCAACTGTGACGAAGTCATGTGTTGGGGTGTTCATGGACCGACGAATGGAGGGGCGCGAAGCGCTTGTGAAACTGGCGGCAAGCCGCCTATCTCTGCACTCACCATGAACCCAGTATTGGTCTGAATCGACGCTCTTGAGCGGCTGGATTTGGTCTCGAATCCAGCGCGTGAAAGGGCCGTTGGCGGGTTGAAGATGGCCACACCGCTGCCACCGTTGCACAGCGATTGCACAAACAGAACAGCAAGTGATCAGCCAGTGAACAGACACCGCATGAACTGACCATTTCGCGACCAACTCGCGGTCAACACCTGAACACCTGCAGAACAGCCACTGAACAGAAACCGCACGATGAAGCTGACTCCGACCGATCCGCCCGGCAGAAGCTCACGCAAGGCGAGGCGCTTTGCGCAAGACATGCGGGAGCTGCGCGTACAGGGCTACACCTTCGAGGCGATTCGCATGGCTTTGGCCGCGGTGGGTGTGCATGTGAGCAACGCCACGGTCCAGCGCGAAGTGGCCAGAGCTGCCAAGAGCCATGGCGTTGTGCTTGCGGCGGATTCAGTGCTGCGACCTGGGAACGAACTCAAGGCTCCTGCACCCATGCCGTCTACCGCAGCGCCTGAATCGACCACCGTGTCATCGCCAGCACTCGAAGACGCCATCGAGACCGATGCGCGCAGCGGTAAAGAGATCGCCGAGGCGTTCGCCAGCAGCCGGATCACCAACCCCCTGGCCCGCGCCAGGCTCAACGCGAAGGACCCACCATGAAAATCGCCGTCATCAATTTCTCTGGCAACGTGGGCAAGACGACCGTCGCCCGCCACCTGTTGCTGCCCCGGATCGAAGGTGCGGAACTGATTTCAGTCGAGAGCCTGAATGCCGGGGAGGGTGAAGGTCAGGCGATGCGCGGCCGGCAGTTCGGGGCGCTGCAGGAATACCTGCAGACCATCGACAACGCGGTGGTGGACATCGGGGCCAGCAACGTGGAGGAGTTGCTCGACCTGATGCAGAAGTACCGGGGTAGCCAGGAAGACTTCGATGTCTTTGTGGTTCCGAGCGTGCCGGCCCTCAAACAGCAGCAGGACACCATCGCCACACTGGTCGAGCTGGCGCGGCTGGGGGTGCCACCGTCCAAGGTGCGGCTGGTGTTCAACATGGTAAACAGCGCCGCTGATGTCCCTGCGCACTTCGACCTGGTGCGGGCCTTCCTCAAGGCGAAACCCATTGCCACAGAGAACGTCGCCTGTCATCTGAGCGCCAACGAGGTCTACGGACGGATCCGGGACAGTGGCGCCGACCTAACCACCCTGGCCCGAGACGAGACCGACTACAAGGCCTTGATCGTCAAGGCCAGCGACACCTCAGAGAAGCTCACCTTGGCCCAGAAGCTGGCCACAAGGCGGCTAGCCCTGGGCGTGGTGCCTGAGCTGGATGCCTGCTTTGCGGCGCTCGGATTGGTTGGGGACACCGCCAACAACGTGGTGCCGCTGGCACGGCAGGCGCAGTGAGCGACCTGGTCACCGCCCGCGAAGAGCTGATGGCGGTGGCCATCGGCGACCTTGGCGCCTTGCTCGACCGGGTCGAGACCCTGGCACCCCAACTGGACGCGAGTCGCATGGAGTTGCTGCGAACCAGCGCCGAATTGGGTGAGCAGGTCGCGGGGTACTCAAGGCGCATGGATGAAATCACCGAGAACGCAAAGGTGCAGGCGGTCAAGCACATTGCCCGCCGCGCCGACGAAATGGCCCGGGGGACTGTGGACACACAGACCCGGGCCATGGAAGAGGCGGCGCGGGTGGTCTTCCGCAATGAAATCGGCCCGACTCTGCAGCGGGTGACGCTGCCGCTGCAGGAGGTGGCGGCCATGGCCCGCAAAGGTGCACGCCCCTGGGAGCGGTGGCTGTTGCACACTGCGACGGCAGTGCTCTCTTCGGCCATCAGCTGGGCGATGGCCGCCTGGCTGTGGCTTCGTTGAGAAGCTGCGGCCTGGCTCGCGCGAGCCGGCGACAGCCGGCGAGCGCTTCAGAATTTCTGGTGAACCACACCGCCCAGCGTTGGGGCAGTGTGGTTCGAGTCCTGATCAGGCCTTGAGCTTGCGCAGCTCTTCGGCCAGCACCCAGAGCGCACGGTTCAGGTTCACGCTGCGGTCGATGCTGGCCACCGGGCGGGTGTGCAGTCGCCGGCCCTTGGCTCCTCTTCCCGGCTGGCCGCCCTTCATCGCGTTCTCCTGCACGCGCTGGAAAGTGGTCCAGAGGCTGGCGCCGAAGTCCTCGGGCCGGCGGGCTTCGATCAGCTGGTCGGCGGTCACCGGTGCCGGTGGTTCGCCCTCCCCTCTTTCACCGTAGCGCAGCGCCAGCGCGGCGGTGGCGAACGCCCGCTGTTCCTCGGGCTGCAGCGTCAGGGCCTTCATGCCATCGGTGGACGCGTCCACGGTCTCGAAGTCCTCCAGCACCCGGAAGGCGCCTTCGATCACGTCGTCGCGGATGTTGCCTTTGTGCGGGATGCGGATGTCATTGGCCACGTCGCCCACCACCAGACCGTTGCAACAAACGAAGCGGAACACGCCCGCGAGCATCTGGTAGCTGCTGGCGCCGTCGTGGCTGTTGATCAGGATGATCTCGTTGGCCTCGGGCCGGGTGTTCACCTGCCCAGCGTGACGCATGCGGATCATGTGCTTGGTGAACTCGGTCTTGCCTTCGATGCGGCTCTTGCTCTGGGCAACCATGAAGGGTTCGAAACCTTCCTGGCGCAAGCCGCGCAGCACGTCGATGGTGGGGATATAGGTGTAGCGCTCGGAACGGCTGCCGTGTTTGCCCTCGGCAAAGATGGACGGGGCGGCCCGGCGCATCTGGTCTTCGGCCAGCGGGGTTTCGCTGCGGATCACAAACGTGTTCTGGCCAAAGCGGGCGGCCAGACGCGGGGAATGGGCGGTGGAGATCATGCTGTGCTCCTGGTTCGGAATGAAGGAATGAGATGGAGACCGGGCGGCTGACGCCTGGTGGTGTGCTTCAGGCGGTGGCCCGCTGTGGGCTCTGCGGTTCCTGCGCGCTGCGGCTGCGGCGGGCATCGCTCTCGGCCCTGCTGTCGAGGTAGTCGATGTCTTCGACGGTGAATGCCATGCCGTAGACCTCTCGGCCGTCGCCGTCCTGGTACTGGGTGTTGTGCAGACGGCCCACCACGTTGACGTGGGAGCCCTTGCCCAGGTACTCGGCGGCGTGCTCGGCCTGTTTGCCCCAGAGGGTCCACTGAACAGCGACCGCGCGTTCCTCGCGGTCTTCACCGCTGCCGCGGTACTGGTTGCTGATGGCGGTCAGCGTCGCCTTGGCGAGCCGTCCTTCGCGCACATTGACGAATTCGAGCTTGACGGCACCGGCCAGGTGCGCGTGGCGCTGGATGACTTGAACATTGGCCATGGTGGAACTCCTTGCGAGAGCGATCAGCCGGACCCCGATCCGGGTTCCTCAAAACCGATCCTCTCGCTCGGACTCCCTCGCTCCCGCCCACGGGCGGGCGGGGGGTGGGCAAGGCCC
>QXGG01227457.1_pt1 | contig 46020 bp, 42 predicted proteins | sample 1982491 | NCBI WGS metagenome assembly QXGG01 (sample SAMN09924614, study PRJNA488089) | Wastewater metagenome, whole genome shotgun sequencing project. | isolation source: South African research farm wastewater | place: South Africa: Irene, Agricultural Research Council, Animal Production...
GCGGTCACGTCATTGACCGGGCCGACGAGGAACACCACCCGCTCCTTCAGAAGGCGCGAATAGATGTCGTAGGCGCGTTCGCCGCGACCGCTCTGTTCGACCACCATCGGAACCAGGCCGAGGCCGACCGGATTCCAGTCGCTGCTGTGCTGGGGTGTTCCGTGCATCATTGGTCAGACCCTCTGCGGCATCAGGCCGCGTTGTTGCCCATCAGTTCGTCAAAGGCCACCGGCTTGTCGGTGGTTTCAGCCTTTTCGCAGACCCAGGCGACGACGTTGTCTTCGATGACCACGGCTTCGGCCTGCGCCAGGCGCTCCGGTTGAGCGTAATACCAGCGCACGAGTTCCGACGGATCCTCATAGCTCTGCGCCATTTCCTCGACCAGCGCACGCACCTGCTCGGGCCTGGCATGCAGCTCGTTGCCCTTGACCAGCTCGGCCATGATCAGACCCAGCTTGACGCGGCGCGCGGCCTGCTCGGTGAACCACGACGGATCGACCGGGATGTCCTTGGTCTGGAGACCGCGCATCTCGAGGTCACGGCGGGCATTGTCGGCGAGCTGCTGCGACTCGGCCTGCACCAGCGCCTTGGGCACTTCGATCGGAGTCACGGCGATCAGCGCCTCCATGACCTGCTCCTTGACCTTGCCCTGGATGCGGCGCTTCACTTCGCGCTCGAGGTTACCCTTCACTTCCTCGCGCAGCTTGGCGACGTCGCCATCGGCCACGCCAAGGGACTTGGCGAAATCGGCATCGACTTCGGGCAGCACCGCTTCTTCGACTGCCTTGACGGTGATGTCGAACTGCACCGCCTGGCCCGCCAAATGCTGGGCGTGGTAGTCCTCGGGGAAGCGCATGTCGAAGGTCTTGCTCTCGCCCGCCTTGAGGCCGACGACGGCCGTCTCGAAATCCTTGAGCATCGAGCCCGCACCGATCACGAACGGGAAGTCCTGCGCCTGCCCGCCTTCGAAGACCTCGCCATCCTTGCGCCCGGTGAAGTCGATCTGCACGCGATCCCCCTCGGCCGCGGCGCGATCGACCGTGCTGAAGGTCGTGCGCTGCTTGCGCAGCACGTCGATGGTCTTGTCGACTTCGGCATCACCGACTTCCAGCGCCGGGCGCTCGATCTTCTGGCTGCCGAACTCGCCCACGGAGACTTCAGGATAGACCTCGAAGACGGCGGTGAATTCGAGCGTCCCTTCGGCGGCCGCTTCCTTGGGCTGGATCTGCGGGTAGCCGGCGACGCGCAGCTTGTCGGCACGGACCTTCTCGCCGAAAGCCTTCTCGACCGCCGCACCCACCGCCTCGCCGCGCGCCTGACCGCCATGCGTCTGGGCGACGATCTTCATCGGCACCTTGCCCGGGCGGAACCCCGGCATCTTCACCGTACGTGCCATACGCTTCAGGCGAGCGTCCACCTCCTTCTCGATGTCCGCCAGTGAGACGGCGATGTCGATACGGCGCTCAAGCGCGCTCGGGCTTACCTGGTTCTGCTCCATTAAATCAATCCTGAGAAGTCTTGAAAAAACCGCCCCGCCTGCACCGATGCTGCCCCGATCTTGGCCGGAGGCGCATTTCACCAGCGTGAGCACGATGAACGAAGGCGAAGATTCTAGCACAGCCCCTGCCGCGCGCCCGAAGCACGAAATCGGCCGTGCACAAAGGCACGAACATTCACCAAAAACCCTGCGGGGCGCGGAACTCGCCCCCTGAGCACCGTTCTCACTCCCAGATCCGGCAGCGTCATGCCCGCCTTGCAGCCGGACAGGAACGGGCTGCGCCGCGGGCATGATAAACGACAGCGCACTCAGGACCGGCGGCTGCAGCATGCTGCGCCGCGCATCGCTCGACCAGGAGACGACCATGTCCATCTTCAATGCCTACCAGGCGCGTTTCGAGGCGGCACGCGAGGAGGAGTTGTCCCTCCAGGAATACCTCGAACTGTGCCGGGCCGACCGCATGGCCTACGCCACCGCCGCCGAACGCATCCTCGCCGCCATCGGTGAGCCTGAGCTGGTCGACACCCGGCTCGATCCGCGGCTGTCGCGCATCTTCTCGAACAAGCTCATCAAGCTGTACCCGGCCTTCCGTGATTTCTACGGCATGGAAGAGGTCATCGAGAACATCGTGTCCTACTTCCGCCATGCCGCGCAGGGGCTGGAAGAGAAGAAGCAGATCCTGTACCTGCTCGGCCCCGTCGGTGGGGGCAAGTCCTCGCTCGCAGAGAAACTCAAGAGCCTGATGGAGCACAAGCCCTTCTACGCAATCAAGGGCTCGCCGGTTCATGAATCGCCGCTCGGCCTGTTCAGCGCGGCCGAAGATGCCCACATCCTCGAAGGCGATTTCGGTATCCCGCGACGGTACCTGAACACCTTCATGAGCCCCTGGGCGGTCAAGCGCCTGCACGAATACGGCGGCGACATCACCCGCTTCCGCGTGGTCAAGCTCAGCCCCTCGGTGCTGCGCCAGATCGCCGTCGCCAAGACCGAACCGGGCGACGAGAACAACCAGGACATCTCCTCACTGGTCGGCAAGATCGACATCCGCAAGCTCGAGCAATACTCCCAGGATGACCCTGACGCCTACAGCTACGCGGGCGGCCTGTGCCTGGCCAACCGCGGCCTGCTCGAATTCGTCGAGATGTTCAAGGCGCCGATCAAGGTGCTGCACCCCCTGCTGACGGCCACCCAGGAGGGCAACTACAAGGGCACCGAAGGCTTCGGTGCGATCCCCTTCGACGGCATCGTGATGGCGCACTCAAACGAGTCGGAGTGGGTCGCGTTCAAGAACAATAGGAACAACGAGGCCTTCCTCGACCGCATCTACACGGTCAAGGTGCCCTACTGCCTGCGCGTGTCGGACGAGATCCGCATCTACGAGAAACTGCTCGCCCACAGCTCGCTGTCCGAAGCCCCCTGCGCCCCGGACACGCTGAAGATGATGGCGCAGTTCGCCGTGCTGTCGCGTCTGAAGGAGCCGGAGAACTCGAACATCCTGTCCAAGATGCGCGTGTATGACGGCGAGAATCTCAAGGACACCGACCCCAAGGCCAAGAGCTACCAGGAGTACCGCGACTACGCTGGAGTTGACGAAGGCATGACCGGACTCTCCACCCGATTCGCCTTCAAGGTCTTGTCCAGGGTCTTCAACTTCGACCACCGCGAGGTCGCCGCTAACCCGGTGCACCTGATGTACGTGCTCGAGCAGCAGATCGAGGCCGAGCAGTACCCGACCGAGGCCGAGGCGCGCTACCTGGGCTACATCAAGGAATACCTCGCCCCGCGCTACGCCGAGTTCATCGGCAAGGAGATCCAGACCGCCTACCTCGAGAGCTACTCGGAGTACGGTCAGAACATCTTCGACCGCTACGTGATCTACGCCGACTTCTGGATCCAGGACCAGGAGTTCCGCGACCCCAACACCGGCGAGATCCTGGATCGCGCCGCGCTCAACGAGGAACTGGAGAAGATCGAGAAGCCGGCCGGGATCAGCAACCCGAAGGACTTCCGCAACGAGGTGGTGAACTTCGTGCTGCGCGCGCGCGCCAAGCACGACGGCCGCAACCCGAGTTGGACCTCCTATGAGAAGCTGCGCGCGGTGATCGAGAAGAAGATGTTCTCGAACACCGAGGACCTGCTACCGGTGATCAGCTTCAACGCCAAGGCCAGCGCGGACGAGCAGAAGAAGCATCGGGACTTCGTCGATCGCATGATCGACAAGGGCTACACGGAAAAGCAGGTGCGCCTGCTGTGCGAGTGGTACCTGCGCGTTCGCAAGTCATCCTGAGTCGCACGCCGCGGGCCGGACGCGGGGGGGACAAGGCGCCCCGCCCGCCGCCGGCCCGGCACAGGGGAGAGACATGGTCCGCATCATCGATCGACGCTTCGACAGCAGGAACAAGAGCGCGGTCAACCGCCAGCGCTTCATGCGTCGCTTCAAGCAGCAGATCCGCAAGGCGGTGTCGGAGGCGATTCATGGCCGTTCGATCCGTGACCTCGACAACGGCGAGCAGATCGCCATCCCCGCACGCGACCTCTCCGAACCCTCGCTGCACCACGGCAAGGGCGGCATCTGGGAACAGGTCTTTCCCGGCAATGACCAGTTCAGCGCGGGCGACCGCATCAAGCGCCCGCTGGGCGGCGGCGGGGACGGCAGCGGCAAGGGCAAGGCCAGCAAGGAGGGCGAACACGAGGACGACTTCGTGTTCCAGCTCTCGCGCGAGGAGTTCCTCGACCTGTTCTTCGAGGACCTCGAGCTTCCCCGCCTGATCCGCACCCAGCTTGCCAGGGTCACCGACTACAAGACCCAGCGCGCCGGCTTCAAGTCCGACGGCACGCCGGCCAACATCAACATCATCCGCTCCATGCGCGGCGCGCTCGGGCGCCGGCTGGCGCTCGGGTCGCCCTGGGCGGCGCGCATCCGCACGCTGCAGCAGGCGCTCGACGAGACGATCGAGCGCTGCGGCGAGGACAGCGACGAAGTGCTCGCCCTGCGCGAGGAACTCGCCACGCTGCGCGCCCGGCTCGAGCGCATCCCCTTCATCGACAGCTTCGACCTGCGCTACAACAACCGCATCAAGGTGCCGCGCCCGACCACCCAGGCGGTGATGTTCTGCCTGATGGACGTCTCCGGCTCGATGGACGAGGGACGCAAGGCGATGGGCAAGCGCTTCTTCATGCTGCTCTATCTCTTCCTCACCCGCAGCTACGAGCACATCGAGGTGGTGTTCATCCGCCACCACACCGTCGCCAGGGAGGTCGACGAGGACGAGTTCTTCCACTCGCGCGAATCCGGCGGCACCGTGGTGTCGAGCGCACTGGTGCTGATGCGCGACATCCTGCGCGAGCGCTATGCCGACGGGCAATGGAACATCTACGGCGCCCAGGCCTCGGACGGCGACAACTGGGACAACGACTCGCCGATCTGCAGACAGCTGCTCGGCAACGAGATCCTGCCCCGATGCCAGTACTTCGCCTACATCGAGATCACCGCCGGCGAACCGCAGAACCTGTGGCGCGAGTACGCCAGGCTCGAAACCGAGCACGACAACTTTGCGCTGCAGCGCATCGAATCGCCGGCCGACATCTATCCGGTGTTCCGCGAACTGTTCAAGAAAACGAGCACATGAGTCGCAACCCTGACGGCAGCGCCTTGACGGAGCAAGCCCCATGAGCCCCACAACGCCTCGCGCCCGCCGCGCGCCCGCGCCGACGCCACTGCCGGCCGGATCCGAATGGACCGAGGATGCGATCATGCGCTACAACGACGAGATTGCCCGCGTCGCTGCACACTACAGGCTCGACACCTACCCGGTGCAGATCGAGCTCATCACCGCCGAGCAGATGATGGACGCCTACGCCTCGGTGGGCATGCCAGTCAATTACCACCACTGGTCCTTCGGCAAGCACTTCCTCGCCACCGAGAAAGGCTACAGGCGCGGCCAGATGGGGCTGGCCTACGAGATCGTGATCAATTCCAATCCCTGCATCGCCTACCTGATGGAGGAGAACACGCTGACCATGCAGGGCCTGGTGATTGCCCACGCGGCCTATGGTCACAACAGCTTCTTCAAGGGCAATTACCTGTTCCGCACCTGGACCGACGCCGACGCGATCATCGACTATCTGGTGTTCGCGCGGAACTACCTCACCGAGTGCGAGCAGCGCCATGGCGAGGACGCGGTCGAGCTGCTGCTCGACTCCTGTCACGCGCTGATGAACCTCGGCGTCGACCGCTACAAGCGCCCGCCCAGGCTCTCGCTCGCCAAGGAGAAGTTGCGCCAGCAGGAACGCGAGGAATACCTGCAGGGCCAGGTGAACGATCTATGGCGCACCCTGCCCGTCCATGAGGCGGGCGCGGGCAGCCGGCGCGAACAACGCTTCCCGCCCGAGCCCGAAGAGAACCTGCTGTATTTCATCGAGAAGCACGCGCCGCTGCTCGAGCCCTGGCAGCGCGAGGTGGTGCGCATCGTGCGCAAGATCGCGCAGTATTTCTTCCCCCAGCGCCAGACCCAGGTCATGAACGAGGGCTGGGCCACCTTCTGGCACTACACCCTGCTCAACCACCTGTACGACGAAGGCCTGCTCGCCGACAGCTTCATGCTCGAGTTCCTGCACTCGCACACCAGTGTCGTCGCCCAGCCGCCCTACAACAGCCGCTGGTTCAGCGGCATCAACCCCTATGCGCTCGGCTTCGCGATGTGGCGCGACATCCGCCGTATCTGCGAACAGCCTGACGAGGAGGACCGGCATTGGTTCCCGGAGATCGCCGGCAGTGACTGGCTGGAGACCTTCGACTTCGCGATGCGCAACTTCAAGGACGAGAGCTTCATCGCCCAGTACCTGTCGCCCAGAGTGATGCGCGACTTCCGAATGTTCGCCGTGCTCGACGACGACCGCGAGGACACGCTTCGGGTCTCGGCCATCCACGACGACACCGGCTTTCGCAAGGTGCGCGAGATCCTGTCCGACCAGTACAACCTGGGTGCGCGCGAACCCAATGTCCAGGTGTGGGACGTCGACCTGCGCGGCGACCGCTCCCTGACCCTGCGCCACACCCCTTACCGGCGCCGGCCGCTCGACACCAGTGCGGACGAGGTGCTGCGCCATGTTGCACGCTTGTGGGGCTTCACGGCACGACTGGAGACCGTGACCGAGGACGGCAAGGTCGAACTGCAAAACGAGATCCGCGGCGAGCGGCGTAATCAGCCCGCGGTCCCTCCCGCGCGCCTTGGGACCGGGGCTTCAGCCCAGGAGCGGAGCCTGCGCTGAAGGCACGACCACCGCCGCGGACGCAGCAGCCGAGGCGGTGAAGACGTAGAATCCGGGCTCCAGTCGAGGAGCCCCGAATGTTCAGCCCCCTGCGTCCCATCTACCCCGTCGCGGGCATCCGCGAGATCGAGACCACGCTCATCCCCAGCGCCCGTCCGCCCCTCATGGAGCGCGCCGGCCGCGCCGCGGCTCAGGACGCGGTGCGCCTGATCATGGATCGCCCCGGCCCCATCCTGATCGCCTGCGGCCCCGGCAACAATGGCGGCGACGGCTTCGTGATGGCGCGCCAGCTCGCGCAGGCCGGCCGCGAGGTGGTGGTTGCGTTCTGCGGCGCAGCCGACCGCCTGCCCGCCGAAGCGGCCAAGGCGCACGCGGACTACATGGCGGCACACGGCACCCTTGTCTCCGACCTCCCCGCAGCGCCGGCAAATGGCTGGGCACTGGTGGTCGACGCCTTGTTCGGGATTGGCCTGGGCCGTCCGATCGAGGGCCGCTACGCGAGCTGGATCCAGACCCTCAACGCCCAGCCCTGCCCGCGCATGGCGCTCGATGTACCGAGCGGCCTCGACGCCGACACCGGACAGCCGCTCGGTGCCGCCTTCCGTGCCACCCACACCACCACCTTCATCGCACTCAAGCCCGGCCTGCTCACCAAGGATGGGCCCGACTACTGCGGCGAGATCAGCGTGCAACGCATCGAGATCGACGCCCCGGCCTGGCTGCCGGCACGCGGGCACGCAGTCGCCCCCGCGCTGTTCCGTGACCAGCTGCGACCGCGCCCACGCAACACGCACAAGGGCTTGTATGGCGATGCCGGCATCCTCGGCGGCAACAGCGGCATGGTCGGCGCAGCCCTGCTTGCCGGGCGCGCAGCCCTCTGGCTCGGCACCGGGCGGGTGTATGTGGGCCTGGTGGACGACAGCGCCCCGGCGGTCGACTTTGTTCATCCCGAGCTGATGCTGCGCCGCGCGCAGGCCCTCCCCGAACGCCTCGGCGCGCTCGCCGTGGGTCCAGGCCTCGGTACCGAGGACAGCTCGGCCAGCCTGCTTGCCGCCGCGCTCGAGCGCAACATCCCGCTGCTGCTCGATGCCGACGCGCTGAACCTGAGTGGCGTCGAACCGACCCTCAAGCGGGCCCTGAGCGCGCGTGTCGCGCCCACCGTGCTCACCCCGCATCCGGCCGAAGCCGCCCGCATGCTCGGCACCGACACCGCCGGCGTACAAGGCGACCGCCTGCACGCCGCCCTCGAGATCGCCGCCCAGTACAAGGCGCTCGTAGTGCTCAAGGGTTGCGGCAGCATCATCGCCACCCCGGACGGGCGCTGGTTCATCAACGGCACTGGCCACCCGGGCATGGCGAGCGCCGGCATGGGCGACGTGCTCAGCGGCCTCATCGCCGGCCTGCTCGCGCAGGGCTGGCCCGCCGAGTCCGCGCTGATCGCCGGCGTGCACCTGCACGGCGCCGCGGCCGACCGCCTCGCGCGCGAAGGCATCGGCCCGGTCGGACTCACCGCGAGCGAGACTATCGACGCCGCCCGCGGCGTGTTCAATGGCTGGCTGATCGAGGCCCAGCGCGACCCGCGCCTTGCCGGCACGCCCCCGCTCCGCGGCGGGCGCTGATGGCCGCGGTGATAGAATCTGCGCATACCCAGCCGCCCTTGCAGACCTTCTTCCTGACCCTCCCTTTCCAGGCCCTGTCATGCTCTCCGAACAGCTCCGCGTCGAAATCCAGCGCAACATCGCAGCCTCGCTCGCCGAGGACATCGGCACCGGCGATCTCACTGCCCGCCTAATCGCCCCTGACACCGAGGCCCGTGGCCGCGTCATCACCCGCGAGGAGGCGGTCATCTGCGGCACAGCCTGGTTCGACGCTGCCTTTGCCGCGCTCAGTCCCGCCGCGGTCGTGCGCTGGCATGTCAAGGACGGCGACACGGTCAAGCCCGGGCAACTGCTGTGCGAGATTCTCGCGCGCGCGCGCGTGCTGCTCACGGCCGAGCGCACGGCGCTCAACTTCCTGCAGCTGCTGTCGGGCACGGCCACCGTGACCCGTCGCTTCGTCGAAGCCGTAAAGGGCACGCGCGCGAAGATCGTCGACACCCGCAAGACCCTGCCCGGCCTGCGCCTGGCGCAGAAATACGCGGTGGCGATCGGCGGTGGAACCAACCACCGCGTCGGTCTCTACGACGGCATCCTGATCAAGGAGAATCACATCATCGCCGCTGGCGGCATCCGCGAGGTGGTCGAGCAGGCACGCGCGATCGCCCCCTCGAATGTGTTCATCGAGGTCGAGGTCGAGACCCTGGATCAGCTGCGCGAAACTCTCGACGCAGGCGTGACGATGGTCCTGCTCGACAACATGAGCCTGGAAGAGATGCGCGAAGCGGTGGCAATCACCGCCGGGCGCGCAGCCCTCGAAGCCTCGGGGGGCGTGAGCCTCGAGCGCCTGCGTGCAATTGCCGAGACCGGGGTCGATCGCATCTCGATCGGCACCCTGACCAAGGATGTGCGCGCGCTCGACCTTTCGCTGCGTCACGTCGAGGACTAGGTGAGCGCGCGGCGCCATGGCCCCCCGATCGACGTCACGCCTCCCTGCGCATACGCCCCCTGCACGGCCGCCCATGAACGACTTACCCCCGACCACCGCGCTGCCCCATTGGCCGAACGTGCCGGCCTGTTATGGCTGGCTGTCGCTCGATGCACGCGGGCGCTGGCGTCTCAAGGACGAGCGGGTCGAACACGGCGGGCTCCTGCACTTCCTCAACGCGAACTACGCCAGCGATGAGCACGGAAACTGGCTGGTGCACAATGGCCCCCAGCGCGTGTATGTCGAACTGGAATCGGCGCCCTGGGTGCTGCGCCTGCTGCCGGGCGACAGGCTGCAGACGCACAGCGGGCGCCCTGCCAGGGCGCTCGCACCGGTGCTGGTGGATGCGGACGGACGCGTCAGCCTGCACACCGATCTGGGTCCGGCGGCGATCGACGATCGCGATCTGGCGCTTTTCCTCGCCGAACTGATGGACGCACGGGGGCGCAGCGTCGATGACGCCGCGCTCGACGCGCTGCTCGAAGGCGCCTCGCCGATCGCGCTGAGCTGGCGCGGCCTGCCCGTACATCACGCCCGCAGCAGTGAAATCCCGCGCCAGCTCGGGTTTCAGCGCAAACCGGTGCCCGGCGCCTGAGCACCGCAGCCGGCCGGGCGCGACAGTGCGATGAGGGCTCGACGGGCGTGCCAGGAAAAAGCTGAAAAAGGGGCTTGACCAACCCGGGCGCCCAGAGGCTATAATCCGCGCCCTCGTCGTGCCAAGTGCGCTGGATGCACTGGTTACGAAAAGTGGAATGCCTTGGTGGTGAAATTGGTAGACACGCTATCTTGAGGGGGTAGTGGCGAAAGCCGTGCGAGTTCGAGTCTCGCCCAAGGCACCAACAGCGCAGTCCTCACCGACTCGCGCACAAATAGAAAAGCCCGCGATCCGTGGGCTTTTTTTGTGAACTTCTTTTTTGCACGCCGGTACATGGCACGCTGCGGCCCGGGCGCCGCAGCCCACGCGGCTGCGGCGCCTCCGGCCTGACTTCAGGTACGCTCGGCAATGAAGCGCTTGACCGCCTCCACGTCGGGCGCCATGACCTCCACGCGTTGCGGCAGCTTTTCGATGCCCTCGAGGTCGGCGGGCCGCTCGGGCTCGCGGCCCAGCGCCTCGACGATGGTCTCGGCGAACTTCACCGGCAGCGCGGTCTCCAGCACCAGCAGCGGCGTATCCGCCGGCACATCACCCGCACGCTCCCAAGCCACCTTGACGCCGTCGGCGGTGTGGGTGTCGATCATCAGGCCGTATTGCTCAAACACCTTGCGGATCGTTGCAAGGCGGTCGGCATGGCTGCTCGCCCCCGAGACGAATCCGAACTCGCCGATGCGGGCAAATTCCGCCGAGCCCGACAGATCGAAGGGGCGCCCGGCATCGACCTCGGCCCACAGCGCGGCCACCTTGCTCGGATCGCGCCCGACCAGATCAAACACGAAGCGCTCGAAGTTCGACGCCTTGGAGATGTCCATCGACGGGCTGGAGGTCACGTGGGTCTCGGCGGCCTTGCGCGGGCGATAGACGCCGCTGCGGAAAAACTCGTCGAGCACATCGTTCTCGTTGGTGGCGAGCACCAGCCTGGCGACCGGCAGGCCCATCTGACGCGCGATGTGGCCAGCACAGATGTTGCCGAAGTTGCCCGAGGGAACGCAGAAGGCGACCTGCTCGTCGTTGCTTTTGGTCGCGGCGAAGTAGCCCTTGAAATAATAGACGATCTGCGCCGCAACCCGCGCCCAGTTGATCGAATTGACCGCGCCGATCTTGTGCCGGGCCTTGAAGGCGTGGTCATTGGACACCGCCTTCACGATGTCCTGAGCGTCGTCGAACATGCCGGTGACGGCAATGTTGAAGATGTTCTCGTCCTGCAGCGAATACATCTGTGCGCGCTGAAAGGCGCTCATCTTGCCGTGCGGCGACAGCATGAACACGCGCACGCCGTGCTTGCCACGCATCGCGTATTCGGCTGCAGAGCCGGTGTCGCCCGAAGTCGCACCGAGGATGTTGATGGTCTCGCCGCGCTTGGCCAGCACGTACTCGAACAGGTTGCCGAGCAGCTGCATCGCCATGTCCTTGAACGCGAGCGTCGGCCCGTTCGACAGCTCGAGGAGACCGAGGCGCCCCGGCTCAAGCCAGCGCACCGGGGTGATGTCGCGCGCATCGTCGCCCGGGCGCACGTGGCGATACACCTGCGCAGTGTAGGTCTTGTCGCAGATCGCCTTGAGGTCCGCAGGCGGGATGTCGGTGATGAATTTCGACAGGATCGCGAAGGCCAGTTCGGCGTACGACAGGCCTCGCCAAGCGTCGAGCTCGGCGCGCGTCACCTGCGGATAGTGCTCCGGCAGGTACAGGCCCCCATCCGGCGCAAGACCGCCGAGGAGGATGTCGCAGAACTCGGGATGGGCGGGCTGGCCGGCATGGCCGCGGGTCGAGATGTACTTCACGGGGCAGTCCTTCAGGATGGCGTTGTCGGTGCGCCTGGGATGGCACAAGCCAAGGGCGCAAAGGCGGAATTCTAACGAATTCGGTCATCAGATCGGCTGTTTCCTCGGCCCCGATCCAGGGCGATCGTATCGAGCGGCGTCGAACAGGCTCGCCAGCGCAGGGTTCGAGCGAGCACGGACCGTCCCGCAAGGAACGCCCCAGTCGGAGCGTGCTCGGGGGCGTGCTCGCGACCGTACCCCTCTCGGCTGGCGCTGTACGCCTCGGTCACGCATGACTCATTCATGCGCAGCTCGATCTATTCGCCCGATACAATCAAGGCCCTACACAACGAATACTGGAGTCAGCGATGGGCCTCGGAAACATTCTCGGCCAGATTCTTCAGCAGGGCATGTCCGGCCAGGGTCGGTCGCGGCTGGACCATGCCGTCGGCACCGGCGGCATCGGCGAGTTGCTCGGTGGACTGCTGGGCGGTCAGCAAGGCGGCGGTGCGGCAGCCGGCGGTGGTTTGGGTGATCTGCTCGGCGCCGCACTCGGTGGCGGACGCACCGGTGCAAGCGCAAGCGCGGGGGCGGGCGGCCTGGGCGACCTGCTCGGTGGCGCGCTCGGTGGCGCACCCAGCGGTCGCCAGCCCTCCGCGGCCAGCGGCGGCGGACTTGGCGATCTGCTCGCCAGCGTACTCGGCGGCGGCCTCAGCAGCAGCGCGGGCAGCAATAGCGCACGCAGTGGCGGAAGCAACGCTGGCATGGCCATTCTCGCCACAATCGCCATGGCGGCCCTCAAGAACTGGACCGACGGCCGCCGCGCGCAAGCCTCCGCAGCCGGTGCCGCAGGCTTCGCTCCGCAGGAACTGGAAACGATGACCGCGCCCGACACCGAGGCGCTGATCCTGCGTGCGATGGTGTCTGCCGCCAAGGCTGACGGCCGCATCGAGGAAGACGAGATCCAGCGCATCGTCGGCAAGGTCGGCGCCGATGGGTTGAGCGAAGAAGAAAAGCAGCTCCTGATGCGCGAACTGCGCGCGCCGCTCGACCTTCGCGCCCTCGTGGCCCAGGTGCCCAACGAGATGGTCGCGGTCGAGGTCTACGCCGCGTCGCTACTCGCGATCGACCTCGACACCCAGGAGGAAGTGGCCTATCTGCGCCAACTGGCGCAGGCCCTGCGCCTGGACGGTGCGACGGTGGCACGCCTGCACCAGATCACCGGCGCCACACCCGTCTGAGGAATGCCCGGCGCGCCGCTTGCCGGCGTGCTGCGGCCACCAAGCTGCTCGACGCACTAGACGCTTGCGCCCGAATCTCCCGGGCGCAAGCGTTTTTATTCGGATTCCAGGCGGAAGCCGATCTTCAGCGTCACCTGGAAGTGGCCGACCTTGCCGTCCACGATGTGTCCACGAGTCTCCACCACCTCGAACCAGTCGATATGGCGGATCGACTTCGACGCGGTTTCGATCGCGTTGCGGATCGCAGTATCGGTGCCCTCGGTCGACGAACCGACGATTTCCACGAGCTTGTAGGTGTGATCGGACATGACGCTCTCCTTGATGAGAAGGTACAGGGCGGCAGGCTGTTCAGCCCGCTCGCCCGTCGTCGCCGGCAGGCAAGGCCGCGTGCTCATGCTCGAAACGCCGCAGCGCCGCCCGATAGCCGCGCACGCCGAGCACGGCGATGGCCACGAGGATGGCGATGAACACGATGAGCTTGAAGGTCATGCGAATCCGCTCCTTGCGCACGATTGAACAATCCGCCGACGTCTGGCCGCGACACGCGGTCGATATGAGTGTAGCGGCGAATCCACCGCCGCACACAGGCAAGGCTCATCGGGCATGGGTCTCAAGCCAGTCGGCGCGCTCCGCCCAGCGTTTCGCCTTGTCTGCCGCCAGGCCGGCTGCCGCAGCAATGTGCCGCAGCGACCGGGGGTCAGGGCGATGCGCGATCACCTCGTCCCAATAGTGCGCCAGACTGAGCCACGGATTGGGTCGTTCGAGCAGTTCGATCGCATCCCCCGCCTCGACCCCCCCGGGCTCGAGCACCCGGTAATACCAGCCGGTGATGCCGGCGGCCTCGACAAAGCGTGAGGCGCCCTCCACCTTCAGCCGGCGGTCGATCTTCCAGCACGGCGAGCGCGGCTGACTCACCTGAACCCGCGCCGCGCCCAGGCGGAGGATGTCGCCGATGCAGACATCATGCTCGGTGATGCCCCGCGTGCTGATGTTCTCGCCCAGCACGCCCGCGCCCAGCAGGCCGGCACACTGCGGCCATTCCTCGCCCATCACCGCGTAATGCTCTGCCGGGTAGTGGTGCAGCGCCTTGTCCGGTCCGCCGTGGTGACGCAGATCGGCCTGCTCGTCACCCGCCAGCCCGCTCAGCGCCAGATGCACCGGGCCGTCGACCGCCAGCTTGAACATGGCTGTCGCCTCGCCCTCGGGCAGCATCAGCCGCACGCGTCCGACAAAGACCTGATCCACCCTGCCCTTGAGCCTGTCCTGCATCGCGCCCTCCACTGGCTCCGCCCGCTGCCCACGCACCTGACGCTGCAGCCCGCTGGCAAGAAAAGAGGCCGCACCCGCGCGGGCCGGCCTCCCCTCTGACGCCTCAGCCTGCGATCACAGGCTTTCCATGCGCAGCTTCGTCACCTTGCCCTGCACCACTGGCAGCGCCTCGATGCGGACGATCGCCGCATTCGCGTTGCGCTCCACGGTCTGGTGGGTCAACAGGATGATGTCGGTGTAGGACTCGCCCTCCGCCGCTTCCTTCTGGTTCAGCGCCTCGATCGAGATCTCGCTGTCGGCCAGGATACGGGTGATGTCGGCCAGCACGCCGGGCTTGTCCTCGACCCGCATGCGCAAGTAATAGGAGGTGACGACCTCCTCGATCGGCAGCACCGGCACGTCACGCACCTGATCGGGCTGGAAGGCCAGATGCGGCACACGGTGCTCGGGGTCCGAGGTGTGCAGGCGGGTGACATCGACCAAGTCGGCGATGACCGCCGAGGCGGTGGGCTCGGCGCCGGCGCCCTTGCCGTAGTAAAGCGTCGCGCCGACGGCATCGCCCTGCACCAGCACCGCGTTCATCGCGCCCTCGACGTTGGCGATCAGGCGCCTGGCCGGGATCAGGGTCGGATGCACGCGCAGTTCGACGCCATTCTCACGCCGGCGGGCGATGCCCAGCAGCTTGATGCGGTAGCCGAGCTGCTCGGCGTAGGTGATATCCACCGAATCGAGCTTGCTGATGCCCTCGATGTAGGCCTTGTCGAACTGCATCGGGATGCCGAAGGCGATCGCGCTCATGATCGTCGCCTTGTGCGCGGCGTCCACGCCCTCGACGTCGAAGGTGGGGTCAGCCTCAGCGTAGCCAAGCGCCTGGGCTTCCTTGAGCACGTCGGCAAAGGGCAGGCCCTTGTCGCGCATCTCGGACAGGATGAAGTTGGTGGTGCCGTTGATGATGCCCGCCAGCCATTCGATGCGGTTGGCGGTGAGACCTTCGCGCAGCGCCTTGATGATCGGGATGCCGCCAGCGACCGCGGCCTCGAAGGCCACCATCACGCCCTTCTTCTGCGCGGCGGCGAAGATCTCGTTGCCATGCACCGCGAGCAGCGCCTTGTTGGCAGTGACCACATGCTTGCCATTCTCGATCGCCTTGAGCACCAGCTCCCTGGCCACGCCGTAGCCCCCGATCAGCTCGACGATGATGTCGATTTCCGGGTCGGCCACGACGGCAAAGGCGTCGTCGGTCAGCTTGACGTCACCGCCGGTAACCTTGCGTGCGAGCTCGAGGTTCTTGTCCGCCACGGTGGTGATGACGATCGGGCGACCGGCGCGACGGGTGATCTCCTCGGCGTTGCGCTTCAGAACGGTGAAGGTGCCGCCGCCGACGGTACCGATGCCCAGCAGGCCAACATTGATCGGTTTCATGCAGTGTGTTCCGTGGTGTGTGAAGGGTGTCGAATGGGGTTCGAGTAAAAAATGCAGCACCCGGCCTCAGGTGCCGTGACGCTTGCGGTAGTGCTCGAGGAAACGCGCCACGCGGCCGATCGCATCGCGCAGGTCGTCCTCGTGCGGCAGGAAGACCAGGCGGAAGTGATCCGGGTACGGCCAGTTGAAGCCTGAGCCCTGCACCAGCAGCACCCGCTCTTCCTCGAGCAGTTCGGCGATGAAGGCCTGGTCATCCTCAATCGGGTAGATGTTCGGATCCAGCCTGGGGAACATGTACAGCGTCGCCTGCGGCTTGACACAGCTGACACCCGGGATTTTCGTGATCAGCTCCCAGGCGAGATCGCGCTGGCGGCGCATGCGCCCGCCCTCGGCGACCAGGTCGTCGATGCTCTGATAGCCGCCGAGCGCGGTCTGGATCGCGTACTGACCCGGGACGTTGGCGCACAGGCGCATCGAGGCCAGCATGTTGAGGCCCTCGATGTAGTCGCCGGCACGACGCTTGTCGCCGCACACGACCATCCACCCTGCCCGATAGCCGCAGGAGCGATAGTTCTTCGACAGGCCGTTGAAGATGATGGTGAGCACATCTTCGGAGAGCGCCGCCATCGACGTGTGCTCGATGCCGTCGTACAGCACCTTGTCGTAGACCTCGTCGGCGTAGATGATGAGGTCGTGCTCGCGCGCGAGCGCAACGATCTGTCTGAGCGTTTCATCCGGATACACCGCACCGGTCGGGTTGTTCGGGTTGATGACGACGATCGCGCGCGTGTTGGCGTTGATCTTCGCGCGCATGTCCTCGATGTCCGGCAGCCAGCCCTTGCTCTCGTCGCACAGGTAATGCACCGGCCTGCCGCCTGACAGGCTCACGGCCGCCGTCCACAGCGGATAGTCGGGCGCCGGCACCAGAACCTCGTCACCCGCGTCGAGCAGGGCATTCATCGCCATCACGATCAGCTCGGACACCCCGTTGCCGATGTAGATGTCCTCGATGGTGACGCCCTTGATACCCTTTTCCTGGGTGTAGTGCATCACCGCCTTGCGCGCAGAAAAAATCCCCTTGGAGTCCGAATAGCCCGCCGCGTTGGGCAGGTTGCGGATCATGTCCATCTGGATCTCTTCGGGCGAATCGAAGCCGAACGCGGCCAGGTTGCCGATGTTGAGCTTGATGATCTTGTGCCCCTCGTCCTCCATCTGCTTGGCGCGAACCAGCACCGGACCACGGATGTCGTAACAGACCTCGGCGAGCTTGGCGGACTTGCGGATCGGACGCGAGGCCGCTGCAGCGGCCTCGGCCTTCATCGCCGGCTCCGGGGATACCGCTGCGAGCTCGAGTGTCTTGACCGCTTTCATGCCTGTCCTTTCGGGTAGATGGAAAACTGCAGCACCGTGCTGCAAAAGGTTGTTATCTTAGCTCTGCGACCGCACTGCGGCAATTTCGCCATCGAGTCTGAACCCACACCTTGCGCGCAGACTGCGCCGACCACCGGACCATGAAGCTCTACCAGGACAACAACGCCAACACCAACGTCGTCACCGGCTACGGCGACGATCACGTCATGATCAGCAAGGTGCGCCACGAGGGCAATCTGCTGGTCAGCGCGCGCCAGATCATCACCGACTGGGCACCCCAGGCCGCGGGCGATCTCGGCGGGCTGCAGGCCGAGGACCTCGCAGCCGCACGTGAGCTGGGCGCCGAGGTCCTCATCGTCGGCACCGGTCGTCGCCAGCGCTTTCCCCAGCCCCAGCTGCTGCGCCCGCTCATCGAGGCGCGCATCGGCTTCGAGTTCATGGATTTCTCGGCGGCATGCCGCACCTACAACATCCTCGTCGGCGAGGGGCGCGCGGTCGTTCTCGGCCTGCTCTACGAGCGCTAAGGCCCGCCGCGCACGCCGCCACGCGGGCGTAACGGGCGCGCAAGATCATGTTCACGTGTCTGTCGCGATCGGCTAACCTCGGACGCGAATGCCGCCCGGCCACGCGCGCCCTACGCCCTCCGGGTCCGGCTTGCAGCACATCCCCCTCTTCCCGCAGGAGACACCATGAGCGCTACCCCCGCCCCCGACTTCAGCCTGCCGGCCACAGGCGCAGGCACGGTCACCCTGTCCGCGCTGCGCGGGCGCAAGCTGGTGATCTATTTCTACCCGAAGGACAACACCCCCGGGTGCACCAACGAGACACGCGATTTCGGCACCCTGCACACCGAATTCGCTGCCTGCGGCTGCGATATCTACGGCCTGAGCCGTGACAGCCTGAAGAGCCACGAGAACTTCAAGGCCAAGCTCGAGTTGCCCTTCGAACTCATCTCCGACCCAGAAGAAAAGGCCTGCGAGGCCTTCGGGGTCATGAAGCTGAAGAACATGTACGGCAAGCAGGTGCGCGGCATCGAGCGCAGCACCTTCCTGATCGACGCTGAAGGCAACATCGCCCGCGAATGGCGCGGTGTGAAGGTGGCAGGCCACGCCGCGGAAGTGCTCGCTGCCGCGCGTGCGCTCTGAGCTGCCACGCGCTTCAGCCCGCCGTTTCATCTCCATTTCGCGGGCGCAGGCGCGCGCCTGCGCCCGCTCGACCATACTCACGCCCTCAAATGCCCGCGACCCGCAAATCCAGCCTCCCTCCCACCAGCGCCGAACAATCCGCCCCCGCCCCAGGTGCGCGGGCCCGGGGCACCGCACGCAGCCGGCGCGCACCGGCCTCGACCAAGCTCTTCGTCCTCGACACCAACGTGCTGATGCACGACCCCACCAGTCTCTACCGCTTCGAGGAGCATGATCTCTACGTGCCGATCATGACGCTCGAGGAACTGGACAACAACAAGAAGGGCACCACCGAAGTCGCACGCAACGCCCGCCAGGCGAGCCGCATGCTCGACGAGATCGTGTCCTCGTCGGACGACGGCATCCAGGCCGGCATCGCCCTCAACGGGCCCTCGCGCGGCCAGGCCACCGGCCGCCTCCATCTGCAGACCGAGGCGATCGACATCAAGCTGCCCCCGGCCCTGCCGACGGCCCGCGGCGACAACCAGATCCTCGCGGTGGTGATGTTCCTCGCCGAGCGACACCCCGGGCGCGAGGTCATCCTGGTGTCGAAAGACATCAACATGCGCATCAAGGCGCGGGCGCTCGGGCTGGCCGCGCAGGACTATTTCAACGACAAGGTGCTCGAGGACAGCGACCTGCTGTACGCGGGCACGCGCCAGCTCCCCGCCGACTTCTGGGACACGCACGGGCGCGGCATGCAGTCGTGGAAGGAGGAAGGCCACACCTACTACCGGCTGAGCGGCCCGCTCGCCCCCGAACTGCTGGTGAACGAGTTCGTCTACCAGGACGGCGACGCCCCGCTGGAGGCCTGGGTCAAGGAGAAGGAAGGCCGCAGCGTGGTGCTCGAGACGCTGACCGACTTCAGCCATCACCGCAACAACGTGTGGGGCATCACTGCGCGTAACCGCGAACAGAACTTCGCCCTCAACCTGCTGATGAACCCGGAGATCGACTTCGTCACCCTGCTCGGCCAGGCCGGCACCGGGAAGACGCTGCTGACGCTGGCGGCGGGTCTCACCCAGGTGCTCGAATCCAAGCGCTACGGCGAGATCATCATGACCCGCGTCACCGTCTCGGTGGGGGAGGACATCGGCTTCCTGCCCGGCACGGAAGAAGAGAAGATGGCGCCGTGGATGGGGGCACTCGAGGACAACCTCGAGGTGCTCAATGGCACCGCCGGCGAAGGTGGCGACTGGGGTCGTGCCGCGACCCGCGACCTGATCCGCAGCCGGATCAAGATCAAGAGCCTGAACTTCATGCGCGGCCGCACCTTCCTCAACAAATACCTGATCATCGACGAAGCGCAGAACCTGACCCCCAAGCAGATGAAGACCCTGATCACGCGCGCCGGCCCCGGCACCAAGGTGATCTGCATGGGCAACATCGCCCAGATCGACACGCCCTATCTCACCGAGGGTTCCTCGGGCCTGAGCTTCGTCGTCGACCGCTTCAAGGGCTGGGCACACGCCGGCCACATCACGCTGCAGCGCGGCGAGCGCTCACGCCTGGCCGATTACGCCGCCGAGGTGCTTTGAACTCGGCCACGCGGCCACAACCGGCCCCGTGAGCACGCAAACCCCTTGGCGCCCGACGGCTCACTTATAATTGGCGCTCACCTCCGACGACCGAGCCGTCATGACGACCGAAGCTGCAAAGCTGCTGTTGGGCGCCAGCACCGATTTTCTGCGCAACTTCCCGCCCTTCAACCGCATGGAGGCCGAGGCGCTGGCCTTTCTCGCCGAGCGTGCCGTGCTTGCCTTCCACCCCCGCGGCACCGACCTCCTCACCCCGGAGATGGGCGTACCCAGGCACTTCTACATCGTCCACCGCGGCAAGGTACAGGCACGCCAGACCGGCTCCACGGTGGTCACCGAGTACGCCAGCCTCACGCTCGGACCGGGCGAGTGTTTCCCGATCGGTGCGCTGTCCGCCAGGCGCCCCTCGACCAACGCCTATGTCGCGGTCGAAGACAGCTTCTGCTTCCAGATCAGCGCCGACGACTTCCTGCACCTGATGCAGATGAGCCCCGCGTTCCATCTTTTCTGCACGCAGTACATCGCCACCCTGCTCAATCAGTCGCGCCAGCAACTGCAGACGAGCTTCGCGCAGCGTGCGGCCGACCATCAGACGATGACCACATCGCTGGGCAAGCTGATCAAGCAGGAGCCGGTGTTCGTCACCGCCGAAACGCCCACGCGCGCGGCGCTCGAGCGCATGAACGAGCTGTGTCTGGGCTGCATGGTGGTCGTCGATGGCGATCGCCGCCCCGTGGGCATCGTCACCCAGAGCGACCTGCTGCCGCGCGTGATCCTCGCCGGCTTTGACCTGGCGCGCCCGATCGGCGAGCTGATGACGGCCAATCCGCACCAGTTGCCGGGCACCGCCTCGGCGTACGACGCCGCGCTCGAGATGGCCACACACGGCGTACGCCATCTGCTGGTGGTCGACTCGGACAGCGTACTCAAGGGCGTTGTCTCCGAACGCGACCTGTTCAGCCTGCAGCGCATCAGCCTGCGACAGATCCGGGCGGGCATCGAGAACGCCGCCGACACGGCCGCGCTGCAGCGCGCGAGCAGGGACATCCGCCAGCTTGCGCTGAACCTGATTGCACAAGGCGTCGGGGCCGAGCAGCTGACGCAGTTCATTTCTGCCCTCAACGACGCGCTCACCCGCCGCATCATCGTGCTCGCCCGTGAGCAGCATGACCTGCTCGGCATTGACTTCGCCTGGTTCGCTTTCGGGTCGGAGGGACGGCACGAGCAGACGCTCTCCACCGACCAGGATAATGGCATCGTCTTTCGCGTTGCCGACGGCACGCAGATCACAGAGGCACGCCAGCGCCTGCTAGCCTTTGCCAGGAAGGTCAACGACGATCTGGCCGCCTGCGGATTCCCGCTGTGCAAGGGCAACATCATGGCGAGCAATCCCGACCTGTGCCTGACGCTCGATGAGTGGAAATCCCGCTTCGGCGCCTGGATCCGTGAGCCTGATCCCCAGGCCCTGCTCAACGCGTCGATCTTCTTCGACTTCCGCGTGCTCTACGGCAACGAACGCTTTGGCAACCAGCTGCGCAACTGGCTCAACAAGTCCGTCAAGGGTAATACGACCTTCCTGCGCATGATGGCGGCCAACGCGCTCAAGGTCCTGCCTCCGCTCGGACGCATCCGCGACTTCGTGCTCGAGGACGACGGCACCATCGACCTCAAGAAGTCCGGCGCCCGCCTGTTCGTTGATGTGGCACGCATCCTGGCGCTGCGCACGGACGTCGACTCCAGCAGTACCGTCCAGCGCCTGCGCCAGGCCAGCACAAAAACCGGTACCTCGCCCGAGGAGACCGCGGCGATCGTCGATGGATTCAATTTCATCCAGCTCCTGCGCCTGCGCGCGCAGCACCTCGAGACCGAGCACGACGCCGACGACGACAACCGCGTCAATCCCGAATCGCTGAACGAGCTCGACCGCCGCATCCTGCGGGAAGCTTTCCGCCAGGCGCGCAAGCTGCAACTGCGCCTCAAACTGGACTACCAGCTATGAGCTGGCTCTCCCGTCTCAAGGCTGCACGCGGTGGCGCGTGCGCCCTCAGCCTGCAAGCCGAACAAACGCTGCGTGACTGGCAGGCGTTGCCCGAGGCCCCCTTTGACCGCCCTCACTTCGAGAGCCGCTACGTGGTCGTGAACACCGAAGCGACCGGGCTCGACCTCGACCACGACCGCCTGCTCGCCGTCGGTGCGATCGGCGTCGATGGCGGCCTGCTCCAGCCTGCGGACGCCTATTACGCGCGCCTGGAACCCGCGCCGGGTGAGGCCCTTGCCGGTCTGCTCGCCCTGATGGGCAAGGGCCCGCTCGTGGTGTTCAACGCCTCGTTCAATCGCAGCATGCTCGAGCGCGCCCTCCAGGACCACCTCGGGCTGTCCACGGCCTTTCTGTGGCTCGACCTCTATTTCCTGCTGCCCTCCCTGTTCCCCGAGAAGCACCATCGCCCCGCTCGCCTGGCCGACTGGATGGCGGCATTCGGGATCGAAACCTTTCAACGCCACCACGCCCTGGGCGACGCGTGGGCCATTGCCCAGCTCTTCCTCGCGGCACAGGCGCGTGCGCTATCGACCAGCGTCACCAGTCCGGCAGGGCTCGCCGAGCACCAGAACGCTTATCGGCAGAAGCTGAAGGTCTGATGCATCGGCGCCTTGGAAGCGGTCCTCCGGAGCACGCGGACGACAGACACTGCTTGTTTACATCCACGCCTTGACTGCGTATATTCCGCCGAATGTTTTTGCGCTCCGCCCTCCTCACCCTGACTGTCGTGTTCGCGTCGGTGCCGCTCGCCCACGCAGCAGAGCCGGCTCAACAGGCCGAGGCGACGCAGCTCACGCAGCACTCGGTCCTCGGCGAATACACCGACGCGGTCGAGCAACTCGTCGACGAGGCGCTGTCCTATCTGGGCATCCGCTACCGCTTCGGCGGTACCTCGCCGGCAACCGGTCTCGACTGCAGCGGTCTGGTGCTCAACGTGTTCCGCAACGCGGTCGGGCTCGACCTGCCGCGCACTGCGCACGAAATGGCCAAGCTGGGTGACCAGGTCGGTCGCCATGACCTCAAACCCGGCGATCTGGTGTTCTTCAACACCATGCGCCGCACGTTCTCCCACGTCGGCATCTACCTCGGAGAAGGCAAGTTCGTTCATGCCCCCTCGAGCGGCGGCCGGGTTCGCGTCGAGAATATCTCCGAACGGTATTGGGCCCAGCGTTTCAATGGCGCCCGTCGCTTGCTCGACGAAGGCGACAGCTTCAACAGCGCCGCAAGCGTGATCTCGGCGCGCTGACGCCGCCTGCACGCAAGCGACAAGACCCGGCTCCACGCCGGGTTTCGTCATTTCTGCGGCGCCTGTTTTCAGCTTGCCTTGAAGCGCTCCGGACATTTCGCACCGCCCTCGCCCCTTCGTCTCCCGAGCGCCTGTTGCAGCGCGCAGGTCGAGTTCGCACAAGCGCTCCGTCCCTACCCAAAAGGGATTGATGGTCCGCCTCCTGCTGCGAAGTTTCTGCGTCGAGCATGCAGACAATGCGAATTATTTGCAAATGCGAACCTTTATCGTTAATATCCGACCGCCACCACAACCACTTCAAAACAGACCACCATGATGAACAAAGTCCTCCTGACCGCTCTCGTCTCCGCGTTTGGCTTCTCCGGTACTGCTTTGGCGGCCGAACTCAACATCTACTCGGCCCGCCACTATCAGACGGACGAGCAACTCTACGGCAACTTCACGAAGCAGACCGGTATCAAGATCAACCGCATCGAAGCCAAGGAAGACGAACTGCTCGAACGGATCCGCACCGAGGGCGGCAACAGCCCGGCGGACATCTTCATCACGGTGGACGCCTCGCGCCTGGCCAAGGCCGACGAGCTTGGCATCTTCGCTCCAGTCAAATCGGCTGCGCTTGAAGCCCGCATTCCGGCGCACCTGCGCACCGTCAACTGGTTCTCGTACTCGACCCGCGCCCGGGTGATCGTCTACAACCCCGATGTCGTCAAGGCCGAACAGGTCCAGACTTACGAGCAGCTCGCGGACCCCGCCCTCAAGGGCCAGATCTGCACCCGCTCGGGCAGCCACCCCTACAACCTGTCGCTCGGTGCAGCGCTGATCAAGCACAACGGCGCCGAGGCCACCGAAAAGTGGGCACAGGGCATCGTGGCCAACTTTGCGCGCGCCCCCAAGGGTGGCGACACCGACCAGATCCGGGCGGTTGCAGCGGGTGAGTGCGGCGTGGCGATTGCCAACAGCTACTACCTGGCGCGCCTGATGAACTCCGGGAAGCGCGAAGACCAGGAGGCCGTCGCCAGGATCAGGGCGGTGTGGCCCAACCAGGCGAGTTGGGGCACGCACATCAACGTCTCGGGCGCGGGCATGCTCAAGCACAGCCCGAACAAGGAGGCCGCGGTCAAGTTCCTCGAATATCTCGCGACGGATGAAGCCCAGGCCTACTTCGCCAACGGCAACAACGAATGGCCGGTGGTTGCCAGCGTGAAGGTGGACAACGCCGCACTGACCAAACTCGGTGAATTCAAGGCCGATATGCTGCCGATCGGCGAACTGGCGGGAACAGTCGCCGAAGCCCAGCGCATCTTCGATCGCGCGGGCTACCGCTGACCACCCCGCTGCGGTCGGGAGTGCCGCGCCAGCCCGGGCGGCCGCTCCCGCAGCGGGAACGCGCCTCGCTGCACATCGATCAGCGCGTGCGCCGCCTCACTTTCAGGATCTGCCGCGAGATCACGAACATCGGTAGCAGCCCGACCACCACGATGATGAGCGCCGCGGTTGAGGCTTCGGCCAGCCGCTCGTCGGCGGCCAGGGTGTGGGCCTGGGTCGCCAGCGTGTCGAAGTTGAACGGGCGGATGACCAGCGTCGCGGGCAGCTCCTTCATGACATCGACGAATACGAGCAGGCCTGCGGTCAGCAGGCTGCCGCGCAGCATCGGGATGTGCACCCGGCGCAAAGTCGCCCATTTGCCAAAGCCCAGACTGCGTGAGGCGTCGTCCATGCTCGGGGTGATCTTCCCGAGGCTGGACTCGACCGTCTGCAGCGCAACGGCCAGAAAGCGCGCGAGATAGGCGTAGACAAGCGCCGCAATGCCCCCGGTCAGCAGCAACCCCGGGTTGCTGCCGAAGATCGCCTCCCAGGATTGCGCCAGCCAGTTATCCAGACGGGTCAGCGGAATGAGCACGCCGACCGCGATCACCGAGCCCGGCACGGCATAACCGAGTCCGACAACCCGATTGAGCGCATGCGGCAGCCGGGTACGTGCAAGCCGGGCGGCATAACCCAGCACCACCGCGAACACCACCGCGATCACTGCCGTCACCGCGGCGAGCACGAAGCTGTTGCGCGCAAGTTCGAAAAAGCGCGCGCCGAACTGTGCATCGCCCTCGGCAAAGGCCATCTGCAGCAGCAGCGCGGCCGGGAGCAGAAAACCCAGCAGCAGTGGCATGAAGCAGGCGAAAGCTGCGAGCAGACCGAGCGCCAGCGGCAGATGCAGGCGTACCGGCACACTCGACTGCCGCGAGGTATTGTTGAAGCGCGCGCGGCCGCGCGACATGCGCTCGAGGGTCAGCACCACGATCACGAAGGCCAGCAGTGCTGCCGAGAGCTGAGCCGCGGCAATGCGGTCGCCGAGCGAGAACCACGCCCGATAGATCCCGGTGGTGAAGGTCTGCACCCCAAAGTACGAGACGGTGCCGAAGTCCGCCAGCGTCTCCATCAGCGCCAGCGCCGTGCCGGCCACCACCGCCGGACGCGCCAGCGGCAGCGACACGCGGAAGAAGCACCCCCACGGCCCCAGACCCAGCGAGCGCCCAGCCTCCAGCATGCCCCCTGCGCGCTCCAGGAAGGCCGTGCGCGCGATCATGTACACGTAGGGATAGAGCACGAACATGAACATCGCGACTGCACCGCCGACCGTGCGCACATCGGGGAACCAGTAGTCGGCCCGCTGCCACGCGAAGGTCTCGCGCAACCAGGTCTGCAAGGGGCCGACGAACTGCAGGAAGTCGGTGTACACATAGGCCATCACGTACGCCGGCATGGCCAGCGGCAAGACCAGGGCCCACTCGAAGAAACGCCGGCCGGGAAAATCGAGCATCGTCGTCAGCCACGCCGAGGTGACGCCAATCGAGGACACCCCCAGCCCGACCCCGATGCACAGGATCACGGTATTCCCCATGAACTCGCCCAGCACCGTGTCGGCGAGGTGCGACCACGTACCCCCCGTCTCGCCCATGAAGACGTTCGAGAACACGGAGAGCACGGGGGCTGCGATCAGCACGGCCACGATTACAGCCACCACGGTCAGGGTCGACCACTGCAGGCGCGCGGCGCCTTGTCCAGCCAAAGCGTTCATTCTGTTTCCACTCTGCTGGGGCGCGCCGGAGCTCGGCCGCCCGCCTCAATCGGCGAATTATAATTGATCGCATTTGGAACACCGCGATGCAATAATCGCGTAACAGGTTTTCGCGCCCTCAAACCGTGTCCATTCCAAGATGTCACTTCTGAACCTCAACCGGATCGACCTCGCCTTCGGCAACCAGGTCATCGTGCGCCAATTGTCGTTGAGCCTCGAAAAGGGCCGCATCGGCTGCCTGCTCGGCCCCTCCGGCTGCGGCAAGACCACCGTCCTGCGCTGCATCGCCGGTTTCGAGCGCCTGGCCGCCGGCGAGATCCTGCTCGACGGCGCACTGGTGAGCACGCCCGCCCGGACCCTGCCTCCCGAGCGCCGGCGCATCGGCATGGTCTTCCAGGACTACGCACTGTTTCCCCACCTCTGCGTCGCCGACAACATCGCCTTCGGCCTGCGCGGGGTCGATGCGGCGGCACGCCAGGCGCGGGTCGGCGAGTTGCTCGCCCTTGTCGGTCTTGCCCAGCAGGGCCAAAAGTTCCCGCACGAGATGTCGGGCGGCCAGCAGCAGCGCGTGGCGCTCGCCCGCGCGCTGGCACCGCGGCCCAGCCTGCTGCTGCTCGACGAGCCCTTCTCCAACCTCGACGTCGAATTGCGCGAGCGCCTGTCGTACGAAGTGCGCGACATCATCAAGGCCACCAACACCACCGCGATCCTGGTCACCCACGACCAGCACGAAGCCTTCGCCGTCGCCGACGAGATCGGCATCATGCACGAAGGACGCATCCAGCAGTGGGACACGCCCTACAACCTTTACCACCGGCCCGCAAACCGCTTCATCGCCGACTTCATCGGCCAGGGTGTGTTCCTGCGCGGGAAGGTGCTTGATGACCACCAGGTGCAGATCGAGTTGGGGGTGCTCGACAGCTCCGTGCCGCTGGTGTGCTGTGCCGACTGCGCCGGCTGCGTCCATGGCAGCCCGATCGATGTCTTGCTTCGCCCGGATGACCTCGTCTATGACGACACCAGCCCGCTGCGGGCCGAGATCGCCCACAAGGCCTTTCGGGGGGCAGAAATCCTGTACACGCTCCGCATGCCGGGGGGCGCAAAGGTGCTGTCGCTCGTCCCCAGCCACCACAATCACGCCATCGGCGAGTGGATCGGCATCCGGCTCGACGTCGACCACGTGGTCACCTTCCCGATCGAGGCGGGCGCAACGGCGCCAGCCGGCCACGCCCTCGCTGCATGATCCCCTGGCTGGGCAACGTGGCGGTGTTTCCGCCCGACGAACAGGCGCTGAGCGAGCCCAACGGGCTCCTTGCCGCAGGCGGCTCGCTGTCGCCCGCGTGGCTGCTTGCGGCCTACGGCCGTGGCATCTTTCCCTGGTTCAGCGAAGGCGAACCCATCCTGTGGTGGACGCCCGATCCACGCCTCGTCCTCGTCCCGGGCGAGGTTCACGTGAGCCATTCACTGCGCAAGACCCTGCGCAAACAGCGCTTCGAGGTCCGCATCGATACCGCCTTCGCCGCGGTGCTGCGCGCCTGCGCCGCACCGCGTGCGCCGGGCCTCGGCACCTGGATCACGCCCGCGATGCAGGCGGCCTATCTGCGCATGCACGAACTGGGATACGCGCACAGTGTCGAATGCTGGCGTGAAGGCAGGCTGGTGGGCGGCCTGTATGGCATGGCGCTGGGCAGGGTATTTTTCGGAGAGTCCATGTTCGCACTGGAAACCGATGCGTCGAAGGTGGCGCTGGCACACCTGGGGCGGCTGCTGTCCGAGCGCGCCTATGCCATCATCGACTGCCAGATGACGACCGCCCATCTGCAGTCCATGGGCGCGCGCGAGATGACCCGCGCGCGCTTTGTCGACATCCTTGCGCGCGGGGTGCCCGACGGACCGCCCGCGCAGAAGTGGACGGCCGATGCGGCCCGGCACTTCACCTGGCCCTGAGATCAACCCCCTGGCGACGGCTGCGAAACCATGCAACAGGACTACCCCTACGCCCTCATCCAGTTCTACGCGACGGCGCCCTACGTGTGCGCGTACCTGCCCGATCGCAGCGCACGCTCGCAAGTGGCCACGCCGGGCCATCTGATCGACCCGCAGGTCTATAGCGAGCTCGTGCGCCGCGGCTTTCGCCGCAGCGGCGTGTTCACCTACCGGCCGCACTGTGACCGCTGTCGGGCGTGTGTGCCGGTGCGCATCCCGGCAGAACGCTTCGAGCCCGACCGCAGCCAGCGCCGGGCGTGGGCCCGGCACCAGAATCTGACCGCCATCGAACGCCCGCTCGAGTTCTCCGAGGAGCATTACCAGCTCTACCAGCGCTACCAGACGACGCGCCATTCCGGGGGCGGCATGGACCTCGACAACCGCGAGCAATACACCCACTTCCTGCTGCAGAGCCACGTCGACACCCGGCTCGTCGAGTTCCGCGAGCAGGGCGTGTTGCGCATGGTGAGCGTCGTCGACCGGCTCTCGGATGGCCTGTCCAGCGTGTACACCTTCTACGAACCGGAGCAGCCGCGCAGCGCCTTCGGCACCTACGGCATCCTGTGGCAAATCGAGGCCTGCCGGCAGCTCGCGCTTACCCACGTCTATCTCGGCTACTGGATTGCGGAGAGTCCCAAGATGGCCTACAAGGCTCGCTTTCGCCCGCTCGAGGCCCTCATCGACGGCGACTGGGTGCCGCTGCCGGCGCCGGACTGAATACCCTGAAAGCGGAAGCAGCGCGCCTTCAGGGCGCCGGCTTGCCTCCCGCCCGCGGCGCCGAATCGCTACAATCCACGGATGCTCTACGAACTCATCCGCCCGCTGCTGTTTTCGCTCGACCCCGAAAACGCCCACGATCTCACCCTGCAGGGTCTGCACTTCGCCGGCAAGCTGCTTCCTCCCGGTCGGCCCGAGCCTGCCTCCCCGGTGGAGGTCATGGGCCTGCGCTTCCCGAACCGGATCGGGCTAGCCGCCGGCCTCGACAAGAATGGCGAGGCCATCGACGGCCTCTCCCGCCTCGGCTTCGGCTTCCTCGAGATCGGCACCATCACGCCCCGCCCCCAGCCCGGAAACCCGCGCCCGCGCATGTTCCGGCTGCCCGAGGTGCAAGGCATCATCAACCGCATGGGTTTCAATAACCACGGCGTCGATGCGCTGCTCGCCCATGTCCGCGCAGCGAAATACCGCGGCATCCTCGGTATCAACATCGGCAAGAACTTCGACACCCCGATCGAGCGTGCCGCCGACGACTATCTGGCCTGTCTGGACAAAGTGTACGCGCTGGCGAGCTACGTCACCGTCAACATCTCTTCACCGAATACCCAGAACCTGCGCCAGCTGCAGGGCGAGTCCGAGCTCGATGACCTGCTCGGTCGCCTCAAGGCGGCGCAGATCCGGCTCGCCGACACCCACGGCCGCTACGTGCCGCTGACGCTCAAGATCGCACCCGACCTCGACGACGCCCAGGTCACCAACATCGCCGACGCGCTGCGTCGCCACCGCATCGACGGCGTCATCGCCACCAACACCACGATTGCACGCGACAAGGTCCAGGGCATTCGCCACGGCAATGAACAGGGCGGCCTGTCCGGCGCGCCGGTGTTCGATGCCTCGACCGCGGTCGTGCATCGCCTCGCGGCCGCGCTCGGTGGCGAACTGCCGGTGATTGGCGCCGGTGGCGTGCTCAGTGGCGCGCAGGCGCGAGCCAAGCTCGATGCCGGCGCAGTCCTGGTCCAGCTCTACAGCGGCCTCATCTATCGTGGCCCCGGGCTGGTGCGCGAATGCGTGCGCGCCACGGCCTGAACCTCGCCGCGTCACCCCGGCGCCCACACCGCGGGCGCCGGGGTGACTCACTACGATCGTCCGCGTGCCCGAACCTACCGACCGCTCCAGGAGATTTCCCGATGACCCAACGCCAGTTCATGGTCTCAGTCGCTGCGCTCGCCCTCGCCGCTACCCTGCCGCTTGACGCAGGCGCTGAATCGCCCGCCAAGGTCGGGTTTGTGTACGTCAGCCCGATCGGCGATGCCGGCTGGACCTACCAGCACGATGAAGGCCGCAGGGCGCTCGAGCAGGCGCTCGGCAGCAAGATTGAGACTCGCTACGTCGAGAGCGTGGCCGAAGGTGCCGACGCCGAGCGCGTGATCCGCGAATTCGCCGCAAGCGGCAGCAAGATCGTGTTCGCCACCAGTTTCGGCTACATGAACTACGTTGAGCGCGTGGCCCGCCAGTTCCCCAATGTCACCTTCCTGCACGCCACCGGCTACAAGTCGGCCAGAAACTTCACCCCCTACAACGCCCGCTTCTACGAAGGCCGCTACCTCAACGGCGTCATCGCCGGCAAGATGACGCGCTCGAACATGCTCGGCTACGTCGGCGCCTTCCCGATCCCTGAAGTCCTGCAGGGGATCAACGCGTTCACGCTGGGGGCGCGCAGCGTCAATCCGGACGTCGAAGTGCGCGTGATCTGGGTCAACAGCTGGTACGACCCGGGCAAGGAGCGCGAGGCGGCAATGACGCTGATCTCGCAGGGTGCGGACATGCTGACCCACCACACCGATTCGACCGCGACCGTGCAGGCCGCCGAAGAAAAGGGCGTCCATGCCTTTGCCTACCACTCCGACATGTCGAAGTACGGGCCGCGGGCGCAGCTCACCGCAACGACCCACCACTGGGGCGAGTTCTACACCCGCACGGTCTCGGCGGTGCTGGACGGCAGCTGGAAGCCGGAAGGCGTCTGGGGCGGCATGAAGGACGGCATGATCAAACTCGCGCCGCTCAGTCCGGCGATCCCGAAGGACGTGCAGGTTATGGTCCGCGATCTCGAGGCAAGGATCACCGCTGGCAGCCTTCATCCCTTCACCGGCCCGGTGCTCGACCAGTCGGGCACGGAGCGCCTGGCTGCGGGTGCGGTGATGGATGACGCGACGCTGGGCAAGATGGACTACTTCGTCCAGGGCGTTTCGTCCCGCCTGCCCAGCGCCCGGTAAGCCGACACACCCGTCCGAGGTGACCCGCGGCCCCTGGGCCAGGCCGCGCGTTCATTGGGCGGGGGGCGGGGGGTCCGGGCGATCGGCCCCAGCTTCGTCGTCGGCCGGCCGCCCGTGGCGCAGGCAGGCTGCCAGCGCGCCTGCGATGCCATCGGCCATGCGCGCCTGACTGGCTGCGTCGCGCAGCAGAAGCTCTTCCGCGCGATTTTTGATGATACCCGCCTCGAAGAGCACGGCCGGCATCTGCGCATGGCGCAGCACGGCGAGTCCATCGAAGTAGTGCACCGCGTGCTCGCGGTCCGCATAAGCCCGCCGGCGCCCGTTCTTGTGCGTCGGCACGAATCCCAGGCGCTGCAGGCGTGCACCCATGACGCGCGCGCAGAGAACGCTGCGAGCCGTATCCGGGTTGGCGCGCGACACGAACAGCGAATGCCCCGCAAATTCATCGTTGTAGTCGAGCAGCTCGGCATCGAATCGCCACGGGCGCAGCTCGTGCGCGCCGACCGAATCATGATGAATGGACAGGAAAAAGGCCGCGCCGGCAGCGGCCTGCGGGCGCGCCCTGAGGCTCTCGATCCGGCCCTGGGCGTTGATCAGTTCCGCCCGAAAGCCCCGCTCGCGCAGCGCATCGACCACCTGGCCGGCTAATTCGAGGTTGAACGCGAACTCGGTTCGTCCGCGCGCGCTGGTCGCGCCCGCTGCCTCCAGGGTGTGTCCGACGTCAACCGCAATCCAGCGCGCATCGCCGGGCGGCTGCGCGCCTCCCGCCACCGCAGCGCCCGCGGCAAGCCCGATGAGGATCGCAAGCGCGTGACCGGCGGCACGAACAACAGGTCTCGTCATTGCCGGATGCTAACCGAAACCGGCCACCCGGAGCACACAGGCGCGGCACCCACCGAGTGGATCGCGCGTATTTCGTCTTGATTCAAATCATGGAGACGGGCAGGGCCGGCCGGGACAATGCAGCCACCATCGGCAACACCGTGGATCGCTGTACCCCCTGAACCACCCGGGCAACCTGGACACCTTTTTGGACAAAACGAGACAAGCGATGAGGAGTACTCCATGAGCGGTATCTTCACAAAATCAATGGCGCGGAACATCTTCTACGGGGGAACGGTGTTCTTCTTCCTCCTGTTCCTTGCGCTGACCTTCGACACCGAACGCGAGCTCCCGAATCGCGACAACCGCGCCGCCCTCACCCCCGAGGTCGCGGCCGGCAAGCACATCTGGGAAACACGCAACTGCCTTGGCTGCCACACCCTGCTGGGTGAAGGGGCCTATTTCGCGCCGGAACTCGGCAACGTCTACACCCGTCGCGGCCCGGATTTCATCAAGGGCTGGATGCAGGCGATGCCCACCGGAGCCCCGGGTCGTCGTCAGATGCCCCAGTTCAACCTGACCGATGAAGAGCTCGACCAGCTCGTGGCCTTCTTCAAGTACACCGCGGGCATCAACACTGCCAACTGGCCGCCCAACATCGAAGGTTGACCGGAAACCTGGAGACCACAAGGGGATCTTTCATGCAATACAAATCACAAGCGGTCGCCATGCCCTACTTCATCGCGGCGATCGGGCTTTTCGTGGGGCAAATCATCTTCGGTCTGATCATGGGCCTGCAGTACGTGGTCGGCGATTTCCTATTCCCGGAAATCCCCTTCAACGTGGCACGCATGGTCCACACCAACCTGCTGATCGTGTGGCTGCTGTTCGGCTTCATGGGGGCGGCGTACTACCTCGTGCCTGAAGAGGCTGAGACCGAACTCTTCAGTCCGAAGCTGGCGCTGGCGATGTTCTGGATCTTCCTCGTCGCGGGCGCGCTGACCATCCTCGGCTACCTGCTCGTGCCTTACAGCACGCTGGCGTCGATGACCGGCAACGACATCCTGGCCACCATGGGTCGAGAGTTCCTCGAGCAACCCCTGATCACCAAGATCGGCATCGTCATCGTGGCCCTGGCCTTCCTGTTCAACATCTCGATGACCGTGCTGAAGGGTCGCAAGACCGTCATCAGCATCGTCCTGTTGTTGGGCCTGTGGGGTCTGGCGATCTTCTTCCTGTTCTCCTTCTACAACCCGGTCAACCTCGTCCGCGACAAGTTTTACTGGTGGTGGGTTGTTCACCTCTGGGTGGAAGGCGTGTGGGAACTGATCATGGCCGCGCTGCTCGCCTTCGTGCTGATCAAGGTCACCGGTGTCGACCGTGAAGTGATCGAGAAGTGGCTGTACGTGATCATCACCCTGGCCCTGGTGACCGGCATCATCGGTACCGGCCACCACTACTTCTGGATCGGTACGCCGGAGTACTGGCAGTGGTGGGGTTCGATCTTCTCCGCGCTGGAACCGATCCCCTTCTTCGCCATGACCGTGTTCGCCTTCAACATGGTAAACCGTCGCCGCCGCGAGCATCCGAACCGCGCTGCCGTGCTGTGGGCGCTGGGTACCGGTGTGATGGCCTTCCTGGGCGCCGGCGTGTGGGGCTTCCTGCACACCCTGGCTCCGGTGAACTACTACACCCACGGTTCGCAGATCACCGCGGCGCATGGCCACATGGCCTTCTACGGCGCCTACGTGATGGTGGTGCTGACGGTGATCAGTTACGCGATGCCCATCCTGCGCGGTCGTGCCGCCAACGGGACCAAGGCTCAGGTGGTCGAAATGTGGGCGTTCTGGCTGATGACGATCGCGATGGTCTTCATCACCCTGTTCCTCACCGCCGCCGGCATCCTGCAAGTGTGGCTGCAGCGCGTGTCCGACACCCCGATGTCCTTCATGGCGACTCAGGACCAGCTCACGCTGTTCTACTGGATGCGTGAATGGGCGGGCGTGGTGTTCTTCATTGGCCTGCTGACCTACCTCGCCAGCTTCTTCATCAAGGGCGACGCGAAGGGCGTCAAGGCCTGATATCTAGCAGGTGTTCAAGTAGCAACTCCTGGGCGATCCAGGGGAAGGGGTTGGGGCGGCGATAGCCGCCCCTTTTTTTGGCCATGCTCCACCACGACCCCTGCGGACGGGTTTTGTGGCCGATCCTCGCGGCGAGCCACCGACTCGCCGCTAGAATGTGGGGCTGCCGCAGCGCAAGCGCCGCATTCCTACGCCCCCCCGAGTACGCCGTGCCCCCGTTCGCCACCCTGCCCGCCCACGCCGCAAATCAGTCCGCCCCAGACCCCGCCACCCGCCCCGCGTTCCGCATCGCCATCAACGGCTACGGCCGCATCGGGCGCTGCTATCTGCGCGCGCTGCATGAGGCTGGACTCGGCGACCGGTTCCGCGTCGTCGCGATCAACGAGCCAGCCGACCTCGCCAGCATCGCGTACCTGACCCGCTTCGATTCCACCCACGGCCGCTTCCCCGGCGCGGTCGACTGCACCGAGGACACGCTGATCGTGGCCGAGCAGCCGATCGTCGTCAGCCATGCCCATACGCCCGAGGAGGTCGATTGGCAGGCGCTCGAGATCGACCTCCTCGTCGAGTGCTCCGGCCAATACGGCAGCCGCGGCGAGCTGAAGCGCTTCCTCGACGCCGGCTGTCCCCGCCTGCTGCTCTCGCATCCCGCCAACGGCGCCGAGGACGTGGACGCGACCGTGGTGTTCGGCATCAACCATGGCGAGCTCGACGGCCGTGAAGGCCTGGTTTCCAACGCCTCGTGCACCACCAACGCGGTGGTGCCGGTGCTGGACCTCCTGCACCGGGCGATCGGCATCGAGCAGGCCCTGCTCACCACGCTGCACTCGGCAATGAACGACCAGCCGCTAATCGACGGCTACCACCACACCGATCTGCGCCGCACGCGCTCGGCGATGCAGTCCATCATCCCGGTGTCGACCGGACTCGCCCGGGGCGTCGAGCGCCTGCTGCCGCAGCTGGCCGGGCGCGTGAAAGCCAAGGCGATCCGCGTGCCCACCCACAACGTGTCGGCGATCGACATGGTGCTCACGCTCGCCCGCGACATCGAGCCAGGCGAGGTGAATCGCCTGCTGCGCGAAGCCGCCGGCGGCTGCTACCGTGGCCTGATCGCCTATTCGGACGACGCCCACGCCTCGATCGACTTCAACCACGACCCCCACTCGGCCATCGTGGACGGCAGCCAGACCCACAGCATCGGGCCGCGCATGGTCAACCTGATGGTGTGGTTCGACAACGAGTGGGGCTTCGCCAGCCGCATGGTGGATGTCACCCTCCACTGGCTGGGCATCGCCGCGCCGGCCGTACCGGATTCCAATTAACCACGATCAAGTTAAAACCAGACGCGCTTGCCTAGACTGCGGCGCATGGAAACGAGTACGACCACGCTGTCCGCGCCGCACGCCCAGGCGCATGTGCCCGAGGGGCCCCGCCTCGCCGGCGACCTCGCGATCTGGTTCTTCATCCTCGCAGAGTTGCTCGCCTTCGGGGTGTTCTTCGCGGCCTACGCCTTCACCCGCGCGAACAACATCGAACTGTTCAACGCCGAGCAGACAGCGCTCAATCGCAACGCCGGCGCGCTCAACACCGTGCTGCTGCTCACCGCGAGCTACTTCGTCGTGCGCGCGGTCCAGGCCGCCGAGCGTGAGGCCGCGCGCCAGTGCGCCAACTGGCTAGTGGGCGCCATCCTCACCGGCTCCGGCTTCATCGTGGTCAAGATCAGCGAGTACAAGGCGGCCTTCGCGCATAACATCAGCCTGTCGAGCAGCCCCTTCCACATGTTCTACCTGTCGCTGACCTTCTTCCACTTCATGCACGTGATCCTCGGTCTGGTGATCCTGATTGCGATGTGGAACGGGGCGCGCCAGGGGCGCTACCGAGCCGGCGACATGAACGGTCTCGAGACCGGTGCTGCCTACTGGCACATGGTCGATCTGGTGTGGCTGATCCTGTTCCCGCTGGTCTATGTCATCCACTGAGGGGTCGGCCATGACGAAAAACATGCACGGCACGCCCAGAAGCTCGACCCTCCTGTGGGCGACCCTGCTCCTGGCCACCTTCCTAACCTGGAGCATGGGCGCCCTTGGCGAGACCGGGCGCTGGGGCGTGGCCGCACTCGCCGTCATTTCCTTCTGGAAAGGCGCCGTGATCATTCTCGATTTCATGGCGCTGCGTAACGCACCGCTGCTGTGGCGCGCCATCACGATGGGCTGGATGATCGTCGTCTGGGCCGTCATCGCCATCGCCTACATCAAGGGACTCGCACAATGAAGCCGGACACGCCCAATCTCGACACCCCCTTCTACCAGCCCGCTGGCGACGAGGTCGCGGTCTTCGAGCACGCATGGAAGAACCGCCTGCCGCTGCTGATCAAGGGCCCCACCGGCTGCGGCAAGACCCGCTTCGTCGCCCACATGGCAGCCCGACTCAGCCTGCCCCTGTACACCGTGGCCTGCCACGACGACCTCACCGCCGCCGACCTCGTCGGTCGCCACCTGATCGGCGACGGCAAGACCGTGTGGTGCGACGGCCCGCTGACCCGCGCGGTGCGCGAAGGCGGCATCTGCTACCTGGACGAGGTGGTCGAAGCACGCAAGGACACCACCGTGGTCCTGCACCCGCTGGCCGACGACCGCCGCATCCTGCCGATCGACCGTACCGGCGAACTGCTCGCGGCGCCGCCCAGCTTCATGCTGGTGGTGTCCTACAACCCGGGTTACCAGAACCTCCTGAAGGGCATGAAGCCATCGACCCGCCAGCGCTTCGTTAGCGTGCGCTTCGACTTCCCCCGCGCCGAGCAGGAAGAGGCAGTGCTGATCGGTGAGACCGCATGCCCGCCCGACCTGGCAAAACGCCTGGTCGGCATCGCCGGTGCGCTGCGCTCGCTCAAGGATCGCGATCTCGAGGAGTCGGCGAGCACTCGTCTGCTCGTCTATGCTGCGCTGCTGATCAAGGACGGCATGGACCCGGTGGCAGCCTGCCGCGTGGGCATTGTCGAGAGCCTGACCGACGACCCGGAGGTCGCCGAGGGATTGATGGAAGTCGTCGCTGCGACCTTTGGCCGCTGATCCCGCTCCCGGAGCCAAACCCATGAGCATCGATCGGCCTGACCCCCTCAAGCACGTCATGCCCGGACCGCGCCTGGCGGTCGTGGCCGAGGCGCTATTCCTGATCAACCTGATGCTGCTGCCGGGCCTGGCCTTTCTCGCCTTGATGGGGGTTTGGGCGATGAACCGCGGCCACCCCGACCCGCTGGTGCGCAACCACCTGCGCCAGACCGGGTGGACCTGCATCTGGGGTGGCCTGCTACTGGTGGTGATCAGCGTCGCCATCTTCCTGCTCGGCGGCTTCGACAACCCGTGGACCTGGGTGATCGGGGTGCTCTACTTCACCTTCGTCCATTCGAGCCTGATCCTGCTGGGCGTGATGGGTCTGTCGCGTGCCATCAACGGCCGCAGCTGGCGCTTTCCGATCTTCGGCCCGCGCGAGCCGAGTTAGGTCACCACAAGGATCACCCGCACCATGGAAGAAACCGTCGGCCTGCTCTGGCACCGCCTGATCACCCGCGCCGCCGGCGGGCATTTCCCCAAGGCGGCAGTCAAGCTCAAGGAGATCGAAAAGGTCGCCGGCGTGTTCTTCCGCGCCCTCGGTGGCGATCCCGGCCTGCGCGTCGCGGCCGCTACCGCCGACGCCCACGGTGGCCGCCGCAGCCTGCTGCAGCGCATCGCCGGCGCCGACGAGCGCATCGCCCGCGGCCGCATGGACGTCGCCACGCTGCGCCTGCCGCCCGAGATCGACGCCCTGCCCGAGCGCGCCCTCAACCGCGATCTCTACCTGTGGCTTGCCGCGCTCGCCGCCGGCCATGCACCCGGGGACGCCGAGGCCGATGCGACCGCCGAGGCCGCTCTGGCGCCCCTGCCTGACAGCGACTTCGACGATGCCGCCACCGCCGAGTTGCGCTCGAACCAGCGCGCGACCCTGCGCGCGCTGCAGCGCTGGCCCGGCATCGAGACACGCTACCGCCGCCTGGTCGACGCGGTGATCGCGCAGCGCCCGAAGCTCGACAAGCTGCCGTCCGCCGAGGCCGGGCGCGAACGCCTGCTGCGCCAGGCCCTGCATGCCCCGGGCAGCGTTGCCGCCCTTCCCGCCCTGGCGCCCAAGGCCAGGGCAACCCAGCCGGTATTGCTGTGGTTGAGCGACTTCCGCGGCGCGCATCAGGGCGGGCTCACCGGCGTAGCCAACGGCGGCGCTGCCGGCGAGGCTGGTAACAGCCGGCCCGGTCACGACAGCAGCGACCAGGCCCACCGCGTCGAGCGCCAGGAGAATGCACCCGAGAAGCACGGCATGATCATCCCCTTCCGCGCCGAGAGCCTGCTGTCAGTCGCGGAGTTCATCAAGGTCAAGCGCAGCACCGACGACGATCCCGACGACAACGCCGCCGATGCCGCGGCCAACCTCGACAAGCTCTCGATCACACGCGACGGCGAACGCGTCGCTTCGAAGGTGCGCTTCGACCTCGACCTGCCCTCGGCGGCCGAGGACGACGTCGTGCTCGGCGAGGGCATCCCACTGCCGGAATGGGACTACCGCAAGAACCTGCTGCGCGAGGACCATGTCCGCGTGCTCGAGCTGAGCCCCGCCGCGCACGATCCACGGGCCGCACCCTGCCCGCTGCCCGAGCACCTGCGCCGCACCGCTCGCCGACTGCACCGCCAGTTCGCCGCGCTCACCCCCGGGCGGCGCTGGATCAAGGCGCAGACCGATGGCAGCGAACTCGACATCGACGCGGTGGTGCGCGCCGCGACGGATCGCGCCATCGGCCACCACCCCTCCGACCAGCTCTACCTGTCGCTGGAGAAGCGCGAGCGCGACCTCGCCTGCCTGGCGCTCGCCGATCTCTCGCTCTCCACAGACACCTGGATCTCGTCCGAAGCCCGCGTCATCGACGTCATCCGCGATTCCCTGCTGCTGTTCGGCGAGGCCCTGCTCGCGACCGGCGACCGCTTCGCCCTGTGCGGCTTCTCCTCGGTCAAGCGCAGCAACGTGCGCTTCCATCGCCTGAAGGACTTCGACCAGCGTTTCGACGACCGCGCGCGCGGACGCATCATGGCCATCAAGCCCGGCTACTACACCCGGCTCGGCGCGGCGATCCGCCACGCCACCCACGCGCTGGAGAAGGAATCGGCCGCGCGCCGCATCCTGCTGATCCTGTCTGACGGCAAGCCCAACGACCTCGACCTCTACGACGGCCGCTACGGCATCGAAGACACCCGGGTCGCGGTGGTCGAGGCGCGCAATCGCGGGGTGGTGCCGTTCTGCGTCACCATCGACCGCGAGGGCGCCAGCTATCTGCCCCACCTGTTCGGCCCGGCGGGCTTTGCCGTCATCCGCCAGCCCGACGAACTGCCCGCACGCCTGCCCATGTTCTATGCCCAGCTCACGCGTTGACGCCATGAACCACTGCGCCACTTTTTGCCGTGAGGCGCCCGACGACGCCGCAGCGGTCGAGCCGCCCACGCCCGAGATCGCACGCCTGTGCCAGCTGCTGAGCCAGGCGACGCTCTTCAACGGTCTTGCCTGCGCCGATATCGTCCGCTTCGCGCGCGGCGTCCGCGAACTCAAGATCAGCAAGGGCGACATCCTCTTTCACCGCGGCGACCCCTGCACCGGCTTTCACCTGATCCTCAGCGGCCAGATCAAGCTCGCCTTCACCTCGGCCGAGGGCAACGAGAAGGTCGTCGACATCCTCCACCCAGGCAAGAGCTTCGGCGAGGCCGTGATGTTCATGGACAAGCCTTACGTGGTGATGGCGCAGGCGCTGAGCGACGCCCGCCTGCTGCACATCGGCAAGCAGGTGTTCTTCGAGGAGATGGCGGGCGATCCGCTGTTCTGCCGCAAGATCATCGCCGGCCTCGCCCAGCGCCTGCATCAGCTCATGGCCGACGTCGAGAGCTACTCGCTGCGCTCGGGCCGGGAACGCGTCATCGGCTACCTGCTGCGCGAGGAAGAGCGTGACGGCGAAGGCGTGGCCGAAGGCCAGGTCTCGATCCGCCTGCCCACCAGCAAGGGCACCATCGCCTCACGCCTGAATCTCACTCAGGAGCATTTCTCGCGCATCCTGCACGAGCTCACCAGCTCGGGGCTGATCCAGGTCGAGGGCCGCACCATCCACATCCCGGACATCGGCAAGCTGCGCAAGAGCCTGGGCTGAGCGCGGAACTCGCCCGCCAAAGCGGCAAGATCATCCTTCCTTGCCATCCACCCGTGCCCGCAACAGGAAGGGCACGTAGCGCCACAGGTAGAGCAGGAAGGCGATCGACCACAGCGTCGCAGCAGCATGCACCCCGCCCAGCTGCGCCGCGGGCAGCAGCGCAACCGTCAGCACACGCACGAGCGCGGCGATCAGCACCAGCGCGTAGGCCGCTGTCTCGATGCCGCCGGCGCTCAGCATGCGCCCGGTGTGGCCGAGCGCGGTTCGGGTGATCATGCCGATGATCAGGCCGCCGGTCGCGCCGATCGCCAGCGCGTGGATGCCGGCCGATCGCGGCACGACACCGAACTGGGTCAGCGCGATCAGCGCCAGGCCCAGCGCAATCCACAGGTAGGACAGATGCAGCACCCACAGCAGCGGCTGAGCGCGGGTGGCGAGCGGATTCCACCCCCCGAGCCGAACCGCCTGCAGCACGGCGGCCAGCAGCGAGACCGCCCCTGCCCACGCCCCGGCGCCGAGCGCCCACAGCAACAGCGCGATGCCGGTGGCGATCGCCGCCGCCCAGTCGAGCTTCACGTTGCGCCACTGCCTGACGCCGCGCACCGCGTTGAAGGTGAACATCGGGATCACCCGTCCGCCGACGATGGTTTCCAGCAGCACGACCAGTCCCAGTGCCAGATGGGTCGCCACCAGCGGATCGGCCTCGATCACGCCGAGCACGGCAAGGTGGAAGCACAGGTTGGCGAGTGCGAGCAGGCAGGGCAGCGCGCCGACGAAGTAGTTACGCGTGCTCTTGCCCTTGATCAGCACCGTCAGCAGCATGCCTGCCGCCACCGGCAGGAAGGCCAGGTCCACGATCGCCACCCAGGCGCCGCTGCCGAAGGCCATCGCCAGCCGGCCCGCCAGCCACACTGCGGCCAGCACCATCAGCGGTTTGCCGGTCGGCGTATCGAGCCCGGTCCAGTTGCGACCGGCGGTGAACAGGAAACCGATGATCACCGCCACCGCGAAGCCGAAGATCATCTCGTGTGCATGCCACCAGATGCCCGGCATCGGCAGCTCGATCGCACCCGAGTAAGCCACGGCCCATACGGGTACCGCGATCGCTGCGAACAGCGCGGCGAGCAGATAGAAGGGACGGAAGCCGAGCGCCCACAGCGAGAAGGTGTCGGGCGGGATGCGTTTGGTGGTCGGTTCGTCAAGGCGAATGAGCGCCATGGTTCTGTTCTCGTGCGTGCAATCAGGGTGGATGAAACGGAGGACGGGTGAAACCGCTTCGGCACCAGGCCTGGCCTTGCCGGGACACCCCGGGCTGCCAGCGCCTCATGCCTGGGCACACTCAGTGGCTGGTGCCTTCCTCGCGGGTGATCTTGTTCCAGACGTTGTACTTGCCCACCGGTTTTCGCATCGGCAGGCGCTTGACTTCCTCGAGGGTCTGCGCGTCCAAGACGATCACGGCGCCCTCGTCCTCCCACAGGCTGGCGAGCGCATAGCGGCCGTCGCGGGTGAACTCGATGTGGGCGAGCGTCTTGCCCGGTTCTCCGGTGATCTCCTTGACCACCTCGAGGGTGTGCTTGTCGATGACCTGCAGGATGTGCTTGGCCTCGGGGCTCATCATCGAATCAACGAAGGCATAGCGGCTGTTGCTGTGGCTGCGCAGGAAAAAGCCCGGGCCGCGGGTGGGGATGCGCTTCACCACTTCCCAGGTCTTCATGTCGATGACCGTGACCTCGCCAGCCTTCAGGTTGGTGCTCGCCATCACCGTGCGCGGCGCCGCATCCGGCCCGGCTGCGGGGTCCTTCCATTCCCAGGTGATGCCCGAACCCAGGTGCGGCATGCCGTCGAGCGGCAGGTTGGCGATCTTCTTCCTCACGTCCAGATTGACCACCTGGCCGACGCCCTCGCGCGACGCACCCATCAGCTCCGAGTAGTCCTGGGTGAAGAAGAAGTCGTCGAGCACCTCGGCGAGGAGGGTGCGGCGCGGGTTCAGGTAGCCGGGGATGAAGCTGCCCTCGCGCTGGGTGTAGTCGTGGATGTAGCTGACCGGGATGTCCTCGACCGCCTTGGTGTAGCTGATCTCCCACACTTCGCCGACGTCCTTGAGCGCGGCGATGAAGGACTGGCGCGGGGTGGCGTCGTACACCGCCGACACGCGCGAACGCTTCTTGCCGTCGCGATCGGCGGCGGGGATGGTCTTGACCAGATTGAGCTCACCGTCGAGCAGCACCAGGGTGTTGGGCAGGTAATTGGCCACCGCGACGTGGGTGCCGTCAGGCGAGGCTGCGACGTTGCGGGTGTTGATCCCGGCGCGCACCTCGGCCACCACCTTCAGGTTCCACAGGTCGAACTTGGTGATCCAGCCGTCGCGCGAGGCGAAAAACACGTAGCGCCCGTTGGCTGCGAACTTCGGTCCGCCGTGCAGCGCGAAGCGTGACGGGAAGCGGTGGATCGGCTCGAGCTTGTCGCCGTCGAGCACGCTGACGTGATGGTCGCCCGCTTCCACCACCAGGAAGAGGTTCATCGGGTCGGCGTCGAACACCGGCTGGTCGGAGAGCGTGGCCGGATCGACGTGGACGATGCGCGAGGCGCGGATGTCGTCGTCGGACCACCGCGGTTCGGGCACGACCGGGGTATAGATCCAGTCGGCGAGCGCGGCGATCTCGGCCTCGGTGAGCTGCGTGGCGAAGCCCGCCATCTGGGTGGCGGGCCGGCCTTCGGCGATCACCTTGACCGCTTCGCGCTTGCGCAGGCGGCCGAGGTTGTCGGGCAGCAGCGCCGGCCCCATGCCCCCGAGCCGGTTGGGAGCGTGGCAGGCCGCACAATGCTGCGCATAGAGCGCACCCACGTCGATGACGGCCGCCGGGGGTAGCTGCGCTGTGCCAGGCTGGGGAGTGGCCCTGTCCGGCGAGGCTGTGGCAGGCACAACGGTCAGTGCCCCCACGAGGGCGAGCACAGCAGCGAGGGTCGAGGGACGCGATCTCATGCGGACACCTTGTTGATGCGGATCCAGGGCGTGGTGACGACACGCTCGGCGCCATAATCACCGGCGCTCACGCCGATCTCATCGTCATCGAGGTAACAGGCGGGATCCTCCGCCCAGGGGTTGCCGGTGACCTGCTCGGCGCGCACGCGCGAACTGCCATTGCAGATGTCGAGGTACTTGCACGCGCCGCAGCGCCCCTCGAGCGTGCGCGGATGCTGCTTGAGTCCGGCCAGCAGCGGGTTGGAGAGGTCGTTCCAGATTTCGCCGAAGGCACGCTGGCGCACGTTGCCCAGGGGCACATGCCACCACATGGTGTCCGGGTGCACGATGCCGAGGTTGTCGATATTGGAGACGTTTACCCCGCTCGCGTTGCCACCCCACTGGCGCAGCTTGGCTTCGACATGCGCGGCCTTGTCGGGGAAACGGCGCTGCACCCAGTGCAGCAGGAAGGGGCCGTCAGCGTCGTTGTTGCCGGTGACGAAGTCCTTGTCGATGCCGCGCCGGTGCAGCTTTAGACAGGTCTCGAAGAGCAGCTCCATGGCCTCGCGGGTGGTGCGGTGGCGGGCATCGCCGGCGCGGTTCTTGTTGCCGCGGCCGGCGTAGTTCAGGTGCGAGAAGTAGAACTTGTCGATGCGTTCGTCTTCGACCAGCTTCAACAGCGCGGGCAGGTCATGGGCATTGCCCTCGGTCATCGTGTAGCGCACGCCGACCTTGATGCCGCGATCGCGGCACAGGCGGATGCCGTGCAGCGAGGCTTCGAATGCGCCCTGCTTGCGGCGGAAGTGGTCGTGGGTGGCGCCGATGCCGTCCAGGCTGACGCCGACGTAGTCGAAGCCGATCGCCTCGATCGCGTCGATGTTGGATTGGTCGATCAGCGTGCCGTTGGACGACAGCCCGACGTAGAAGCCCAAGCCCTTGGCGCGGCGGGCGATGTCGAAGATGTCGGGCCGCAGCAGCGGCTCGCCGCCGGACAGGATCAGCACCGGCACGCGTGCGGCCTTGAGCTCGTCCATGACCTTGAACACCTCCCGGGTGTTCAGCTCGCCCGGGAAGTCCTTGTCGGCCGAGATCGAATAACAATGCTCGCAGGTCAGGTTGCAGCGCCGGATCAGGTTCCAGATCACCACCGGACCGGGCGGGTTGCGACGCGGGCCGGCCGGCGTGGGATGATCGAGCTCGCGGATGAATTGGGAGATGCGGAACATGGGGGCCTCCTGAATGGGGCCCATTTGACCCGAGCCGCCGCGTGCAGAAAATGACGCGGGTCAAGGGTGTCCGAGGGAGACAGGACGCGCAGGGGCCCCGCCCACCTTTCAAACCGGGGAAACCTCAGCCTTGTCGCCGCCGCCCTCAGCCGCCGATCCGAAGACCGGTCTTCTTCAGGATGCCCGACGAAAACAGCACGTCGTGGGCCCGGCAGGCGCCGGGAAACTCCGCACCGATCAGCGCGGCGATCTCCTCGACGCGCTCGAGTGCCGCCTCGCGACTGGCGGCATGCACCATCGCAAACAGGCTGTAGGGCCAGTCCGGCGGGTGGCGCGGACGGCGATAGCAGTGAGTGACGAAATCGAGCGCGCCGACACGCTCGCCCACCGCGTCGATCACCGCGTCGTCGATGTCCCAGACGCTCATGCCGTTGGCGGTGTAGCCGATCGCATAGTGGTTGGGCACCGCACCGATGCGGCGGATACGGCCGTCGACGAGCATCGCCGCCAGGCGCTGGCGCACCAGCGCCTCGTCCACGCCAAGCTGCATGGCGATCGCAGTGTAGGGCCGGAGCACCAGCGGCAAACCACCCTGGGTGGCGAGGACCAGGCGGCGGTCGAGTTCGGCGAGCGCGACGCCGGACACGTCCTCCCCGCCGGCGTCCGCCAATACTGGCGTGTCTGCCGCTGCGACCCTCTCGTTGTCGGACATCGCTTGCGCCATCACGCCTCCAGCCTCATCTCGACGAAATACTCGCGTTCCTTGGGGAACAGATGCACCACCCGCCCGGTGGCCGCCTCGATGCGGCGCGCGCAGTCGGCGATGCCCTCAGGGGTCTCGGTGGCGAGCACGAACCACATGTTGAGCGCGTGCTCGCGGCGGTAGTTGTGCGCGACCTCGGGAAAGGCGTTGACCGCCTCCACCGTCTCGGCCCAGTGCGCGTCGGGCACCGCGATCGCCGCCAGGCAGAAGGCACCACCCATGCGCTCGATCTGATACATCGGCCCGAAGCGGGTCAGCACGCGATCGTCCAGCAGCGACTGCAGGCGCGCAATCACCGCGTCCTCGGACAGCCCAAGCGCCGCGCCCACCTCGGCGAAGGGTCGCTCGGAGAGGGGAAACTCGCCCTGGATGGCGTTGATCAGGCGGCGGTCGGTGTCGTCGGGCGCGCGCTTCGCGGCGATGCCACGACGGCCGCCCGGGGCCGCAGGCTGTACGTCAGACATGGGCGAGATCCTTGGCGCCGAGATAGCGCGCACCGGTCTGCTTGAAACGCCGGCAGCTGAACAGCACCGCATGCGGATGGCGATCGAGCCCGAGGCGTGCGGCAAGCTCGTCCCGCGCCGTGAGCACCTCCTCGCGTGCGCTGCCATGGATCATGCAGAAGAGGTTGTAGGGCCAGTCGGGCAAGGCGCGGCTGCGCCGGTAGCACAGCGTGACCGCCGATTCCTGCGCCAGCCTGCGGCCGAGCGCGGACACCTCGGCGTCGGGCACGTCCCACACGCACATCGCGTTGGCCGCGAGGCCGAGCTCGTGGTGGCGCACGACGACGCCGAAACGACGGATCAGGCCTTCCTCCACCCAGCGTGAGA
>QXGG01030917.1_pt1 | contig 45734 bp, 42 predicted proteins | sample 1982491 | NCBI WGS metagenome assembly QXGG01 (sample SAMN09924614, study PRJNA488089) | Wastewater metagenome, whole genome shotgun sequencing project. | isolation source: South African research farm wastewater | place: South Africa: Irene, Agricultural Research Council, Animal Production...
CAAGAACAAGAACATCACTCTCTCGCCCCCATGGATCTCGATCAATTCACCCACCAGTACGACCACCTGTCGACCGACATCGAGGCGCTCAAGCGCGCGATCTCCAACAAGCTGATGTACCAGGTCGGCAAGAACCCGGAATCCGCCCTGCCCGAGGACTGGCTGCACGCCGTGGCCTATGCGGTGCGCGACCACCTGGTCGAGCGCTGGATGAAGACCACGCGTGCCAGCTACGCGCAGGACGTCAAGCGCGTCTATTACCTGTCGATGGAATTCCTCATCGGCCGCAGCCTGGGCAACGCCATGCTCGCGCTCGAGCTCATCGGCCCGGTGCGCCAGGCCCTGCGCGAACTCGACATCGACCCCGACAGCCTGCCGGAGCTCGAACCCGACGCCGCGCTCGGCAACGGCGGCCTCGGCCGGCTCGCGGCGTGCTTCCTCGACTCGATGGCCACGCTCGGCTTGCCCGGCTTCGGCTACGGCATTCGCTACGACTACGGCATGTTCCGGCAGCAGATCATCGACGGCCAGCAGGTCGAGGTGCCCGACTACTGGCTCACCCACGGCAACCCGTGGGAATTCCCGCGCCCCGAGATCCAGATGCGCGTGCGCTTCGGTGGCCATCTCGAGGAGGACGGTGAGCGGGTGAACTGGGTGGGCACCGAGGACGTGCTGGCGATGGCCTACGACTCGATCATCCCCGGCTACGGCACCGAGGTGACCAATACGCTGCGCCTGTGGTCGGCGCGCGCCACCGAGGAGATCGACCTCTCCGCCTTCAACCGTGGCAATTATTTCGGCGCGGTGGAAAGCAAGAACCACTCTGAAAACGTCTCGCGCGTGCTCTACCCGGACGACTCCACGGTGTCGGGCCGCGAGCTGCGCCTGCGCCAGGAATACTTCTTCGTCTCGGCGAGCCTGCAGGACATCCTGCGCCGCTACCGCATCGGCCACGGCGACTTCGACGCCCTGCCAGACAAGGTCAGCATCCACCTTAACGACACCCATCCGGTGCTCGCCGTGCCCGAGCTGATGCGCCTGCTGGTCGACGAGCACGGCCTGGCCTGGGACCACGGCTGGGCGCTGTGCCAGCGCGTGTTCTCGTACACCAACCACACGCTGATGCACGAGGCGCTCGAGACCTGGCCGCTCGACATGCTCGGCCGCGTGCTGCCGCGCCATCTGCGCATCATCTTCGACATCAACGCGCGCTTCCTCGCCGAGCTCACCGCGCGCTTCGGCCACGACGTGGAGCTGATGCGCCGCGTGTCCTTGATCGACGAGCACGGCGAACGCCGGGTGCGCATGGCCTACCTGGCGATCGTCGCCTCGCACTCGGTCAACGGTGTGTCGGCGCTGCACTCGGCGCTGATGCGCGAGTCGATCTTCGCCGACTTCGCGCGCATCTGGCCGCAGCGCTTCAACAACAAGACCAACGGCGTCACCCCGCGGCGCTGGCTCGCCCACGCCAACCCGGGGCTCGCCGCGCTGATCGACAGCCGCATCGGCCCGGGCTGGCGGCGCGACCTCGACCAGGTGAGCGGCCTGCGCGCGCTGCGCGATGACGGCGATTTCCTGCACGCCCTGCGCGCGGTGAAGCACGCCAACAAGCTGCGCCTGGCGCACTGGATCGGCGAGCACCTTGGCATCCAGATCGACCCGACGGCGATGTTCGACGTGCACGTCAAGCGCATCCACGAATACAAGCGCCAGTTGCTCAACGTGCTGCATGTAATCACGCGCTACCAGCGCATCCTGGCCGAACCCCAGAACGACCCCCAGACTGATCACGTGCCGCGGGTGGTGATCTTCTCGGGCAAGGCTGCGTCCGCCTACCAGATGGCCAAGCTGGTGATCCGGCTGATCAACGACGTCGCCGCGGTAATCAACGCCGACCCGCGCGTCGGCGACCGGCTCAAGGTCGTGTTCATGCCCAACTTCAGCGTCAGCCTGGCGGAGCTGACCATCCCCGCGGCCGACCTCTCGGAGCAGATCTCCACCGCCGGCACCGAGGCTTCGGGCACCGGCAACATGAAGCTCGCACTGAACGGCGCGCTCACCATCGGCACGCTCGACGGCGCCAACGTCGAGATCCGCGAGCAGGTGGGCGAAGACAACATCTTCATCTTCGGCCACAGCGCCGCCGAGGTCGCCCACATCCGCAACAGCGGCTACCAGCCGCGCCAGCACTACGAGCGCGACCCGCAACTGAAGAAGGCGCTCGACGCCATCCGCGCGGGCGTGTTCAGCCCGGCCGAGCCGGCGCGCTATCAGCAGATCTTCGACGTGCTGGTGAACTGGGGCGACCACTATCAGTTGCTGGCCGACTATGCGAGCTACGTGCGCACCCAGGACGCGGTGGACGCCCTGTACGGCAACCCCGAAGAGTGGAGTCGGCGCAGCCTGCTCAACATTGCCGGCATGGGCGCGTTCTCGTCCGACCGCACGATCGACGAATACGCGCGCACCATCTGGCACACCACGCCGGTGCGCCTGGAGCCGAAGACCCGGCTTTAGACTCCCCGCGATGCCTGGTGCCGTGCGTGAATTGCCAGAAATGTCATGAAAACCACACCCGGACTGAGGTCATAATGGTGGCAACACCGCACGCAACGACCAGGAGCCCGCCGTGGCCACACCCGAACTGGACAGCATCCTTGCGCGACGCCGCAAGGATCCGCTGCAACTGCTGCAGATCCTCATCGAGGTCCAGGCTCAGGCCGGCTGGCTGGCGCCGGCCACGCTGAGCGCAATCGCGGACGCGCTCGGTGTGCCACGCGCCCGCGTCGAGAGCACCGCGAGCTTCTACAGCTTCCTGCACACCCGCCCGGCGGGCGAGTTCCGCATCCTGTTCTCCGACAACATCACCGACCGCATGCTCGGCAGCCAGGCGCTGATGAAGTCGCTGTGCGACAAGCTGTGGCTGGAGCCGGGCAAGGTGTCGGAAGACGGCCTGGTGAGCGTGGACACCACGTCCTGCACCGGCATGTGCGACCAGGGGCCGGCGGTGCTCGCCAACGGGCGCACAATCACGCGCTTGACGCCCGCGCGCATCGACGAGATGGCGCACCTGATCCGCCGCCGCGTGCCGGTGGGCGACTGGCCGCCGGAGTGGTTCCACGTCGAGGACAACATCCGCCGCCGCGACGCGCTGCTCGACCACGGACTGGAACCGGGCGCCGCGCTGGGCGCCGCGCTCGACCGCGGCCCCACCGGCCTGCTGTGGGAGATCGAGCGCTCCGGCCTGCGCGGCCGCGGCGGCGCGGGCTTCGGCAGCGACATCAAGTGGCGCTCGTGCCGTGACGCCTGGGGCGACGCGCACTACGTGATCTGCAACGCCGACGAGGGCGAGCCCGGCACCTTCAAGGACCGCGTGCTGCTGTCGAGTTACTTCGACCTGGTGGTCGACGGCATGTGCATCGCCGGCATGGCGATCGGCGCCAACAAGGGCTTCATCTACCTGCGCGGTGAATACCGCTACCTGCTCGACCGCCTCGAAACTCGCCTCGCGCAGCGCCGCGAACAAGGTCTGCTCGGACGCAACATCCTCGGCCGCGGCTTCTCCTTCGACATCGAGATCCACCTCGGCGCCGGCGCCTACATCTGCGGCGAGGAGTCCGCGCTCATCGAATCGCTCGAGGGTAAGCCGGGCAAGCCGCGCATCCGACCGCCCTTCCCGGTCACCAATGGCTACATGGGCCAGCCGACCACGGTGAACAACGTCGAGACGCTCGCGCTCGCCGCGCTGATCGCGGTGCGCGGCGGCGAATGGTTCCGTGGCATCGGCACGGCCGCCTCCACAGGCACCAAGCTGCTGTCGGTGTCGGGCGACGTGGAACGCCCCGGCATCTACGAATTTCCCTTCGGCGTCACCGTCGCCGAGGCGCTCGAAGCGGCCGGCGCGCGCGACACCCAGGCGATGACCAGCGCCGGTGCGGCCGGGCACTGCCTGTCGGTCGACGAGTTCGGCCGCCGCATCGCCTTCGAGGACGTGGCCACTGGTGGCTCGATCATGGTGTTCGACACTTCGCGCGACATGTTCGAGGTGGCGCGCAACTTCGCCCACTTCTTCGCCCACGAGAGCTGCGGCTTCTGCACGCCGTGTCGCGTCGGCACCGCGGTCAATGCCCGGCTGATGGACAAGCTCGCCGCCGACCGCGGCTCGCCCTACGACCTCGACGAGATGGCGAAGATGCACCGCCTGATGCAGGGCGCCAGCCACTGCGGTCTGGGCAACACGGCGACGATCGCGATCGACGACATCCTGGTCAAGTTCCGCCCCGCGTTCGACCGCCGCCTGCACTCGCCCGAGTACGAGCCGGCCTTCGATCTCGACGCCGCGCTTTCCCAGGCGCGCCGCATGACCGGCCGCGACGATGCCGGCGCGCATCTCGGCGACAACCGCGACGCGCTGGCCGAAGAACGCGCCCATACGCAAGGCGCAGCCACCTCCGCCCCCGTCAAGCCCGCCCAGACAAAGGACTTGCAGCCATGAACGACTCATTCCTGCTCGATGGGGAGGAGATCCCCTTCACGCCCGGCCAGACCGTGATGCAGGCCGCAGCCGCCGCAGGCAAGTACATCCCGCACCTGTGCTGGCATCCCGACTTTGCCGCCCATGGCTCGTGCAAGCTGTGCACCGTGAAGATCAGCGGCCGCTTCGCCACGTCCTGTACGGTGCGCGCCTCCGCCGGCCAGGAGGTCGAAAACCGCACTGAAGAGCTCGACGCCAAGCGCCGCACGCTGCTGCAGTTGCTGTTCGTCGAAGGCAACCACTTCTGCCCTTCCTGCGAGAAAAGCGGCGACTGCGCGCTGCAGGCCACCGCCTACGAGATGGGCATGCTGACGCCGCACTTCGATCACTTCTACCCCGACCGCCCGGTCGACGCCTCGCACCCCGAGGTGCTGCTCGAATTCAATCGCTGCATCATGTGCGAGCTGTGCGTGCGCGCCAGCCGCGAGGTCGACGGCAAGGACGTGTTCGCACTCGCCGGACGCGGGACGAAGTCGCATCTGATCGTCAATAGCGAGAGCGGGCGCCTGGCCGACACCGACTTCGCCGCCACCGACCGCGCGGCCGAAGTGTGCCCGGTGGGCGTGATCCTGAAGAAGCGCGTGGGCTTCGCGGTGCCGATCGGCGCGCGGACCTACGACTTGAAACCGATCAGCGCGGGGGGCGGCAAAGGCGGTGAACGCGGTGAAGGCGGTGAAGGCGAGCGTGCCAGCGCAGCTGATGCCCGCGCGGCGCGCGAGAAGGAGACCGGGTGATGGACACGCACAAGCTCAACGACGCCGCAACCGACAGCCCTGCCGCCACGCCGCGCAAGCTCAAGGTCGCGACCGTGTCGCTCGCCGGCTGCTTCGGCTGCCACATGTCCTTCCTCGACATCGACGAGCGCATCCTGCCGCTGCTCGAGCTGGTCGAGTTCGACCGCTCGCCGCTCACCGACATCAAGCACTGCGGCCTCTGCGACATCGGCCTCATCGAAGGCGGGGTGTGCAACGCCGAGAACGTACACGTGCTGCGCGAGTTCCGCGCCAACTGCAAAGTACTGATCGCGCTCGGCGCGTGCGCGGTCAACGGCGGCCTGCCTGCGCAGCGCAACCACCTCGAACTCGCCGACATCCTGCAGACGGTGTATCGCACCGGCCACGGCCTCGCCGCGGGCAGCGTCATTCCCGACGACCCGGAGCTGCCGCTGCCGCTCAACCAGGTGCATCCGGTGCATGAGGTGGTGAAGATCGACTACTTCCTCCCCGGCTGCCCGCCATCCGGCGACGCGATCTGGGCCTTCCTGACCCAGTTGATCGAAGGCAAGGACCCGGCCCTGGGGCACGGCCTGCTGCACTATGACTGAAAGCCCGAAAGGCTCGCGGCTTGCGCCGCTCCTACCGAAAACCGAGGCGCTCGAGCACTCCTCTGTAGGAGCGGCACAAGCCGCGAGCCCAAACCGGACCCGCGAGGGCGCCCTGTAGGAGCGGCGCAAGCCGCGAGCCTCTCACTGACGACGACATCCAAATGAACTTCGAACTCGAAACCGCCCCCGCCGACGCCAGTAGCTTGCGCCGCGTCGCCATCGACCCCGTGTCGCGCGTGGAGGGCCACGGCAAGGTCACCATCCTGCTCGACGAGAACAACAAGGTGCACCAGGTGCGCCTGCACATCGTCGAATTCCGCGGCTTCGAGCGCTTCATCCAGGGCCGTCCGTACTGGGAAGTGCCGGTGATGGTGCAGCGCCTGTGCGGCATCTGCCCGGTGTCGCACCACCTCGCGGCGAGCAAGGCGCTCGACCTCATCGTCGGCGCCACCAAGGTCACCCCGACCGCCGACAAGATGCGCCGCCTGATGCACTACGGCCAGATCCTGCAGTCGCACGCGCTGCACTTCTTCCACCTGTCCTCGCCCGACCTGCTGTTCGGCTTCGACTCCGAGGTCGGCCGGCGCAACATCGTCGGCGTGGCAGAGAAATACCCCGACATCGCGAAGAAAGGGATCCTGCTGCGCAAGTACGGCCAGGAGGTGATCCGCCTCACCGCCGGCAAGCGGGTGCACGGCACGGGCGCAGTGCCGGGTGGCGTCAATCGTTCGCTGACCGTCGACGAGCGCAAGGAGCTGCTGAAAGACGCCTACCAGATGATCTCCTGGAGCCGCGACGCGGTGCGGATCATCAAGGAACTGCACCAGCAGAACCCCGCGCTCTACGACCACTTCGGCACCTTCCGCTCGAGCTTCATGGGCATGGTCGCGCCCGACGGCAGCCTCGACCTCTACCACGGCGTGCTGCGCGCCAAGGACGCCGACGGCAAGATCCTGTTCGACCAGGTGGACTACCAGACCTACGACCGCCTCATCACCGAGGAGGTCAAGCCCTGGAGCTATATGAAGTTCCCGTACTTCACGGCCATGGGCCCGGAGCACGGCTGGTACAAGGTCGGCCCGCTCGCGCGCGTGCAGAACTGCGACAGCATCCCCACGCCATTTGCCGAGCACGAGCGCCGCGAGCTCGTCGCCTACGCCGGCGGCAAGCCCCTGCACGCCACGCTCGCCTACCACTGGGCGCGCATGATCGAGATGCTGTTCGCCGCCGAGACCATCAAGGAGCTGCTGCAGGACGATGACCTCTCCGGCACCGAGCTGATGACGACCGGCGAGCGCCGGCGCGAGGGCGTGGGCGTCATCGAGGCGCCGCGCGGCACCCTCTTCCACCACTACCAGGTGGGCGACGACGACCTCGTCACCATGGCCAACCTCATCGTCTCCACCACCAACAACAACCAGGCGATGAACACCGCGGTGCGCGAGGTGGCGAAGCAGTACCTCGATGGCAACGAGATCACCGAGGGCCTGCTCAACCACATCGAGGTCGCCATCCGCGCCTACGACCCCTGCCTGTCCTGCGCCACCCACGCGCTCGGCAAGATGCCGCTGGCAGTCACGCTGGTGGATGCCGAGGGCACGGAGCTGGACCGGAAATACAAGGCATGAGCGCTGTGGCCAGCGGGGACGGTGCGCCGGTGCAGCGGAACGAAGCGCCCGAGCCGGACTCCGGGCTGGAGGCGGGCGCACCCCCGCCAGTGCTGGTGTTCGGCTGGGGCAACCCCAGCCGCGGCGACGATGCGCTCGGGCCGCTGTTCGTCGACGCGATCGAGGCGATGAAGCTGCCCGGCGTGGAGTGCCTCACCGACTTCCAGCTTCAGGTGGAGCACGCGCTCGACCTGAAGGGGCGCCAGCGGGTGCTGTTCGTCGATGCCTCGGCCAATGCGGCAGCGCCCTTCACGATCGAGCGTATCGAGCCCGCCCGCGATTCAAGTTTCACCACGCATGCGGTGTCGCCGCAGGCGATCCTGCAGGTGTTTCGCGAAGTGGAAGCCGAGCCCCCGCCGCCGTGCTGGCTGCTGGCGATTCGGGGCGATGCGTGGGAGCTTGGCACAGCGCCGAGCGACAGCGCGCGACAGAACCTGCAGGAAGCGCTCGACTGGGGGCGGCGCTGGATTGCGCAAGGCTGAGCTTCGGCCGGCCCCAAGGCTTTCAGTATCGCCAACGCTTACATATAATTCAGTTAAATGGCGTTTCTAATGAACTATATGTGATGTCGAAATCCTCTCGCGCGCTCGATTCACTGCCACCCGAGGTCCTCAGCTCGCTGCAAACGCTCGGGGAACACTGCGCCTTGGCACGGCTGCGGCGCAGGGAGTCGCAGAAAGAGTGGGCGAGCCGGCTGGGCGTATCCGTTCCGACCCTGATCCGGCTGGAGAAAGGCGACCCGACGGTGAGCATGGGCGTGTATGCCACGGCACTTTGGTTGATCGGCCTTGCGGGTGGGCTGGCCGAACTGGCCGATCCGGTCAAGGACCTGCGCGCGCTGGAATCCGATGTTCGCCAAGCCAGCCGCCTGCGCGCGACGAGAACGCGCAAACCCCCGGCAGCCGCCCCGCTCCGCAGCAAGGACAGCTCGTGAGCCCGCACGCCCCGCTCCCCGACACGCTCTACCTCTGGTACCTGGGCAAGCCGCAGACCCCAGTGCCGGTCGGCGAGCTCAACCTGGTCATGAACCGCCGCGGCGTCTCGCTACGCTATGCCAGCGACTGGCTCGCACACGGGTTCGCGCTCAGCGAGGACCTTCCGCTCAACGCCGGCGAATATTTTCCCAAGGAGAAGGACTCTGCTGCGGGTGCGGTCGACGACGCACGGCCGGACCGGTGGGGAGAGCGCGTGATCCGCCTGCTTGACCGGCCGCCGCGGCTCTCCGTCCTCGAGTATCTGTACTACGCCGGCGACGACCGCTTTGGCGCGCTCGGCGTATCGAGCTCCGCAGAAATCTATCTGCCGCGTGAGATCGGGCCGCTGCCGAAGCTTGCCGACCTCGATGCCGTCCACGAGGTCGTGCGCCGCGTGCTGGCCAGAGAGGCGGTCGACGAACGCCAGAAAAGGCTGCTCGCCCCTGGCGTCACCATGGGGGGCGCGCGGCCCAAAGCCTTGTTCCAGCTCGATGGCGCCGAGTGGGTGATCAAGTTCGCCGAGGAGGACCGCCCGGAAGAGCCGCTGATCGAGCATGCGGCGATGACGCTCGCGGCCACAGCCGGGATCACCGTCGCCGAAACCCGGCCAATCCCGGTCGGGAAGAGTGTCGCGGTCGCCGTGCGTCGCTTCGACCGGATCGCGGGCCAGCGTCTGCATGCGCTCTCGGCCAACGTCGCACTCAAGGCGGCGGGCGTCGAGCTGTCGTATCCCGAACTCGCACTCATCCTGCGGCGGCGCGGCGCCACCAAGCTCAATCAGCAGCAGATGCGCGAGCTATTCCGGCGCGTGGTGTTCAACATCCTCATCGACAACACCGACGACCACGAAAAGAATCACGTCCTTCTGGTCGGGCCGGGTCAACACTACAGCCTGGCGCCCGCCTTCGACGTCCTGCCCTGCGGCCAGTCACTCGCCTACCAGGCGCTCACCGTCGGCGAGCGTGGCGCAGAATCGTCCATCGACAACGCCCTCACCGCCTGCGCTCAATACTGGCTGACACTTCAGGAGGCCAGGCTCGAAGTGCGACACGTCGCGCGGGTGATCGACGGCTGGCGCGAACACTTTGCCGCCAAGGGCGTTTCCAGCGCCGCCATCGAAGAGCTTGCGCACCATATCGACCGACCCTATCTGCGTGAGCAACGCTCGGCCTCCTGAGCACGAACTGCCCGACACTTTGATCTCACCCGAGCGCTCTGAGCTGCTCCAGCGCCTCTTCCACCCGCTCCACCGCGATCACCCGCAGCCCCTCGATCGCGTGCTTGGGCGCATTTGCGCGCGGCACGATCGCAGTGTCGAAGCCGAGCTTGGCGGCTTCCTTCAGGCGCTCCTGCCCGCGCGGCGCGGGACGGATTTCGCCGGCGAGGCCGACTTCGCCAAACACCGCGAGGCCGCGCTTCAAGGGGCGGTCGCGTAGCGAGGACACGATCGAGAACAGGATCGCGAGGTCGGCCGCGGGCTCGGTGATCTTGACCCCGCCGACGGCATTCACGAACACGTCCTGGTCGAAGCACACGATGCCGGCGTGACGGTGCATTACCGCCAGCAGCATCGCCAGCCGCGTCTGCTCCAGGCCTACCGATAGCCGGCGCGGGTTGGGGCTTTGCGAGGCGTCGACCAGGGCCTGAATCTCGACCAGCAGCGGGCGCGTGCCCTCCTGGGTGATCAGCACGCAGCTTCCGGCGACCTGCTGCGAGTGCTGCGACAGGAAGATCGCCGAGGGGTTGGAGACGCCGCGCAGGCCGCGCTCGGTCATGGCGAACACACCGAGCTCGTTGACCGCGCCGAAGCGGTTCTTGAACGCGCGGACGAGGCGGAAGCTGGAGTGGGTGTCGCCCTCGAAGTAGAGCACGGTGTCGACGATGTGCTCGAGCACGCGCGGACCGGCGAGCGTGCCGTCCTTGGTGACGTGGCCGACCAGGATCAGGCTGGTGCCGCTCTGCTTGGCAAAGCGGGTGAGCTGCGCGGCGCATTCGCGCACCTGGGCGACCGAGCCGGGGGCGGACTGCAGGGTTTCGGAGTAGACGGTCTGGATCGAGTCGATCACCGCCACCCGCGGGCGCGCCTCACGCAGGGTGTGCAGGATGCGCTCGAGGTTGATCTCGGCAAGCATCTGCAGCGGCGATGGTGGCAGTTGCAGGCGCTGCGCGCGCAGCGCGACCTGCTCGCCCGATTCTTCGCCGCTGACGTAGATCACGGCGGAGCCCGCGGATGCCTTGCCTGCCTGCGCCGACAGCTCGGCAAGATTGGACAGCGCCTGCAGCAACAGCGTGGATTTGCCGATACCGGGGTCGCCGCCGATCAGCACCACACCGCCGGCGACGAGGCCGCCGCCGAGTACGCGGTCGAATTCGTCCAGGCCGGTGGGCTGGCGCGGTTCTTCACGGGGTTCAAGCGCGGAAAGCGGCTGCAGGCGGCTGGTCTCGCCGGCGAGCGCGGCGAAGCGGCTGCCCGCAGCGGGCGCGGCCGGCTCGAGAACGGTCTCGACCATGGTGTTCCAGGCCTGGCACTGCGGGCACTGGCCCTGCCAGCGCACCGTCTGCGCACCGCACTCGGTGCACACGAACGCGGTCTTGCTGCGGGCCATCAGCGCGGCCCGCCAGGTGCATCAACGATCAGGCACGGCAAGGGCTCAGGCCTCTTCTTCCTCGCGGGCCATGCGCGCAAACTCCTCGCAGGCGTAATCGGCAAAGGCGGTGATGAGGCGGGAGCGGAACTTGTCGCGCGGCACGATGACCTCGAGCGGCGTGTAGGTGCGCGGCTGCAGCGGAATCGCGACCAGCCGGCCTTCCTCCACGTCGCGGTGAATGGCGCGCTTGGACGCGATCGCGAACCCGAGCCCGGCCGCAGCGAGCTGCTTGATCGCGGCCAGGCTGCCGAGCTCGGCGCACAGGGTGATCTCGCTGCCGGCGACACCGGCCGCTTCGAAGAATTCGTCGGCGATCTGGCGGATGCCGTTGCCCGGATCGCGGTCTATGAAGGGATGGCCGACGAGGTCGCGGGCGGTGAGCTGGTCGAACTTCGCGAGCGGGTGATCGGGGCTGCAGATCACCAGCAGCTCGTCGCGCGTGGCCGGGCGGCGTTCGATCGACTGCTGCTCGGTGGCGATCTCGATCAGGCCGATGTCGAGGTCGCGCGCGGCGACGCGGTCTTCGGTGAGCTTCGAGGTGCCGACGATGACCCGAGGCAGCACGCCCGGATATCGCCGCTTGAAGCCCTCGAGGACCCGCGGCAGCCAGTAGGCGGCGATCGTGGTGCTGGTGCCGATCTTGATCTGGCCGGCGAGCTCGTCGGTGAGTTCCGACACACGCGAATCCAGCTCGGCCGACAGGCCGAGGATCTTTTCGGCGTAGGCCAGCACGAGCTCGCCTGCGGGCGTCAGCGTGATCTTGCCGTGGCCGCGGTCGAGCAGGCGGGTGTCGAAGTGCTCTTCCAGTTGCTTGATCTGGAAGGTGACCGCCGGCTGGGTCATGTGGAGGTGCTCTGCCGCGCGGGTAAAGGACCCGTGCTTCGCCACCGCGTGGAATACCTGGAGTCTGCGATCTGCCATGATGGTGATAAGTACGATTTATTTTGCGAATTAAAGCACAGTCCGAGCCCTTTTGGACAGACGCAAGAAACCGCATTGGTTCGGCGGTCCCGGCAAGGCTTCGGCGCCTTGCCCCGGAACGCCGAAAACCACGCCAGAACGCGCTCGCGGCAGCTTTTCACGGGTCTTGCGCAAGATCATCACGACGCAAACCGCTTCATGTTATAAACCGCGCTCCACACCCGTGATCCGACCCCGCGATGCCGCTCGGCTTCTACATCATCATGGCGGCGCAGTTCTTCTCTGCGCTGGCCGACAACGCCTTGTTGATCATCGCCATTGCCATGTTGCGGGACATGGCCGCCCCGTCGGAATTCGAACCCCTGCTCAAGCTGTTCTTCACCGTGTCGTACGTGGCGCTGGCGGCCTTCGTCGGCGCGTTCGCCGACTCGATGCCGAAGTGGCGCGTGATGCTGATCAGCAACACGATCAAGATCGGCGGCTGTCTGATGCTCTTCCTGGGCACCCATCCACTTTTTGCCTACGCGGTGATCGGCCTCGGCGCTGCGTCGTACTCGCCGGCCAAGTACGGCATCCTCACCGAGTACCTTCCCCACCGCCTGCTGGTGGTGGCCAACGGCTGGATCGAGGGCCTGACCGTGGCTGCGATCATCGTCGGCACGGTGATGGGCGGCGTGATGATCCGCGACGACATCTCGACCGGCCTGATGGGCCTCGGCCTGCCCTTTGCGAACACCCCGTTCGAGGCGGCGGTCCTGGTGGTCGGCGTGCTGTACCTGATCGCAGCGGGCTTCAACTTCTACATTCCCGACACCGGTGTCGACCACAAGCCGCTGAAGAACAACCCGATCTACCTGATCCACGACTTCAACCACTGCCTGCGCCTGCTGTGGCGCGACAAGCTCGGCCAGATATCCCTTGCGGTGACCACCCTCTTCTGGGGTGCGGGTGCCACGCTGCAGTTCATCGTGATCAAGTGGGCGGAACACAACCTCGGCATGAACCTGTCGCAGGCCTCGATGCTGCAGGGCGTGGTGGCGCTGGGCGTGGCGACCGGCTCGGTGCTCGCCGCGCGCTACATCTCGCTGCGCAAGGCCGTGAGGGTGATCCCGCTCGGGATCGCGATGGGGCTGGGGGTGATGACCATGGTCGGCGTGACCGAGGCCTGGATCGCCATGGTGCTGATGGTGATCGTCGGCGGCCTTGCCGGCTTCTTCGTCGTGCCGATGAACGCGCTGCTGCAGCACCGCGGCCACATCCTGATGGGCGCCGGGCACTCGATCGCGGTGCAGAACTTCAACGAGAACCTGTCGATCCTGATGATGACCGGCACCTACGCGCTGCTGATAATGCTCGGGCTGTCGATCAACATCGTGATCGTGCTGTTCGGCCTCTTCGTCGCCGGCACCATGTGGCTGGTCAAATGCCGCCACGAACAGAATCAGCGCGAATTCGACAACGTCGCGCTGCTCGAAGACCGCCTGCACTGACGCAGGCGCAGCGACACGCCCCGCCCGGTGTTCGGGCTCGTCGCGGTCGGACGGACCGAAGCGCTTCTACGCCTCGCCGGCCATCAGACGCCGCGCAAAGCAGAGATCCTCCCAGGCCCTGGCCTTGTCCTGCGGATTGCGCAGCAGATAGGCAGGGTGGTACGTGACCACCACCGGTATGCCGTGGCGCTCGAAGCGTTTTCCGCGTGCAGCGGAGATGGCCAGCTCGCGATCGAGCAAGGCCTGCGCCGCGGGGCGACCTAGGGCGACGAGCAGACGCGGCTGCACGAGCGCGATCTGGCGGTCGAGATACGGCAGGCAGGCCGTCAGTTCGGTACGGTCGGGCGTGCGATTGTGCGGCGGGCGGCATTTGACCGCATTGGCGATATAGACGTCCTTCGTGCGGTCGAGTCCGAGGGCGGCGAGCATGTTGTCGAGCAGGCGACCCGCCTGGCCGACGAAAGGCTCGCCGCGCTGATCCTCCTCGGCACCCGGCCCCTCCCCGACCAGCATCCAGCGCGCCTGACGATCGCCCACGCCGGGAACGGCCTGCTTGCGGCGCTCGCACAGCACGCATGCCCTGCAGGCACGGATGTCGTCCTCGAGCGCGGCCCAGTCGAGCGTCGCGATGCGCGCGCTGCGCGTGTCGTCGCCGGCCTGGATACGCGGCTGCGGCGGGCTCGACGGCCTCGGCTGATTGTGCCTGGCGACGGAATCCGAGTGCGCCGGGGCGGAAGGCGCAGGCATTGAAACCGCGAGCGCTGCAGTCGTGGGCAGCGGTGGGGTCACGCTTTGAACCTGCGCCCGTGGCGGCACCACCGCAGCCTGTTGCGACACCATCGCAGCCTGTTGCGGCGCGCTCGCCTCGGGCACAAGGGGCGCGGACGCCTGGCTGCCACGCCTGACCCAGATCGGGCCCAGGCCCATTTCGCGCAGCGCGGCATCGCGCCAGGTCGACATGCGTGGCGTCATCAGAGCGCAAGCCTCATCACGATCGCGTCCTCACGGCCTTCAGCGGCCGGATAGTAGCCGCGGCGCCGGCCAATCTCGGTGAAACCGAAGCGCTCGTAGAGCCGCAAGGCAGCGATGTTCGAGGGGCGCACCTCGAGGAAGAAACTGTCCGAGCCCCGCTGCCTGGCACGTTCGCAAAGCCAGTCCAGGAAATGTCGCCCGAAGCCCTGCCCCTGCACGGCCGCAACCACGCCGATGTCGAGCAGATGCGATTCGTCGAGCACGTTCAGCACGATCGAATAGCCGATCGGCTCGTTTGCACGATGCATGATCCAGGCCTCGTATCCCGAAGCGAGTGCATCGGCGAAACTCCCTCGCGACCAGGGATGGGCATGCAGCTCGGCTTCGCTTGCCGCGACCCAGTCGAGATCGTCTGCGGTCATCGCCGCGAACGACAGCTCGTTCATCAGGCACGCCCGCCGCGCGCGAGCCGTTCGGCGGTGGTGAATGCCACCTTGTCGCGTACGTAAAGCGGAGCGGCGAGTTCAGGGGGCGTCAGCGCTCCGCGCGCCACCGCCACTGCACCCAGGCGCGCCACTTCCTCGGCACGCGGCACCATGTCGGGCCGGCAGCCGGTGAGGCGTCCGAGCAACCTGGCCTCAAGCTCCTGGGGCCACACCTTGAACGCCGAGCCGGCTGCGAACCAGTCACCCGCGGGCAGTTCCAGCTCGAGCGGCTGGCTGCAGCCAACGTGGCCGACGGGCATCGGCACACCCTCTGCGTCCAGCTCGAAGGCGGCGTGGTAGACCTCGCCCATGCGCGCATCGGTGGCCACGAAAACACGTCTCGCATCCGTCTGCAACGCAAGCGCCTGCAGGCTGCCGATCGCAGCGATACCCAGGCCGGCCCCGAGCGCAAGCCCCTGTGCCACACCGCAGGCCAGGCGCAGCCCGGTAAACGCCCCCGGCCCGGCGCCGAAGGCGATGGCGTCGAGTTGCGTGACCGCGAGGCCGGCCTCGATGAGCAGCTCACGCAGATCGCGCAGCACGGCCTCGGAATGATTGGCGGCCCCCTGGATGCGACGCACGAGCAGCTCACCGTCGTGCAACAGGGCGACGCTACCGTGCTCGGTGGCGGTTTCGATGGAGAGGATGTTCATGGGGCCGGTATTCTACCGGCTTGAGGCGTCAGCCGCTGACGGCGAACCTGCTTGCGCAGCGTTGCGGCGCTGCCGCGTTCCGCCAGTACTGGTCAGTGCCGTCCCTTGCGCGGCGGAGCATCGTCGCGATAGGCGCCACGGGCGGCGTCGCGCAGGTGTTCGCGAAGGGAACTGCGTTCCTCCTCGCTCATCTTGCGCCGTTGCTGCCCGCCTTCGCCGCGGCGCTCCTGGCGGTCGAGCGTATTGCGCCAGTCCTTGCGCGGCGCACCTGCCGATCGCCCGCCCTGCTCCCGCGCTTCGCTGGCAAACAGTCCCTGGATGGACTGCGCTTGCGCGACCGGCGCTGCAATGAAGGTAAGGCAGAGCAGCGCCGCACATGTGCTCATCCTAAGGCCCCAGCTCGCGGTGCGGAGGGGATCCGAAGGATGAGGGAGCACTTCAGCTGCGGGATGGGAAAGGTGCGTCATCAACAACAATCACCGAGTAAGCGAGTGGAAGGCGTGCAATGCAGCCCGACAAGAGGATCAGTCACCCCGAACATACGGCAATCGGCCCCATGCCGATAGTTGCAAATCGCACGGCCGAGGCCGATTTGTAAGGCGATATTGCGCACTGATCACGTGCTTACGAAGGGTTACCCAGCCTGCCCCGACGCGCTCCGCCGAGACGCTGGCACGGGCGCACGACTCAGGCTAGCATCTCGACCATGAACCAGAAGACACGCTATCGCATTCTCGTCGTGGATGATGACGCCCGCTTGCGCGAGCTCTTGTCCCGTTACCTGCAGGAGCAGGGTTTTGCGGTCAAGGCCGTGGGCGACGCGCCGCTGATGGATCGTGCGCTGCACCGCGAGCACTACGACCTCATCGTGCTCGACCTCATGCTGCCCGGCGAGGACGGGCTGGCGATCTGCCGCCGTATGCGCGCGGCGGAGAACCAGATTCCCATCATCATGCTGACCGCCAAGGGCGACGACGTCGACCGCATCGTCGGGCTGGAGATGGGCGCGGACGACTACCTCGCCAAGCCCTTCAACCCGCGCGAACTCGTCGCCCGCATCCAGGCGGTGATGCGACGCCAGCCGCAGACCCTGCCCGGCGCACCCACGGCCGAAGACGAGATCGTCGTGTTCGGACGCGTCAGGGTCAATCTGGGCACGCGCTCGCTCGTTCGCGACGGCGAGGAGATCCAGCTCACCACGGGCGAGTTCTCGCTGCTCAAGGTTCTGCTCACCCACCCGCGCCAGCCGCTGTCCCGCGACAAGCTGATGGAGTTGGCGCGCGGTCGCGAGTACGGAGTCTTCGACCGCGCGATCGACGTCCAGGTGTCGCGCCTGCGCAAGCTGGTCGAGGACGACCCTGCCAAGCCGCGCTACATCCAGACGGTGTGGGGTTTCGGCTACGTGTTCGTGCCCGACGACCAGAAGGGTGCGGCCGACACTGTCGACAGCAGCGACGACGCAGAGGGCAACTGAAGAACGCAGGATGACGCAAGCCCAGACGGCCCCTTCCGGGCCTGCGTCCCCGACGCCGGCACGCCGCAGCACCTGGCTGCCAAGCACCCTGCTATGGCAGACCTTCCTGCTCGTGGCCGTGCTGCTGATTCTCGCGCTCGGGACATGGTCGCAAATCTTTCGCTATTTCCAGGAACCGGCGCGCTCGCGCGATGTGGCGCAGATGGTGGTGTCGGTGGTCAACCTCACCCGGACCGCGCTGATCAATGCCGACTTCGATCGCCGGATCGACCTCCTCATCGACCTCGCTGCGCTCGAGGGCATCCGCATCTATCCGGCCGAAGCCACCGACGAGCTCCTGCCGCTGGCCGACACCCGGCCGCTACGCCTGCTGATGACGGACGTGCGCCGCCAGTTGGGCGACCACACCCGCTTTGCCTCGCGCTGGAAATCGCTCGACGGGTTCTGGGTCAGCTTTCGTCTCGACCCGGATGACGCGCATGACGAGTACTGGGTCATGCTGCCGCCCGATCGCATCGACAACCCGGACAGCTTCGACTGGCTGGCCTGGGGAAGCGGCGCGCTGATCGCAGCACTGCTCGGTGCCTACCTGATCGTGGCGCGGATCAGCGCCCCGCTGCGCCAGCTTGCCCGCGCCGCGCGCATGGTGGGCAGTGGCGAAACACCGCCGCCGCAAGCCGAGAGCGGCCCGCAGGAGATCGCCGTGGTCGCCCGCGCCTTCAACCAGATGACCGGCAATCTCGCGCGCATGGACGAAGACCGGGCGCTGATCCTCGCCGGTGTGTCGCACGACTTGCGCACGCCGCTCGCACGGCTTCGACTCGGCATCGAGATGTCGGGCGCGCCCGACAGCGAGGTCACGGCGATGGTCACCGACATCGAGGAAATGGACCGCATCATCGGCCAGTTCCTGGACTTTGGCCGCGGCGATTCGCAAGAAGCCGTGGGGCCGACCGACCTTGCGGCGTTGGTCCGCGAGGTCACCGATCCCTACCGTCTGCGCGGCGTCGATATTCGCCTCGACCTGCCCGATGCCTTGGTCGCGCCGGCGCGGGCGCTGTCCATCCGCCGTGCCGTCACCAACCTGATCGACAACGCCTTGCGCTACGCGGGCGCGGACCAGGCGCTCGACATCAAGGTCGACACCGAGGGCAGCTTTGCGCGGATCGAGATCGCAGACCGCGGCCCCGGCATTCCCGAGGCCGAAGTCGAACGCATGCGCCGCCCGTTCACCCGGCTCGAGAAAGCGCGCACCAACACCAAGGGCGCCGGGCTGGGTCTGGCGATCGTCGATCGTGTCATGCGCATGCACCAAGGCCGGCTCGACCTGCTGCCGCGCGAAGGCGGCGGGCTTCGTGCGGTGCTTTGTCTTCCGGTCGGCGGCACCGCGGACGGAAGCGCTAGAATGCGCCGTCCCGCCCCCGGCACAGCGCGTAAATCATGAAATTCCTCTTCGACCTTCTGCCTGTCATCCTGTTTTTCGCTGCCTACAAGATCGGCGGCGCCAACCCGGACGCCGCCCACGCGCTCGCCGCAGGCTGGCTTGGCGACGGCATTGCCGTATCGCAGGCACCGATCCTGATCGCCACCTTCGTCGCCATTCTCGGCACCGTGCTGCAGATTGCGCTGGTGTGGGTCAAGCACCGCAAGGTGGACACCATGCTGTGGGTGAGCCTCGCGATCATCGTGGTCTTCGGCGGTGCGACGCTGTTCTTCCACAACCCGACCTTCATCAAGTGGAAGCCGACGGCGCTGTACTGGATGTTCGGCGTCGTGCTGCTCGGTTCGGCGTGGCTGTTGCAGCGCAACCTGATCCGGAAGATGCTCGAGGCGCAGATCAAGCTGCCCGACCCCGTCTGGACCCGGCTGAACCTGGCCTGGGCCTGCTTCTTCATCGCCATGGGCCTGCTCAACCTCTACGTTGCGTACAACTACAGCGAAGAGACCTGGGTCAATTTCAAGATGTTCGGCGGCATGGGCCTGATGCTGGCCTTCGTGCTCGCGCAGGGCTTTTATCTTTCCCGTCACATGGAAGAGGAAACCAACTGATGTATTACGCACTGATCGGCGAAGATGCCCCCGGCACCCTGCAGACGCGGCTCGCGGTGCGCCCCGAGCACGTCGCCCGCCTCGAGGCCCTGCGCGACGAAGGCCGCCTGCTGCTGGCCGGGCCGATGCCCGCGATCGACTCGCCCGACCCGGGCCCCGCGGGCTTCACCGGCAGCCTGATCGTCGCCGAGTTCGACTCGCTCGCCAGCGCCGAAGCCTGGGCGCAGGACGACCCCTATGTGCGTAACGGCGTCTTTGTCCGGACCACCGTGCGCCCCTTCAGGAAAACCCTGCCGTGAGCGCCGAAACCGTTGCCCGTATCCGGGAAATCCTGGCCGAAAGATTCGACGTTCATGCCCTCGAGATTCACGACGACAGCGCGCTGCACGCCGGCCATGCCGGTGCGCGCGAAGGCGGCGGACACTATCGGGTATTTATCGTTTCCCCGGGTTTCGAGGGCTGCAGCAGAGTGCTGCGACAGCGTATGATCTACGACGCGCTTGGCAGCATGATGAAGAAAGACATCCATGCCCTCGCCATTCGCGCGCTTTCGGCCGCCGAGGCCACCAAACAAGCAAACTGAAGGAATCTCCATGAAACATTTCCCGAGCCGCCTCGCCGTGGCACTTCTGGCCGGCTTTCTCGCTCTTCCCGCTTTCGCTGCCGATTCCATCGCGCAGGTTAATGGGGTCGCCATTCCTTCGAGCAGGGCCGAGGCGATGCTCGCCGAGCAGCGCGCGCAGGGCGCACCCGAGAACGACCAGCTCAAGAACGCCGTGCGCGAAGAGCTGATCCGGCGCGAGGTCCTCAGCCAGGAAGCCGGCAAGAAGGGTCTCGACAAGAAGGCCGACGTCCAGGCGCAGATGGACATGGCGCGCCAGGCCATCCTGATCCGCGCCTACCTGCAGGAATATGTGCGTGCCAATCCGGTCAGCGATGCCGACCTGAAGAAGGAATACGAGGCGATCAAGGGCCGCATGGGCGACAAGGAATACAAGCCGCGCCACGTGCTGGTCGAGACCGAAACCGAAGCCAAGGCGATCATTGCCCGCCTGCAGAACGGCACGCCGTTCGAAGAGGTGGCCAAGGAGTCGCGCGACCCGGGCTCGAAGGACCGCGGCGGCGAACTGGGCTGGAGCAACCCGGGCATGTACGTGAAGCCGTTCTCGGACGCGATGGTGAAGCTGCAGAAAGGCAAATACACCGCCACGCCGGTCAAGAGCGACTTCGGCTACCACGTCATCCAGCTCGACGACATCCGCGACGTTCAGGCCCCGCCCTTCGACGAGGTCAAGGCGCAACTGCAGCAACGTCTGCAGCAGCAGAAGGTCGAGCGCCACGTGCTCGAACTGCGCGAGAAAGCCAAGGTGGAATGATCCATCCGCGCCGGATCCGGCAAGCGCTGCGCGTGCCGGGCCTGGAGCAGGCAGCAAAAACAACGCCCGCTTCGGCATCCGAAGTGGGCGTTGTGTTGTGGCCTTCAGCCCGCCGGTTCCGCCCTAAGCATCGAGGGGTGGAACCGGCTGCGGCCGATCAGAACTGCTCTTCGCTCAGCGCCAGCGCACCGGCTGCACCATTGACGACCGTGTAGGCCAGGCCCGAGGCCTGCGACAACACGTGATCGGCGTAGAAGCGCGCGGTGACGATCTTGGCCTGATAGAAGCTCGCGTCGCCCTCGCCGGCGTCGAGCTTGCGCTTGGCGACCAGCGCGGCGCGACCCATCTGCCAGCCGCCGGCAACGATGCCGAGCAGCTTTAGGAAGGGGACAGAGCCCACGGACGCGCCCTTGATGTCCTTCGCGTAGGTGGCGAGGATGTAGGCAACGGCTTCCTCAACCGCGGAAATGCCGGTCTTGAGCGAACGCGCGATCGCAGCGAACGACTCGTCGCCAACCGCAGCCACCTCGGCTTCGACCGCGCGCATCATCTTGACCACGGCACCGACGGTCGCGCCGCTCTCGCGCGCGATCTTGCGCCCGATCAGGTCGTTGGCCTGGATCGCGGTGGTGCCTTCGTAGATCGTGGTGATGCGCGAATCGCGGAAGAACTGCGCCGCACCGGTCTCCTCGATGAATCCCATGCCGCCGTGCACCTGCACGCCATCCGAGGTCACGTCGATCGAGTTCTCGGTGAACCAGCCCTTGACCACGGGAATCATCAGGTCGACGAAGGCCTGGTTCTGGGCGCGGACGGCTTCGTCCGGGTGGCTGTGCGCCTTGTCGGTGGCGGCGCCCACCACGTAGGCGAGCGCGCGCATCGCCTCGGTCTTGCTGCGCATGTTCATCAGCAGGCGGCGGACGTCGGCGTGATGGATGATGCTGACCTTCGGGCCACCGCGAACACCGGCGTCCGTGCCCTGGACGCGGTCCTTGGCATACTCGACGGCGTGCTGATACGAACGCTCGGACAGCGCCAGGCCTTCCATGCCGACCGCGAAGCGAGCTTCGTTCATCATGATGAACATGTACTCGAGGCCGCGGTTGGGCTCGCCCACCAGCGTGCCGATGGCGCCGCCGTTGTCGCCGAACGCGAGCACGGCGGTCGGGCTGGCGTGGATGCCGAGCTTGTGCTCGATCGACACGCAGTGCACGTCGTTGCGCGCGCCCAGGCTGCCGTCGGCATTGACCATGAACTTCGGCACCACGAACAGCGAGATGCCCTTCACGCCCTCGGGTGCGTCCGGCAGGCGGGCGAGCACGAGATGGATGATGTTGTCGGTGAGGTCGTGGTCACCATAGGTGATGAAGATCTTCTGGCCGAAGATCTTGTAGGTGCCATCACCCTGCGGCTCGGCCTTGGAGCGCACCGCAGCGAGGTCGGAGCCGGCGTTCGGCTCGGTCAGGTTCATGGTGCCGGTCCATTCGCCCGAGATCATCTTCGGCAGATACATGTCCTTCTGTTCGTCGTTGCCGCGCAGCATCAGCGCTTCGATCGCGCCGGTGGTCAGCATCGGGCACAGCGAGAAGGCCATGTTCGCCGACTTCCACATTTCCATGACCGCCGTCGACAGCAGCTTGGGCAAGCCCTGGCCGCCGTAGTCGGGATCGCAGGCGAGCGCGCTCCAGCCGGACTCCGAGAACTGCTTGTAGGCATCCTTCCAGCCCGGCGCGGTGAACACGTCACCATCCTTCCACTTGGCACCTTCCTGGTCGCCGACCCAGTTCAGGGGCGCGAGGACACCGCTGGCGAACTTGTCCGCCTCCTCGAGGATGGCATCCACGAGATCGGCCGAGACCTCCTCGTTTCCGGGCAACTGCGTGACTTCATCGAGACCGGCGAGTTCGCGCATCACGAACTGCATGTCGCGGATGGGGGCGTTGTAGTTACTCATTTGTCTTTGCGCTCCAGAAGTGGATGAAACGAACTTACTTGTCGATGAGATAGCGACGATCGTCGAATGCGGCAACCCATCCGGGCCGATACACCACCATCAGAGTGATCACTGCGCCGCTGATCCACGCCTCGGAAAAACCGACCAGCAGGAAGAACGGCAGGTATTCGTCAAACAGAAAACTTGCGGAATAGGCGCCGGCGGACACCATGGCAGCGGACGCCACCAGGCCCTGCACCATCACCGTCAGCGCTGCGCCCGCGAATCCGGTCACGAACACGAAGATGAAGAAATGTGCGGGCAACCAGCGCTCGACCACACGCTGAAAAACATGGGCGAAGCCGACCGGAACCATGATCATGAGCACGAAGTTGACCGGCCAGTCGGTCCATTCGAGCGCGCCGTTGAGCGTGACGCCGCTCAAGGCGAGCGCCAGGGCAAGCACGCCCAACCACGGCCCGAGGGCAAGCGTCGCCGCCATCGCGCCAAGCATGTGGAGATTGAGACCGGGTTTGACGCCGGCCTTCATGCTCCACATGAGCATCAGCCCCACCGCAAACCCGAGCAGCAAGTTCACCTGCGCGGGTTCGCGCAGGCGCCCCCATGGCGCACGACGCACGGTCAGGTAAAGCCCGAGCGCCGCGAGCGCCAGCATGACCCCCTGCCCTGTTCCGGAAAACAGCGTCGCGGGAAGATCCATGCGTCTGGGGTTGTCCTGCCCCTGGCTCTGGCAAGCGCGCTCAGAGCGCGCCAGTCAGTTCCGGGACGACCTGGAAAAGATCGCCCACCAGGCCGTAGTCGGCTACCTGGAAGATCGGCGCTTCCGGATCCTTGTTGATCGCCACGATCACCTTGGAGTCCTTCATGCCCGCCAGGTGCTGGATCGCGCCCGAGATGCCGACCGCGATGTAGAGCTGCGGGGCGACGATCTTGCCGGTCTGGCCGACCTGGTAGTCGTTGGGGCAGTAGCCCGCGTCAACCGCGGCACGCGAGGCACCCAGCGCCGCGCCGAGCTTGTCGGCCAGCGGCTCGAGGAGTTGCTTGAAGCTGTCGCCGCTGCCCAGGCCGCGGCCGCCGGAGACGATGGCCTTGGCGGCGCCGAGTTCGGGGCGTGCGCTCTTGACGATCTCACGACCGACCAACGCGGTCACACCCAGATCGGCAGCCGCAGCGACGGCTTCGACCGGCGCGGCGTTACCCTCGGCCGCAGCGGCGTCGAAGGCCGTGGTGCGCACGGTGATGACCTTGACCGCATCGGCGCTCTTGACCGTGGCGAGCGCGTTGCCGGCGTAGATCGGACGCACGAAGGTGTCCGGGCTTTCGATCGCGACGATCTCGCTGATCTGCGCCACGTCGAGCAGCGCGGCCACGCGCGGCAGCGTGTTCTTGCCCGCCGGGGTCGCCGGGGCGAGCAGGTGGCTGTAACCGGCGGCCAGGCCCTTCACCAGCTCGGCGACGTTCTCGGCGGTCTGGGCTTCGTAGTGAGCAGCGTCGCACACCAGCACCTTGGCCACACCGGCGACCTTGGCGGCAGCTTCGGCCACGCCAGCGCAGCCGGCACCGGCGACCAGCACGTGCACATCGCCACCGAGCTTGCCAGCGGCGGCCACGGTGTTGAGCGTCGAGGCCTTCAGCGATTGGTTGTCGTGTTCAGCAATAACGAGAATGGCCATGTTCAGATCACCTTCGCAACGTTCTTGAGTTTGTCGACCAGTTGGGCCACGTCGGCCACGCGCTCACCGGCGCTGCGTTTGGGCGGCTCGGACACTTTCAGCGTGGTCAGGCGCGGCGTCACATCGACGCCGAGGTCGGCCGGCTTCACGGTGTCGAGCGGCTTCTTCTTGGCCTTCATGATGTTGGGCAGCGTGGCGTAGCGCGGCTCGTTGAGGCGCAGGTCGGTGGTCACCACCGCCGGCAGCTTCACCGACAGGGTCTCGAGGCCACCGTCGATCTCGCGATTGACCGTGGCCTTGCCGTCGGCAAGGGTGACCTTGGACGCGAAGGTGGCCTGCGGCCAGCCTGCGAGCGCGGCCAGCATCTGGCCGGTCTGGTTGGCGTCATCGTCGATCGCCTGCTTGCCGCAGATCACCAGGTTCGGCTGCTCCTTGTCGCACACGGCCTTGAGCAGCTTGGCCACCGCCAGCGGCTGCAGTTCGACGTCCGACTCCACCAGGATGGCGCGGTCGGCGCCGATCGCCAGCGCTGCACGCAGCGTCTCCTGGCAGGCACCCACGCCGCAGCTCACCGCCACGACTTCGGTGACGACGCCAGCTTCCTTCAGGCGCACGGCTTCTTCCACCGCGATCTCGTCGAAGGGGTTCATGCTCATCTTGACGTTGGCCAGATCGACGCCGCTGCCATCGGCCTTGACGCGAACCTTGACGTTGTAATCCACAACGCGTTTGACGGGTACGAGAACTTTCACTCTGCCGCGCTCCTTGTTAGTGCTGATTGTCTGAACGGTCCGCTGGGCTGGACGGGAAGATTATGTCACTGCGCTCCCCCGAAGGCACTGCTGCAGGGCAGCAATCCGATACGGGAAGATATGACGCATACGGTAGCGTATGGACGGAGAATCGTCAATACTACGCCGTATGGAAAACACTGCAAAAAAACCCCGCACCCCGCTCGATCGCGATGCCTGGGTGGCTGGCGCGACCGAAGTGCTGGCCGAAGAAGGGATTGCCGGCTTGCGTGTCGAGGTGCTCGCCAAGCGTCTCAAGGTGACCAAGGGCAGCTTCTACTGGCATTTCACCGATCGTCGCGACCTGTTGCTGGCGGTGCTGAGCCACTGGAAGGAAGGCCGGATCCGCGACATCATCAAGCAGACGCGCGCCCAACCCGGGCACGAGCTCGCACAGATCTATCACGTGATCGACGTCTACAGCGCCAGCCGCAGCCGGCGCGGCATGCTGATCGAACTGGCGGTGCGCGACTGGGCCCGGCGCGACCCGGAGGCCAGCGTGATCGTCGCCGAGGTGGATGACGTGCGCCTGCGCTGCGCGCGCGACCTCTTCCTCGCCTGTGGCGTGCCGATGGACGAAGCGTCGAGCCGCTGCATGCTGCTCTACGCCTACGTCTTCGGCGTCTCGCTGATGATCTACGAGAAGTTCGATACCGATGTCGCCCGCCTCAAGCGCGACATCGCCGATCTGATCGCACGCTCGCTGTCGATGCCACCCAACGCGGACGTAGCCTGAGTGTCACCCGGGCTGCCAGCCGCCCAGCACCTCGGAGACGTTGTGCCCGGTCGCGTCCACCACTTCATCGATGCTGAGCCCGCGTAACTGCGCCAACAGCGCAGCGTAACGCGCGAGGTTGGCCGGCAGGTTGCGCTCGCTCTGCGCCCAGGCCGGCGGGATGTCGGGCGCGTCGGTCTCGAGCACGATCGCGGACAAGGGCAGTGTGCGCGCCAGCTCACGAATCCGGCTCGAGCCCTCGAAAGTCATCGCACCACCGAAACCGAGCCGAAAGCCGAGGTCGATGAACATCTGCGCCTGCTGCCGGCTGCCGTTGAATGCATGCGCGATGCCACCGCGAACGCCGATACGGCGCAACTGCTTGAGGATCGGATCGACCGCACGGCGCACGTGCAGGATCACCGGCAGGTCGTGACGCCGCGCCAGCTTGAGTTGCGCGACGAAAAAATCGAGCTGGCGGGTGGGGTCGATGTCGGTGACGAAGTGATCGAGACCGATCTCGCCGACTGCCCGCGCCGCGCCGCGCGCAAGGTGCGATTCGAGCGCACCGAGGTCGTCCTCGCAGGCCCCCATGACGTACAGCGGATGGATACCGAGCGCCGGGCAGACATCCCGCCGCCCCGCAGCCAGGGCAAGCACCGCGTCGAAACTGCGCCGATCCACCGCCGGCACGACGAAGCCCTGCACGCCCGCGGCACGCGCGCTGTCGATCACCTCGTCGCGGTCCGCTGCAAACTCGGCCGCGTCGAGATGAACATGCGAGTCGATCAGCATCGCAACCCGCCGCCGCAGGGGGAGGCCATGGTCAGCGTCCCTTGAACTCCGGCTTGCGCTTGGCGATGAAGGCGTCGATGCCCTCGGCGGCGTCCTCGCACATCGCGTTGCAGGCCATGGTCTCCGATGCAAGCTGGTAAGCGGCGTCCAGCCCCATCTCGAGCTGCTTGTAGAACATCTGCTTGCCCATGCGGATCGCCAGCGGCGACTTGGCCACGATCGATGCAGCCAGGCGTGCGACCTCGGCATCGAGCTGCTCGAGCGGCACGACGCGATTGACCAGGCCGCGGCGCTGGGCTTCGTGGGCATCGATGAAATCGCCGGTCACCAGCATCTCGAAGGCTTCCTTGCGGCCCATGTTGCGCGACAGGCCGACACCCGGCGTGGCGCAGAACAGGCCGACGTTGATGCCCGACACCGCAAAGCGCGCCGTGTCCGCCGCAACGGCGAGGTCGCACATCGACACGAGCTGGCAGCCTGCCGCGGTGGCGATGCTGTGCACCCGGGCGATCACCGGCTGCGGGAGCTCGGTGAGCTTCATCATGAACTTGCCGCACAGGCGGAACAGGCGCTGCTGGAATTCCAGCGTGTGGTTGCCGCGCATCTCCTTGAGATCGTGGCCGGCGCAGAAGGCCTTGCCCTCGCCTGCGAGCACGACGACGCGCACGCTTTCGTCGCGCGCGATCTCATCGACCGCAGCGATCAGCGCCTCGAGCATCTCGAACGAGAGCGAGTTGAACTGCTGCGGACGGTTCAGCGTCAGCGTGGTCACGCCGCCCTCGTCGGTGCGCAGCAGGATGGATTCACGGGTATCGGTGGTGGTGCTCATGCGGCGGTCTCCTCGCGGTATCTGGGGGGCGTTCGGGATCGGCCCGGCCTGTGCAGTTAACGTTAACGTCAATTTGCGATCGACGCCAGCCTGCACGTCGCACCGGTGGCGGTCCCCTCCCCCGGTGCGACCTCACTCATTCGAACGAAGCGGTCGACTTCGCCTTCTCGCGCAGCACGAACTTCTGGATCTTGCCGGTCGAGGTCTTGGGTAGTTCGCCGAAGATGATCCTCTTCGGCACCTTGAAGCCCGCCAGATGCTCGCGGCAATGCGCGACGATGGTTTCCGCGCTGGTCTCCACGCCATCGCGCAGTTCGACGAAGGCGCACGGCACCTCGCCCCACTTCTCGTCGGGCAGCGCCACGACCGCGGCCGCCATCACCGCCGGATGCTTGTAGAGCGCATCCTCGACCTCGATGGACGAGATGTTCTCGCCGCCCGAGATGATGATGTCCTTGGAGCGGTCCTTGATCTTGACGTAGCCGTCCGGCTGCATCACCGCGAGGTCGCCGGTGTGATACCAGCCGCCGCGGAAGGATTCCGCGGTGGCGTCCGGGTTCTTGAGGTAGCCCTTCATCACCAGGTTGCCGCGGAACATGATCTCGCCCATGGTCTCGCCGTCCCAGGGCACCGGCTCCATGGTGGCGGGATCCATCACCGTGATGCCTTCCTGGGCGTGATAGCGCACGCCCTGGCGACCGTTCAGCGCGACCTGCTCGGCGAGCGGCAGCGCGCGCCATTCGTCGTGCTTGGCGCACACCGCCGCCGGGCCGTAGGTCTCGGTGAGGCCGTACACGTGGGTGATGTCGAAGCCGATCTTCGCCATGCCCTCGATGACCGCGGCCGGCGGCGGCGCCGCGGCGACGAGCCCGGAAACCTTGTGATTGATGCCCTTGCGCCACTCCTCGGGGGCGTTGGCCAGCATCGAATGCACGATCGGCGCGCCGCAGTAGTGGGTGACGCCATGCTCGCGGATGGCGTCGAAGATCAGGCGCGGATCGACGCGACGCAGGCAGACGTTGATGCCGGCATTGGCCGCCATCGTCCATGCGAAGCACCAGCCGTTGCAGTGGAACATCGGCAGCGTCCACAGGTAGACGGAGTGCGGCGGCATGCCCCACGACACGATGTTGGACATCGCGTTGAGATACGCGCCGCGGTGGTGGTAGACCACGCCCTTGGGGTTGCCGGTGGTCCCCGAGGTGTAGTTGAGCGAGATCGCCTCCCACTCGTCGGCCGGCTGCTCGAAGACGAAGTCCGGGCTGCCGGTCGCGAGCAGCGCCTCGTAGTCCTGGGTGCCAACCAGCTCGCCGGGGCCGGTGTACTCGGGATCATCGACGTCGATCACGATCATGTCCGGGCGGCCGGCGAGCTCGATCGCTTTCTTCACCATGCGCGCATATTCGCGGTCGGTGAGCAGCACCTTGGCCTCGGCATGATTGAGGATGAAGGCGACCGCCTCGGCATCCAGGCGGGTGTTGACGGTGTTGAGCACCGCGCCGCAGGCCGGCACGCCGAAGTGCGCCTCGAACATCTCGGGCGTGTTGTTGAGGATCGCCGCGACGGTGTCTCCCTTCTGCACGCCGAGTTGCTTGAGCGCAGATGCCAGCCGCCGTGCGCGCGTGTAGCTCTCGCGCCAGGTGTAGCGGCGCGCACCGTGGATGACGGCAACGCGGTCGGGATAGATGTAGGCGCTGCGCTGGATGAACGTCAGCGGCGTCAGCGCCACGTAGTTCGCCGCGTTCTTTTCCAGCCCCACTGCGTAGGGCGACTGTCCGCTTTCGCTCATGTTCGACTTCCCTCCTCGTCCTGGATCTCCGCCCGGTGCGGGCGATTATTGGTGTTGGTTGGTGTGGCTCGACCGCTGCCGCATCCGCAGGCATTCAACCCGGTGCCGTGCTCACGGTCAAGCACGCCGATGGCACGCCACCCGCACGCCAATTCGTGCGGATACGCCACGCTGGGCGCGCGGCCGGGCCGCTCGCGCCCGTCCTCCGCGCAGCAGCGCCAGCCGGCCATTGCAGCGGGGGGATCAGCCTGCCGGCGCGCGCAGACTCAGGGCGCGAATGTAGAGCGCACGCCCGAGCCCCTGCCACTGCCGGCGCTCCTCCTCGAGCGCAGCGGCCGTCAACGGCAACTTCTGCAGCCACCCGGGCGCGGTGGTCACGGTAAAGCCACGCCCCTCGCGGTGCATGGTCACCGGCGGCAGCCCGCGCGCGTCGCGCGCGCGGTGGATCACCACCGCAAGCCGGATGCAGGCGATGAGCAGCCAGTCGACGCTGCCCGAGTCGATCGACGACACGCGCTCGAGCTTGCCGCGATGCGCCAGCACGAGCCGCGACAGGCGCGCCTGGTCCATGCGGGAAAAGCCCGGCATGTCGGCATTGCCCACGATGTACGCGCTGTGCTTGTGATAGCTGGAATGCGCCACCGAGATGCCGATCTCGTGCAGCATCGCCGCCCAGCGCAGGAAGCGATGGTCGATGTGTTCGGGGTCGGCCATCTCGGGCTCGAGCTGGCCGAGCAGCGCACAGGCGGTGTCGGCCACCTGCTGCGCCTGGCGCAGATCGACGTTGTAGCGCCGCATGAAGGCGCTCACCGTGGCGTCGCGCAGGTCGTGATGGTGGTAGCGGCCGAGCAGGTCGTAGAGCACGCCCAGGCGCAGCGCGCCTTCCGAGAACACCATGTGCTCGAGGTTGAACTCCTTGAACACCGCGCTCATGATCGCGAACCCGCCCAGGATCACCGGCAGGCGATCGCCCTTGAGCCCGGCCAGATCCACCGCATCCACGCTGCCGGCGCGCAGCAGCGCGGCCTTGAACTGCTCCAGCCCGTCGCGCGTGATGCCGCCGCGCGAAAACCCGTTCTGCTCGAGGATCTCGAGCAGGGCCTTGGCGGTGCCACTCGAGCCGACCGCCTCTTCCCACCCCGCCTCACGGTAGGCGGCGGAAATCGTCTGCAGCTCGCGCCGGGCGGCGAGCTCCGCCTCCTTCATGCTGCGCTTGTCGATCCTGCCTTCAGGGAAAAATCGCATGCTGAAACCCACGCAGCCCATGTAGCGCGATTCCAGCAGCAGCGGCTCGAAGCTCTTGCCGACGATGAACTCGGTGGAGCCGCCGCCGATATCGACCACGAGTTGCTGCTTGTGCGGGTCGGGCAGCGTGTGCGCGACGCCGACGTAGATCAGCCGCGCCTCTTCGCGCCCGGCGATGACCTCGATCGGGATGCCGAGTGCCGCCTCGGCGCGGATCAGGAACTCCTGCGCGTTCTTGGCCACGCGCAGGGTGTTGGTCGCCACCGCCCGCACGCGCCCGGCGGGGAAATCCCGCAGCCGTTCCTGAAAGCGCTGCAAGGCCGCGACCCCGCGCTGCTGCGAGGCCAGGTCGAGCTTCTTGTCGGGCGACAGGCCCGCGGCGAGCCGCACCGCCTCCTTCAGGCCGTCCAGGGGATAGATCTGGTCATTGACGATGCGCCCGACCTGCAGCCGGAAACTGTTCGAACCCAAATCAATCGCTGCAATCAGATCTCGCATCATGGTGTCGGAAGCTGACGCACCGGGCGCCGAAGCCCCGGATTCTATCATCGGCACCGAGCCGCCCGCCGCGGGCAGGAACGAGCGCCGGCGCGGGCCGCAACCATGACGATCAACACGGCCGCTGTCATGAACTCGCAACGGAAGTGTCACATAATCACGCGTGCCGCATCGCGCCCAGGACTGCCCATGTACACCGCCCGCCCCCTCCTCCCCTACCCGCCCGAACATTTTCTGAACCGCGAACTGACCCTGCTGCAGTTCCAGCGCCGCGTGCTCGCCCAGGCCGCCGACGCCACCGTTCCGCTGCTCGAGCGCCTGCGCTTCCTGTGCATCGTTTCGAGCAACCTCGACGAGTTCTTCGAGATCCGCGTCTCCGGCATCAAGGAGCAGATCCGCATCGGTAGCCGCAAGTCGGGCGAGGACGGCATCGCCCCCGCCGACCTGCTCGAGCGCGTCAGCGACGAGGTGCACGAGATCATCTCCGAGCAGTACGCCCTGCTCAATGACGACATCCTGCCCGCGCTCGAGAACGAGGGCGTGGTCTTCCTGCGCCGCAGCCTGTGGACCGAGGCCCAGCGCGACTGGATCCACAGCTATTTCATGCGCGAAGTCATGCCGGTGCTGACGCCGATCGGCCTCGACCCTGCACACCCCTTCCCGCGCGTGCTCAACAAGAGCCTGAACTTCGCCGTCGAACTCGAAGGCCGCGACGCCTTCGGCCGTGATTCGGGCGCCGCGATCGTGCAGGCGCCGCGCGCGTTGCCACGCGTGATCCGGCTGCCGCGCGAACTGTGCGAGCAGCCCTACACCTTCGTGTTCCTGTCCTCGATCCTGCACGCCCACGTCGGCGAGCTATTCACCGGCATGAACGTGCTCGGCTGCTACCAGTTCCGGGTCACCCGCAACTCCGACCTGTTCGTCGACGAGGAAGAGGTCAAGGACCTGCGCGCCTCGCTCAAGGGCGAACTCCAGCAGCGCCACTTCGGCGACGCCGTGCGCCTGGAGGTGGCGGACAACTGCTCCGATCAGATGGCGGCTTTCCTGCTCCAGCACTTCCACCTGACGCCCGACGACCTCTACCGCACCCCGGGCATCGTCAATCTGGTTCGCCTGATGCAGGTGCCGGACTGGGTGGAACGCCCCGATCTCAAGTACGCCCCCTTCGTCCCCGGCCTGCCCAAGGCGCTCGACAAGCGCCGCCAGATCTTCACTGCCATCCGCGGCGGCGACATCCTGCTCCATCACCCCTTCCAGAGCTTCGGCCCGGTGATCGAGATGCTGCGCGCGGCCGCGGACGACCCGCAGGTGCTGGCGATCAAGATGACTGTGTATCGCACCGGCACCGACTCGGTGCTGATGGAACACCTCGCCCGCGCCGCACAGAAGGGCAAGGAAGTGACCGTGGTGCTCGAACTGATGGCGCGCTTCGACGAGGAGGCCAACATCACGCTCGCCAACCGCCTCGAGGAAGTCGGCGCCCATGTGGTGTATGGCGTGTTCGGCTACAAGACCCACGCCAAGCTGTTGATGGTCGTGCGCCGCGAGGACGACGGCCTGCGCCGCTATGTGCACATGGGCACCGGCAACTACCACCCGCGCACCACGCGCTTCTACACCGACTTCGGGCTGCTGACCTGCAACAAGGAGATCGGCGAGGACGTGGCCGCGGTGTTCAAGCAGCTCACCGGGCTGGGCACGGCCACCGAGCTGCGCCACCTGTGGCAGGCGCCGTTCACGCTGCAGCCGAACGTGGTGGCGGCCATCCGCCGCGAAGCGGAGATCGCCCGCGAGGGCCGGCGTGCGCGCGTGATCGCCAAGATGAACGCGCTGCTCGAACCGGAGACCATCGAAGCGTTGTACGAGGCCTCGCAGGCCGGCGTCGAGATCGACCTGATCGTGCGCGGCCCGTGCGCGCTGCGCCCCGGGGTGCCCGGGCTGTCCGAGAACATTCGCGTGCGCTCGGTGGTCGGCCGCTTCCTCGAGCACCACCGCATCTTCCACTTCCACGCCGACGGCGAAGACCAGATGTACCTGTCGAGCGCGGACTGGATGGACCGCAACTTCTTCCGCCGCATTGAGATCGCGTTCCCGGTGCTCGACCCGCGCCTCAAGCGCCGGGTGATGAAGGAAGGCCTGCGCCCCTACCTCGGCGACAACTGCCAGGCCTGGGACATGCAGCCGGACGGCAAGTACCGCCGCAAGCACGCGCGCAGCATCCGGCGCGCCGCGCAACTCATCCTGCTGAAGGAACTTGCGGCGAGCAGTTGAGAGCCCCGCGCGCGGGAGCGGGCTTCAAAGAAGCCCCCGTCGCTGAAGCAGTGCCGGCGCCCGCCGTCCCCGCAACGATCAGCGCGGGACGGGGCGCCGCCCTACTTGCGCTGGGCGTCGATGACGCCCGAGACCTCGCGGATCAGCGTGATCGCGCGCTGCACCTGCTTGATGCCGCCGACCTCCATCGTGAAGCGCATGTACGCCGTGCCCTTCTTGGTCAGCGTATTCACCGCGATCACGTTGAGCTTCTCGCGCGACAGCACTTCGGAGATGTCGCGCAGCAAGCCCTGACGGTCGGCCGCCTGCACGCTGATATCCACCTGGTACAGCGCGCTGCGGTTGTCGTGCGCCTTCTCGCCCCACTCGGCGGGAATCACCCGCTCCGGGTGCTTGCGCGCCAGCTCGTGGAAGTCCTGGCAGTCGACGCGGTGGATCGAAATACCACGACCGCGGGTGACGAAGCCCTCGATCGCATCGGGCGGCGCCGGCTTGCAGCAGCGCGACAGCGAGGTCATCAGCTTGCCCACGCCGACGATCAGGATCTTGTCCTGGTTGTCGCCCGAGCGGCTGCGGCTGACCACGAACTCCGGTTCGGCCTCGGCTGCGGGCTCGGGGGCGCTGCCTTCGCGCAGCGCGGTCTGCATCGCGCGGGGCCCGACCTCGCCACGGCCCGCCGCCAGGTACAGCGCCTCGGCGTTCTTGAAGCCGAGGCGCTCGGCCAGGCCATCGATGTTGGCCTGGCCGTGGCCATCGCGCTGCATTTCCTTGGTGACGAAAGTGCGCCCGCGGTTGAGCAGTTCCTCTTCGTCGAGCTGCGCGAAATATTGCTTGATCTTGGTGCGCGCTCGCGACGTCGCCACATAGCCCTGGCGCGCGTCGAGCCAGTCGCGCGACGGACCGCCCTCCTTGGCGGCGACGATCTCGACCGTCTGCCCGCTCTCGAGCTGGGTGTTGAGCGGCACCAGGTGGCCGTCCACCTTCGCACCGCGGCAGTGGTGGCCGACGTCGGTGTGCAGGCGGTAGGCAAAATCCACCGGTGTGGCACCGCGCGGCAAGTCGACGACCTTGCCCTGCGGGGTCAGCACATACAGCGTGTCGTCGAGGGACGCACGCTTGAACTGCTCCATCCACTGCGCCGAATCGGTGACCTCGTCACGCCAAGACAACAGGTTGCGCAGCAGGGCGATCTTCTCGTCGTAGTCGCCGCCCTGCTGGGCGCCTTCCTTGTAGCGCCAGTGCGCCGCCACGCCGAGCTCGGCGTGCTTGTGCATGTCGAAGGTGCGGATCTGCACCTCGAGCGCACGACCATCCGCCGCCATCACCGCGGTGTGCAGCGACTGGTAGTTGTTGCCCTTGGGCTTGGTGATGTAGTCGTCGAACTCCTGCGGGATCGGCTGCCACATCTGGTGCACCAGGCCGAGCACCGTGTAGCAATCCTTGATCTCCGGCACCAGCACGCGCAACGCGCGGATGTCGTACACCTGCGAGAAGTCGAGCCGCTTCTTCCGCATCTTGTTGTAGATGCTGTAGATGTGCTTGGCACGGCCTGATATTTCGGCCTCGACGCCCATCGCGGCGAGGTCGTTCCTCAGGCGTTCGATGGAGTCGTGGATGAACTGCTCGCGCTCGACCCGGCGCTCGTCGAGCATCTTCGCGATGCGCTTGTAGGTCTCCGGCTCGATGAAGCGGAACGACAGGTCCTCGAGCTCCCACTTGATCTGCCACACGCCGAGGCGGTTGGCGAGCGGCGCGTAGATGTCCAGGCTCTCGCGCGCCACGTCCACGCGCGCGTCACCCGGCAGGTCGGTGTAATAGCGCAAGGTCTGGGTGCGCGAGGCGAGGCGCACCAGCACGACGCGGATGTCCTCGACCATCGCCAGCAGCATCTTGCGCAGCACCTCGGTCTGGGCGCGGATCTCGGGCGCCGAGGTGGTCGCGGCCAGGCGGGTGAGCACCCGCAGGCCGTTGAGCTTGTGCAGCCCGCGAACGAGCCCGGCCACCGCCGAGCCGAAGCGCGCGCCGATCTCTTCACCGGGATCATCGAGCTCTTCCCACGCCGCGAACAGCAGCGCAGCGATCCGGGTTTCGGCGTCGAGACGCAAGGAGGCGGCGATCAGCGCGGCCCCCAGCGCGTGCGTCCACATCGGCTCACCGGTGCCGAGGACCTTGCCTTCGTAGAGCTCGGCGATCCAGTCGAGCGCCTGCTCGATGTGCGCGCGCTCCTGCGGCTCGAGCCCGGCGGCGAGCATGTCGATGGGGGGCGCGGTATCGCCCTGGGCGATGGCATGTGTGACGGAGACCATGGCCGCGATTATCCCACATTGGGCAACGTGCCGAGGACGCCTTCCGTCACACCTGACGCCGCAGGGGCGGCGCTGCGAGTCGTCCGCCGATCGCCGCCTGTGCGATCATCGCCCGCAGTCACTGCGGAGCGCGACGGACTCGCGCGGCCCCTGGGTGATCACGCCGAGACACTCTTCCCGGCTGCACCAAGCCGTTCGCTCCAGCAAGCCATTCGCCTCACCAACCCATTCGCCCCACCACACCATGCTTGGTTTCGTCCGCCGCCTCCTGGGCATCGCCCCGCCCGCCGCCGAGGTGCCCGCCGTGCAATGGCAGCGGGTCGAGCGCACGCTGCCCTTCCTTGATCACCTGCCCGCGGACGATCGCGTGCGGCTGCGCGAGCTGGCGCTCGAGTTCCTGCGCCGCAAGGAGTTCCACGGTGCGCACGGTCTGGCGCTCGACGACGACATGCTGCTGGCGATCGCCCTGCAGGCCTGCCTGCCCATCCTCAACATCGGCCTGCAGACCTACGACGGCTGGGTCGGGGTGGTCGTGTATCCGGGCGATTTCGTCATCCCGCGACGCACGGTGGACGAGGCCGGTGTGCTGCACGAGTACGACGACGAGGTCCTCGGCGAGGCTTGGGAAGGCGGGCCGGTGCTGATCGCCTGGTTCGGCCACGAGGGCGGGCCGCCGGGGGTGAATGTCGTCATCCACGAGTTCGCCCACAAGCTCGACATGGAAAACGGCGGCGTCGACGGCCTCCCCCGCCTGCGCCCGGGGATGTCCCGCCAGGCCTGGGCCGACGCCTTCGCGCACGCCTACGAGGACTTCTGCGCCGAGGTCGATCGCGGCGCGGACACCGAGATCGACCCCTACGGCGCCGAGCATCCGGGCGAGTTCTTCGCGGTCGTCTCCGAGGCCTTCTTCGAAACGCCTGGCGTGCTCAAGCGACGCTTCCCGGCGGTCCATGCGCAGCTATGCTTGTTCTATGGCCTGGATCCCGGCGCCCGAGCGCCAGGCGACTCGAGCGCAGGGCGCACCTGAACCCACCTCGCGGAGTGTTCCGATGAGCGAACGCAAGCGCCTGCTGATCGTCTTCCACACCCAGAGCGGCAACACCGGACGGCTCGCCGACGCGGTGCTAGAGGGCGCGCGACGGGTCGCCGAGGTCGACACCGTGATGAAGCGCGCCTTCGATGCTGGCACTGAAGACCTGCTCGCCTGCCAGGGCCTGCTGCTGGGCACGCCCGAGAACTTCGGCTACATGTCGGGCGCGCTGAAGGACTTCTTCGACCGGACCTACTACCCCTGCGAGGGCAAGCTCACCGGCCTGCCCTACGCGGTGTTCGTGAGCGCGGGCAACGACGGCACCGGCGCCGTGCGCGAGATCGGCCGCATCGCCAACGGCTACGGCTGGAAGGTGGTGGCCGAGGCGCTGATCGTACGCAAGGAGATCACCCCGGCCGACGTCGTGCGCGCCGAAGAACTCGGCGAGGCGCTCGCGGCCGGACTGGCGATGGGGGTGTTCTGAACGATTTTTTTACAGGCATCAGCGCCGACAAGCCTTGCCCTGCATGGCTTTGCGCGGCCGGATTCCATTTTGCGAAAGCTTATTTCATAAAATGGAAACAAACGGTATTGGCAGACCGCGTCGGCGTGGCCTAAGCTGCAATTGCTTCTGTCGCTCGAACGCATCGGGCCCACCCCCGCGGGCCCCACGATTCAACTCGCAACGGAGGGTGCCTTATGGCCATTACCTGGATTCTGGTTGCCAACGCCAGCCTGGCGAAGCTCTACGCAAACCTCGGCCCCAACAAGGGGCTGACGCTGGTGAAGGAACTGATCCACCCGGAAAGCAGGCAAAAGAACGGTGAGCTCGTCTCCGACCGCTCGGGCGCCATGGGGGCGGTCGGATCGGGAGGCGGATCGATGCAGCCGCAGACCTTGCCCAAGCAGCACGAAGCCAAGGTTTTTGCACAGGAAATCGCCCAGGCGCTGTACCAGGGTCGCACCAGCAATGCGTTCAAGCGCGCCATCCTGGTCGCACCGCCTGCGTTCATGGGCCTGCTCAACGCAGTCATCGACGGCCCGACGGCACAATTGATCACCGATCGTTTCGAGAAGGACTATACCAAGACCCCCGAGAACGAGCTCGGCGACAGGCTGGGTTCAACGATCTTTCTCTGATGAAGGAGGCCCTTGCGCAGATGCTTCAAGATGTTCTGTCACTCGCCGAAGGCCACTGAGCCAGACGCAAAGGAGGACGTGTTTGAGCTTGGCGTACAGGATTCAACCGACCTGCTGAAGGCAACACCAGACTGACCATATTGTCTCCACTCGCGAGACCGGGGCGCCGGAAGGCAGCTCCACAAGAACCGGGGCGCTGTGCGCCCCGTGCCCTTTTCAGGGCGCCCATTTTCAGAGGACCACTTTTCGGCCCATCAACGCGCAGGCTCAGCCACCGCGCCCTCACCGGCCTCACCGCCTCCACCATCGCCCAGCGGCCAGCGCCCGAGCACACGGTAGTGCGCGCCGCCTGCATCACGCTCCGACGCAACCAGCACGAAGCTCGCCACCGGCCAGCGTAACGGCGCCATCTCGATTCCCTGCGGCGGACGCAAGGCATTACGCACCAGCGTCACATGTGGATTGAAGGCCCGCGCCTCCAGCTCGAAGTCCGCGGCACGCAAGCCTGCGGCAAGCGCGTCCGCCAAGGCAGGCAGCGCGGCAGGCGGCTGCGCACACCCCGACCACAGGATCCGATTGCCGCGCCAGCTCCCCACCCGGTCGAGCTCGAGGACGAAGCGCTCGCCCCGCACCGACTGCGCCACGGCCCCGAGCGCGGCCAGCCTCGGCACCGCCACATCGCCGAGAAAGGCCAGCGTCAGATGAATCGTGTCGCGCCGCATCGCCCGCCCGCCGCATTCGGCCTGCAGCGCACGCGCCCGCGCATGCAGCGCAGCCGCCGTGGCGGCACCCGGCCACAGCGCGAAAAACACACGCAGCCGCGCCGGCGGCGGTGACGCCGGCGAGTGCTCGGTCATGCAGCGCGCGCAAGCAGCGCGACCACCTGCGCGGCAATGCCCTCGCCGCGCCCGGTGAAGCCGAGCTTCTCGGTGGTCTTGCCCTTGATGTTGATCGCGCCCGGATCCATCGCCAGGTCGGCGGCGATGTTGCGGACCATGGCCGGCGCATGGGGCAACACGCGCGGCGCCTTGCAGATCACGGTGGCGTCGATATTCACCACCTGCCAGCCGGCCGCGCGCACGCGCGCGAAGGCCTCGCGCAGCAGCACGCGGCTGTCGGCGCCGGCATGGGCCGGATCAGTATCCGGAAACAGCCGCCCGATGTCGCCCAGCCCCGCCGCACCGAGCAGCGCGTCGGTGACGGCGTGGAGCAGCACGTCGGCGTCGGAATGACCGAGCAGGCCGTGCTCGAAGGGAATGCGCACGCCGCCCACGATCAGCGCTCGCCCCGGAACCAGCGCATGCACGTCGAAGCCCTGGCCGATACGGAACGGGAAGTTCATCAGGTCTGCCCCTGGCGAGATTGAAGGATCCACTCGGCCAGATGCAGGTCGAGCGGATAGGTAACCTTGAGGTTGGTGGCGTCGCCCTGCACCAGGCGCGGGCGCAGTCCGGCGGCCTCGATCGCGCTGGCCTCGTCGGTGACGTCCTTGGCGTGCTCGAGCGCGCGGCGCAGCATCACGTAGCGGAACATCTGCGGCGTCTGCGCCTGCCACAGGCTGTCGCGCGGCACGGTCTCGAGCACGTGGCGGCGCTCGTCCGCACGCTTGAGCGTGTCGGCCACCGGCACCGCGAGCAGGCCGCCCACCTCTTCATGGGCGAGCTCACGCACCAGCGTCTCGACATGCCAGCGGGCGAGGCACGGGCGCGCCGCATCGTGCACCAGCACCCAGTCGCTCTGCGCCACCTCGCCGGCGATCGCGCGCAGGCCGCCGAGCACGCTGTCCGCGCGCGTGGCGCCGCCGCAGAACAGCGGGCGCAGCTTGGGGCCGAGCATCGACCAGTCGTGGCGCGACCATTCCGCATCGTCCACCGACAGCACCACGAACACCTGGTCGATCTCGGGCGCGGCACACAGCACCGCCAGGGCGTGGTGGATCAGCGGCCGCCCGAGCAGCGGCAGATACTGCTTGGGGCGTGCGGCGCCCATGCGCGAGCCGCTGCCGGCGGCGGGCACGATGGCAAAGTGGCGAGGTTGGAAGGTCTGCATGGGCGGCATTCTATCCGCGCGCGCTTCTTTCGCGCGCAGCCCAGGGCGATCCCACGTAGCCGACCGGGCGCGCCGGCTCGCGCCTGCATGGCCGCATCCGGAGCCTATAATGGGTTGTATCAGCGCGTCAGCCGCCCTACTTACCGGGACACCGCAATGGCCCTTGCTTCGATCCGTCCGCCGGCCGTGGCCGGTCAGTTCTATCCAGGCGACGAGCGCGTCCTGCGCACGCAGCTCGCCGAGATGTTGAGCACCGCGGTCGCGCTCGAGGCCGCGCCGATGCCCAAGGCGATCATCGTGCCGCACGCCGGCTACATGTATTCCGGCCCGATCGCGGCCAGCGCCTACGCGTTGCTCGCCCCGCTGCGCCAGACCATCCGCCGCGTCGTCATGCTCGGCCCGACCCACCGCGTCGCCATTCGCGGCCTGGCCCTGCCCGCAGCGCAGGCGTTCGCCACGCCACTGGGCGAGGTCGCGGTCTCGCGCGCCGACTGGATGGCCTTGCAGGCGCGCGACGACGTCGTGGTGGACGACCGCCCGCACGCCCTCGAGCACTGCCTCGAGGTGCAGCTCCCGTTCCTGCAGGTCATCCTCGAGCGCTTCGAGATCGTCCCCCTGCTCGTGGGCGACACTCCCGCAGAGGACGTCGCCACCGTCATCGAGCAGCTCTGGGGCGGCCCCGAGACGCTGATCGTGATCAGCTCCGACCTGTCGCACTACCTCAGCTACCGCGAGGCGCAGTGGTCCGATCGTGCAGCGGTGGCGCAAGTGCTCGACCTTCAAGCCGGACTCGACCACGAGCAGGCCTGCGGCGCCACGCCGATCAACGGCCTGCTGATCGCTGCCAGCAAGCACCACCTGCACGCGCACCTGCTCGACCTGCGCAACTCCGGCGACACCGCGGGCGACCGCGCGCAGGTCGTCGGCTACACCAGCATCGCCTTCTGTGAAGCGGAAACCCCAAGCCATGCCCGACACTGATCTCGGTTCCACCCTGCTCGCCCTCGCCCGCCAGGCCATCGCTCACCACCTCGGCCGCGCGCAGGCGCCGGTCGTGCCCGACGACCCGCGCCTGCGCGAGAAGGGGGCCACCTTCATCACCCTGACCAAGGACGGCGACTTGCGCGGCTGCATCGGCAGCCTGCGGCGCTCGCGCACGCTCGGCGACGACGTGCTCGCCAACGCGGTCGCCGCGGCGATGGAAGACCCGCGCTTCCCGCCCCTCGAAGCCGAGGAGCTCGACGCCATCGCGATCGAGGTCTCGGTGCTGTCCGAGCCCGAATTCCTCGATTTCTTCGGTGAGGAAGAGCTCCTCGCCCAACTGCGCCCCGGCGAAGACGGCCTGATCATCTTCTCCGGCTGCCGCAGCGCCACCTTCCTGCCGCAGGTGTGGGAGCAACTGCCCGAGCCGCGCCAGTTCCTCGCCGCGCTCAAGCACAAGGCCGGCCTGCCCACCAACCGCGAGGTGGTCGAGCTGATGGCCGCGCGCTACCACGTGCAGAAGCGGAAGGAGACCGAACGGGAGGCCTCATGAACATCCAGCCCGAGCCTGCCGGCGACATCGGCAGCCATTTTCCGGCGCGCTACTGGCAGCGTCTGGACGACGGCCGTTTCCAGTGCGACCTGTGCCCGCGCCTGTGCAAGCTGCACGACGGCCAGCGCGGCGCCTGCTTCGTGCGCATGCGCGCGGGCGACCAGATGTTGCTCACCACCTACGGCCGCAGCTCGGGCTTCTGCATCGACCCGATCGAGAAGAAACCGCTCAACCACTTCTACCCCGGCAGCAAGGTGTTCTCCTTCGGCACCGCGGGCTGCAACCTGGCGTGCAAGTTCTGCCAGAACTGGGACATCTCCAAGTCGCGCGACATGGACACGCTGATGGACCAGGCCTCGCCACAGGAGATCGTCGACACCGCGCTGCACTGGGGCTGCCACAGCGTCGCCTTCACCTACAACGACCCGGTGATCTTCGCCGAGTACGCGATGGACGTGGCCGACGCCTGTCATGCCGCGGGGCTGCAGACAGTGGCCGTCACCGCCGGCTACATCAGCGAGTGCGCGCGCCGCGACTTCTTCTCGCGCATGGACGCGGCCAATGTCGACCTCAAGGGCTTCACCGACGAGTTCTACGTCAAGCTGTGCGGCGCCCACCTGCAGCCGGTGCTCGACACCCTGGTGTGGCTGCAGCACGAGACCGACGTGTGGGTGGAGCTGACCACGCTGCTCATCCCGGGGCAGAACGATTCGGATGCGGAGCTGCGCGCACTGTCGAAATGGGTGCACGATGAACTCGGGCCCGAGGTGCCGCTGCACTTCAGCGCCTTCCACCCCGACTTCAAGATGGCCGACGTCCCGCCCACCCCGCCCGCCACCCTCAGCCGCGCGCGCGGCATCGCGCTCGACGCCGGGCTCAAGCATGTCTACACCGGCAACGTGCACGATGCGGAGGGCGACACCACCCACTGCGCCCGCTGCGGCGAGACGCTGATCGTGCGCGACTGGTACGAGATCCGCAGCTACCGACTGACGCCCGAGGGCGCCTGCCCGCATTGCGGCGAGCGCCTGGCCGGCCGCTTCGGTGCGGTCGGCGCGGCGGTGAACGACGCCTTCGGCGCGCGCCGGATTCCGGTTAACATCCACCGCCATTCCCCTGGCCGCGGACCGCTTTCGTGAAACTGCGTCACACCCAGCTCAGCATTCCCGCCAACGGCGTCTGGCTCGACGGCATGCTGGCGCACGCGCCGGACGTGCGCGCGCTCGCGCTGTGCCTGCATTCCCATGGCCATCCGGCACTGGAGCAGGCGGCGCGTCCGCTGGAACTGGCGCTGCAGGCCGCGGGCTTCGCGACCATGGTGGTCAATCTGCTCACCCGCCAGGAAGCCCAGCGCGATCCCGACGCCCCCTACAACATCCCGCGCCTCACCGAGCGCATCCTCGCCGCGACCGAATGGACGGCGCACCAACCGCCGCTGGCCGGGCTGCCGCTTGCGGTAGTCGCCGGCGACACCGGCTGCGCGGCGGCCGTCCGCGCCGCGGTGAAGGCGCCGGAGACCTTCGTCGCCATCGCCTGCCTCGGCGGCCGCGCCGACCTGGCCGGGGCCGAGCCGCTGCGTGCGGTGCGCACGCCGGTGCGCCTGATCGTCACCCCGGGCAGCGCCGAAGCAGCCATCCTCGAGCGCGCCTACCCGCTGATGAAGGGAAACCATCACTGGCTGGCACTGCCTCCCGGCGACGATGCACGCGAGCAGGAACTTCTCGCCGCACGCGCCGCGACGAGCTGGCTGCGTCAACACCTGCCACAGGTCGAAGGCACGCCGCAGGCCTGAGCGCGCCCGGCCCGGGGCGCGAAAGCCGACCTCAGTCGCGAAAGGCGACCCACTCCGCCAGCGCGGCGCGCTCGGTGCGGAGCGCGTTCTCCGGCGCGTCCGGGTCGGCATGGCCGAGCGACATGCCGCAGATCAGCGTCTCGTTGTCCGGGATCCCCACCTCCTGGCGGATCAGGCGGTGAAACTGGATCAGCGCCGCCTGCGGGCAGGTGTCCAGCCCGCGCGCCTTGGCGGCGAGCATGACGTTCTCGAGGAACATGCCGTAGTCCAGCCACGAGCCCTGCTCCATGACCCGGTCCACGGTGAAGATGAGCCCGACCGGCGCGTCGAAGAACTTGTAGTTGCGCGCGAACTGCTCGTGCATGCGCTTCGCGTCACCCTTCTGGATGCCGAGCAGGCCATAGAGCTGCATGCCGACCTTGCGCCGGCGGTCGATGTAGGGCGACAGCCACTGCCTGGGGTAGTACTGGTACGGGTCGGAATGCGTCGCCGCCTCCTCGGGGTCGTCGAAGGCCGCGAGCAGGCGCTCGCTGACGCGGGCCTTGGTCTCGCCGGTCAGCACCCAGGCCTTCCACGGCTGGATGTTGGTGCCCGAAGGCGCACGCGCGGCGACCTCGAGAATCTCGGCGATGGTCTCGCGCGGTACCGGGTCGGGCAAAAAGGCACGGCAGGAATAACGGCTGGTGATGACTTCGTCGACGGCGGACTGCAGGGGGGTCTTCATGGATTCGGGCGCTCCTTCGGGCAATGGGGGCGGGACCTGCGTGCGCAGGCGGCAGCAATGGTGCGTCGCACTTGCCGTTAACGTCAACGTCGCCTTCGGCGGTGAAACGCCTGATTCACTTGCGCGTGTCGTTCCGACATTGCCTGTGAAGCAGCCCTCAAAACCGGGCGCGCGCAGCAGTGCCCGGATGAACGATAATCCACGCTTTACCGCCTGCCGCGTCGCGCCTCGTTGGCCGAGCGATGCCATCGCCCCCTGACCGGCCACTTGCTGCGATCGACGCAAACGAACCCACGATGTCCCTCTCCCTAGACGCCCTCCTCTCCCGGCTGTCCACGCAAAGGATGCCCAAGCCCGGCGCCCGCCTCGAGCTCGACCCGCTCGCCGGCTCGGCCGACGCGCTCGCCATCGCGCAACTGGCCAGCCGCGGCCGCATGCTGGTGGTGATCACCGCCAACCCGCTCGACGCCCAGCGCCTGCAGGACGAGATCGCCTGGGTCGCGCCGGGCCTGCGCGCCCACCTGCTGCCCGACTGGGAGACCCTGCCCTACGACAACTTCTCGCCCCACCAGGACCTGATCTCCGAGCGCCTGTCCACGCTCTACGCGATCAGCCGCGGCGAGACCGACCTCGTGCTGGTGCCCGCCTCCACCGCGCTCTACCGCATGGCGCCGCCCGCCTACCTGGCCGCCTACACCTTCTTCCTCAAGCAGGGCGAGAAGCTCGACGTCGAGCAGTTCAAGGCGCAGATGGCGCTCGCCGGCTACGCGCATGTGACGCAGGTGGTGAGCCCGGGCGAGTTCTCGGTGCGCGGCGGGCTGGTGGACCTGTTCCCGATGGGCTCGCCGCTGCCCTTCCGCATCGACCTCTTCGATGACGAGGTCGAGAGCATCAAGACCTTCGACCCGGACACCCAGCGCACGGTGTATCCGACCAAGGAGATCCGCCTGCTGCCGGCGCGCGAGTTCCCACTCGACGACAAGGGCCGCACGCGCTTTCGCAGCCGCTTCCGCGAAACTTTCGAGGGCGACCCCACGCGCGCCTCGATCTACAAGGACGTCTCCAACGGCATCGCCCCCGCCGGCATCGAGTACTACCTGCCGCTGTTCTTCGACGAGACCGCGACGCTCCTCGACTACCTGCCCGCCGACACCCCGGTGCTGCTGCACCGCGACGTGCCGGCGGCGATCGTGGAATTCTGGAAGGACACGCGCTCGCGCTACGACCTGCTCAAGGGCGACCGTACCCGCCCGGTGCTGCCGCCCGAGCAGCTCTTCCTGACCGACGAGGCCTTCTTCGTCGCGCTGAAGAACCTGCCGCGGCTGAGCATCGGGGCCGAGATCAAGGTCGCTGCGGCGGCCGACGCGATCGGTGCAACAGCCGGGGCCTCAGCGGCCGACGCCACCCCGGCGCTCGCCCTGCCGCCGCCCGAGGTCGCGGTCGAGCGCAAGGCCACCGACCCGCTGCACAAGCTCAAGGCCTTCATCGCTGGCTTCGACGGCCGCGTGCTGCTGCTGTCGGACTCGCCCGGCCGGCGCGAGACCATGGCCGAGTTCTTCGCCGAATACGACGTCCGCCCCGAGGCCAGCGCCGACTTCGGCGCCTTCCTCGATGGCGATGCCCGCCTGGCGCTCAGCGTCGCGCCGCTCGCGCGCGGCTTCGTGCTGCCCGCGGCGAAGCTCGCGGTGCTCACCGAGACCGAGCTCTACGCCGCCACCGGCCGCAGCCGCGCCCGCCGCGACAGCCGCAAGGCCGCCACCATGGAAGGCTGGCTGCGCGACCTGTCGGAACTCAAGGTCGGCGACCCGGTGGTGCATGTGTCGCACGGCATCGGCCGCTACCTCGGCCTCATCCACATGAACCTGGGCGAGGGCGACACCGAGTTCCTGCACCTTGAATACAACGGCGGCGACAAGCTCTACGTGCCGGTGTCGCAACTGCACGTCATCACCCGCTACGCCGGCGCCGACCCGGACGCGATCGACCTGCACCGCCTCGGCTCCGGCCAGTGGGAGAAGGCCAAGAAGAAGGC